>Ga0209061_1004375_pt1 | contig 13684 bp, 10 predicted proteins | sample Coa_R1_10_FD_187157 | JGI IMG/M metagenome (GOLD analysis project Ga0209061, IMG submission 187157) | Surface soil microbial communities from Centralia Pennsylvania, which are recovering from an underground coalmine fire - Coalmine... | ecosystem: Environmental > Terrestrial > Soil >...
CGGACCTGCGCACGGACCTCCCGAAATACCGCGTCTACCGGAATGGTGTCCTGGTCGATGAACCGCTGGACATCCAATCGTACTGGACGGACGATATGGTCGGGTTCCTGCTCGGGTGCAGTTTCACCTTTGAACGCGCGTTGCTGCAGAACGGAATTCCAGTTCGCCACATCGAGGCGCAGTGCAACGTGCCGATGTTTCGGACCAACATCCCGTGCGTGAAGGCGGGTGTCTTCGAAGGTCCGATGGTGGTCAGCATGCGGCCCATCCCGGCGCAAGACGTCGTCCGCGCGGTCCAGGTGACGTCTCGGTTCCCGTCGATGCACGGTGCGCCCATCCACATGGGTGATCCCGGCGCCATCGGGATTGCCGTTTGCACACGCGCCGTGATGCCCGTGTGCTCGATGGCGTCTTGCAGGGCAAGCGCATTGATCACGGTCGCCAGCATGCCCATGTAATCGGCCTGGGCGGCGTCCATGCCGGTGGCGGCGGCGGTTTTGCCGCGCAGGATATTTCCCCCCCCGACGACAATCGCCAGTTGCACGCCAAGCGCGTACGCTTGCGCCACCTCGCCCGCCACATAGTGGAGCACACTGGCGTCAAGCCCATAGCCCTGCTCGCCCATTAGCGCCTCGCCGCTCAGTTTGAGCAAGATGCGCGGATAGACGAGGCGCTGGGCTGGCGTGTCTGGTGTTCCGCCGTCAGCCAAAGCGTGGACGGCGTTAGCAGAGGAGCCTGGTGGCGTCATATGTTCTCCCTGGTGTGGTGTGCTATTGTCGTCTACCGAGCGCAAACCGGGCGCCGATTGCGTTCTCGCGTATACTTCGCTTTAGTCTTCACCCAGGGCGAAGCGGGCGAAGCGCCGCACGACGATGTTTTCGCCGGTCTTGCGGATCACGTCGTCAATCAACTTGCTGATCGTGATCTTATCGTCTTTGATCCACGGCTGTTCGAGCAGCACCTCGGCGGAAAGCTGCTTTTTGAGCTTCCCCTCAACGATCTGCTCGCGGCGGTTCGCCGGGCGTTTCTTCACTTCGGGATCATCCGCAAGCTGCGTGCGCAACTGTGTGAGCGTCTCTTCGGGAATGTCGCTGAACGCGGTATACTTGGGGTTGGTACCCGCGATCTGCAAGACAAGCTCGCGCGCAAGCTGCTTGAACTCGTCGCTCCGAGCCACAAAGTCAGTACTGCAATTCAGCTCCAGCAACACGCCAAGATTACCGCCGTGATGGATGTAGGAGGTCACTGATCCCTGGCGCGTTTCGCGCTCCTGGCTCTTCACCTTCTCGGCGCGCTTCTGCCCCTTCTCTTCAAGCAGCTTGATCGCGTCCTCGAAGGATTTAGCCTCGGTCAGCGCGCTCCGGCAGTCGGCGAACCCGGCGCCGGTCACTTCACGCAGTTTGGCGACATCTTTTGCGGTAAACTCCATCGGTTTGTTCCCACTCGGTTTTCTGGCCGAATGCTCCTTTACTTCTAGATGAGACGCGCCCTTGATCTTTGACAATTGATCCGGGCGCCTATTATCATACCACGTCTCCGGCGCGGTTGTCCGCCACACAGCCTCGCTGGCCGACGCACACGCAACAGTTGACGCACGAAACGCGCGGCGCCAAACGAGACTTCGCAGGCTGCCGCGCGTTGGATGTGCGGATGGTATGCTCCGCTACTCTGCGCCGCTTTCCGCTGGCGCTGCTGATGCTGCTGATGCTGCTGCTGGCGCCACAGTGGGTGTTGCGCTGGCCTCCGCCGCTTCGCGGGCGGTTTCGGCGGAGACGGCTGCGCTGCTCCCGTTGGCGGCGTTGTCGCTTGCGCTTGCGGTCGTTTCGTCTTGTGGCTCGGCGCCGAACTCTTCGAGTTGCACCACCGCCGCGCCGCGCCGCCCGCCGGCCTCATCGCGCTCACGCGAGGATTCGTACTGGCGTCGCCCTTCAAGGGCAGCGTCGGCGATCTTCGAGCAGATCAGCCGGACGGCGCGGATGGCGTCGTCGTTCGCCGGGATGGGATAATCCATCTCGTCGGGATCGGTGTTAGTGTCGGCCAGGGCGATTACCGGAATCTCCAGTCGCCGCGCCTCGAGCACTGCGGTATGCTCTTTCTTGGTATCAACGACGAAGATTGCCCCTGGCAGGCGGCGCATATCTTTGATGCCGCCGAGCGTGCTTTGCAGACGTTCGAGTTCGTCGTTCAGGTGTTGCGCTTCCTTCTTGGGCAGGCGCTCGAAGTCACCGTTTGCCTTGCGTGTTTCGAGGTCGCGCATATAGCGGATGCGCAGTTGAATCGTCTGGAAGTTGGTGAGCATGCCGCCAAGCCAGCGGTGGTTGACGTAAAACTGGCCGCTGCGCTCTGCCTCTTCTTTAATCGTCTCCTGTGCCTGCTTCTTCGTGCCGACAAAGAGAATGTGGTCGCCGCTTGCGGTCAGGTTGGTGACGAATTGATAGGCTTCGTTGAGCCGCCGTACCGTTTGTTTGAGATCGAGGAAGTAGATGCCGTTGCGCTTGATGGGCTTCCCCTGCTCATCCGAGAAGATGAACAGCCGCATTTTAGGGTTCCAGCGGCGGGTTTGGTGTCCGAAGTGGACTCCGGCTTTCAGCAGGTCTTGCATTGATGCGACATTTGCCACGCGGTATTGTTCCTCCCTTAGAGAACCATGAAAAGTTAGCCGCCATCCCCCTCTTCCCGTGCGAAAAAGCGTTTCATCCGTCCGGCCTTAGGCTTATATGCCATCGCGCGGCCAGCGGAAAACGCCAGGGACATCGCACAGTCTGGGGATGTGTGAAATGGAGGTATGCCTGCCTCACCCATATGAGAAGGAGAGTAGTATCGCACAGGGAGTCACTACTGAGCGACACACTTGCCCCACACGAATGGGAGCATACCTCACCAGTATACCATAGCGCCGCCTGTGGCGCAAGTTTGGCGCAAGTTTTCCTACGAGCCGCTAGACGATGCGCTCTCCGGTTTTCGCGTCGAACACATGCGCGTGCGCCACCTCTACCGCCAGACTTACCTGCTCCCCTGGGCGGAGGGTGACATCGGGCGCTATACGTGCGGTGACGCCCTTCGTCTCGGCGTTCTCCAGTGTCACCACGCCTTCCATACGCAGATACACCAACTGCTCATTGCCGAGATGCTCCACCACATCCACCACACCGGGGAGCGTATTCTCGGCGTCGTCGCTGGCCAGGCGCAGGTCTTCGGGGCGCACGCCGAAAATCACTCCCTGCCCATTTGGAGTGGATTGCTCTGCGTTTTGACCAGTTGCCGCGCCCTTCAATGTGAGCGTGTGCGCCGCTTCCCCGGAGCCAATGGTGATGAGCGCGTCGCCGCCTGGCGACCACGCCAGGGAGCCGTTGAAGAATCCCATCGAGGGGCTACCGATAAAGCCAGCCACGAACAGATTCGCCGGGCGCTCATAGAGTTCCTGCGGCTTGCCGAGTTGCTGAATGACGCCCGCGTTGAGGACGGCAATGCGATCACCCATCGTCATCGCCTCCACCTGATCGTGCGTGACGTAGACAAAGGTTGTTTGTGTTTGTTGGTGCAGGCGGCTGATCTCTGTGCGTGTCTGTACACGCAGTTTCGCATCCAGGTTGGAAAGCGGCTCATCGAGCAGGAACACCTTGGGGTCACGCACAAGCGCACGCCCCAACGCCACACGTTGGCGTTGACCACCCGAAAGCGCCCTGGGCTTGCGGTTGAGATAGTCTTTGATGCCAAGCATATCAGCCGCACGGCGCACACGTTGGTCAATCTCGGCCTTGCTGACGTGATGGCGTTGCAAGCTGAACGCCATGTTTTCATACACGCTCATATGGGGATAGAGCGCGTAGTTCTGGAAGACCATGGCGATGTCGCGATCTTTGGGCGCGACATCGTTGACCAGCCTGTCGCCGATGAAGAGGTTGCCTTCGCTGATCTCTTCCAGTCCAGCGATCATACGCAGCGCCGTCGTTTTGCCACAGCCGGATGGCCCTACCAGCACCAGAAACTCATGATCGTTGATATGCAGGTTCAGATCGGTAATCACGGGCGTGTTACTACCGTACCGCTTGTACACATGATCGAAACGTACATCCGCCATTGCGGGACGCCTCCCTTTCCAGCCTCGACGTTTTACACGTCGTTGACACACATGATCTGGCCTACCCCGTTACCGCTACCGTATTCGTTACCGCCCCCGTACCCGTTGCGTCAAGAGTACCCCTTGATGCTGCCATCCGTCAAGACGGAAACGAGGATATTGGGATAAGATCAGCCGTTGAGCAAGCTCTGGAAACTGGCAGAGATGTTTTGAGCAGCGGTAGCCGCAGTCTCCTGTCCGTTGACAAACTTCTGAAGATTTGTATCGAAGCCCGACGAGGGATCATAGACCTGGGCGGCCTGCTTGAAAACAGGCGTCGCCTTCTGTGTTGGCAGGAGCGCCGCAAATGCCATCAGCGTCGCGTCGGCCTGTACCTGTGGATCGCTATAGTTAGTGTGGCGTGTGGGAAGCAGATTGTCCTTGGTGGCAAGGTACGATTGACTGGGCGCTGAGGACATAAACTGCATGAACTGGAACGCGGCGGTCGGCTGCTGTGTTCCCTTGAACATCACGTATTCCTGCCCACCCACCGGAGATCGCGGCGTATTGCCGGTTGCCGTATCCATCGGAATCGCCGCGACGCCGAGGGCGCCGTGGTTTTTCGCAAAAGCTGATCCGGTCAGCAAGGTGCTGTAGTCGCTCTGGTTTGCCATGATCATCCCAGCCTGACCGCTCTCGAACGCAGACATGGCAGTGTTCACGCCGTTCGCAAAGTCTGGCTTGGGCGCATAGGCAAGCTCTTGTTTGAGGTAGGTCAGCGCAGTGATCGTGCTTTGGCTGTTGACGGCGGGTGAGAGCGATTTGCCGCTACCCTTGAAGAGTTCGCCGCCAAAGCTGAAGATGAACTGCTGTGTATAATAGGAGCTTGCCTGCCATGCCCACCCATACTGCGCGCCATGCGTCAGCGCCCTGTTATCGGCGTCGAACTGCTCCCAGGTGGTAGGCGCGCCGTTGAGGTGCGCCGCCGAAAACAACGACTTATTGTAATAGAGCACGAGCAGATCGGTGGTCTGTGGCAATCCGATCAGCTTCCCCTGGTACTCACAGTAAGTCAGCGGCGTCGTCAGGTAGTCTGATTTGTCGAATGAGCTTTCCATACTGGTGATGTCGGCAAGGTAGCCGTCGGCGGCAAACTCTGCTCCCCAGCGAATATCCGCACGGAACACGTCGGGCGCTTTGTTGGCTTTGGCCGCCTGAACGAACTTATCATGCGCGGTCGTCGGATCAATGTGTTGCGCGTTGATCGTGACGTTAGGGTTTTGCTGCTCGAACTTGATGATGAGATCGCGAATGGCTGGAGCCTGCTGCGCGTTTTCCGTGTACCAGTACGTCAGGATGATCTTATTGCTGCTTCCACCTGTGGAACACCCGGCCAGCAGCATTGCCAGGATGAAGATGAGAGCGCCAAAACTGAGCGCCGCTCGTTGGGTTCGCATATTCCCTCTTTATGTCTGTACGTGGTGTGTTCTCACCAGTAGCGTTCTTCGTGCCAGGGATCGGCATGGTTATGATATCCGCGCACCTCCCAGAAGCCGGGGCGATCCTTAGGCAAGAACTCGAGGCCGCTCAGCCACTTGGCGCTCTTGTAGAAATAGAGCTTCGGCACAACCAGCCGCACTGGGCCGCCATGCTCCGGTTCGAGGTCGGCGCCGTCATGCTTGAAGGCGATCAGCACATCGTCGTCGACAAAGTCGGCAAGCGGCATATTTGTGGTGTAAGCAATCTCAGAGAACGAGTGCGCCACGACGAAATGCGCCTCCGGTGTGGGCCTCACTCGTTGCAGAATCTCGCGTACCGGCACGCCCTCCCAGCGGTTATCATAGCGGCTCCATGTGGTGACGCAGTGAATATCGGTGGTGATCTCCTGCTGTGGCAGCGCCCGCAGTTCCTCCCAGGTCAGCTCAAGCGGTTGCTCGACGGCGCCCCATACCTTGAAGCGATAGGTTGTCGGATTGAGGTGGGGTGTCCTCTCATAGGAAAGCACAGGCCACTTTTTCGTCAAATACTGGCCCGGTGGCAGGCGTGGTTCACCGTTGGGAAGCGTCTCCTGCTCTTCAGGGCTGGGTGTGCGTCCGAACAATCGGGAAAGATTCATGGTATGTTACCTCACTTACAGGCGGCGTTTATCGTCGTCGGCATCGTTTGCGCCCTGCAAGAGGGAGCTATAGAGATTCTAGCAAAAAAGCACTCGCTGGCGCATGCGCGATGTGGCGCGTCTGCCAGCGGGTGCGTTGCTTAGATGCTATGATCTGGATGTTGCGTGAATGGTACACCTTTCTGTTGGTCTGTCTGATCAGCGCCTCAGCATGGAACGTTGATCGTTTGCTGCGTACTGTTTGATTGACCATACTGATCGGTCACGGTCAGCGTCACCGTGTAGGGGCTTGCGTTCGCGGAATAGGTATTGCTGACTGTCTGTCCCGATCCGGTATTGCCATCGCCAAAGTCCCAGGCGTAGCTTAGCCCCATCCCCTGGGAGTTGCTCGCGTCGAAGTCTATGGTACAAACGTTGGTGGGATCGGTGGAATAGGTAAAGCTGGCGACCGGCCCGCTGCATTGGACATTGACGGACTGGCTTTGTGTCGCCGATTGCCCTTCGTCATCCGTCACCGTCAGCGTGACGTTATAGGTACCCGCTTGAGCATATGTATTGCTCACCGTTTGTCCCGATCCGGTGTTGCCATCACCGAAGTCCCATCCATAGCTCAGGTTTACGCCGGTTGAGCCGCTCGCGTCGAAGTCCATTGTACAGGCAGTGTATTGATCCGCTGTAGCGGTGAAACTAGCGGTAGGGGTCGGGTTCAGCACATTGAGATTTTGGGTGGCGGTCGTCGTTTGCCCAATCGGATCGGTTGCTGTCAGCGTTACTATGGCTCCCCCGGCTTGTTGGAACACATGCGTAACGGATGATCCATTGTCGCTGGTACCGTCGCCGAAATCCCAGGAGAAGGTAAGATTGGCTCCCTTTTGCACAGTGACGGAAAACGTGATCGTATCGCCGACATGGATGGTGTTGTCGCTCGATTGCGAATCCGTGGCGGTGAATGAGATCGCAGGCTTTGGGTAGGCGAGCGCGCGGGCGCTTGCCAGCGCAACGGGCGCGCTGGCGGCGATTGCCAGTAAGATGATGATACTGACCGCCGCCAGCAGGCTCAGACGAATGTTTGCTGTGGGCGCCAGAGGCGACGGCGCCATATTTGGCATGGGGTTGGGCGCCGTATTCGCCATATTTGGGAACACGTTTGGCGCCATACCTACCGGAGGAGGAGAGCCGGGCGGCGGAAAAGCGCCTGGCAGCGTCGGCGCTTCCAGAGGCGTCTGTGGGGTGATCTGTGTGTAAGGCTCAGGCGCCGGTGGGGCGATAGGGCTACCGGCCTCTGATGCCGGAGTAGGCTGCGTAGGGACACCAAACGGGAATGAGCCAGCAGTCTGCGGAGTATCCTGGCTAGACTGGCTGGGAGCAGGAGCCGCGTCTGATTGGGAGTGTTGGAATTGTTGTGGTGTAGACGACGCCTCTGGGTCGTTGGGATGTGATGGAAACATCTGATACGCCTCCTCTTGCTGGCGCTATTGATCCGCGCCTGGTTGATCACGTTGATCACGTTGATCACTCGATGGATTCGCTGGCTGCTGCTCTGAGGCTGACTGCACGGATTGCACGGATTGTTGTGAGGCAAGTGATGGGGCGGTCGGCGTGTCATCAGATGGAGACACAGAGGGAGACGTCGCCGGAGTAGCGGCAGGCGTGGCGGCAGGCGTGGCGCCCTCAGCGCCGCCGACAGCCGTAGAAGTGTTGGATGTGACGGGCACGGCAGTTGGCAGGCTCACTCCGCCGGGCGTCTCCGTTCCGCTGGGCGCCCCTGGGATACTCCCTGATGCGACGCCAGGATAACCGGGGTAGATAGGCGGCGTCGGTTGCGCCATGACACCATAGGGCATAGCAGGCATGGAAGGTGGCCCGTACATTGCAGGCGGCATAAACGCTCCGCTTTGCATGGGTTGCATGGGTTGCATGGGTTGCATGGGTGCAAAGCCAGGAGGAACGGCTGGCGTGGGTATAAAACCGGGCGCGAAGGGTGGCGCAGCCAGCGGCGTAGGCATGGCTGGCATAGGAACAGGCGCCGGGGCGGGCGCAGTGGTCGGCGCAGGTGTAGTAAAAGCTGTAACGAACGCGCCAACGAAGAAGGCCAGTGGCAGCCCAAGCATCATGGCTGCAATGATGCTCTGGATGATGACGAGCGTCTTGAACGGGAGGAGTGATGCAGCCGCCACCGAGATGATATCGAGGGCGATAACCACGATAGCGAGTAGCAGCCCAACGGCGACGCCATCGTAGAGCCACTCGCGACCCTGGCTGCGTGGGGCGACGACCGATCTGCGGGTGAGATGGTCGAAGAGCGGCGCGAGCGCCAGGCGAATTGGATACGCTGGAATGGCTACCAGACGTGGCAGCGCGCCAAGCTGCGGTAGGGCGAAGAGGCTCACCCCACCCAGGCCACCAACAATCGCTCCCACGATCAAGGTTGCCAGGAAGACCTGCAAGACATCTGGGCCAGCGCTGACATTTTCCGAGAGGATAGACATTGAAAGATCGAAGGAAACGCCTGAACATGCGGCGAAGAACGCCATGATCAAGCTCAAAGGGATTGCCATCAGCGCGCCTGCGACAAACCCCTCGCCAGCATTGGTCGCTCGCGCCACTCGCGCAGCCACCCGACCGCCAGTGAGATAGGCAATCAATGGGATGAGGAGCAACAGGAAGGCGAACGGTGGAATGTGCATCGCCGGTTGGTTAGTGATGGTGCTCGACGAACCAAACAACCCATATGTCGCCGATTGGGAGGTTGTTCCTGCTGTGGTTAAAGCCGATGAGACATTGAGCGTTTCCTTGATTGTGGCGCCGGTCGCAAAGGAAAAAATCCAGACCGCCAGCAGCGGCCCACCGACGACTGTCGAGATCACAATGGAAAGGATACCGGCTCCGCTGCTGACGATGGGATTCGTGGTGGTATGGCCTGTCGCCGAGGTGGTGACGAACGAATAGACAAAGTAGCCAGCCGCAACGGCAAGGCTGAGTAAGAATCCGACCGCGTAGGTGGCGACGCTGCCCGCCAGCGCGCCAAAGATGCGGGCGTTGCGCTGGCGCCGCAAAATTGCCTGCCCCCAGGAAAGAAAGTTGGCGCCGCTATAGTGCAGCCAGCCGCCCAACGCGCCGAAGACCACCCCCCACAATAGCGCATATAGGAAGGTCTGCCCAACCGAGGCGGCGGTAGTCACACTAAAGGTGGTAACGATAAGATTGACCGGGGTGGTTGTGGTGGCAAAGAGCGCGACGGCCGCCGCCAGCACGGCATAGAACGGCCCGATCAACGCGCCGCGCAGGATGCTATAGCGCGCCGACCGCTGGAAATCGCTGGCTGCCGAGATGGCGCCGCCCAACAACAGCGCGAGTATGGGCGCCAGGAACAGCCCCAACAGCGGAAAGCCAAGAGTAGCGGTTCCGGTCAGACTCCCACCGGTAGCGGATGAGCCAGCGCTGAGGGTGAAATCGAGCGGACTATGTTGAATGAGCGCGAACATCTGAAAGCCGTTGAGATCGAGGAACGATTTAACGCTGGAGACATACTGCCCAAGCGTGGAGGACGCGCTGGTGGATGAGAGCGCGGCGTCAACCTGCGCCGCCCAGGCAGCCGCGATGCCAAACGAGAGCGCCACCGCTATCACTACCGCCACCACTGCCCCAATCCCTGCCATTGCCCATTTGTTCACTGCCAGCGCAGGAGAAACGGTTCGCGTGAGGAAGCGTTGCAGTCGGGTGTAGGGCAGCGCAAACTGTGGCGGCGTGTTTGATCCAAAGAACGAGCCGATGGAGCCAATGAATGGGACGCCATTTGCCATCGCTGGGGCGCCCTGTGGGATATAGCCAGGCGCCAGAACTGGCGCGGCATAGACGCCGGAGGGCTGCGACGGGATACCATAGCCGGAAGGCTGCCCTGGCGCAGAGTAGGCGCCGGAGTAGCCTGCCGGAACCTGTGCGGGGGCGTCATAGGCGCCGCTCTGCGGCGTTGGCGTTGGTATACCATACCCGGCGGGCTGCCCTGGCATGCCATAGGCTCCATAGACGCCGGATGCGCCCATTGGGGAACCGTATGCGCCGGATGCGAACGGCTGGCCGGATGGAACACCTATCGGTGTGGGAAACGGGGGCTGTAGTGGCTGGCCCAGCGGCTGTGAGTAAGGCGCCGGGAGAGGCCAGGGCTGTGGTGGTTGCTGTGGTGGCGGCGATGATTGAGCAAGCTGTGTTTGCTGGTTGGCTTGGGTGATGAGGCTGACATTGTTTCCGCAGTGAGCGCAAAACGTTGCGCCGGGCACAAGCGGGGCCTGGCAGTACGGGCAGTTCATGTTCTACTCCCTCGAAGGGTGATGGCGCTTCGGTTGTGTAGCTGGTGATGACGCGAGACAAAGCACAATCTCTAGCGCCGATTACAGTTGTGGATCGCGTAGGTTGAAAAATATCGAATCAAACGAAAGTTCGCCCAAGTATACACATATTCCCTTGATGCCGTCAATATGGTAAAAAGCGCCAGGTTAGCCGCCCATGCGTTTGACCTTGTAGCCAAGCGCAGTGAGCCGTTCTATCACCTTCTCACGGTGGTCGCCCTGTATCTCGATGGTGTCGCCTTTGACGGAGCCACCCGCCCCGCACAGGCGTTTGAGCGTCTGCGCAAGCTCAGCCAGTGTGGCGGCGTCACCCGGCACGCCAATCGCCTGTGTCATCGCTTTGCCGCCGCGTCCCTTGCGATCCAGTGCCACGCGCACCACGCCATCGCGCGGGGCTGCTGCTGCGGTTGCTCCGGCGTCGACGCGTTTGCTGGCGCGGGTGGTCTCGCCGCAGCGGCAGGCGTCTTCGGGCTGGCCGCAGCGTTTGCAGATGCGAATGCGCCCCAGGCCGGTTGAATACACCAGGCGTTCGTCGCGCGATGATGGCATAGATTTCCCCTCGTTGTCGTTTAGTTTCTCTTAGCCGACTTATTCGATCAGGCCGCCACCCAAGACCTCATCGCTGTCCGCGCCACCGTAGAAGACCGCCGCCTGCCCTGGCGTGATGGCGCGGAGCGGCTGCGCAAGCGTGATCTCTGCGCGCCCATCGGCCAGCGGCGTGACAGTCGCAGGAGCGAGCGGAGCCTTGTAGCGCGCCTTCACCTGCGCCTCGAAGGGCTGTGTGGGCGCTTCGCCGGATGTCCAGGTCGTCTGGTGAACGGTGAACAATGTGCGCTCCAGCGCCCCCGCCGGGCCGACGATCAGCGCATTTTGCGTGGGATCGAGCGTGAGAACATGCAGCGGCTCACGCGCCGTGACGCCCAGCCCCTTGCGCTGGCCGACCGTATAATACGCCAATCCCTGGTGTTCGCCCACGCGCTGGCCGCTCGTATCGAGAATCGGCCCCGGCTGAGGCGCGGTGCGTCCGGTGACGCTGGCGTAGCGCCGCACGAAGCCGCGATAATCGTTGGCGGCGACGAAGCAGATCTCCTGGCTTTCGGCCTTGCTGGCGACGGGCAGGCCGCGCTCCGCCGCCAGCGCGCGCACCTGCGGCTTGGTGTAGCCGCCCAGCGGGAAGAGCGCATGGCGGAGCTGTGCCTGCGAGAGCACATGCAGCACGTAGGATTGATCCTTTGCGGCGTCTATGCCCTGGCGCAGGCGGCGCTTGCCTGTGTTGGGGTCGTCGTCCACGCGCACATAGTGGCCGGTGGCCAGGTAGTCGGCGCCGAGGGCAAGCGCGCGCTCCAGCAGCAGCGTGAAGCGAATCTGGCGGTTGCAGCGCAGGCAGGGGTTGGGTGTGCGCCCCGCGAGGTACTCATCGTAGAAGTAGTCCACGATGGTCTCCTGGAAGGGCTGCTCGACGTTGAGGACGTAGAAAGGGATGTCGAGCTGGGCGGCCACGCGGCGGGCGTCGCCAAGCGATTCCAATGAGCAGCACTTGTTCTCGGAGACCAGCTCCACGCCGTCGTCATCGGTGGCAGCTGGCTCCGACCACAGGCGGAGCATGATGCCAATGACATCGTAGCCCTGCTCCTTGAGCAGCGCCGCCGCCACTGAGCTATCCACGCCTCCACTCATGCCAACCACTACGCGCGTCATATGCTGTGCAGCGTGTTGGCTTACGTTTCAATTTGCCAGCGCGCTGCGTCTCCTTTCAGAAAAGCACGATCATCCCAGCTACAATGATATGATCTGGCACGGATGCCTGTCAAAGCGCATCATCACTGCCGGTAAGGTTGGCCAACGCCGCTTGACGAGTACGCGTGGATGGGGGTATACTGTGTGCGGTAGCGTATACGTATCACCAACCTTCGCCGACGTAGCTCAGTGGCAGAGCAATGGTTTTGTAAACCATCGGTCGTCGGTTCAAATCCGACCGTCGGCTCCCTCACAAAGACAGAATTGAAGCGGCTTCTGGCGCTATCGCTTGGAGCTGCTTTTCTGTGTTTGAGAGCTTTGCCGACAATTTTGACGCCAATTACGCCAACCCTACTACTTCTGCTCTTTTTGATCTATACTACCGGCAGTAGATTATCCACACTTGTTGATCCTGTTTCGGAGCGCGCTACCCGCTTGGTTATCCCAAACAGAGAGAGGCTAGCTATGCCGACCTATCATCGCGTCTTTATCAGCCACGCCCACACCGATAACACCATCTGCAAACAGTACGCCGACGCTTTGCGCGCCAAAGGGATCGATGTGTGGATCGATCTGACCAACGCTCAGCAAGGCCACGATCTGAGCGAAGAGATCGCCCGCGAGTTGCGCGAGCGCACTGCATTTGTGCTCATGGTGACAACGGCTTCGAATGAATCGCATTGGGTGCGCCAGGAGCGGAGCGCGTTCAACAAGCTGATGAACACGCATGCGACCCACTTCCTCAACGGCGTGGAACGAATGATCTTGCCGGTTCGGTTGAATGACGAGGTACCTACCCTATTTGATGGCATTTTCTGGGTGGATGCGTTCAACCAGCCTATTGCGCCAACTGTGGATCGTATTGCTACTGCATTGATGCTTTCCCCTGTTGACCGGCGCGATCCACCCCCCCCACCGCCGCCTAACGACCGCGACGAGATCGGCATCCCGGAGAGCCTGTACCGGCTGGGCTATCGCGGCTGGCGTATGCGGCGCACTGGCATTTCCTACATCGAGCCACCGACCTGCCCTGTCGCGGCGGGCATGTTTGTGATGGGCAGCGCCGAGAGCGACGCGCAAGCCTCTTCCGACGAGAAGCCACAGTACCGCATTCCGGTGGCGGCATATGCTATTGGCAAATACCCTGTCACAGTGGAGGAATATCGCTATTTCCTCAGAGCCAATCCCGGCAAGCAAGACCTTCTCCCTTCGTCGTACACCTTCCCCAAAGACGCCGAGTGGTGTGCGCCGGAATGGCGCGGGAAAGAGCTAAGCTGGGCGGCGCAGCAGACCCGACCCGATCATCCCGTTGTCTGTCTCACTTGGTTTAACGCGACTGCCTACGCCGCCTGGTTGGCACATACAACCGGCCAGCCGTGGCGCCTACCCACCGAGGCGGAGTGGGAGAAGGCCGCCCGCTGGGAC
>Ga0209061_1004376_pt1 | contig 13681 bp, 11 predicted proteins | sample Coa_R1_10_FD_187157 | JGI IMG/M metagenome (GOLD analysis project Ga0209061, IMG submission 187157) | Surface soil microbial communities from Centralia Pennsylvania, which are recovering from an underground coalmine fire - Coalmine... | ecosystem: Environmental > Terrestrial > Soil >...
TACACACTTGTTGGAGCCATGATCAGGGGCTTCGACGTCTACGAAGACCCCGATTATACTTATGTGCACCATTTTGAGGCACTGCCTGACTTCGACGGCAAATATTCATTCGGCTCGCACACACTCGATGAGAAGTTGGGCGGCCTACCCTACGGGGCGACTATGACAGTCGAGTATACGCCAGACGTTCCCATCACAGCAGTGGCTGGGTTAGCTCAGCCGATGATTGTGAACTTTGTTCTGATGGGGCGCTCGGTTGTGATTGTACCGCTTCCAGGCGTTTCCCCTGAGATAACTGCTAAGTGGCTGCTAAACGTTGTCGGTGAGGAAGCATTCACCCAGCACATAGCCATTTACCACGAAGGCGAGACCGCTTCATCAAATTTCAAGGAGACCTTCTTTAACTTGAACGATGACATGGATGATTCCACTGAGGAATTCAACCAGCTGACATCGAGGCTGCGGAAGACTTCTGTTGACGGTAAGGTTCTCTTTGTGAGGAGTCTGAGTGTGATTGAGAACAAACACTTCGGTGAGCTCAACCGTGTGGCCGCGCTGGTTGCGAGGAGGATAAGCTCGGCGCAAAACCTTTTCGACGCACAGTTCTATTTTGTTGAAAGTAACTCCACGCTTAAACCCAAAGTTGTCAGCATGAGTCACAAACACCTGAAGCTTAGTGTTAGAAATGGTGTAGTGTTAGTCTACGGCGAGAAGCCCTATACACCACTGCACGTGTTCGAATACGCGAACCGCGACCCGCTCGCACCCCAGATAACCGAGGTTGTATAGAGCACTTAGGTAATATACGACCATTTTAAGCACCACCATTTATTGAGGCCTTTAAACGAGTGTGTTCATCAATATATAATACGCTACTAGAAGTGAGAGTAGTATCACGCCGAGGTTTAATGGTGCATTATTATATTTGAAGTGGGCTAGGGCAACCCTTCTATGCCTCTGCGTGTACACCCCACTACCCGTTAAGGAATCAAGGAACAGGTGTGTATAGGAAGTGTAGACACCTAGGAGTGTGAGTATTAACTCCAGTGGAAACCCGTTTTCTAGTGTTTGAGCCAGCTCAAAGTGGCTCTGGGTAAGCGAACCCACATACGCTGTTAGGAAACCTATTAATGCACCCCAAATCGGAGCGGTATACACCGAATGGGTTCTCCACGCCCTAACGGGTATATCCCAGCCGCCTTGGAGTGTAAGCCTGTTGTGCCCAGCCCTGTCTAGAACGAAGTTCACGCAGAGCGAAAACCACACGCACAAAGCCACAAACACGGTTCGTAGCTGCGCAGTATTACTAATTAGAGTGAAACTATCAGTGGAAGCTTGGCTTCCTAGGCTCTGTAACACTAATGGAGTCCAGATGAATGGTAAGAGTGAAGCAAAGCTGAACACATAGTGTGTGATAAGCCTCATAGCCCACCAAGTGTGTGATTAACACATACTTAAACACATAGACCACCAACAAAGCAAAGCTCAGTTTATTAACCAATTTCAACCTTAGAGCTGGATAATAATTCACGAGAACATGGCGTGGGGAGGCCCATGTGTTTTAGGATTGGTAGGAGGCGTGTTACGCATCGTTTAAATCCGTTAAATGGTTTCTACAACACATAATGCGTCTTAGCCTCAGCCTCGCCCTTGGATACTTCAAGGGTGTCGGGGTGACGGTTAGGTGTAGCCGACGCTCAAACTGCTCGAGGTGGGCGTTCTCGGAGCTTGAAGGGCTCCTTGAATATAAGACGGAGCTTGGGGGTGTGCGCGTTGTGGTTGTGGACCCGAAGAACACGTCTGGGATGTGTCCCAGTTGCCACTATGTGGATGACGGGAACAGGTCGACACGCAGTGTTTTGGGACGCTTATTCTGCGGCTACACTGCACCCGCGGATTATGCAGGAGCCCTAAGTGTCGCAGTGAAGGCAGTAGTAAGCCAGCTTGTTGCGGCCCCGCCTTGTGTGGGAGCCGCAAGCTCCCACCCTTAAGTAGGTGGAGCCGACAAATCCTGTTATACATATATTCCGTATAGTCTTTGATGAGCTTTTGGTATGGGTCTCTGGTTTCTAACTGTGCATTTGGCTAGTCCCATGTTGTGTTAGGTCTAGTGGATAAGTTTTATTTCCTAGTCTGTGTATAAGATGATGGAGATGGGTTGTTTGGCATCTCAGAATGGCTATTATCGGTATGAGCTCACGGTGAACAAGATACTTGAGTCGGGTGCGCAGAGCTTCCCAACGCGTGAGATAGTGTATAGGGATGTTAGGAGGTACACGCGGCGTGAGTTCCTAGATTCTGTGATGAGGTTGACGACTGGGTTTAGGAAGCTCGGTGTGTCCAGGGGACAAAGGATAGGCGTCATTGACTGGGACACGGATGTTTACCTACACATGTATTACGCTGTGCCCACGATTGGCGCGACCCTACACACTGTGAATATTAGATATCCCCCAGAAGTGATTCTTAGAACGATTCTGCAGGCTGAGGATAAATGGCTGTTGGTGAGGGATGAGTTTCTCCCTATAATTGAGAGAGCTAAGGACTTCTTTAGGGGTATAAGGTTCATAGTCTACAGCGACTCAAAGGAACCCGTTAAGACATCACTTGACGCTGTGCAGTTCTGGGACCTACTTCAGAACGAGCCATCGCAGGCGGAGGATGCGGATGAGAACAGTGTTGCCACAATATTCTTCACGTCTGGTACAACTGGTAACCCTAAGGGTGTCTGGTTCACTCATCGAGACCTCTTCCTTCACGCAATGTCCACTTCACTGGTGGGTTCGGCGCCTCCCTTAAACCTCACAACCAAAGATGTGTACATGATATTCGTACCCATGTTCCACGTGCACGCGTGGGGCTACCCCTACATATTTATGCTTAGCGGCGCAAAATATGTGTTACCTGGGAAGTATGACTACTCCCTAGCGTTGAAGCTTATGGCTAAGGAGGGTGTCACCTACTCCGCGATGGTGCCCACAATCCTCCACTTGATACTCAGCCAGCCAGACGTGGCCAATTACGCTGAGTATCTAAGGAGGTGGAAGGTTATAGTGGGTGGCTCAGCGCTTCCTGAGGGTCTTGCTAGGACTGCGAGAAGCTACGGTATAACCGTGATAGGAGGATATGGGCTATCTGAGACCTGCCCCGTGCTCAGCGTGGGCTACTATAACTCCCTCCTCGAGGAGAAGGAGGAGCAGACAAGGCTCATGGAGCAGATATCGGCGGGTGCACCCATACCCCTTGTAAAGCTAAGGGTCGTGGATGAGGCTGGCAGAGATGTGCCCACTGGTAGCGTCGGCGAAGTGGTGGCTCGAGCCCCATGGCTTGCGAGGGAGTACTACTTGGACCCCGATAAGACCAAGGCACTGTGGAGGGGTGGGTGGCTTCACACTGGGGACTTAGCCTACTTCGATGAATTGGGCTACCTACACATAGTGGATAGGGATAAGGACGCCATAAAGAGTGGGGGAGAGTTCATACCATCACTCCTACTTGAGAATGCGATATCCCTCTACCCAAAGGTTGGCCAAGTGGCCGTTGTTGGTGAACGAAACGAGAAGTGGGGTGAGAGACCCGTCGCATTCATCGTGGCCAAAGAGAAGATGGGTGAAGACGAGCTAAGAAACTTCCTAATGGGGCTAGTTGGTCAAGGAAGAATACAGAAGTGGTGGATACCCGATAAATTCATCTTCGTGGACACATTGCCCCTCACATCGACGGGTAAGGTGGATAAGAAGGCCCTACGCGACGGGTTACAGCAAAACAAAACACAGTAGCCCCCGAACACAACCACTCGGACAGGCTTAAATGCCCAACCAAGACCTCGCAGAGGTATTGTTCACACAGAAAACCTGAAAGTGGCTGCCCCATAAAAGTAAGCTGAGCATTACCCGCCTAGTTTACCTATAAGCTACCCCACCTTGAAGGTGGGGTTTTTGAAAATTTATAAACTTTCCAAAACCTCGCCTTTTAAGGCGGAGACCACGTGGGTATAAATACGTACATGAAAGAATAGTTGGTGTGCGTGTGAGGGCCTACAAATACAGGGCGTACGCTTCGAAGACCACTACGAGGGTGTTAGAAGCCCAGCTCCAAGCAGCCTGCAAACTCTACAACACCCTCTTACACGCCGAAGAGGAGGAGTACGAGAAAAACAAGCACACCATGAAAAGGAACGAGCTTAGACAACTCGCCTTGGACCTAAGAAAGCAGAACCCAGAGTTCCAAGCACTGCACTCCCAAGTAGCCCAGCAGGTCGCAGAGAGGTTCTACTGGGTGCGCCAAAGGTTCTTTGAGGGATTGGCGAATAAGCCCAAGGAGAAGAAGCCCCACAGATTTTTATCTCTGGTTTACCCCCAGTCAGGCTGGAGGCTTTCCGATATCAGGGAAGTTGGACAAGGCGGAAACAAAAAGAAAAAGAAGGCTCGGCTCTACCTGAGTAAGATAGGCTTCTTCACCCTAGTAATACATAGGGAGTTTCCTTTGAATCGTGTTTCCCAAGTGTGCGTTAAGCTCAACCCCTCCGGAAAAATCTTCGTGGTATTCCTAGTGGACGAGTCAGGGGGTGAGCCACCCGAGGAGCCGACAGGGGAGCCTGGGAAGGCGGTGAGCGTTGACGTGGGTATAACGAGGCTCGCCACCTTCTCGGATGGGCGCTTCCTCGACAATCCGAAGCCGCTTGAGCGGTCGCTTGAAAGAATCCGGGCTCTGCAGAGGAACCTCTCTAGAAAGAGGAAGCTCTCGAAGAACTGGTTTAAGGCGAGGCGGCGGATTGCGGAGGAACATGAATACGTGAAGGATTTTAGACGTGACGTATTCTTCAAACTTGGCGCTCTCCTCGCAGCCGAGTACGACCTACTAGTATTAGAGGACTTGAACGTCAAGGGCTTGATTCGAAGGGGTGAAACCGGGAAGAGGAGAATGAGACTCCACGACTCCGCGTTCTCCGAGCTAAGAAGGATACTAGAGTGGCAGTTCCGAAAGCTTGGTAAAGCCGTCCTCGCTGTCCCAGCGTACAACTCGTCGCGTGAGTGCTTCCAGTGCGGCGAAATAAACCAGAATTTAACTTTGCAAGACAGGGTGTTCCGCTGCCCCCACTGCGACTTCACCCTAGACCGAGACCTGAACGCTTGCCTGGTTCTCCTAAAGCGTCCAGGGTGGGTGCCACCCGCTGTGCCTGTCTGTGGAGCTTCGCCCAATACCTCCCCTCCCATCCCTAGGGTTGGTGCGGAGGGGTGGGCATGGTGGGGGTGTTGATGCGGGAAGCTCCGCCCTCCGGGGCGGGGTAGCTCACCCTTCATCTAACCCCTTGGTGCTCGCGGTTGGTGGAACACATCTGAATGTTGGCCAAAACGGGCGATACATAAGTGAAACCGCTTGGAACGACGAGGAAGACCAGTTCCTCCTAGAGCAGAATGTTAGCTTCCCATACGCCACCGGAGGTGCTCCAAGCATTTTCTTCGATGCCCCCTCGTATCAGACGGGTGTGAGTGTCACGCCTTTTAACTGTGCTCAGAGTAGCTTGACAAGTTGCACTGTGGGTACACCTTATACTCCAACAACACGTGTAACATCAGATGTGTCGTACGATGCTGATTTGGATGGAGGTGTGCTCATTTATTGGAGCGCGATACCCACTCAAGAGGGCTTCTACATTGTTGGTGGGACAAGCGCGGGCGCACCACAGTGGTCAGCCGCCCTAGCTATAACCTACCAATATGCTCACACTACACCGGGATCGATAAACCCCTACCTATATAAGCTAGCTGGGACACCGGCTTTCCACGATATTACCGAAGGCTCTAACACACTAAGACCGGGTCAAGGCTTCCTGTCGACACCTGGCTATGACCCACCAACGGGTCTCGGCTCTCCTAATGTGGCTAACCTCGTCACGGAACTAGCCCAGCTACTCACGTAAGCTCCCAGCCATGAATAATAGATCTAAATCGTTCTTGGCGTGGTAGACCATTGGACACGGATTTTTGATCCACCGTGAATGGTGTGCTCCCCGCTCAACCACCGATCCCAATATCAACATAGGGTTAGGGGGTGTGTTGATGCGCATAGGCGTTAGCTCACAGCTCTAAAGACCCCGGGTAACCGTAGGCGAACGAATAAGCTCCTCTTAACCCTCCGATTGTGACCCCCACCTTGAATTATGGAGCAAAAATTTTCGCTCGATATACAGCTGACACTATGAATTTTTGATTAGCCGTAAAGGCCTTAGTTGTTGAAACCTTATGGAAAGAGAGCGAGCGAAAAAGGTTATTATAGGCGTTCTACTAGATTACGCTTTAATGCAGGGGAACTGTTATAACACGTATTGCAGCTATCTAAAGACTCGGCGTGTTTGAGGGGGTAGTATATACTATATGCTTTTGTTCTTATCTATATCTCTGGTTTCAATAGCTCTGGGAAGTTCTTTTTGAGCTTTGAGAGTTTGGGTGATATCACCACCATACAGTATGGCTTGTGTGGGTTCCGCTCGTAGTAGCGTTGGTGATAGTCCTCGGCCTTATAGAAGGCTTTGAACGGTTCGAGCTGAGTCACTATTGGGGCGTCGAATACACCCTCTTTTGATAGCTTCTCTATGAATTCTTGGGCCTTCCTTCTCTGAGCCTCTGTGTGATAAAATATCACGGATCTGTACTGTGTGCCAACATCGTATCCCTGCCTGTTCGGTGTGGTTGGGTCATGGGTTGCGAAGAAAACCTCGAGGATCTCCTCATAGGTGACCTGTTTTGGGTCAAACCTGATTTGGACGACTTCGGCGTGGCCCGTAAGCCCGGAGCAGACATCCTCATAGCTGGGGTTCGGGACGTGTCCACCCGAGTAGCCGGGTTCAACGCTCACCACACCTCTAAGCCTCGAGAAAACCGCTTCAGTACACCAGAAGCATCCTCCACCGAGGGTGGCCAACTCTAATTCTTCTCTGTCAGCTGGGTTTTCTTGATTCATCTACTCAAATGATTTCGCTTAAATCAGATATATGGCCTACGCGTGCTGCACACACCGTTTTAGAAAGTAAATTCATGTGGGGTTTACGTTATTTCCCTGTCGCGCTCAACACGCATGGGCTTAGGCTTCCACGTGGAATACTTCGCACGCCCTTCTCACAGCCTTTGTTAACTGCTCTATATCATCCACCCCATTATAAACGTAGAAGCTGGCCCTGCTGGTTGCTGGCACACCTAACCTCAGCATTAGAGGCATAGCGCAGTGGTGGCCCGCCCTTATGGCGACACCCTCAGTGTCGAGTATGGTGGCAACATCGTGCGGGTGAATCTTGACGGAGCCCATTGTGACACCCTCCTTGGCTAGGACATCTGCTAGCGCGGCTGGTTGGACGCCTTCGATGTTGAATGAGACAACCCCGCCTTTGCGTTCGGCTCTTTCGGGTCCATATATCCTCAGATTCCTTATCTTCGAGAGCTCCTCGTGTGTTTCCTCTACGAGCTTAACCTCGTGGCTCCTAACCCTATCCATACCTATATGCTCCAAATAGTCAACGGCTGAAGCGAGGCCCACAGCGCCCTCGACGTTCGGTGTCCCGGCTTCAAACTTCCATGGGAGCTCGTTCCATGTTGTTTCCTCCCTGGTGACCTGCGAGATCATCTCTCCTCCATAGAGGAAGGGGGGTATCTCCTCGAGTAGTTCACGCTTACCGTAGAGGCAACCTATACCCATTGGGCCGAGCATCTTGTGACCCGAGAATGCGTAAAAATCACACCCGATGCTCTGAACATCCACGGGCATATGGGGTACACTCTGCGCCCCATCCACAACCACAACACACCCCTTCCGATGAGCCATATCTGTGAGCCTTTTCACGTTTGTGATGGTGCCGAGCACGTTTGAGACGTGTGTGAATGAGAAAATCTTAGCCCCCTCAAGCTTCCTATCCAAATCATCCTCATCGATGTCCCCATCATCGGTCACGTTGACCACATCGAAAACCGCTCCAAGCCTCCTAGCAACCTGCTGCCACGGCACAAAGTTGCTGTGGTGCTCCATCTCGGTCACAACAACCCTGTCCCCCCGTCTCAACAGATGGTAGCCTAGAGAGTAGGCTAAAAGGTTTAGTGCCTCCGTGGTGTTCTTTGTAAATATCAACGTATCGCTACGTGGAGCGTGAATAAACCTAGCGAGCTTCGCCCTAGCCTCCTCATACGCTTGAGTGGCCTCCTCCCCCAACGTGTGAGGCGACCTGTGGACATTCGAGTTAAAATAAGAATAGTAATTCGATATAGCCTCAATCACCTGTCTTGGCTTCTGTGTTGTTGCGGCGTTATCAAGGTAAACGAGCCGTCTACCATGAATCAACCTTGAAAGTATCGGGAAATCAGACCTTATCTGCTCCAGCTCCAGTAGATCTTCCACGATAAATAGATTCGCTTAACATATATTGGTGTTTCGTAGTGCGACTTTCGAAGTAAAACACGTGGACAGAATACTTCATGTACATACCTAATGCGCACGTGGTCCCATAGTATTTTAGAGACTCGACGCTCTAGGGTACATACTCTCGTAAGCGTCTGATACTTGTGTGTGTGAGGGGGCGATGTTATTCACATTGTTTGGGGTGGTGGTGTTGGCTGGGTTATCGGGGTGGTTGAGGGTGTGAATCTCTGGACCCCGTTATCGAAGAGGTAGAGGAGTGTTAGGAGCGCGGCGTAGGGTATGGTGAAGAAGTTTAGTATTGGTATCTCGGAGAGTATTGATGCCACGATGAGTACAACCAGTGTTAGTGGGTCGCTGTTAGCCATTGAACGCACCCACTCCACCGCGCGGCTTAAGGCTGTGGACGCTGAGGTGTTTTGTGTAAACATTAGTGTGTCAGCCACCACTATGTATGCGAAGAAGAGTGATTCGAGGAGCCACCCGATGAATGGTATGAGGCCTAATAGCGTGTTCACTACACCCAAGACCACCGCCATTATGATAACCTCTGAAAGCCTTGATCTAACCTCCCCCCATGCTTGGCTCAGGCTGTAGCCTTGGGTTGAGGCCGCGTTCCTAGCCTCAACCACCACGATCGAGAGGAATACGCCTGTGAGCAACCAGAACACTGGACCTAAGACGAATGCTAATACGCCCCCGAAGAATAGGGGGGTATAAACCACCGACCCAGCCGTCAGGCCCCCGTGTAACACCGTGATAAGCACTATTGCGCCCACTATGGCGCCGACTATTAAATCCGCGATAAACAGGATTAGAACTGGTAAGATTAAGCCTAGGTTCTTAGTGAAGAGGTTCAGAGCCCTCTCCGCTCTGCTCTGCTGGTAGGCTTGGGGCGGGGGCTGGTACTGTGTTGGCTGAGCTGGCTGCGGCTGACTTGGAGCTTGGCCTTGGGGTTGACCACTCCATGAGCCACCCTGTTGTGGTGGGGGTGTTAGTGGGTTCCCGCACGCAGAGCAGAACCTGGCGTCATCGGTGTTGGCGGCTCCACACCTTGTGCAATACTTTGTCAAATCGTGTCCAGCTTAGGTTACTGGCCTACCCAAATAAGCGTTTCCCCAAATTCGCACCAAACGCAGTTTTACTGCTTCACTCAACCACATTCAAGCTCAAACCCGTGAATCTCGGCGGCTAAGTACGGCGGTGGCTGGGTTGGGCTCCTCAAAGCCTTAGGGGACATTCTTAATTGGCTTTAATAGTTTCTGCCACACTAATAGTTATGGTTATGAGGATTGATGTCCCACGTGTTTCAGAAGAGTCGAGCATAGTATTGGACCCCTCCTCGACTGCTCTAGTTGTTGTTGATATGCAGAATGATTTCGTGAAGGAGGGAGGCAAGCTCAGAGTGGACACAGCGGAGGCAACAATTCCACCCATACGATCTCTACTGGAAGAGTTTAGAAGCGCTGAAGCCACGGTTGTGTACACACAGGATTGGCATATGAAGGATGACCCAGAATTCGCGATTTGGGGTGAACACGCCCTAGCGGGTAGCTGGGGGGCCGATATCGTAGACGAGCTCAAGCCAGCCGAGAAGGATTTCGTGATAAGAAAGTATAGGTATGACGCATTCTACGGCACACCACTCGACTATATACTACGCGTAAAGCGCATCACCAACTTGGTGGTGACTGGGACGGTGGCCAATATCTGCGTGCTACACACAGCGGGAAGCGCAGCCCTAAGGTGGTATAGGGTGGTGGTCCCTAAGGACTGCGTGTCCGCGATCACCGAGTTCGACTACTATTCGACCCTGCGTCAAGTAGACTTCCTCTATAAGGGTACCATCACAACATCCAAGGGAATACATCTGAAGACATGAGCCAACCATCCAGTGTTATTGTCTCCGCTGGAAGCGTGCTCCCCTACGACCAGTCTTGGCCGACTAGCTTGGCGACTAGGAATTCGGCTGCTGCGCGCATGGCTTTCAGCTCGTTGGTGTGCTTTGTGAAACCGTGGCCCTCATCCTCGAACACAATATATTCGACGCTTTTACCCAAGCTTCTAAGTTTTTCAACCATCTGGTCGGACTCAGCCTTAACAACCCTTGGGTCATTTGCACCCTGAATTATGAGTAAGTCTGCCCTGATTTTATCCACATAGTTTATGGGTGAGCGCTCCCTGAGTAGTTCCCCGTCTCTTTCTGGGTCACCCACCCATTCACCCATGAACCTACGCCAGTGAGGTGGAACGCTTTTCACAAATGTGAGCAGGTTGCTTGGACCAACTATGTCAACAGCCGCCCTCCAGTAGTCAGCGAGCCTCGTCACACAGCTCAGAGTGGCGAAGCCGCCGAAGCTACCACCGAAGACCCCAAGCCTTTCTGGATCAACCCACGGCTGACTTAAGAGATATTTGGCTGCCCACTCAAAGTCTCTAAGCTCACCCCCACCCCAATCACGGTAGATGAGCCTCTCGTAGCTCTTACCGTAGCCCGTGCTACCTCGGAAATTGGGGGCGAAAACACCCACCCCATGGTTCACGAGGTATTGGTAGAGTCCCCCGTACGCGTAGAACGGTCGCTCCTGGCTTGTGGGTCCACCGTGAATGGATACCACAACGGGGTACCTCTGCCGGCCCTGAATGGGTAGCGGTCTGTAAAGGTATGAGGGCACCTCGCGCCCATCGAAGCTCCTATACCTCACGTTCACCGGTTCAACCAGCCTATTAGAGGGTATCCTACCAAGGCTGCTATGGGTCAACCTGTGCACGGTGTTCGTCGTCAATTCGCACACGTACACCTCGGAAGGGTGGCTCGCGCTGTTCACTAGGACGGCGACCATATCACCGCTCTGAGAGACATCAAGAGAGTAGACGACGCCTCTTGGGAAGCCGAGCTCACGCTGGGTGTTATTCTGGGTGTCAGCGGCGAAGACGCGACTGTATCCATCCTCATTCTGGCTCCAAACAAGCCATCTACCATCAGCGCTCAAAACAACTTCTTCCACATCCCATCTCGGGGTGATTACAGCTTCCAGCTTACCTGTGTTGAGTGAGTAGAAGTATGCGCTAACGAATTCACCCCCACTGTCACCCAGCACATAAAACCCCGAGCCATCCCTCCTCCATGGACCCGGGCTGAACCTCACCCTATCCATGGGGGGTGTAACCCGCTCCTCCTTGCCGCTTTGAGGGTCAACCAACCATATAGCCGTAGTCTGCAGGTCGACGACTTCGATGAAGCTCAGGAGTCGATTGTCAGGGCTCCAGTAGCCCCCTATAAACCACCCATCCCTCTGAATCACCGGAACATGCTCCTCTCTCTTGGTGTCATACAATTGTAAGCTCATGTTTGAAGGATTCCTCTCATTTGTCGAGTACGCCAAATACCTGCCATCCCAGCTGAATCCCCCCATAGAAGGCTCATAGCGGGCCTTCGGGTTAGCGCTCACACGTCTGGGCCAGCCATGCGGAATACTCATTAGGTATAGCTGGAAGTTCTCATCCCCATGCCTATCCGCGAAGAGGGCAACAGATTCGTCCCCGCCTGGGCTGACACAGAAGTGTCGCACACTCTCATCCACGAAAGCCGTGAGTTGCTCCTCACTATACGTCTCACCATCCGGGGAAACCCATGTTCTCTTCCTCCACAGATTAAACTGGCCGCTCGCATCGCTCACATATCCAACCCAATCACTCCCAGAGAGGAACGAAACCGAAGATATCCGTCTAAACGCGGCGAACCTCTCAAAAGGATAGTCATCACGATTCAAAACCATGTCCACCACAAAACACTACACACCCACCCTAATAGGCTTTCAGGTGAACTACCCAGCCCCACGGACTGGGACCTCCGCCCCCTCAAACCCCATAAAGTTAAACCCACGCAGCCCTCAGGCCAACCAAGTAGACAACAGCCTGCAAAAGGCGGTCAATAATCTTTTGTTAACCCTATTTGGTCCACTCTAGAGTACCTCCGAGAGTTATCGTCCAGCCACAGTGTCCCGTGGGTCTAGGGAGTTGATTATCTCGGTATACCTGAAGCAGCTCATCACGTGATCATTTACCATACCGGTGGCCTGCATGTGCGCGTAGCATATCGTGGACCCAACGAAGCGAAACCCCCTTAAGACAAGGTCCCTGCTTAGCCTATCGGATACTGAGGAAGTAGACGGAATCTCTTTAGCCGACCTCCATTTGTTGATGATGGGTTTGTAGTCCACGAAGCCCCAAATATATTTGTCAAAGCTGCCAAACTCCTTCTGAACCCTCAGAAAGGCTTTTGCATTGTTCACCGCGGATTCAACTTTCAGTCTGTTCCTGATTAGACCAGGATCTGATAGGATATCCTTGATTTTCTTTGAATCGTATCCTGCAACAGCCTCCGGGTCAAAACCGTCGAACGCTTTTCTAAAGTTTTCCCTCTTCTTTAACACGGTAGACCAGCTGAGCCCAGCTTGAAACCCCTCTAGGATAAGGTATTCAAAGATCCTTTTATCATCATGAACAGGAACCCCCCACTCCCTGTCATGGTAATCTCTGTATAGGGGATCGTCTAGGGAGCCCCAATCACACCTTATCAGTCCATTCATATGGCACACCGCCCACAAGAAGAAGGCTAATATAAACCTTCAGTGAATTTCGAAGTGGCACCCAGACGGCGCTTCTCCACGCTTGGAAGCCACACTCACACCCTCTAACCTGAACTCTATCTATTTTGTTAACACTGTTTTTGTTCGTTGGCTCAAATGAGTAGGCAGAGGTCGCCGAAGACTCCGCCTCTATACCCTAACCTGCCTGCCTCTCGGTATAGTTTTTCGAGTAGTTTGGGGGGTTGGAACGCTTTGAGTAGTTCATAGTGGGATGAGCCCTGGTCGTGGAACCCCGTGATTAGGCCGTCAACATTCTTGAGCCTATGGTTCTCATTGAGTATGATGTTCGTGTATCCCTCTACTCCCTTAGGTGTGTGGGTGCCGAAGTCAATGGATTCCAACGCCCTTACAGAGGTCGTGCCCACGGCTATGACTCTTCGCCCCCTTTTACGGGCATTCTCCACGAGGCTTATAGTGCGGTATGGCACCGCATAGTATTCGGGTAGCGGCTTTTCCCCTCCAAGCTGTGTAGCGGTGTGCAGTGTGATGTACCCAAAGACTACTCCTTTCAGCATAAGTCGGCGAGCAACCTCTAATGTGAATGGCCTCGCGGCGCTAGGGAACTCCGCGGAACCCGGGATAGAGCTGAAGGTCGACCGATAATATTCGAGTGGGTATGCCCGTTG
>Ga0209061_1004377_pt1 | contig 13679 bp, 9 predicted proteins | sample Coa_R1_10_FD_187157 | JGI IMG/M metagenome (GOLD analysis project Ga0209061, IMG submission 187157) | Surface soil microbial communities from Centralia Pennsylvania, which are recovering from an underground coalmine fire - Coalmine... | ecosystem: Environmental > Terrestrial > Soil > Unclassified...
TGCCCTGGCGGGCCAGCTCGACCGCGCGCTGACGGAACTCCGGGGGGTGTGGTGCGGGCATGAGGACATCCTTCCAGATGGCCGAGGCCACCTCAGGTCAGGTGTCCGGACTACGGGGGCAAGCTCAGTTGCGGTAAACCTGCGGGTGAGCTGAGCATCAGGTGTACGCTGCCCGGTGTTTCCCGTCAGCGTCCGTGCTCACGCCGAATCTGGCAGTGCTCGCGCCCGCGTTCGTCAGTGATCGTGATCGCGCAGCCAGGCGAGGACCTCGCCGGCGTGCCTGTCCGGCGGGAAGACGGGGTAGAAGACCTTCTCGATCACGCCGTCGCGCACCACGAGCGTGAGCCGCCTGAGCAGCGTCCTGTGGCCCCCGCCGTCGTGTTCGGGCCGCAGGTCCACGGAGAAGACGGGAAGCCTCAGCGCGTTCGTCAGTTGCAGGCCGAAGTCGCTGAGCAGCGGGAACGGCAGGCGCAGCCGCTGCGCGGCCTCCTGCTGGTACGCGGTGGACTGGGTGGAAAGGCCCGCCACGGCGGCGCCGGCCGCTGCCATCTCGGCGGCGTGGTCGCGGAACCCGCAGGATTCCGGCGTGCAGCCGCGGGCGCCGGGGATGTCCTCCCAGCCGGGCGGGTTGTCGATGCCCGGCAGGCCGGTCAGCGGGTAGGCGTAGACGACGAGCCGTTCAGAACCCTCGGGCACGGTGTCGACCCGCATGAGGCCGCCGTGCGTCGACGGCAGCATGACCGGCGGGACAGCCGTCCCGGGCAGGTGGCTCGCGGCGCCGTCGTCGACCGGGCGCGGCAGGTCCGCGGGAAGCTGCGTCGGGTCACGCGCCGTCATACTCCTGATCGTACGGCTTGCCCGATCCCTGCCGCAGACCACGCTGCTCTGCCAAGCCCGCGTTGGCCCCACCCGCAGCGGAACGACATGACCCTCCGGGCCTCGTCGCTGACGTGCCCCAGTCGTCTTACGGAAGTACCACGGGGATGATCTACGCGGTGAGCCAGTCGAGTTGAGCCAGGTGTTCCGCAGCGGTGCGGATGTGAGCGTCGGTGAACAGGCGGCCCTTGCGCTGGCTCCAGCCCTGCACGAGCCGCGTCAGCGCAGCGTTATCCGTCACGCTGCCGCCTTCCCTGGTCACCACCCAGTGCACAGTGGCAAGCAGCTCAAGGCCATACGCCGAGGCGAAGCCGCCGACTAGTTGCAGCACGGCGTCAATGCGGTCGGCGGTCGGGCCAGCATCATCGGCGAGGCGGGTGAATGCTTCATCCTCCGCGCCTGACATCAACGCGATCGGGCTGAGCTTGCGCACCTCCTGGCTACGGTCACCGTAGCCGCGCACGTAGTGGCCTTCCATCGCTTGCAGGACATGATTGAGGTTCTCTGCGTACGGACCGTACAGTGCCTTGGAGTAGTTGAGATGCAACGGTTCGCCGGCCTCTTGTAGGAAGTACATGAGCTTCTGGATCTCCAGAAGCGACGCGCCGTCTGGCGCGGCAGGCTGCTCAAGCTGGCTCAGCCGGACATACTTGCCTACCAGCGATAGGAGAGCGGCACGGCCCGTGGTGATCTTGGGGCGTTGGGTGCGGACCGGCATCAGCTTCGCTGGCGGGGCTCCCTTGGGCGGGTACACGGTCACCTGCACGCCAGGAAGATTGCCCAGTTCCTTGACAATCATCGGCTGGACATCCCGCCAGGACAGCCCGCCGTTGCCGCACCCGAGCGGCGGGACAGCGATGGACGTGATCGAATATTCACTGATAATGCGCCGCAAATCGGCAAGACCCGCTTCGATGTCATCCAGGCGTGACCTGCTCCGCCAGTGGCCCTTGGTCGGGAAGTTGACGATGAACCGAGGCCGCCCCAGCAGGCCGGTCTCGGTGACGAACATGTGCCCGAGCCTGACCTCGCCACGGCGGCACGCGGCCTCGTATGCACGGTAGTTGGCCGGAAAGGCCTGCCTGAACTGCAACGCGATACCCTTGCCCATCACGCCCACGGTGTTCACCGTGTTGACAAGGGCATCTGCGTTAGCGTCGAGCAGGTTGCCCTCGGTCTCAGTGATCATCGGCAGCCTCCTCGCCCTCCTCAGCCTGCCTACCACACCCCGCCGACAACTTAGAAGTACCACGCTGGCCGCACGCGCACCGGTAGCGTGACACCGTGCTCGTCAAGGATCGCCTGTACCTGGTCTCTCATCGTGGGGGTACGAACCGCTATCCCGGCGAGGCATCCGACAGGCATGCGCTCGTGCACCAGGAACTCGGCCATCCTGCGCCTCATCCGGTCAGGATCATCAGCCGTGTTGTTCCACATCTTGGCCCGCATGAGCGGCCAGTCCACCATCTCATCGATCTGCCGTAGGTCATTGAAGATCTGCGTGATGGTGGAGGCGCAGTTCCCGTCGCTGAACAGGTACCGTAGGTCGGCCTCAGCGACGCGTTCCACGGTCGATACCAGGTAGATGAGCCGATCCTGACCGTCGGCGTAGCCGGGTACACTGCCGTTGGCAAGCTTGAACAGCATGGGTGACTGGCTTGCGAAATAGAACGGGACGTAGTCCCCGACACATCCGAACGGAGAAAGGCGGACCCTGAGCGTGCGCCTGCGTTCCTTGATCGCCGGGTCGGCGGCCTCCACGATCGCAATCCGCTCTCGCCGGACTACGTTGTCGGCGTGCAGGCAACCGGCGGCAAGGATGGCTGGCAGGTTCCGAATGTGCGTGAAATGCATGATCAAGTGCTGCGTCCGGCGTGCCGCAGGGTCGTTCACGTTTGCCGTCACCGTCTTACCGACTGCGCGATCGTCGTGGACTGGTCACCAGCCGACATTGGGGGACCACTCGTCGGCGAAGGTCTGCATCTGCTCGAGCACTTTCTCGGTGGCGGTCGGCTGGGCGTCAGGCGGGTAGCCGTGCTTGGCGAGCAGCCGCTTGATGACCGAGCGGATCCTGGCCCGCACGTCGTCGCGGGACACCCAGTCGACGGTGATCTCGCGGCGCAGTGTCTTGACCAGGTCGCGGGCGATGTCCGCGAGCACGCCCTCGCCCATGTCGGTCACCGCCGACTCGTTCGCCGCGACCGCGTCGTAGAAGGCCAGCTCGTCGGGGGACAGCGGCGGGCTGAACCGGCCGCCCCGGTCCGCGTCGGCCGAGATCTCCCGCGACATCGCCACCAGTTCCACGATGACCTCCGCAGCGGACAGGTTCTGCCGGGTGTAGCGGGTCATCAGATCGAGCAGACGGTCGGCGAAGCTCTGCCGCCGCACGACGTTGTGCCTGGTGACCTGGCGCATCTGCTGCTCGACGAGGCGGCGCAGCGCCTCGATGGCCAGATGCGGGTGCTGGGACTGGCGCATCCGCTCGATGAACGCCTCATCCAGATGGGACAGGTCGGGCCTGCCGATCCCGGCGGCGGCGTAGATGTCGGTGACGTCGCCGGCTTCGATCGCGCCCGCGGTGAGCTGCCGCAGGTACAACTCGACCTCGGCGGGAACGGTGAGGCCGCGCGCCCGGCGGTCCTCCGCGTCGTACTTGGCCATCCAGACCCGGACAGCCTCGAAGAACGCGATGTCGCCACGCAGTGCGTGCAGGTCGCCGCTGGTGGAGCAGAGCGCGTAGAACCGGGCGAGCCGGGCGGACCCCCTGCGGAACCTGTCGGCCAGGGTGGGCTCGCCGTCGTCCGGCTGGTTCCCCGGCGTGGCCGGGTCGCGCAGGAAGTTCACCGTGCCGATCACCGCGTCGCGGAAGGCCGTCCGCGACCTGGCGTGCAGCCGTGACCGCCAGCCGTAGCCACCGAGGATGCCGTTCCCGATGACGTCGTGCAGCTCCCGCACCCGGGCGACCGCCTCGTCGACACGCTGGCCGACAGGCCGTCGCTCCACGTCCCGCGCGGTGTACTCGGCGAGCGCCGCGTACAGGTTCTCGGTCAGCGGCGCGTACCCGACGAGCAGCCCGTCCTTCTTGCCGCGGAACGTGCGGTTCACCCGGGCCAGTGCCTGCATGAGCGCCGCGCCCCGCATCGGCCTGTCCACGTAGAGGGTGTGCAACGGCGGGGAGTCGAACCCGGTGAGCCACATCGACTGGACAATGACGAGCTCCAGTTCCTCGTCCGGGTTGTCGCTCCTGGCGCGGCGCTGGATCAGCTTGTTCTGCGACGGCCGCCGGACGTGCTTCCTGATCGGGCCCGGGTCACCCGGGCCGCCGGTGTAGACGACCTTGATCTTCCCCTTGCGCACGTCGTCGCTGTGCCATTCGGGACGCAGGGCGATGATCTCCTCGTACAGCTTGGCGCAGATCTCCCTGGTGGCGCAGACGATCAGCCCTTTGCCCGGCATGTCGATGAACTTCCGCATCTGGCCCGAGCGGGCCTCCCAGTGCGCCACGAGATCGGCGGCCAGCTCACGAAGCCGCCCCGGCGCGCCGTACACCGCGTTCATCACGGCGACGGCCTGCTGGACCCGCTCCCGTTCGGAATCATCGAGTCCGGCGGTGGCCTCGTCGGCGCGCTCGTCGATGACCTCGGGGTCCACGCCCTCCGGAAGGCTGACCGGGATGAGGCGGCTCTCGTAGAAGACCGGCACGGTGGCACCGTCATCGACGGCGCGCGTCAGGTCGTAGATGTCGATGTAGTCGCCGAACACCTGCCGCGTGTTCCTGTCCGCCTCGGTGATCGGCGTCCCGGTGAAGGCGATCAGCGTCGCGTACGGCAGAGCGTCGCGCAGGTGCCTGGCGTAGCCGTCCAGGTCGTCGTAGTGGCTGCGGTGCGCCTCGTCCGCGATCACGATGATATTCCGCCGGTCCGAGAGCAGCGGGTGCGACGCGCCCGCCTCCCGCTCCTCCTTGGTCTTGCCGAATTTCTGCAGCGTGGAGAAGATGATCCCGCCGGTCCGCCGACCTGCCAGCTCGCCGCGCAGCTCGTCCCGGGCTGCGGCCTGGACCGGCTGCTCGGGCAGCAGCTCGCTGGCTGCGAATGTGTCGTAGAGCTGGTCGTCGAGGTCGAGCCGGTCGGTGAGCACGACGATCGTCGGGTTGCCGAACGCGGGGCTCGTGAGCACCTGCTTCGCGTACAGCTCCATCTCCATGGACTTGCCGGAACCCTGGGTGTGCCACACCACGCCGGCCTTGCCGTGGCTGCGCACCGCCTCGATGGTCTTGCTGACCGCCTTGGACACGGCGAAGTACTGGTGCGGCTTGGCGATCCGCTTGACCAGCCTGCCGTCGGTCCGCGCGAACGACACGTAGCCGGTGAGCAGGTCGATGAACCGGCCCTGGTCGAACAGGCCGTGCAGCAGCAGGTTGATGGCCAGATTCTCGTCATGGCCGGGCTCCGGCGGCTGGGGGACTGGCTGGCCGGCCTCGTCCACGTTCCATGGCGCGAAGTGCTCGAACGGCGTGAACGGCGTGCCGTACCGCGCGGTGATCCCGTCCGTGACGACGCAGACCGCGTTGCAGCGGAACGCCAGCGACAACTCCTCCACGTACGTCGTGAGCTGGGCGTGGGCGGTGCTGAGATCGGCGTCCTCGTCGCCGGCCTTCTTCAGCTCGATAACGCCGAGCGGCATCCCGTTGACGTAGAGCATGAGGTCGAACCGGCGCCGGTGCTCACCGTCGATCACGGTCACCTGGTTGACGGCGAGGAAGTCGTTGGCGGCAGGATCGCGGGTGTCGATGAGGCGGATCGTCGGGTTCTGCTCGGCGCCATACTCGTCGGTGTAGACGACGCCGCGGATGCCCTTCGTGAGGTACTCGTGGACGCGGCGGTTCTCGGTGAGCGCGTCGCGGGACTGCGGCGTGAGGACGAGCCCGGCAGCCTCCTCGACGGCGGAGGCCGGAAGCTGCGGGTTGATCCGGGCGATCGCGGCGCGCAGCCGGTCCGGAATGATCGGTTCGGCCCAGGACTCCCGTTCCCCCGAGCCGGGCGCGATCCGCTTGCCCTCCATCGGCTGCCACGCCAGTTCCCCGAGGGTATCCATGGCGAGCGCTTCCCACGCCGATTCGCTCATGTCACCGAACGGGTGCGTGGTATCCGTATCCGCGGCCGTCATGTCGCCTCCTCAACGGCCCGCTCCGCGTCCCTGACCCGGATCTCCCCGGACATCAGCTTCGGCAGCAACGTGTCCCGGAGCTCCACTAGCTTGAGTGATTCCTGCTCTGCGGCAAGAGCGCGTTGCCAGAGCGGTCCTAGCTCAGCATCGAGATTCCCTATGCAATGCTCAACTGGCACAGTGACAGGATCATCGAGATGATGCCGCTGGATGTGACCCATAGTGGTGGCCTTTCCGGCGGCGATGGCCTTGAAGTCTTCGAGCTTCGTCTGAATCAGCTCGAAGGCGAGCCATAGCGGCACGTCGTCACGCGGAATCACTTTAAAGATGTGCTGGTTGACGATCGCTTCGGGCCGGAACCATCGAGTGACAGCCAGCGAGCCCGACCATGCAAAGAGCACGTCACCTGGTCGGGCCAGGTGGACATCCGGCACTGCAATATCGTTGTATACGGTCGATGCACCCGGACCCGAGTTGATCTCTGCGATCCGTATTACCATGCGGCCCGTGCCAGTGGCGTCCTTCGTGAAGGCCCGCCCGTTGATGAACTCAGCGACGGACGAGAGCGGACGCTCCTGCGTCATGTCCGTGTTCGACTGCATCCAATATCCAAGCTTGAGTGTCCGTAGTTCATCACATGCTTGGATGATCCGGTCGTTGACCGCGATCTTGTCGTCGAGCGCCCCAAGCACCGCCGCGATGGCCTGTTGACGTTGCTCCGAAGGAAGTTCGATTCGTAGCGATCTGATATCGGCCAGGTTGATATAATCTGCCATATCAGTCTGGCCTTTGAGCGAGCGTGCCTGAGACCAGAACTCCTTACCTTTGAACCAGTAGTACAGATACCGGTTCATCAGCGGGCTGCCAGACCGGGGCCGGAAGAAACATACCTGGGGACTGTACACAAACTCAGGACTGTCCGTAGGAATCATCGCCACACGGCCGACTGTCCCCTTCGTCGTAAGCACAACGTCACCCGGACGCGAGATCTTCTGCCCCATTGCCCGACGGTAAGCATTGCTAACGAAATCTTCAAACTTTGGGTCAAGCCGCCCGTCTAGCACTTCGGCAACCCGAAGAATCGGCAGTCCCGGCCTTCCGTGTTCCGACTGCTTCGTCCGGTATCCGTCGCCGATCTCCAGATAGCCTGCCTTGACGAGATCGTCGAATGTGATGCTCACTGCGTCAGGCATCGAGGCGCTCCAATTGTGACCGGACGAGCCGCTCCAGGCGGGCGGACTCGTCGAAGTGGGCGTAGAGGTCCTTGGTGAGGCGGGCGATCTTGTCGGTGATTGGCTCGTCGTCGCCGTCGTCTGCCTCTGCGGCGCCGACATACCGGCCGGGGGTTAGCACGTGGTCGTGCTTGCGGATCTCTTCGAGGGTGGCCGAGTAGCAGAAGCCGGGGACGTCCTCGTAAGTCAGAGCCGCCTCGCGGGCGCTGAGGGTGCCGCGCCAGGCGTGGTAGGTGTTGGCGATCTTCGCGATCTCCTCGTCCGTCAGCACGCGTTCGGTGCGGTTGACGAGGACGCCCATGGTGTGCGCGTCGATGAACAGCACCTCGCCGCGCCGGTCGGTGAGGCGCTTCGGGCCTTGCGGGGTCTTGTCCTTGGTGAGGAACCACAGGCAGGCGGGGATCTGGGTGGTGCGGAAGAGTTGCGGCGGCAGGGCCACCATGCACGCCACCAGGTCGGCCTCGACCATGGCGGCGCGGATCTGGCCCTCGCCGGACTGCTGGGAGGACATCGAGCCGTTGGCGAGGACCACGCCTGCGGAGCCGCGTTCGGCGAGTTTGAAGGCAATGTGCTGGAGCCAGGCGAAGTTGGCGTTGCCCGCCGGCGGAGTGCCGAACCGCCAGCGCGGGTCGCCTGTTCTGCGCGCCCAGTCGGACATGTTGAACGGCGGGTTCGCGAGGATGAAGTCGGCACGCAGGTCCGGGTGCTGGTCGGCGTGGAAGGTGTCCTCCCACCGCTTGGCCAGGTTGGCCGTCACGCCGTGGATGGCCAGGTTCATCTGGGCGAGGCGCCAGGTGCGCTCGTTGGACTCCTGGCCATAGACGGCGATGTCGTCGCGGCGGCCCCGGTGCGCGAGCACGAACTTCTCCGCTTGGACGAACATGCCGCCGGACCCGCAGCACGGGTCGTAGACACGCCCGGAATAGGGCTCCAGCACCTCGACGAGCAGCCGGACCACCGTTGCTGGCGTGTAGAACTCCCCGCCGCGCTTGCCCTCAGCGCGGGCGAACTTCTCAAGGAAGTACTCGTAGACCTCGCCGAGTACGTCGCGGGCGGGCTTGTCGCCGTGTCCGGTGAACCGGGCGTCGCTGATCAGGTCGACAAGCTCGGCGAGCCGGCGCTGGTCCACGTTGTCGCGGTTGAAGATCTTCGGCAGGACGCCCCGCAGCGGCTCGTTGGTCTTCATCAGGGCGTCCATGGCGTTGTCGATCAACTCGCCGACGCCAGCGCTTTTCGCCTGCCCGGCCAGCTTGTCCCACCTGGCGCCCTCGGGGACCCAGAACACGCCCTCGCGCGTGTACTCGTCCGGGTCCTCCAGGAACTGGGCTAGCCGGGCCTCCGGCACCCCGTCCGCCAGCACCTCCTCCCTGATCCGGGCCCGGCGCTCGGCGAAGGAGTCGGAGACGTACTTGAGGAAAACGAGGCCGAGGACGAAGTCCTTGTACTGCGCGGCGTCCATCGACCCGCGCAGCTTGTCGGCGGCCTTCCACAGCGTGTCGCGCAGGTCCGCCATGGTTGGCATGCCCGGCAGCGCTGCCTGGCCGTTCTTTGTTCTCGGCGGCATCGGGTTTCCTTTCGGAGAAACGGTCATGTCAAGTTCCCGGTCGAGTCGTGTCCGGGGCGATGGACAGTGTCCCATCGCTGAGCCCGGCGGTGATGAGCCTGCCGAGTTCGTCGAGCGAGTCGATTTCCCGCCGGGCGTGATCGCGGCGGGCATCCAGTTCCGCGAGGAGCGTGTCGAGCCGCGCCACCACGGCGTCGGCTAGCATCGGCACTTGGTGATCTTCGATCCGGCGGGCGGCTCGGATCGCTCCGCCGGGACGGCCCGGCGAGTCGTCCGCACCGAGCATCGCGGCCAGCACGCGCGGGGTTAGCCGGGGCTGCCCAGATTCGCGGATGCGCAGCACGCGGACCGGGAACTCGGCCACGGAGAAACCGTCGTGGTCGATGCGCACACCAAAGCGCGGGATGGTGGTGACCAGGACATCCCCTGGTTCGGTGAGCCTGGCCCGGGGATACCGGGCGGCCAGGACTGCCCGGTCCAGGGTCCGCTCCCCGGCCCGGCGGACGCCGAGGACCTCGTCCGGGCCGAGCACGGCGTGGTGGCCGGTGGTTCCCATGTCGCCAGGGGCGATCCGCGTGCCCTTCAGCACCGAGAGAACACGCTCCCCGGCGAGCTTCCCGATGGTGGCCGTCACGGGCCGCGTATGCACGTCGGCCACGAGATTGGCGTGGATCGACTGCCGGACAGCCGTGGCCTGCGCGCCGATCCTGTCCAGATCCGTCTCCAGTTCGAGCACGCGGGCGAGGTGGTCCGCGGCATCACCCGCCACGGTGCGAGCACTTCGCGGACGCCGCGCGGCCAGCGGCTTCGGCGGCTCCACAAGATCGCCGATCAGTACCTGCACGCCGAACGTCCGGCTGTGCGCGTCCGGGTCGTAGCCCTCGCGCCGCCACGTGATGACGTCCTCGGTCAATGCGTCCACAACCTCGTCGGTCAGTTCCCGGTCCGAGACATCGGCCAGCAGGACCCGGCCGCGCCACGGCGAGTCATGTGCCGAGTTCAGCACCCACAGCGCGGTCTCATAACCGGGGCGGAACGGGACGAGCCCCCCGGGCAGTTTGATGACGGACTCGACCATGCCGCCCTTGAGCAGGCCGGCCCGGGCCCGTTCGGCTGCCGAGTACGGCGGCAGTTCGCCGGTAAGGACATCGGCGGGGCCAAGCACGACTGCCGAGCATCCAGGCCGGAGGCGCAGCGACACGTCGTCGACGATGTCGAGGACATCCTCGGCGGACCGGTCCTCGCCGGGCGCATAGCGGACCTGGGTCACGATGACGTCCGGCTCGCCGGAGGAATCGGGAAGCTCGCCGGCGATGTGGACGTCCATGTCCACCAGGGGCAGCCCGTGCACAGCGAGGCGACGCCGGGTCAGCCGGGCGAGATACGGGTCGCCTTCCGCCGCGATGCACATCGGCGTGTCGTCGTAACCGAGCAGGTCCACGACGGCGGTCAGCAGATCGCCGGGCCCCGCTGACATGTCGGCCACGACGATCGCGGACTGCCGCCTCGCCCGCTCGGCGGCCCCGGATACCTTCGCGATCAGCGTCCCGAGCTGCGGCCGGATGGCGCTGGTGAAGACCTCCGCTGCCCTGAGCCGGTGACGTGCCGCCATGATCCGCTCGAACGCGCCCCGGCACCCCCACGCCGCCTCGACGAGATCGTCCACCGCGATCGCCAGCCATCCCGCGTCGCGCGGCATCCGGCGGATCTCCGACAGCAGCAGTTCGTCATCGGGGTCGGCCGCCGCGGCGCGCCCCCGCAGCGCCGCGGCGATGTCGCTGGCGCCGTCCGCCAGCGGCTCATCGTCATTGAGGTGACGCAGGCAGATGAGCGCGGTCACGAACGCGATCAGATCGGCTGACGGCAGCCGCCCGCCGAGCCCCGCGAGCGTGTAGAGGCTGAGGTCAGGTTCGATCTGCTCCCGCTCGGCCCGGCCGGTGGCGATCAGCCAGTCGGCGACCTGGCGGGGGTCGAACAGCGGCTGGCTTGCGTCGCCAGCGACCGGGGCGGGGAAATCGGCGTGACGCCGCCGCCACACGGTGACAACGGGCCGGCGAACACCGGTCAGCTCCGCGATGTCGCGCATGGACATGAGCACGCCGGACGGCGCTTCCGCATCGGCCGTGACGAAGGATGTCGATCGCGTAGACGGCATCGCAACCTCCCGTTCGGCTCATCAGTTCACGGCGGCAACCGGCTCACGGCATCATCTTTTGCCCCACTTCAGCCAGTGATCCGCACGCTAGCACCACTGTGCTGTCGTCAATATGTAAATACCGATAACCCTCCTTATCACACTTATATGGCGACGAACAACAGGCAAATGCCTAACGTGAGCACCGGAAACGATCATGTGCCCGCGCGGCACTACCACGGCCCGAGGGGGAGATCATGTCCGTCACGGAGGTCCCGAGACGCGGCGATGCCGCGACCGAAGCCGCCCGGTCCATCGTCTGCCCGAACTGCGGGCAGACGATCAGGCTGGACGACGCGCTCAGGGAGCACCTTGCCGCCGACCTGATCGCGCGCAGGGAAAGCGAACTGCGCCAGCAGGCCGAGAAGGCGGCCAGCGAGAAAATCCGCGGTGAGCTTGAAGAGCGGCAGACGGCGCTTGAGGAACGGAACGAGCGGCTCAGGGAGCTCACGGCCAAGCTCAGGAAGCATCAGGACGCGGAGAAGCAGCTCCTCAAGGAGAAGCGGGAGCTGGAAGACGAGAAGCAGGACTGGGAGCTTGAGCGGGAACGGATGCGTAACGCGATCCGCCAGGAGGAGCGGGAACAGGCGAACCAGGCCGAGCGGAAGCGTTACGAGGAGATGGTGCGCCGCAAGGACGACGATCACAAGACCGAGGTTCGGCGACTCACCGACCAGATCGAGCGGATGAAGACCCAGCTCGAAGAGGCGGCCCGCCGTGGTGCGACGGGCTCACGGCAGGAGGAAGGGCTCGCCCGCCAGGATGTGTTCGCCGCCGTACTCCGTGAGCGGTTCCCTGACGACGAGATCACGGTCACCCCGCGGGGGCAGGCGGGTGCCGACGTCACCCAGCGGGTACGGTCCGGCGGGCGCGAGCGCGGCGTGATCGTGTGGGAGTGCAAGCGCGCCGCGAACTGGAGCAGCGGCTGGCCCGGCAAGCTCGCGGATGACGTGCGCAAGGCCGGGGCGGCGCTCGGCGTGATCGTCTCAGAGACGCTGCCTGCCGGCATGGACGGCTCGGGCCGTGTGGACGACGTGTGGGTATGCGACTTCGGCTCCGCCGCCCACGTGGCTGCGGAGCTTCGGTGGGTTCTCATCGCGGTCGCGCAATACGAGGCCGCCAACGCGGCCCGGGCCGGCACGGCCGGGAAGGTGTACGACTACATCGCCACCGGAGGCTTCGCATCCCGGTTCGAGGTCATCAACCGCGCGGTCGAGACGATGATGGCGACGCTCGGCAAGGAGAAGCGGTACTACGAGCAGCGGTGGAAGGAGTGGGAGCGGCACATCGAGACCGTCACGGCGAGCCTCTATGGCATCGCGGGCGACCTGGTGGGCCTCGGCGCCGAGATTCCTCCGCCGCTACGCGCCGAACTCCCGCAGGCGGACCTCCCGGCCCTGCCCGGTGGTCCGGTCGGCCAGCTTCCCGGGTGACCAGCGCAGCCCGATCACCCAGCACGCGGGCGGCACCATCCCGTACGCGCAGGCAGTTGAGCGTGCCGTGGCAACCGGTGCCGCCCGCCGCGCCAGTTAACGCCATGTCAGCCGCACCGGTACGCCGAGGCGCTCACCGGCAAGCAGCCGGACCACCAGGTCGGCGAGCCCGTCCGGCAGGATCGGTTCCGTGCTGGCAGTCATCGCAGGCGCTTCCCACCAGCGCCAGCCGGTGCACAGGGAGTGTTCCAGCCTCTCCTGTCCCGCGGTGTCCACCTCGGTGTGCAGGGCGCGCCAGAAGAAGAAACTGTCATGCGCGTCGTAGACCGTGCCGCCGTCCGACCACTGGCCGCTGCTGGTGGCCACGACCGGGCCGAGGTCGCGCGGGTCAACCCGCAATCCAGTCTCCTCACGCAGTTCCCGGGCCGCCGCCTGTGCCGTCGTTTCCTCCGGCCGGATGCCACCGCCCGGGGTGATCCAGTATCCGTTACCGTCCCGGCCGAGGTACCGCAGCAACAGCACGACATCTCCCGGTGCGACGGCCACCACTCGCGCGGTGGCTCGCCGCACCGGTGTCACCGATGTCTCCGGTGCGGCCGCCGGAAGGCGTTCGGCGCTTTCCTCAATGGGGTGCTGCTTCCGGTGCGCGTGGTCGCGTGTCACACGGCGAGCATCGCACAGTGTCATGGCTTAGGGCGCCGCGTCGTTCCGTGCGATTGTCGGCTCTGGGGGTTAGCCCCAGAAAATCGCGGCCGGGTCGCTTGCGATCTCCCGCAGCAGGTCATCAACATGTGGCGAGGGTGCGAGCCGGTCGTAGGCGTGGAACCGGAGGCGGCGATCACGCCAGTACAGCGACCAGCGCCTGGTCGTCTTGATGTAGCGCAGCCGGGCGATGGGGAGCCTCGTCCAAGCCGGATCGATACCCGCCCGCCAGGGCGGCCTGCATTCCACGATCGTCAGATGCCGCGGTCCGACTTCGCACTCCACCCGGACCCTGTCGCGAGCGTGCGCGGGAACGCGCTGCTCGCACCAGCGCCGCACCCGTACCACATCCAGCTCGGGCAATCCTGCTTCCGTCACCCGGTCAGTGAGGTTTTCTCAGCGACTTTCACGTGAGCATCTTGTTCTCGAATAGCACCAGGACGAGAGCAGCACGGGCGATGGAGCCTATCTCGCTGGGGCTCGCGGTGACGTTCTGGAGTGTCTTCCAGCGC
>Ga0209061_1004379_pt1 | contig 13679 bp, 11 predicted proteins | sample Coa_R1_10_FD_187157 | JGI IMG/M metagenome (GOLD analysis project Ga0209061, IMG submission 187157) | Surface soil microbial communities from Centralia Pennsylvania, which are recovering from an underground coalmine fire - Coalmine... | ecosystem: Environmental > Terrestrial > Soil >...
GGATCAAGATAGAGCATGTGTCCGCCGCGATAGAGCTTGAGCGTGATGCGGCCAGGGGGCTCGAATACGGGCATGTGGTCGACGATATACCGTGTCATCCCGTAGGGCGTCACGAGGTCGGAATAGCCATGTGCGATGAGCACGCGGAAGGACGGCGACAATGACATCATTACCCGTAGGTCGCCTTCCGCCCCAATATTGCTGCGGCCACCCTTCCACTCCCAACCCTGCGTCACGTCACGAGCGAGAAGCTCGTAGGTCATCTCGGTTTTGAAGCCGAGTTCGGAGCGGGCATAGGCTGCGAAGGCACCGCCGTAAGCGCGTGCGACTCCATCCAGAACCGGATCGGGCGCATGATCGGCGCGCTGCTCGGGGAATGGGTCGTCGACGGCAAAGGTCGCATCATAACGACTCACGATCTTGTTGTCGGCCGAACGCAGAGTCTTGACCGCGCTGTCGTTAATGAAACCCCGCTGCTGTCGCACGATGTCGAGCGGCAGTCCGCTCACCTCCGCGACGCGAGCGTAAAATGTGCGCGCAAGGTCGCCATGCGGCGGGCGACCGGCGAGCGTCGTGAGGTAATCCGTCATCGCGAAGTTTTCGATTTGCGCCAATGCGGCGGGATCGAACGCGCCCCTGCGCTCGAGCGTGGCGGCCGCAAGCGAGGGAAGTTTCAGTGCCGAACGCAATGCCGAGGCGTCGTCGCCGAAGGTTAACCATCCTTCGATGAGCGGGGAGAGCATGATGATCCCGTTGACGGCGATTCCTTGGTCGCGCTGCAGCGTCCGAGCCGTTTTTGCCGCACGCAGGCCGCCATAGCTCTCGCCGAGCAGATATTTTGCCGATCCGGCGCGGCCGTTCTTGACGACATAGAGAGCGATTGCCTTCGCCATCGCTTCGGCATCGCTACGGGCATTCCAAAAATGTTTGGCTTCGTCGGCCTTGGCGCCGCGGCTCCAACCAGTTCCCACCGGATCGACCAGCACCAAATCGGTGAACCGCAGCCATGTATCCGGATTGTCGACGAATTTGGCTCGTGCCGGATCGTGACCGATTTCAAGCAGACGTGGTCCCACCAGGCCGAGATGGAGAAAGGCCGACGCCGCGCCGGGCCCCCCGTTGAATGCGAATGTGACCGGCCGGTCCGGACCGGCTCCGTTCAGAACGTAGGCGGTATAGAAGACCGCAGCGCTTATTCCCCCCGACGAGTTGAAAAGCGAAAAAGTGCCGGCTGTCGCGGTGTAGTCAAGCCGACCCTGCGGCGTATCCACGGAATGCCGCGTCACTGAGTCCGCCGGCAGAAGTCGCAGGATGCCGCCATCCGTCTCATGCCGCGAGGCTGACCTGTCCTGTGTCGCCGTCTGCGCGGTGGCGGAAAGGGCGCCAAGCAGGAGCACGAGCGAGAGTGCGCGAGGCAGGTTACCCATGCGCCTTGGCGTGGTCATGCTTTGTGTGGATGTGCGCTTTGCACGTCAACGACGCCCGGCTAAGCCAAGCGACAACAATGGCGGATCAACGACGGCGGAAGTTGGGCCGGCGCTGCTGCGGGGACGGCGTAGGAGCGTCGCCCTTGTGGCGGAAACTGATACGTCCGCGCTGCAGATCATAGGGCGACATCTCGACAATCACGCGATCGCCGACGCCCGTGCGGATCCGAAACTTGCGCATCTTCCCCGCCGTATAGGCCAATACCTCATGATCATTGTCGAGCTTAACCCGGAAATTCCCATCCGGGAGGACCTCGGTCACCGTCCCGTCGAATTCGAGCAGTTCTTCTTTCGCCATCCAGTCGCTCCAGCTTGATGCGATGCGCCCGACCCGCCGTGTTTCACTCTGGCGACGCCAACGCATCGGAAGTGTCGTGACATTCTATGCCACTTCGGTTCTTTCTCCCATAGGCCGCGCATGCCTTGGCGGCGTCCCGCATGGCAGGCCATGCCATGCCCCAACGGGATCGACGGCCACGGGAGCCTGTCTCGTATCCCCCAGCCTCCAATGAACAGCCTGCCGTGACCGGCGCCGTCCCCGTCCCGTTTTGCGGTGTCAGGCTTATCACATCGATTTGATCACTGAACGGCAAAACGCTATGGGACACCTGCGATGGCGGAGGGAGCTCGGTCGGCCAAGGACGATCATTGAACTCGCGCGGGCGCTTCGACCAGCACGCTGATCTGATGATGGTCTCGGTTTGAGCATTTCGGATTGCAAGTCGAACGCGTGTGGCAGATCGGAATGACCCAGCTGCTTCGGGCACACCTCGCGCGGATACGCTAGCTAATCCCCTTCGCACGGGGCATCGAGGGATGCAATCAGGGACTACCACTCATGAAGATCGTTGGGTTTCGTGACCAGGGGCTGAGGCTCGGCATTGTTGAGGGTGACACCGTCATCGATTTGCAGGCCGTCGATCCGAGCCTGCCCAATGACCTCGGCGCCTGGCTGAGGGGGAGCAACGGCGATCTTGCGCCGCTTGCGGAACTTGCCAGGAAAGCGCCTGCCGGCGCGCACCGCCCGTTGGCCGGCATCACCTTCGCGCTTCCGGTCGCCAACCCGGGCAAGATCATCTGCCTCGGACTGAACTACCTCGATCACGTCAAGGAAGGCCCGCAGCGTGACAACATTCCGAAATTTCCCTCGATCTTTTTTCGTGTGCTCACGTCCATGGTTTCGCATTTGCAGCCGATCATGCGACCGAAAAGCTCCATACAGCTTGACTATGAGGCGGAACTGGTCGCAGTCGTAGGCAAACGGGCGAAGCATCTCACCTTGGACAATGCGGTCGACTGCATCATCGGCTATTCCTGTGCCAACGAGGGTTCGGTGCGGGAATTCCAACGCCACACCACGCAATGGGGCATGGGCAAGAACTTTGACCGGACCGGGGGCTTCGGTCCATGGCTGGTCACCGCCGATGAATTGCCACGTGCCGGCCGGGGTCTCAGGATCCAAAGCCGGCTCAACGGGAAGGTCATGCAGTCGGACAATACGGCCAACATGATGTTTCCGCTTGCAGAGACGTTGGTCTACCTCACCAAGGGCATGACATTGGAGCCTGGCGATGTGATCTTGACCGGGACGCCGGCGGGCGTTGGTCATGCCCGTCAGCCGCTGCCAGTCTGGATGAAGGCGGGAGACGTCTGCGAAGTTGAGATTGAGGGCATCGGGACGTTGCGCAACCCTATTGAAGATGAAAAACCGTGATTCGGTCGGACTGCGGCGCTGCGATCGTCGCGACCGGACAAAGGGGAGATGATGACCGAACAGCTCGATGTCCTTGTCATTTGCGGTTCTCTGCGCAAACGCTCCTATAATGCAGCGTTGACACGTGCCCTGCCGGGTCTTGCGCCGCCGGAAATGAAATTGATTGCGGCGCCGCCCTACCAGGAATTGCCGCCCTATAATGCCGATGTCCAAGAAGCACACGGCTTCCCACCGGCGGCGGAAACGCTAGCGGACGCAATCCGGGCCGCCGACGGCGTATTGTTCGTCTCGCCGGAATACAACTGGTCGATGCCCGGAGCGCTTAAGAACGCCATCGATTGGGTCTCGCGGATGAAAAACCAGCCGTTCGAAGGCAAGCCGGTGGCAATCCAGTCATGCTCGCAGGGCATTCTGGGCGGAGCGCGCATGCAATATCATTGGCGTATGACAATGACTTTTCTCAAGGCGCATATATTCGGCACGCCGGAGGTGTTTGTCAGTCAGGCACAAGGAAAATTCGACGACGAAACGCTCGAGCTCAAGGACCAAGCAACGAGAGACATGGTCAGGACGCACCTGACGGCGTTTGCCAAATTCGTTGCAAGGATGAGAACGTAGCCGGAGCGGCGTTGGGGTTTTCCTCTCCATGCTCTGAACATCGAGGCATCGCACCCGGACGCTTTGCGAGAGCTTTGGCCGGCCGGTGATCTCTGGGCGAACAAAGCTCGTGCGATCAGGGTGACAAGGAATCTAGACCGATTTTCGAGTTCGGAGGAACAAGCCCGCGCAGCTTGGGCGTAGGACCGATGGAGGCTGCGATGGCTGAACGGGACGTGCCAGCGCTGACGACGCCCCTGCGAGCGAGAATTCCTGCCGGGGACCGGAGACGGATTATCTTGTCGGCGCGTGCCAACACGATCAAAGGATCAGCGTGATGCCGACTGCGCGTGCGATCGTGCGATCAGCCTGCCGCCTTCGCGCGCTTGGGAAAAAGCTGCGGCCTGAGCTTCGGATGGCAGGCCATCAGTTTCGGCGCATAAGGCGTTTCGGCATCAAGCTCCTCGGCCGCGTGCCATGCCCAGCGCGGATCCCATAACGCGGCACGCGCCAGGCAGACCATGTCGGCCTTGCCCGATGCGACGATGTCTTCGGCCTGTCGGTAACCGGCGATGAGGCCGACGGTCATGGTCGTAATCCCGCTCTCCTTCTTGACCGTTTCAGCGAAGGGGACTTGGTAGCCCGGCGCTAGCGGGATTTTCTGCCGTGGATCAAGACCGCCGCTGGAAACGTCCATATAATCCATGCCGCGCCGCTTCAACTCCTTGGCGAGCACAACCGTCTCCTCGAGTGTCCAGCCACCCTCCACCCAATCAGTGGCGGAGACGCGCATGCCGAGCGGCTTGTGCTCGGGCCACACGGCGCGGACGGCCTCGAACACCTCGATCGGAAAGCGAATGCGGTTCTCCGTCGAGCCGCCATATTCGTCCGTGCGCTGGTTGGACAGCGGCGACATAAATTGATGCAGCAGATAGCCGTGGCCTCCATGCAGCTCGATGACGTCATAACCGATACGATCGACGCGTTTGGCAGCTTCCGCGAACTCGCGCAACACCCGTTTGATGTCGTCCTTGGTCATCGCTTTCGGCACAGGCCATCCCTTGTCGTAGGGAATCGCCGAGGGGGCCTCCGGCGTCCATGCGTCCGGCCCCTCCAGGATCGGTTTGCCGCCCGCCGCCGGCGGGGTAGTCGGTCCCTTGCGGCCGGCATGGGCGAGCTGCACGCCGAGCTTAGCCACGCCGTATTGCCGGCAAAAATCATGCACGCGTTTGAGTGCTCTTTCGTTTTCGTCGGACCACATTCCAGCGCAACGGGGCGAGATGCGTCCCTGTGGGCATACATTGGTCATCTCGGTCATCACCAATCCGGCGGCACCGAGCGACATGCTACCGAGATGCATCAGATGCCAGTCGTTCGCCGAGCCATTGTCAGAATTGTACTGGCACATCGGTGACACCACGATGCGGTTGGACAAAGTGAGCCCGCGCAGCGTGATGGGAGAGAATAGGATACTTGCCATTGTTACATAGTCCCTTCAGAATTTTCTCGGCTTTGGCAGTGGCCGAGTCCGTTCGACGTCGTCTCTGCCGAGGGAGCCTGCCATCGGACAGACCCCGCCGGGATCGAGTCCGCATGGCGGCACCGGTTTGTACGACGACAAGCCAGTTGAAAGAGAGTCACTCATGCGATGTCAGTGCCAGGCATGCATGGCGACGACGAGACAGCAGATTGCCCAGAACACGCAATATTCGATGCCCCCGATCACCCAGATCCAGCTCTTCGTCACCTTATAGGTGGCGGCAGCGGCAACCAGCAGGTGAATGAAGGCGATGGCGCCGATATAACGTGTGTAGATGTCGAAAAACAGGCCGATTGCAAGAACGGTCTCGATCGCGCCTGCAATATACATCCACGTCGCGGGCGGCTTGAAGCCTGCCTTGACAAAGAAGTCCAGCGTGGCTGGCACCGTGATCTTGCCGACGATATGCGGCAGGAAGAAGACCGCGCAGATGAGTCGCAGGATATTGTACTCGTTGAGCAGGTTGAATTTGTCGGCAAGTGACATCGTTCATCCTCGCGAGATCCTCGCGCAGCGCTGCGGAAAAATCGCATGTCCTGCTGGCGCCGCCAAGCCCCGGTGCGTCATCTGACAAGCCGTATTTCGACGGTTGCCGGCGACGTTTTGCGGTCTTCAGCAATGTTTCAGCGCTGGGTAGTTGCGTGAGAATACCGGCTGTGCGAGAAATGCCTTGGGATCCATGGTCCAGAATTGACTCACCTTGTGATACGTCTTGATGGTCCTGTTCACCATTCTCCCGCCTTGTTTTTCCGCCCTTCGGACGTAAACGTCGATCACGACGTTGCCGTAGCCGTCGAAGCTGATGGGGCCACGAGGAGTGTCCGCAAGGGTTACCGACCGGATCGCCTTCACGAATGCATCGGGATCATCGGCCTTGCCGCCGGTTTTGGCGAGCGCCGCCTCGATCACGAGGCCATCGACATAGAAACAGGCGGCATAGTGACCGATGCGGACGTCGGCGCCATAGTATTGGCGCATCGCTGCGATGAAACGTTTATTGGCTTCCGATTCGACGTCGAGCGAATATGGGTTGGTATTGATAAGACCTTCAACCTCCTCTCCATATGCGCCAATGATCGTATCATCCGCGGTGGTGGAGCCACCGACGAGCTGTTGCTTCACGCCAAGCGCCTTGGCCTGCTTGATGAATTTGATTGGATTTGATCCGGCGAGGCCGACGCATACGGCATCGCACGCGGGAATTTGTGCAATGTAGGGCGCATAATCCGGCGTGTTGAGCGGGGACCACAGTTTGCTCACGACGCATCCGCCGTCCTCCTCGAGCACCCGCTGAAAGCCACCGATCTGCTCGTAGCCGAACGCAAAGTCGTCGGCGATGGTGGCGGCCATCTTCAGTTTCATGTCCTTGGCCACGAAATCGCCGAGCGGATAAAGGCACTGCGCCGATGTGTAGGAGGTGCGAGTCAAATAGGGATTGCGCTTGCGTTGCGTGACATCCTCCGCGCCGGCAAAAGCAAGTGTCGGCATCCTGGCCTGCGCCAGGTAGTCGAGGGTGGCAAGCAGCTCGAATGCCGCGAAGGGCCCGAGAACGATCTGCACCTTGTCCCGCTCGACCAGTTCCTGCGCCTTGGTCTTGGCGCCGACCGGGCTGCCCCCGGTGTCGGCGACCAGGAGTTCGATCTTGCGGCCGGACAGCTCGAAGTTCTTATCGCGAAGAAATGCGGTGATGCCTTCCTCGGCATGCACGCCGCCGGCGGCAAGCGGGCCCGTCTTCACGGTGAGCAAGCCAACCTTCACCGGCGGATTCTGCGCAATAGATGGCATGGGAAGGGCAATGGCACCCGCTGCCGCCGCTGAGCCCGCAAGAAACCTCCGACGATGAAGACGACGTGTCATGGCATCCTCCCAGCTTATTGTTGTCCGCTGAGAGTCTGCGTCAAAGCGACGGCCGCGCGCAACCGCCATGCCCCGCCGTCGCCCACTCTGCCCAACGGCGGATCCGATCTATAGCTTCTTGCCTTTCAAGCCATGCGTCGCCTTGGGCATAAAGCGCCGCAAGCGCGGGTCCGTCGAGGCCGGGCAGTTCCTCCTTGATAACGTAGCCGATCTTGTGTTGCAGGTAAGCTAGGTGGCAATAGCCTTCCGGAAAGGTCGCCAACAGACGCTGATCGAGCCGCGGTGCCGTACCTGGTACGACGGAATCAAGGCGATCCTTCTCATAAGCAAGGCGGCGCAGCACGAGGCCCCATTTGCCGTTGCGTTTCTCGAGGAAATCGTAAAATTTTCCCCAGCAGGTCACATCGCAGAGCACGCCTTCGACCATGGCGCGCTGCTGGATCGCCATCCGGGTCTGGGCGATCGCGCGCTTGCCCTTTATGTCGATCGACATGCCGCCGAGCGTATGCATGATGCGCACGCCCCGGTCGTAACCTTCCTGGCTGACGCGGATGAAGTCCTCATAATGGCCCTGAAACCAGGTCGCCCACATCTGGCCGTCCTTGTGCCACAGGGTACGGAACCGATCCCACATTCGACCGTCGCGCCACAGCACCCAGTTCTCGATCAGTTCGCGGATGGCGAGACGGTCAGCAATGCGAGCGGCCATGGCGTTCTCCCGGTGACTTATCCGTGGACGGACCCTTACGGCCCTTAGCCGCGCATATTCCGTGATAGAGTTACGCTTGACAATTCTCCAGCGATCGAAAATCGCATGGGCAATGCACCGTCGTCGGGGTCACGTGATATCGCGCATGCGCGGCGACGGCATGTTGCTAGTGGAGGATGTTGATGCCGAGACTTGCGGAAAAGGTTGCGATCGTTACGGGAGGCGCGGCGGGCATCGGCCGACACTACTCATTGGCGTTGGCGGCCGAAGGCGCGCGCGTGATGATTGCCGATATCGAGGACGGCGCTGACGTTGCCGGCGAGATCACAAAACGCCATGGTGAGAACTCAGCCACGAGCGCGGTGTTCGACGTAAGCGAGGAACATTCCGTCATGCGCGTGGTCGAACAGACGATAGACCGCTTCGGGCAGATCGACGTGCTTGTCAACAACGCCGCAGTCTACTCCAAGCTCAGTCCCCGTAATTTCGACGAATGGGACTGCGCGACATGGGACCGCGTCATGGCCGTTAATGTCCGCGGGCCCTGGCTCATGGTGCGGCACGTTGCGCCGCACATGATCCGGCGGCGGAGCGGCAAGATCATCAACATCGCGTCGGGCGCCGCCTACAAGGGGGTGCCGCGCATGTTGCCTTACGTCACTTCGAAAGGGGCGATCCTCGCCTTTACGCGTGCCCTGTCGCGCGAATTGGGTGAGTATGGAATCGCGGTCAATTCGTTGTCACCCGGCTACATTCTGAGTGAAACCGGTCTGAAGAATACCCAACACGTCGAGGAGGAGCGTATACCGGTGCGCAACTCGCGCGCCTTCAAGCGCGACGCCTATCCCGAGGATCTCCTCGGTGCGCTTATTTTCCTCGCGTCGAGCGACAGCGACTTCGTTACCGGCCAGTCGCTGGTGGTGGACGGGGGCTCGGTCAATAACTAACTGAAGCGCGGGTGCAGTCGGCCAGCCCGTCTATTCCGGGTGTCGCCGGTCTGCGCTATAACGCCGCAACGTCAACCAGATGATGCCAAGGAGTACACCGATGGCGGTTGCAACCCAGTCGGCCGACAGCAAACACAACGTTCAGGCGGCGCGGCAGGCCTACTACGACAAAGCCGCCAAGTTCAACATGGCTCCCTTGTGGGAGGTGCTCAAGGACCTGGTAACGCCCGAGCCGAAGACGCGGTGCGTGCCTGCTATCTGGAAATTTGCGGATGTCAAGCGGCTCATGCTTGAAGCGGGCGACGTCATCACCGCCGAGGAGGCAGAGCGACGCGTCCTGGTGCTGGAGAATCCCGGCGAGAAGGGTCGGTCACGGATTACCAATTCGTTGTTTGCCGGGATCCAGCTCATAATGCCGGGCGAGATCGCCGATGTGCACCGGCATGTCGCTTCTGCCATTCGTTTCGTGCTCGAAGGCGAGGGCGCTTATACGGCGGTCGAGGGCGAGAAAACGATGATGAAGCACGGGGATTTCATCATCACCGCGAATTGGGCGCCTCATGATCACGGCAACCCCGGTGGCGAACCGGTCATGTGGCTCGACGTGCTCGACATGCCGACCATCAACCATTTCGAGACGTCGTTTGCCGAGCATTTTGACGAGAAAATGCAGAAAACGAATTATGAGGACGGCGACTCGTTTTCGCGTTACGCGATGGGTGTTCTGCCGGATGGCCTGCCGGCCGCGAAGAATCGGTCCCCGGTGATCAATTACCCTTACGCCGCGATGCGGCCAATCCTGGAGCGGTTGAAGCGGACGGGCGATATCGATGCGCGCCACGGCGCGCGCGTTCGCTATGCCAATCCGATCAATGGTGGACCGGTGCTGCCGACGATGGGTGCCTACCTTTCGCTCATGCCGCGAGGCTTCAAGGGCGAGTCATATCGTTCGACGGACGGTATGATCTTTGCGGTGGCGGAAGGTACGGGCACCACGATAATCGACGGCCAGTCGTTCGAATGGGGTGTGAACGACGTCTTCGTCGTGCCACCGTGGAAGCGCTACCGTCATTTGATCGGAAACGAAGACGCGGTGCTGTTCTCGATCTCCGACAGGCCGGCGCAGGAGGCGCTCGGGATCTGGCGGGAAGGAAATTGATCGAGCGGCGGACTGCTCAGGTCCCCACCGTTTGCGTCGCCTCCGGCTGCTTGCCGTTGCGGTTTTGCAGGTAATTTGCCGACAGGACCGCGACGGCGCCGCCAAGACCTATCCAATCGAGCACCTCGGCGCCGGCGAAGGCGTGTGGCGGAATGAGGATCGCCAGTGCGGCCGCGCCGAACGCGATCCGCATCGACAGCGGCAGAAGCCCGAAGCCATAGCCGACGACGGCGGCCGTGCCGGTGAAGATGCCGATCATGTTGCGCGCGACATCCCAAAGGATCGCGGTCCAGGTGCCACTCATCAGCAGCGTCGGTTCGGTCACAAAGAGAAAAGGAATGAAGAACGTGCTCCATCCCACCACTACGGCTGTCCATCCGGTGGTCCAGCCCGACACCCGCGCAATATTGGCTGCGGCATATGCGGCGATCGCAACCGGGGGCGTAATCATGGACAGCATGCCAAAATACATCACATACATGTGTGCGGCCATTGGCGTGACGCCGAGCTTGATGATTGCAGGGGCGAGCAGCGACGCCGTGAGCACGTAGACGCTTACCGTCGGCATGCCCATGCCGAGGATGATGCTGATGACGGCGGTCAGCAGTAACAGCACGAAAAGGCTGCCGCCGCTGAGGGCGATGAGCTGCAGCGTAAGGCCGAAAGAAATACCGGAAACATTGAGCGACCCGACCACGAGTCCGGCGGCGGCGCCGATCAAAAGAATGTCAAGAGAGGCGCGGCCCGTGTCGAGAACCGCGCGCAGCATCTGCCTTGGGCTTACGCGATGGCCGCGGTAGCCGAATGTCATGCTTAGCGCTATCAGAATGAATGTCGCGTAGATCGCCGACCGCTCGATCGGAATCTGGAAGACCTCCGGGTAGGCGATCGTGATGATCAGAAATGCAATCGGAATCGGGAAATGCCAGCCTGATCTGAGCACGTCGAGAAAACGCGGCACGTCGGCGACCTGTGCCGCTCCGATGCGGCGCTTCGCCGCTTCCAGGTCCACATGCATGAACAGCGCCGCATAATAGAGGATTGCCGGGATGGTAGCGGCAATGCAGACCGTCCCGTATGACACCTGCAGGAATTCGGCCATGATAAAGGCCGCGGCTCCCATCACCGGTGGCATCAGTTGACCGCCGGTCGAACCCACCGATTCGATGGCGGCCGCGCGCGTCGGCGTAAAGCCTGAGCGTGCCATCAGCGGGATGGTCACGATACCGACCGCCATCACGTTGCTTACCGCGGCTCCCGAGATCATGCCGAACAGCGCGGAACCGAAAACGGCGATCTTCGCTGCGCCGCCCCGAAAACGGCCCATCGCCGACATGGCAAGATCGGCGAAATAGGTGGATCCGCCGGTACGCCCGAGCACTTGGCCCATGAGCGTGAAGGGAATCACGATCAGGACGGCGACGGACAAGATGACGCCGATCATTCCGTTCGTGTCGAGCCCGAGATAGGTGATGAGCCGGGCCGGCGACACCGGCCGCGTCGCGAAACTGCCGGGCAGATGCGGGCCCACAAACACGTAGACCGCGAGGACGAGGATAATGCCGACCAGCACGCCGCCTGACGAGCGTCGCGTCGCCTCGAGCACGAGCAAAAGAAGTATCGCGCTGCCGATGATCCCGTCGCTCGGCAAGAGAGCGATCTCATAGGTCAGCGCCTCGTAACGCCAGGCAAGATAGGCGCAAAGCGCCAGCGACACGACCGCCGCGACAAGATCGATCCAGGGCATCGCCCACGGCCGCCCGCCGACCGCGGTCCAGGCGAGTGCCAGCCCGAGACAGATGAACAGCGCGGCCGACACCTGGCCGAAGGACACGTATTGCCAGATGATGTAGCCAACGAGTCCGGCGGCAGCGAGGGCGCCGGCGGGGTCGAATCGTGTCGGCTTGCGCGACCCGCCGCCAATATAGCTGAGCGCCAAGCCGAGTCCGAGGCAGATCGACAGAAGCTGCTCGGTATAGAAGGCAAGGCCGAAGAAGCGGCGCGGCAGGTCCAGTACCCAGACCACGACGCACAGAATCAGCGCACCCTGGAGTACATCGGTTGCGATGGCCGCGCGCGCGGGGGTGACCGGCTTGCGATCGGGCGACTCCTCGATTGACGCGCGCTCGTTCACTGCAGTGCCTGCGGCGCGATGTTGTGTTCTTTGAAATATTTCAACGCGCCGGAATGGTAGGGGACGTCATATTGCTTGTAGGCAAACTGCGCGGAAAACTCGCGCAGTACCGGTTGAAGCTGCACAAGATCGTCCTTGTTCTTAAGTAGTCCGTCCAGCACCCTGTAGACGAATTCGTCGGGAGTCTTGGCATTCGTGAAAAGCAGATTGTCGAACGAATAGACGTACATCGGGTGTTCAACGCCGACGAATGCCGGACCGGGCGAGACCTTGGACAGATAGCCCCACTTTTCGATCTTGCGCGCGGCATCCATCCCCGCCGGATCGATCTCGACCATGCGGATGCCGCCCGTGGTGGCGTCGACTTCGCGCACCTTGGGCGCGCCGAAGGCGAAGTAGAAGCAGTCGGCCGCGCCGGAGGCGAAATCATCCGCGCTGCGCACCACGTTCGGCACCAGCACGGGTTTGATGTCCTTTTCGGTCAAGCCCGCCGTCGCCAGAATCGCCCGCACCGTCGGCTCAAGCGCGCGCATGGCGGAGAACCCCGTCGGCACGCGTTTGCCTCTGAGATCGGCGACCTTGGTCATGCCGGAGTCCTTGCGCACGAAAAAGCCGACGCGCAGCGCGTGCGCAGCGCCGATGATGCGCAGATCCTTGAACCCCTCCTTCTCGTACCCGTCGTGTACTTCCATGGCATTGCTGATGCCGATCTCGACCTCGCCGCGGCCGACCATGGGCACGATCACCTGATCGCCAGCGGTCGGCTGCACCAGCACGTTGAGGTTGCCCTTGTCCTTAAGTACCTTGGCGACGGCAGACGCGGTGTTGTAGTTCAGCGTGCCGGGCGGCAGCGTCGCGAAGCCGTAAGGCTTCTGGGCGGCGGCCGCGACGACGGTCACGACAAGCGCCACGGCGCCGGCTGCGAGCGTCGCCGTTGTCCGTATCAATCGCGAGCGCATCGTGATATGCATTGAGAAGCCCTCCCTGGTCGACAAAGCCCGCACTCTTGCGGCGCGGTGCGGAATCCTCTTATCAACGACATCGGTGGGCAGCCGCCCGCTTCCGAGTCGCGGGTTCCAGTCGCAATATTTGCATAGCCGGTCAGACAAGGCGAGGGCCGCGCGTATGGCGCAGCGGCACCGGTCGGACCGGGTGTTTGTAGAGGGCAATACACATGGAGTTCGAACGGCTTTCCGCGGGCCGAGGCACGCTGACCGCAGTACGCGCGGGCAGCGGTCCGGACGTGGTCGTATTGCATTCGCTGCTCGCGGATCGGCATGCTTTCGACGCCGTAATCGCCCCGCTCGCTGCACGCCGTCGCGTGACGCTCGTCAATTTGCCGGGTTTTCACGGTTCCGAACCGCCAATGCTCGCACTGATGGACGCCTACGTGGCCCGAATCGAGGATGGCTTCGACGAGTTCGGCATCGGCAATGATGCAGTGCTGATCGGCAACGGTTTCGGCGGCACGATCGCACTCGCATTTGCGATTGCGCATCCCGACAGAATTTCCAAGCTCGTGGTTGCCGATGCCG
>Ga0209061_1004381_pt1 | contig 13678 bp, 10 predicted proteins | sample Coa_R1_10_FD_187157 | JGI IMG/M metagenome (GOLD analysis project Ga0209061, IMG submission 187157) | Surface soil microbial communities from Centralia Pennsylvania, which are recovering from an underground coalmine fire - Coalmine... | ecosystem: Environmental > Terrestrial > Soil >...
GGGGATGCCGAGGAAGTAGTTCCGCAGGATCCAGATGGCGAACGGCAGGTTGAACGCCGCATACGGGATGATGAGCGCCTGGTAGCTGTTCAGCCAGCCGATGTCGCGCAGCAGCAGGTACAGCGGTGCCACCACCGCGATCTCGGGGAAGACAGAGATCATCAGCAGGACGACCAGGAGGGTGAACTTGCCCCGCATGGGCAGCCGGCCGAGCGCGTAGCCGGCGAGGGTACCGAGGGCGAGGACCAGGGCGGTGGCGACGACGGCGACGATGACCGAGTTGATGATGTAGCGGCCGAAGGTGTACTGGCCGAACGCGGCGGTGTAGTTGGCGGCGCTGGCGGGGCTGGGGTAGTACTGGGGCGGAGAGGCTCCCACGCCCCTCGGGGACTTGAGGCTGGAGGCGACCAGCCAGTACAGCGGTGCCGTGATGAACAGGAAGACCAGCAGGGCGGCGACGTTGACGCCGTTGACGAGGCGGCGCCAGCCTTTGCGGGTGCGGGTGCGCATCACGCCTCCTCCTTGCCGACCTGGGCGCGGAAGACCTTGAGGAAGACCAGGCAGCCGATCAGCACCAGCACGGCGGTGCTGGTGGCCACCGCGGCACCGGGGCCGAAGTCGATGTTCTGGAACATGGTGTTGTAGCCGAGCACGGCCAGCGACGTGGTGGAGTGGCCGGGACCGCCGTTGGTCAGCACGTACGGCAGGTCGAACAGGCCGAACGCCTGCAGGACGCGGAACAGCACGGCCAGGGCGAGGGTGGGCCGCAGCAGCGGGAACGTGATCCGCCAGAACGTCCGCCACCCGTTCGCGCCGTCCACCTCGGCCGCGTCGTACAGGTCGTGCGGCAGCATGACCAGCCCGGCGAGCACGATGATCGCCACGAACGGGGTGGTCTTCCAGATGTCGGCGACCATCATCGCGACGATCGCCGGGATGTTGTGACCGAGGATCACCGGGTGGCCGAGCCCGAGGGCCCCGGCGATCGCGTCGAGCACCCCGTAGGTGGGGTTGTAGATGTAACCCCACAGTTCGGCGGAGATCACCGTGATCATCGACCAGGGGATCAGCAGCAGCGCCATCATCCAGCCCCGGCCCCAGGTGAGCCGTTCGAGCACCAGCGCGATGAGCGTGCCGATGACCAGTTCCACCGTGACGGTGACGATCGTGTAGATGACCGTGAAGCCGAGTGAATACTGCCACAGCGGACTGGCGCCCATCACCGAGTAGTTGTGGCCGGTGACGCTGCCCAGGCCGAACCCGTTGGCGGTCACGCTCACGTTCGTGATGCTCATCACCATCGAGAACACGATCGGGAAGATCGTGACGGCGGCGATCAGGACCAGCGCGGGGGCGGAGAACGCCCACCCCAGGCGGGCCTGCGCGCGCCGGAACACATCACCGCGGCGGGGCGGGCGGCGGGCCGCCCGCGGCGCCCCGGCGGGGACGATCGTCGTTGCTGTCATCTCATGCTCCTTGCCAGCGGCCGCCTGGCCGCGCCGCGGACCCGGGCGCCCGGGAACCGGGCACGGTCACCGAGGCGGCGTCCGGCCGGTCCCGGGCGGTACCGCCCGGGACCGGCCGGACCGGCAGCGGCCGCGTCACCGGTAGGGCCGGCTACAGCCCCGAGCTGGACACGGCGCTGTTGATCTGGCTCGCGGCGTTCTTCAGCGCCGCACTGACGCTCTCCGATCCGACCAGGGCGGAGTTGACGTTCTGGTAGATGGCCTGGCTGACCTTCGGGTACTGCGGCGTCTGCGCAGGCCGCGGGATCAGCCTGGTCTTCGGCGCGACGGCCAGCACCGGGGACTTGGCCGTCACCTGCGGCGAGGACCGCACCGACTCGACGGTCGGGATCTCGGTGTACTTGGCACCCAGGATCGTCTGCGCGGTCGTGCCGGTCATCCACTTGATGAACGTCAGGTCGGCCGCGACGTTCTTGCTGTGCGGGTTGATGTACAGGTTCCAGCCGCCGATGTTCGACGTGCCCGGGTAGCTGTGCCCGGCGAAGGTGGGCAGCGGCGCCACCCCGACCTTGCCGACCACCTTCGACGGCGACGACGCCGTGTTGGCGTTGGCGTAGGCGTAGTCCCAGTTCCGCAGGAACGCCGCCTGCCCGGAGTCGAACGCCGCCATCGCCTGCGGCTCCTGCATCGTGGTGACCGCCGACGGGGACGCGCCGGAGCTGATCAGCGAGCGCATGAACGACAGCGCCTGCCTGCCCGCCGCCGAGTCCACTGTGGCCTTGGTCAGGCCCGGGTTCAGCACCGTGCCCCCGGCCGACCCCAGGTACTCCATGAAGTCACAGGTCAGCCCCTCATACGAGTCGCCCTCCCAGACGAACCCGTACTTGACCAGGCCCTTGTTCTTCAGCTTCAGCGCCTCGCTCTGGAGCTGCTGCCAGGTCTTCGGCACCGGCAGGTGCTCGGCGGCCAGCAGGTCCTTGCGGTAGTACAAGAACCCCTCGTCCTCGAAGAACGGCGCCCCCATCACCTGACCCTTGTACGTGGCGCCCTTGACCAGGCCGGGCGCGAACTTGGACCAGTAGCTGGACGGCAGGTACTTGCTCAGCGGCACCGCCAGCCCGTGCGCGCCGAACTGCGCCGGCCAGATCACGTCCCCCATGAACACGTCCGGGGTGGCCGACCCGCCGGAGATCGTGGTGACCAGGCTGGCCCGGTTGGTGTCGGTGTTGGTGGGCGCGGACTGCAGCGTCACGTGGATCTTCGGGTACGCCTTCTCGAACTGGGAGATCAGGTACTTGCGGATCCCGATGTTGGAGATCGGGCTCGCCCACCACGTGATGTTGCCGCTGGTGGCGGACCCCGACGCTTTGGCGGTCCCCGGCGAGCTGTGCGAGCTGGGCGACGAGCCGCCCGAACTCGACGAGCCGCCGCCGCAGGCGGCAAGGGCGAGCGCAGCCGCCGCCGCGAGTGCGGCCAGCGGCAGGATTCTCCGCTGGCCGCGCCGGCAGCCTCGTGCTGTGGTCATATCGTGATCCCTTCCTTGATGCGTTCGGTTGGTGGCCCGCCCTGTGCTCCCTGCCGTCCGGCAGAGGGACCCCGGCGGGGGGGCGGCGGGCGGCCGGTGCTGCTCCTGGCGATGACCTCCAGCGGCAGTTCCTCGCGCAGCGGGGTAACGGTCTCGCCGCGCAGCAGCCGGCACAGCCGGGCAGCGCCGCGGGCCCCGCTTTCCCGCAGCGGCTGGCGGACGGTGGACAGTCCGAGGTGGACCGCCGTCTCGATGTCGTCGAAGCCGATCACCGACAGGCCGCCGGGTACCGGGATGCCCGCCGCGTCCGCGGCGAACAGCACGCCGAGGGCCTGGGTGTCGCAGTTGGCGAAGATCGCCGTCGGCGGGTCGGGCAGGCGCAGCAGGTCGCGGGTGAGCTCGGCAGCGGCCGCCGCCGAGTGCGGGCCGCTGCGGATCAGCGTCGGGTCGACGGGGATGCCCGCCGCCGTCAACGCGCGGCGGTAGCCGCGGATCCGGTCCGCCGTCGAGCGGAAGCCGAACTCGTCGCGGGCCGGCCGGCCGCCCCGGGGATCGCCGACGAACGCGATCCTGCGGTGCCCGAGATCGAGCAGGTGCCGGGTGGCCAGCTCCCCGCCGCGGACGTCGTCCACGACGGTGCGGGGAAATCCCGGCGCCGCCACGTCCACGAGCACCACCGGCATGCCCGCCGCGATCAGCGCGGCACGCTGCTCGCGGAGCAGCGGCAGCGAGATCACGATCACCCCGGCCGCCCGGTGCCGCTCCGTGAGCAGGCGGGCGTGATGGTCCCGTTGTGCCGGCGTCTCCACGTTGAAGACGATCGTGTCATAGCCCTCCACGCCGAGCACCTCGATGACGCCGGCGAGGCGTGCCACGACCGACGGGCGGGTGAGGAAGGGGACGAGAATGGCGACGCTGCGCGGCGTGCCACGGGAGAGGCCGGCGGCCAGCTGGCTCGGCCGGTAGCTGGTGCGCTCGATCGCATCGAGCACCCGCTGCCGGGTGGCGGCCCGCACGTGCGGACTGCCGTTGAGCACCCGGGACACCGTGCCGACGCCGACCCCCGCGTCGGCCGCCACGTCCGCGATCCGCGCGCGTCTCGGCGCGGCCCGCTGCCCGCCGGTGGGCCCTTGCCTGCCGGTCATCCGCCCCTCGTGTGTCCGTCGCCGCCCGCGGCCCCGCCGTGGTGGACGCCGCCGCCCTGCAGGCAGGCCGCGTCCGTCCCGCCGGGTGCCAGTGCCCGGATGGTCGCTCCTGAAAGTTGCTGCTTTCAATGGATGCTTAGTGTAACTTTCTGATCAATTTTCTGGACTCCGCCGTCTGCCCGTGCTTCGATTGGAAGCGGTTCCAAGCGCTTGCTCCATCGTGCACCGCGGTGGTCGGCGGATCGGTAACCGGTAGGACACACGTTCGTAACGAAGTTCGTTCCGGCCGGCGGGTTCACCATCCGGCCGGCGCGCCCGGGGCCGCGCACCCGGGCGCACCGGCGGGTCCCGCGGCGGGACCCCCACGAGGCCAGCGGAAACGCCTCATCCAGCAGGCAGGAGGGCCTATGAACAGACGGCGATGGCACGCGGCGCTGGCCGCGGCGACCGTGGCCGCGACCGTTACGGGTGCGCTCGGCGCGGCGGCGGGAGCCGCCGCGAGTACCCGGCTCGCGGCGGCGTCCGGGACGTCCGGCGGGCCGGTCCCGGCGGCCTCGGCCGGATCGCCCTACCCATGCTCCACCGGCAGCGACAACAGCCAGTTCCAGTCGGCCAGCGGACTCGCGGTTGACGTGTCCGCGATCGGCTGGCTCGGCAACGACGCGGGCGCCGTCGCCTGCCTCGGCGGAAGCTTCTACGTCCAGAACGGGATCGACAAGACCTACGGGTTCGGCGTGTACAACTACTCGCCGACCACCTGGGCCAACGCCGACGGGTACCTGCCGGCGCTGGTGACCGGCTTCACCGACCACGGCGCGCACGTGTCGATCACCAACTTCGGCGACCGGGTCGTGCTCGCCGGCCATCCCTACGTCGCGATCTACAGCCGGGTGGCCGTGCACAACCCGACGACGCATCCCGTGACGGTCGACCCCGAGCCGTCGCCTGGCCTGGTGCCGCTGAACACCGCGCCGGACACCGTGCCGCCCGGGCAGACCGTCGACCACGACTACGTCGTCGCCGCGGACCGGTTCGGCGGCAGCTACCCCTGGCCGACCGCGGCGCAACTGCAAGGCGCCGGCGGCTGGGCCGAGCACTTCGCGCACATGCGCGCGTTCTGGAACGCCCAGCTCGCCCGTATCACCCAGCTCTCGCTGCCCGACCCGCAACTGGTGGACGCGTACAAGGCCGGCTTCATCTACACCCAGATCGACCGCAGCGGGGACAAGCTCGACACCGGCACCAACGGCTACCACGCCGAATACGAGCACGACGTGATCGGCATCCTGGCCAGCATGTTCAACGAGGGTGACTTCTCCGGCGCGCACGCCCTGCTGAACGAGGTCGACACGGTCGTGGGCACCAACGGCCAGTACGCCGACGGGCTGTGGACCTACCCGTGGCTGTGGGCCATATACCTGGAGAAGACCGGTGACCTCGGCTTCGTGAAGCAGCACTTCGCCACGCCGGGACCGCTCGGCGCGTCGGAGCAGCCGTCCATCGAGGCCACCGCGCACCAGACGGCCGCGGACAGGACCGGCCCGGGCGGGATCATGGAGGAAACCAACGACATCGACGCGAACGGCTACTGGACCAGCGACAACTTCGAGGCCCTGCTCGGCCTGGCGTCCTACGTCTACCTGGCGAAGGCGGTCGGGAACCAGGCGGAGGCCCGCTGGGGCGAGGCCGAGTACGCGAGCCTGCAAAACGCGGTGGACGCGACCCTCGCCCACACCGCCGCGACCTACCACCTGGACTACCTGCCGTGCTCGATGCTCGAGCCCAACACCTACAACCGCTGCGCCGACCCGCTGGACGGGAACTGGGCCGCGCCCGGCGTCTACACCAACGAGGCGTGGCACGGGTACCTGGTCGGCGCCCACGTGGCCGGGATCGCGGGCAAGAGCATGGCGGACTGGCTCGACAGCACCCTGGGTTACGGGTTCGCCCGGACCAGCGGCGTGGTGCCCCCCACGACCTTCGGCGGCTACCCGGGGGAGGGCTTCTGGTGCACCACCTACAACGCCGGCTACGGCGCGTGGGGGCTCGCCAGCACCCGGTACCGGGACGAGTCGATCCTCGCCAGCGAGTTCATGCTCGCGAACGACCAGTCCGGCCCCTACGCATGGTGGGAGGGCTCTGCGCCGCCTGCCGGCACGACGCCATGGCTCGGCAACCACCCGGCCTCCGCGGGCGGCGCGTCGCCGCACTCGTGGGGCATCTCGCTCGCCGCGCAGGGGCTGCTCGACTCGCTGGCGTCCCAGGCGACGAACGGGACGCTGATCGTCGGGCGCGGGGTGCCGAACGCCTGGCTGGCCCCGGGCAGGTCGATCGGCGTGTCGAACTTCCCGACCACCGGCGGTCACCGGCTGGGCCTGCACATCTCCTCGACGGGCCACCTGGTCAGCCTCCGCGTCACCGGCACCCCCTCCGGGCCGGTCGTGTTCGACCTGCCGGCCTTCGCCGGCAACATCGCCGGGGCCTCCGCCGGCCGGGTGGACGAGACGGCCGGGACCGTCGAACTGGCCCCCGGAACCCGGCAGGTGACGGTCCGGCTGCGCCACCTGCAGCTCACCCCGGCGGCGACGTCGCTGCGCATCGACCCCCCCTCCGCCGTCACGCTGGCCCCCGGCGGCTCGGCGACGGTCACCGCCACGTTCGCCGACAGCGGCCCGGGCGCGGTCCGTGGCCTGCGGCTGGCCGTGCAGGCCCCGGGGGGCTGGCGGGTCACCCCGCTCGGTTCGCCGGCGGCGGCCGGCGTGGCCGCCGGCACGACCGTCACCGGGCGGTGGCGGGTCACCGCACCAGCGGGCCGGTCCGGCACCGCGACGCTGACCGCCGTCGCCAGCTACACCGACACGACGACCGGCCGGCACGGGCGGACGACCGCGCAGGAGCTGGGGACGCCGAGCATCTCCGGCCTGTCCACGGCCAAAGCGGCCGCCGGCCAGCTCGTCACCGTCCGCGGGTCGGGCTTCGGCCAGCCGCAGGGGACGTCGAGCGCGCTGCAGTTCACCGACAACGGCACCACGTGGAGCGCGCCGGGGACCATCCCCACCCTGCAGGTCCTGCAGTGGGCCGATCACCGGATCGTCTTCCAGGTCCCCACGCCGAGCGGCCCGGGCGGTGACACCTACCATGTCGTTCCGGGAACGACCGCCTCACTGCAAGTGATCACTGCGGGAGGAAAATCGAACACGGTCAGCCTCTCGATCGTCTCGGGGTGACGGGCGGAGACGGCCTGCGGCCTTCGCCTGACCAGCCCGCCTGACCAGGATGGCGGCGCCGGCGTTGCCCGGCGTGGCGAGTCCGGGAGTGGCGGGGGGAGCGCGAGCCCGGCTGGAACGTCCCCCGTGCCCGGCGGCGTACGGCACGCTGGCTGCGCACACAGCCCGGTAGCCGCCCGGGCCGCCCCGGCGCCCGGGCTGCCCCGGCGCCCGGCCCGCCCCGCAGCGGGCCGGGCGCCGGGTAACGTGCTGCTGGCAGCCAGCGTGCGAGACACACACGAGACACACAAAGGAGAGACGTGGACAACCTGGGCGAGACGGCGGACGGCGCGCAGCAGAACGAGCGGGACGCGGGTACCCGCGCCGCGCCGTGGTGGCGTGGCGCGGTCGTCTACCAGGTGTACCTGCGCAGCTTCGCCGACGGTGACGGAGACGGCGTCGGCGACATCGCCGGCCTGCGCGCGCGGCTGCCCTACCTGCGTGACCTCGGCGCCGACGCCATCTGGCTCAACCCCTGGTACCCGTCGCCGATGGTCGACGGCGGGTACGACGTGAGCGACTACCGTGACATCGCGCCGGTGTTCGGCACGCTCGCCGCGGCGGACGCGCTGATCGGGGAAGCGCACGAGCAGGGCCTGCGGGTGCTGATCGACCTCGTCCCCAACCACACCTCCGACCGGCATCCGTGGTTCCAGGCCGCGCTGGCGGCCGGGCCGGGCTCGCCCGAGCGCGAGCGGTACTGGTTCCGCCGGGGCCGCGGAGAGGCCGGCGAGCTGCCGCCCAACAACTGGGAGTCGGCGTTCGGCGGCCCCGCGTGGACGCGCGTCACCGAGCCGGACGGCCGGCCCGGCGAGTGGTACCTCCACCTGTACGCCCCCGAGCAGCCGGACCTGAACTGGGGCAACGGCGAGGTGCGGGCCGAGTTCGAGTCGATCCTGCGCTTCTGGTTCGACCGCGGCATCGACGGCATCCGCATCGACGTGGCGCACGGCCTGGACAAGGACCCGGCGCTGCCAGATCTGGTGAGCGGGCCCGGCGGCGCTCTCGTGCCCGCCGGCGAGGAGCACCCCTACCGTGACCGGCCGGGGGTCCTGGAGATCTACCGCTCGTGGCGCAAGGTCGCCGACGCCTACCCGGGCGACCGGGTCTTCGTCGCGGAGGCGTGGGTGGACGGCCCGCAGCGGGTCGCCAGGTACGTCGGCCCCGGCTGCCTGCACACCGCGTTCAACTTCCCGTTCCTGACCTGCCCGTGGTCGCCGCGCGGGTTCCGCGAGGTCATCGGCGAAAGCCTGGCGGCGCTGCACGCGGTGGGTGCGCCCGCGACGTGGGTGCTGTCCAACCACGACTGCGTCCGGCACGTCTCGCGGTACGGCCGGGCCCGGGCCCGGATGGACGGCCCGCACTTCCACCCGGAGTCGCCCTTCGACCTTCAGCTCGGCACGCGCCGGGCCCGTGCTGCGGCCCTGCTCATGCTGGCTCTCCCCGGCGGGGCGTACCTGTACCAGGGGGAGGAGCTGGGGCTGTGGGAGGTCGAGGATCTGCCGGAGGAGGTGCTGCAGGACCCCCGCTGGGAGTGGTCCGGGCACACCGACCGGGGCCGCGACGGGTGCCGGGTGCCCCTGCCGTGGTCGGGAAGCGCGCCGCCGTTCGGGTTCGGGCCGGACGGCAGCAGGCCGTGGCTGCCGCAGCCGCCGGAGTGGCGGGACTACACGGCCGAGGCGCAAGCCCGCGATCCCGGGTCCATGCTGGAGCTGTACCGTGCGGCGCTGCGGATGCGCCGCTCGCATCCCGCGCTCGGCGACGGTACGCTGCGCTGGCTGGGCAGCCCCGCTGACGTGCTCGTTTTCGCGCGCGACCCCGGCTTCTGCTGTGCGGTCAACTTCTCGGCCGGCCCGGTCCCGCTGCCGGCGCACGAGCAGGTCCTGCTGGCCAGCGGGCCGCTGGACGGGGACCGCCTCCCCGGCGACACCGCAGCCTGGCTGCGCATCTGATGACCGGCCGGGGCTGTTGATGACCGGCCGGGGCTGTGTCCGATGGGCTGGGTGACGGACCAGGTGACTGTGCGGCGGGCAATCCGCGAGGACGCGGCGGAGCCCGTCCGGCTCCGGGTTGTGATGTTCCAGTCGATAATCGTCACTGCCACGAGCCTGGCAGCTACCTGACTTGACTAGACTAGACTAGACCATAATCCTACGATCGTGACGTGCGGGAAACCGTGAACGTCTACGAAGCCAAGACGCACCTGTCGCAGCTGCTTGATCGTGCTGCCGCGGGTGAGGAGATCGTCATTGCGCGAGCCGGCCGTCCGGTCGCGCGGCTTGTGGCCCTTGCCGGCTCGCCGTCGCGCCGGCGCACGCCGGGTAGCTGGCGAGGCAAGGTCAGCATGGCCGCCGATTTCGACGAGCTGCCCGCTGAGATCGATGCCGCGTTCCGCGGGGAGCGTCCGTGAGACTCCTCCTCGACACGCACACCCTGCTGTGGTGGCTGGCCGGCGAAAACCTGACCGGTCAGGCGCGCGACGCGATCGCGGATCCGGCCAACCTTGTCATGGTGTCGGCCGCCAGCGCGTGGGAGATCTCGGTCAAGAAGGCGCTGGGAAAGCTCACTGTGCCGGACGACCTCGATCGGCAGGTGCAGGACGGCGGCTTTCTGCCGCTGCCGATCAGCATCGCCCACGCCGTTGCAGCCGGGCGGCTCGCCCGCCACCATGACGATCCTTTCGACCGCATGCTGATAGCTCAGGCGTTCGCGGAAGGACTGACCATCGCCACCCGGGACAAGCGTTTCGGCGACTATGGCGTAGCGCTGCTGCCTGTCTGAGAACTCCCTGATCACAGGTGGCGTCGTGAGGTTCGTCTTCAACCCGCCCGCTGAGGAGGCGGCGGGCCTGCTGACCCTGCCGTTCGGCGAGCCGCTTGAGGAGTGGCGCGACGAGCGGCTCGTCGAGATCCGCCAGCGCGGGATCTCCCGGCACGTGGTCCGTTTCGTCGCGGACAGCGGCGTGCTGTACGCGCTGAAATCCATCAGCGAGCGCCTCGCCCGGCGGGAGTACCGGCTGCTGCGCGCGCTGGCCAGCATGAACATACCGGCCGTCGAGCCGGTCGGCATCGCCGTCGACCGGGGACCGGACCTGGACGCCATCCTGGTGACCAGGTTCCTCGAATACTCGGCCACCTACCGCGCCCTGTTCTCCAGCCCGCGCGGCGGGCAGCCGACCGACCGGCTGCTCGACGCCTTGGTGGAGCTGCTCGTGCGGCTGCACCTGTCCGGGTTCTTCTGGGGTGACTGCTCGCTGTCCAACGCGCTGTTCCGCTACGACGCCGGCACGCTGGAGGCCTACCTGGTGGACGCGGAGACCAGTGAGCGGCACCCGGAACTGACGGCTGGCCAGCGGGCGTTGGACGTGGATCTCGCCGTCGAACGGGTCAGCGGCGAGCTGTTCGACCTCGAAGCTGGCGGGCTGCTGCCCCGCGGCGTCGATCCCATCGAGACCGGCGAGGAGGTGCGGCGCCGGTACGAGGCGCTCTGGGACGAGCTGACCAGGGAGGAGATCCTGCGGCCCGAGGAGCAGCGCTACCGGATCGCGCAGCGGCTCCGCCGGCTCAACGCCCTCGGATTCGACGCCGACGAGCTTGAGCTGGTCAGCACCCCGGACGGCAACAAGCTGCGGATACGGACCAAGGTCGCGGAGGCGGGACAGCACAGCCGGCAGCTCTTCAGGTGGACAGGCATCTCCGCCGAGGAGAACCAGGCCCGGCGGCTGCTCAACGACGTCGCCAGCTTCCGCAGCTACCTGGAGAACAAGACGGGACAGCCGGTGTCGGAGACCGTCGCCGCCCACCGCTGGCTGGAAGAGGTCTACGACCCGGTCATGGCAGCGATCCCGGACGGCCTGCGCGACCGGCTGGCGCCGCCGGAGGTCTTCCACGAGATCCTGGAGCACCGCTGGTACCTGTCCGAGCGGGCGGGCCGCGACGTCGGTACCACGGCGGCGGCACGCTCCTACTTCGAGACCGTCCTGCCGCACGTGCCCAAGCCGCTCACCACGGCAACGGCGGGTACGGGCGAGTTCGCGCCGCCCGGCACGGACCCGGCGGAGGGGGAGGGAGCTGCCGGCGGCGGGTAAGCCGCCGACGGCAGCTGCCCGGGTTCGGCCGGGAACCCGCCGGGCGGGCCGGCAGCACCCCGCTGCGCAGCGGCCGGCCGCGCGCCGCGGCCCTGCCGCCGCGGGGCCTGCCTGAAGCCGCGGCGCCGGTGCCGCGGCGCGGTACCCTGCCGGCCCCGCCGTGCCCCGTACGCCTGCCGGAGCGTGTCACCGCCGCTCGTTCGGCTCCTTCATGAGGTCCTGAGAGCCGAAGTAGATGACCGCGTTGATGCCGACGGCCTGCTGCAGGCCGGCGATGACCACGCCGACGGTCAGGAACGGGAGCAGGCGGCGGCTCGTCAGCGCCCGCCACAGGCTGGTCCTGCTCTCGGTCCGCACCACGTCCTGGATGTCGGCGACCTCGTCCTCCGGGTCCGTGCCGGCCCGGGTCCGCCGCAGGACCGCTCTCGCCTCGTCCACCCTGCCGTTCTGGACCAGCCAGCGCGGGGTGTGCGGCACGACCAGCATGGCGATGGCCAGCGCCGCACCTGGGACGGCCTCGATGGCGAACATCCACCGCCAGTTGGCGGCACCGAAGCCGGAGAAGCCGTAGTCGGACAGGTACGCGACCAGGATGCCGAAGGTGATCATGAGCTGGCTGAACGCGGTCATCCCGCCGCGAAGATGTTTCGGCGAGTGCTCGGAGATGTACATCGGCGCCACGAACGAGGCGGTTCCCACGCCGAGCCCGATGACGAAGCGGGCGGCGACCAGGTACTCGATGGTGGGGGAGAAGGCGGACACGACGGCGGCGCCGAAGAACACGCAGCCGCTGGCGAACATGGTCCATCTCCGGCTGATCCGGTCGGCCAGGTACCCGGAGGCGGCGGCGGTGATCGCCCCGATGAGCAGCGAGCCGACCGACCATGATTCGCCGAAGGTCCCGATGTGCAGGGCCGGCACGAAGTAGGGTTCGGCGCTGCCGATGACGCCTGTGTCGAAGCCGAACAGGAAGCTGCCGAGGGCCGCCAGCAGCGCGATGCGCGTGGTGAAGCGGTTGCCCGAGCCGAAGATCTCGGTGACGAAGCTGGGAACGATCTTACGTGCAAGAGCCAACATGAATAGGTGCATACCCGGGCAAATCATGGTAAGTCGTGAGACGACAAATTGCCAGGTGCGAACTGACGTCGGCGGTGGCAGTGCCCGTCCTGCGGCCCACCCGGACGGGCCGGGCCGGTCAGCCGAAGAACCGGACGAGCCGCGCGTTGATCTCGTCGGCGTGCGTCCAGCACAGGCCGTGTGATGCGCCCTCGATGACGACGTACTCGCTGCCGGGGATGAGCTCGTGGGTGCGCGGGCCGCAGGCCTGGATCGGCAGGATGCGGTCGGCGCTGCCGTGCATGACGAGGACCGGGATGCCGATTCCCGGCAGGTCGGCCCGGAAGTCGGTGTGCCAGGTCGCCACGCAGGCGATGGTCCCGGCGGGTGAGGCGCCCGCGGCGGTGTTCCAGGCGTCCCGGACCGCTTCCTCGCTGATCCGGGTCCCGAGTGTCTCGTCGAGGTTGTAGAAGTTCTTGTTCCACTCGGTGAAGTAGGCGAGCCGGCCGGCGGTGAGCGCGGCCTGGATCTCGTCGAATATCTCCTGGGGGACGCCATCGGGGGTGTCCGGGGTGCGCAGCAGGTACGGCGGGATGCCGGAGATGATGGCCGCGCGCCTGACCCGTTCGGAGCCGTAGGTGCCGAGGTAACGTGCGACCTCGCCGCCTCCCATCGAGTGGCCGGCCATGTCGAAGCCGTGCAGGTCCAAGGTGGTGACCAGGCGGTGGAGGTCGGCGGCGAAGGTGCCGTAGTCATAGCCGGTGACCGGCTGGCTGGACCGGCCGAACCCGCGCCGGTCATAGGTGATAACCCGGTAGCCCGCCTCCAGCAGCACAGGGACCTGCTTGTCCCACGCCCGGCCGCTGAGCGGGTACCCGTGGATCAGCACCACCGGCTGGCCCGTGCCGTGATCCTCGTAATAGATCTCGATGTCTGAGCTGTTTTCCTGGCCGACGATAACCGTGGGCATCGGACGTCCTTCCTGCAGCGGTAGCCGGTTAGCCGGCTCTCGCCCCAGGGTCGCGCCCCGGACCGCGCATCGAACCCGTGGTAGCCCGGGCCGAAGCCCCTAGTCTGGCGGTGCCGCTACCGGCGCTGGCCGCGCACAGCCCGGGCCGCGGTGCCCTCACAGG
>Ga0209061_1004382_pt1 | contig 13677 bp, 11 predicted proteins | sample Coa_R1_10_FD_187157 | JGI IMG/M metagenome (GOLD analysis project Ga0209061, IMG submission 187157) | Surface soil microbial communities from Centralia Pennsylvania, which are recovering from an underground coalmine fire - Coalmine... | ecosystem: Environmental > Terrestrial > Soil >...
CGCGAAATCGATCACCAGCCTCCGCGCGTGCTCGATCTGCTGGTCAGTCTCGACTATCGGCGGACCGTCCTCGAGCTGACACATCCGTGGTGCGACGCCGGGAACTGTAGATGCAACTTAATTTACCTGCCACACTGGCCCTCGCGGCGGCAAGCATGCCCTGCTCACCGGACGCCGGGCCAGACCCGAGTCCTGTTCCCGGCCACGCCCGACGGCCAGCGGCCAGACGGTGGCAGCCTGAGCCTCGCCGACGCCGTCGACCGCTACCTTGACGGCATCTAGGCCACGACGACTCGGGCCGGATACGCCGAGACCCTTGCCCGCCTGACCGCGGCGCCTGGCGGCGCCGCGGGGAAGGGGGCAGGGCGCCGCGTGGCCGTGCACGTGTCGATCCAGCCGGGGTACGACCCGTCGTACCCCGGGCGGCAGGTCGGCACGGCCGGCGCCGGGACGGCGCCGCCGGGGCTGGACTATTACCTGGCCCCGGCGGACAAGGGCGGGGAGCCGCCGGGTGTGTGGGGCGGGCGGGGCCTGGCCCGGCTGGGCCTCCGGCCGGGCACGGTGATCGAGCGGGGCGTGTTCGAGAGGCTGTACGGCGAGAATCACCTGGACCCCAGGGACCCCACTGGCAGCACCCGGCTGGGGCGCAGGCCGCAGCGGTTCACCTCGGCAGAGGATATCTTCGCCAGCCTGGCCGCGGCGGAGCCGCATGCCAGCCCGGCCCGGCTGGCCGAGCTGCGGTCGCTGGCGCGGACGAAGACCCGCCGGGCGGTGCCGTACTGGGACGTCACCATCAGCTTGTCGAAGTCGGTCAGCCTGTTCTACGGGTCGCTGCTGGCCATGGCCGATGAGGCGAAACGGCAGGGGGAGCCGGCGCATCCGCGCCGGTTCGCCGCGGATGCGGCCGGGATCTGGGAGATCGTGACCAGGGCCAGGGAGGCCGGGATGGCCTACCTGGAGGACAACGCCGGGTACGTCCGCCGCGGCTACCACCGCGGTTCCGGCGTCGAGTCCAAGGCAGAACTGGGCCGGTGGGAGCAGGCGCGGGAATGGATACGGGGCTCGTTCAAGCAGCACACCTCCCGGGCCGGCGACCCGCAGCTGCACGAGCACAACCTGGTGCTCAACCTGGCGCCGGCTGGGTCCGACGGTGCCTGGCGCCGGTTCGACTCCCGGCACTTCTACCGGCACCGGGCCGCGTCCTCCGCGATCGTCGCCGCGGAACTGGAGCGGATGATGACCGCCCGGTACCGCGTTGAGTGGGTGCCGCGGGCCGACGGTCACGGCCGGGAGACCGCCGACGTCTCCCAGGCGATGATGGACGCGTTCTCGTCCCGGCGCAAGACGATCACCGAGCTTGCCGCCCAGGTGGCCGCACAGCGGGAGCGGGAGCGGGGACGCAAACCGGACGCCCGGCAGATGGACCGGATCATGCGGGACATCACCCAGCGCACCCGCCGCGGCAAGGAGGACAAGCCGCTGGACCTGGGGGAGGTGCTGCACGAGTGGGAGGACAAGGCCCGCGCCGCCGACCTGGCCTCGCTGCGCGAGGTCTACCGCGCGGTCACGGCTGAAGCCCAGGCTCAGCGCGAGCGGGACCAGGTGGTGGCCCGGCTGGCCCGCGGCATCGCCTGGCAGCTTGCCAGCGAGCACGGCGCGGCGCCGGATGCGGCGCAGCGGGCGCGGATCGAGGGGTTCGCCCGGTGGGTCACCCGGCGCGGCGAGGCGAGCGGCCCGTTTGACATCCCGGCGCTGGCGCGCAGCTTCGCCGAGTTCCAGGGAGCCGACACCCAAGCGGAGCGGGACATCCGCCGCGACACCGCGCTTGCGCAGGCGCAGCGCGCCGAGGCGCTGCGCCAGCGTGCACGCCAGCGCTCGGCGGCGCAGGCATATGCCGTCGCCTACCCGGTCCGGCAGGCGCAGGGGCTCACCGAGGCCGAGGCACGGCAGGTGATGGCCGAGGCGGTCGCCGTGCTGCAGGGGCAGCGATCCACCTGGACCAGGGCCGACCTGATCGGGGTGATCGGCAGCCGCCTGCCCGCCCATGCCCACGCGGACCGGGCCGTGCTGGAAACCATGGCGGAACGGGCGCTGGCCGGGGGCTCCGGGGAGCAGGTGGCGCTGCTATCCGCGCCGGAATGGCCGGTCGTCCCGGTAAGCCTGCGCCGCCCCGGTGACGGGGAGAGCGTGTTCCGGCCGCACGGCGCGGAACGGTACGCGTCCCAGGCGCAGCTCGCCCTCGAGGAGCGGCTGCTGGCGCAGGCGCAGGCAGCCGGCGCGCCGCGCCTGCACCCGGATGAGGCGGCGCGGCTGCTCGGCGCGGCGCGGGGACAGCTTGAGGCCAGGCTGAGCCCGGGCACTCCCGCCGCGGGGGCGCTGGCCGAGGTGACCGGCTCAGGGCTGCGGATGGACCAGGCCGCCGCGGCGTTCTTCGTGCTGACCTCGCCGCGGCGTGCCGAGGTGCTGGTCGGGCCGCCCGGCACCGGCAAGACCCGGACGGCAATCGAGCTGGCCCGGGCGTGGGCGGCGGCCGGGCTGGGGCCGGTGGTCGCGCTCACCACCTCGAACAACGCCCGCAACGTGATCCGCGAGGAGGCCGCCCGCAACGGCGTCGCCCTCCAGGCCCATAACATCGCCCGGTGGCTCGGGCGCAGCGAGGCCGGGCAGCACGCGTTCGCCTCGGTCGAGGTGGAGCCGGGCACGCTGATCGTCGTGGACGAGGCATCGATGGTCCCGCTGGCCGACCTGGCCGCCGTCCTCGCCCGCGCGCACCGGCACGACGCGAAGGTGGTCGGCACCGGGACCCCTGCAGCTGCAGGCGCCCCGCGGCGGCGGCGGGATCGCACTGCTCGCCGGCCGTCTCGGCCATGTCGAGCTGTCGGACCCCGGCCGGTTCCGCCATCCGTGGGAGCGCGAGGCTACCTTGCGGCCGCGCCAGGGCGACATCACCGTGCTCGCCGACTACCGCGAACACGACCGGCTGCACGCCGGCACCGCCGAGCAGGTCATGGACGAGGCGGCCCGCGCCTACCTGCATGACCGGCTGGGCGGCGAGGACACCCTGCTCATGTGCGGCACCGAGGCCATGGCAGCCGAGCTGTCCCGCCGCATCCGCGGCGACCTCATTCACTGGGGCATCGTCGACGGGCACGGCCCAGCCGTCACGCTGATGAACGGGTACGAGGCCAGCGCCGGGGACTGGGTCATGGCCCGGCAGAACCGAAACGACGTTGACGCCGGGGAACAAGGCAGGGCGCTCGCCAACCGCGACGTGCTGCGCATCGTGCAAGCGGATGCCAGGGGCGACGGGTTGTGGGTGCGGGTGGAACGCTTCACCGGAAGGGACCCGGCCACTGGAGCAGAGCAGTGGTCGGCGCCGTTCGAGATGCACCGCTCCTACTTCTGGAACTGCGCGCACCTGGCCTACGCGGTGACCTTCCACGCCGCCGAGGGACGCACCGTCGACTCCGGCATCGCCGTGTTCACCGGCGCCGAGGACCGGCAGGCGGTCACCGTGGCGATGACCCGGGGCCGGGACGCCAACCACGCCTACGTGATCACCGGATGGGTGGGCGGGAGCCGGGCCAGGCGGCGCCACGGTCACCGAGGGGAGGCACAAGGACACCACCGCCGAGGAGGTTCTCGGCAGGTGCCTGGACAACGACGGACAGCAGCTGTCGGCCACCGGCACCCGGGAGGCGGAGTGGTCCGACGCCGACCGGCTCGACGTGCTCGGCTACCAGTGGCGCGAGGTGCAGCGGCAGGCCAGCCAACAGCGCTACGAAGCCGCGCTCCGTGGCGTCCTCGGCGCTGACCAGGCACGGCAGGTGGCCGAGGACCCGGCAGCCGCCTGGCTGTGGCGGACGCTGCGCGAGGCCGAGGCGGCCGGGCTCGACGGCCCCGCCACGCTGTGCCGCGCCGCCCAGTCCGGTTCGCTGGACGACGCCGACTCGGTGGCCAAGGTGCTCGACTGGCGCATCCGGCAGCAGACCGCGGGCATGCCCCCGCTTGCCGCGCGGCCGTGGACCGACCAGGTCCCGCGGACAGGGGACGCGGATGCCGACCGGTACGCCCGCGAGCTGGCCGAGGCGATGGACGACCGGGTCCGGCGCCTCGGCGAGCACGCCGCCGCGCATCCCCCCGCCTGGGCGCAGGTTCTCGGAGCCGTGCCGGACCATCCGGTGGACCGCGCCGAGTGGGAACATAAGGCATCGCTGATCGCCGCCTACCGGGAGATGTGGGGCTACGCCCATCCGCACCAGCCCATCGGCCCGCGACCGGGTGACCATTCCCCGGAGGCCCGTGCCATGTGGCAGGCTGCCGCCGAGGCCCTCGGCCACGTCCCCGGCCAGATGCGCGAGCACAGCGACGGGCAGCTGTGGGCCTGGCGCAGCGCCTGGCATCGGGAGATGGCCTGGGCGCCCGATTACAAAGGCGACGAGCTGGCCCTGGTACGAGGCGAGATCCGCCGCGCCCAGATCGACGCCGACCGGGCACGCCGCAACGCCGAGGCCGCCGCCACCGCCGACGCCCGGCAGCGGCTGATGCAACTGGCCACCGTCCGCGCCGGCTGGGAGCAGGCCGTCCGCGACCTGGCCGCACGGCTCGCCGAAGCCCAGGCAGGGTACGACGCGTGGGAGCAGGCCACCGCGCCCACCCGCGACCGCGCCGTCGCTGCCGACGCTGAACTGCGCCGCCGTCACCCTGACACGTGGATCGAACCCCTCCGCGCTCAGCATCCGGAACAGGGCGGCCTCGTGCTTCCGCAGACAAGGACCCAGCCCGGCCCCCGAGGGAACCGGCACCGGCCCACCCGCCGCAGCCTGATGCTGCCGCGCCCATGCCACAGCGGCCCGGCCCGGCCGAGGTTGTGCCGGTCACCGACGCCGAGGTTGCTGCCGCGTCGGCCTGCCCGCGCGACGACCCGGCACCGGATCCGGCCGAGGCGGCGAAGCGGCGCGCCGGGCAGGCCGCCCGCGTCGAGGCGGACCGGCGGGCCCGCGCCGAGGCAGCGGCACGCGCCGTCCCGGTGACCGACGCCGAGATCGCTAGGTACGGCGCGGGGTTCTACGAACCGGAAACACAGCCTGAGCCCAGGCAGGAACCGGACAGCGTCGAGGCGGAGGAGCCGGATAGGACTGAGCCAGACGCCGCGGTCCTCGCTCCGCAGGCCGCGAAGATGGACGAGATACACCGGCAGGTCCGCGACATCGGCGCCCGGCTCGACGAACTGGCCATGGCCAGGGCGCGGCACGCCCGCGAGAAGGCGGCCGAGGTCACCTCGATGGCAGTCCCTGCCGAGGACCCGGACGTGGCGCCGTCCGCCGCCTGGATCGACGGCGTGCGGGGCCGGCTGCGTGAGGCCATCCGCCACGAGCCGATGCCCCGTGTCCCGGCCGCCGCGGCCATCGAGTCGGCCGCGGAAGCTAGCGTCAGCGGTCCCGAGGCCGCAGACTGATTGCGGAGGAGGACTCCTTCATGGGTGCCATCCGCATACCTGACCAGCTTCCCGCCACGGTCGCCCGGCCCCGGCCGCTGATCGAGGCAGTCATGGCGCAGTCGCTGCGTGAGCAGGGCGCCGGCAGCCGCACCGCAGCCGCCTGGCGGTGGGTCCTCACCGGGCACGGCCCGGCACCGGTCAGCGGCAAACCCGGCACTGGTCAGCCGCCGCAGCCAGATGTGATCAACGCCGAGGCGAGGCATGGTTCCCCGCCGATGTCCTGGCCGCCTTGGCGTAACGCCTTCGACCGCGACGCCGACCGGCAGCAGGCTCGCCGGGTGCTGCGCTGGCTTACCGGAGCCGCCGACGCCATCCCGCTGCTGGACCTGGACCGCGGCCGGTACGTCGGTGCGCGGCTGTATTTCGCCCGCACGGACGACGAGCTACGCCAGGTCCGCGGCTGGGCACAGCACGGCATCAAGCAGCACGGCGACCTGCCGCCGGATATCCCGCGGTGGAAAGCCGAACAGCCCTGGCAGTGGCCCAAGTCGTGGTTCGACGCCGCCTGGCTGCGCGGCGCCATCGCCTACCTGGACTGGATACTCGGCGACACCCAGCTCACCCCGGTCAGCCGTCAGCCCAAGCCGGTAGCTTCCCATCTCGATCCACGCATCGTCGTGGGCTGGCGCGAGAATTACGGAGTAGCTGCCGGGCGATACGACATCGACGAGGAAATTCACAGCTACGCTCAGTCGGGCTCATGGCAGGGACGCCAGGGCAACGAGCCTGCCAAGCCCAGCAGATACCCTCCGCCCCAATGGTGTGAGGCAGTCGAGCAAGCCCACAACTGGGCGACCGGTGAGGATAGCGAGCCGCCCGCCGACCATCACGGCTGCGGCGCATACTACCCTTGCCCCGGCGACCGCCGCTGTGCATGCGAGGCGGCCGGGCACTGCCTCCGCGGCCAGTGCCCGGCCTGCGTCAACCGCATCTGCAACGCGGGATGGATGTCCATCGTCGAGAACTACTGACCGGCCCGGCTACCCCAGGCCGGCATGAGCCGGGCCGCGAGACGGCCCAGCTTCCTGTCAGCTTCCGGTGAGGATGTAGTCGCGTGCCTGCCAGTGCCCGGCCGGCGTGACCGTTTCCGCGTACTGGAGGAGCCTCCCGTCGGCGTCGTGGTGCTGGGTGCGGGTGATCAGCACCGGCGAGCGCGCGGGGATGCCGAGCGCGGCGGCAGCGTCGCCGGCGGCGGCCCCTGCGGCGTGTTCCTCGCGGACCCGCCGCGGGCGAACGGCGGCGGCTTCGCCGATGTAGGCGAGGGTTCCGGCGGGCAGGGGCTGCGGTTCGGCCAGGCGGGGGGCCTTGTCGGCGATGGCGGGGGGATACCAGTAGGTGGTGATGCTGGCCGCCTGTCCGCCTTCGCCGCGGGTCTCGGTACGGCGCAGGGCGCGGCGGCCGGCCGGGATGCCGAGGACCGCGGCGACCGGTCCCGGGGCGGCGGCCTTGCCCGCGGTGACGGCGGTGACGTCCGCGCCGGGCTCCTCCGCCGGCTCCGCGGGGGCGCGGGCGGTGCCGCGCCCGGCCGCGGCGATGCGGGCGGCAGCGCCGGGTGCCACCACGGTGTCGCGGCCGACGCTTGGCACGGCGAGCCCCTCGGTCTTCATCGCGCCGATCACCTTGGACGCGGTCTGCATGGACACGTGCCAGCGGGCCATCATCTCCCGCTGGGACGGCAGCCGGTCCCCGTCGCGGAGTTCCCCGGAGGCGATCTGAGCGCGCAGCTGCCGGACGATCTGCATGTACAGGGGGACGGGCCGGTCCAGCTCGGTGACCCCGGTGCTCATCCCGCCTCCAGACAGCGCACTGCATCACGACGTAGATGCATGTCATGCTCACCATACCCGGAACCTGGCCGTCAGCGCCACAGTGCCGTGCCGGCGGGCCCCGGCCGGCGGGCTCCGCGGGTCCCGCCGCCTGGCGGCCCGCCGTTTGTCCGGATAATCGATCTGCATCACCGTATGAATGGTGTATGCTCGCCTCGGCGGCATGGTGGTCGTGCCGTCAAGCCGACGACACGGAGGTCCGGCATGAACGTCCGCCAAGGGGCGGCCGCTGGTGACGGGAGGAGAGACACGTGGACCGGACGGTGAAGATCACGCCACGCGTTGCGAGCGAGGTGGCGCAGCGGCTGCGGCTGGCGGCGAGCATGCGCTCGCGCAGCATGTCGGCGATGGTCAACGACGCGCTGGACCGGGCCCTGCCCAGCCTGGAGGAAATCGGCCGGTCGCTGCGCGGCCGGTGCAGGTGCCGTCGCCGGGGACCGGCACGGCGAGCCCCGGCAACCGGGGAGCCGGTGACGGCCCGCATCCGGCCCCGGCAGGGCGGGTTCGCCGCCGACCCGTTCGCCCCGCTGGTGTACGCCCTGGAGGAGTTCGACCCGGTCGGGCAGCGCGCCGCCAAGGCGGCCATCTTCCGGCAGCGGGTGATCGCGCCGCGCGCCCCGCGGCTCGGCGCGGACACCCCGGCCGACGCGCTGGCCATCTGCCTGGACACCAAGGGCGAGGTGCGGCTGGACGAGGTCGCCCGCCTGCTCGGGGCCACCGAGGACGACGCCCGCCAGCAGCTCGGCACGCTGGTCTTCGACGACCCGGCAACCAGGCGGCTGGTGCCCGCCGCGGAGTACCTGTCCGGGAAGGTCCGGCAGAAACTCCGGGAAGCCGAGCAGGCGGCCGCTGACGACCCGGCGTTCGCGGTCAACGTCGCCGAGCTGCGGCGGGCGATCCCGCCCGACCTCACTCCCGGGGAGATCGACGCCCGGCTCGGCGCCGCCTGGATCGACACGGCGTATGTCCAGCAGTTCCTGCGGGAGATCCTCGACGACCCTGGCCTGCGCGTGGAGCATCCCGGCGGCCAGATCTGGAAGGTGCAGGGCAGCCCGGACACCGTGCCCGCCCGCTCCACCTGGGGCACCAGCCGCTACCCGGCCCCGGCCCTGGCTCAGGCCCTGCTGGAACAGCGGCCCATCGAAGTCCACGACACGGTCACCGGTCCCCGGGGGCAGCATCGTTCGGTGCTGAACGCCGATGCTACGGCGGCGGCGCAGCAGAAGGCCGGCGAGCTGGCGGAGCGCTTCTCCGAATGGGCGTGGGAAGACCCGGCCCGCGCCGCCGCGCTGGCCCGCACCTACAACGACCGGTTCAACAGCCTGGTGCTGCGCAGCTACGACGACGCCACGCTGTCCCTGCCCGGACTGGCCCTGACGTTCCGGCCCCGGCCGCACCAGGTCGCGGCCGTCGCCCGGATGATCCACGAGCCCGCGGTGCTGCTGGCCCACGAGGTCGGCGCCGGGAAGACCGCCGAGATGATCATGGGCGTCACCGAACTGCGGCGGCTCGGCCTGATCCGCAAGCCCGCGGTCGTGGTCCCCAACCACCTCCAGCACCTCGGTTAAGAAGCCGGAGGGCATGCTGCTGCGCGCGCAGGAACGGATCAAGGCCAGGCTGGATTCGACCCCGGCGGCCGCCCGTATCCGGTCCGCGGATAGCTGCAGCTGGTGTTCTGCGACCTGGGCATTCCCGGCCGGGCTGGAACGCCTACGACGAGTTGCGCAGCCAGCTTGCCGCCCGCGGCCTGCCGCCCGAGACCGTCCAGTTCATCGACGACGCCTGGACCGACCGTGATAAGGCGCGGCTCTTTGCCGCCTGCCGCGCGGGCCAGGTCGCGGTCCTACTCGCCGCCGCCCGCGAGCGGCTCCGCGAAATCGAGGAGGCCTTCGACCGCCTGGCGCGAGAAGACGCCAGCCACCCGGGACCAGCCGGAGGCCAAGCCCGTCAAGACCCCGCCGGCGACGCCGCACAGCACCCGAAGGGTCGTCCCGGAGCGGCTCGTGACGTCGGCTCCGCGCCGGGCGCCGCTCGTCACGTGCCGGTCGGCGGTCATGTCCTCTACGTGGGTGTTCAGCGGCGCGTCTGGGCGGAGCACGAGCTCGCGCAGCGCCGGAACCAGCGGCCGTACTTCCTGGCGAGCTTCGACAGCTGCGGACCGTCCATCAATCAACCCCCATCCCATTGCCAACGACTGCCACATAGCTGAACGAAATTAAAGTTTGGAACTTTGGCGACTCTGTGACTCTCTGTGCGAGATTCGTACCAAATCGCGACGATGATCTTGACAGAGGAGCCCCGCAACCTGAGGATTCATCGCATATTCCTGAAGGCTAGTGCCCCTGAGGTAGGGCTCATGCCCCCCGTACACGATCGCATGTCGGAACACAGTTCGCATCTGGCACCAGGTTCCGCATTGCCGCAGTTTCACCGATTTGTTCCAGGGGGGGTCACGGCTGGTCGGCCTGGAAGCGGGTGCCGCATCCAGGCCCGCGGCCCGCCCGGCAGGTTTGTCGCGGGGTCAGCAGTGGAAGGGGCCGGCAGCGGATCCGCCGCTGCCGGCGCGATGACCCGGCGGTCGTGCCGGGCGAGCAGCACCCAAACGAAAGGAATACAGGGCCGGCCTTAGCGTGTGGTCGGCCCTAGGCAGGAGTTCATGAAGATGTGGTCATCGACCAACCGGCCCCCCGACAGCCGCGAGGAGGACTCGTGGCTGAGCGATGAGCAGATGCGGCGCGTGGCGCCGGCGGAGAACGCGCCGTTCCAGTCCCCGGTGCCGACCCGGATGGTGTCCAACGGCGAGTACATGCCCCACCCGCAGACCGAGGACCAGAAGCACGTCGAGTACCGGATCAAGGAACTCGCTGACGAAGCGGCCAAGCGGCTTGGCCAGACGCGGCGCCAGTTCCTGATGGGCACCGGGGGGCTGGCCGCTGCCTTCATCGCCATGAACGAGGTGCACGGCAATACCTTCACCGTCAAGCCGGTCGAGATGTACGAGCCCGCGGCGTTCGCCGAGAACGGGCTGCCGAGGGACCTGTTCGTCTTCGACGACCAGACGCACATCGTCCGGACCAGCAACAACGCCCCTAACGCGCTGCGGGCGGTCGCGCAGGGCCCCGGCCCGGCGTCGGCTGCGGCAGGCTTCAACAGCAACCCGTTCAACGGCACCGGCGGCAACGCCTTCGGCCCCGATGAGTTCGGCAATCCCTGGCCGGACTGGGACCCGGCCGAGCTGTTCGCGGCGTTCCCGCCCAATCCGGGGCCGCCCACCACGGTGGCCGGGCAGTTCCACCTAGGCGAGTACATCAGCCGGATGTACCTGCAGTCCCAGGTCAGCGTCTCGGTCATCAGCAACGCGAACATCGCGCTGGTCACCCCGCCCGGCGGCGGGGTTCCCCGCCCGGCGAAGACCATCGCGGAGAACCTGGCCAGCGAGATCCTGACCGGCTGGCAGACCGGGCAGTGCCGGGACTTCATCAACAACCTGGCCGGCTCGCGGCGGGCATTCGCGCACGGGCAGCTGTACCCGGGCGTGGGGAACCTGCACGACCCGCTGTTCGGCGACTACACCCAATGGCAGATCGAGTTCATGCAGCCGGACTCGTGGAAGGGCTACAACGTCGCATTCGCGGCCAGCGCCGCCCCCGGGCAGGAGTTCATGCAGTGGCGGCTGGACGACGAGGTGATCGCCTACCCCACCTACGCGGTCATCAACGCCAACCGGGCGATGCTGAAGGAGCACCCGGGGTTCTTCAACCTCTGCATCCACAAGGGGCTGCAGGCCAACCTGTCGTTCCCCGGCGGGCCGAACGACACCCCGCAAAACGGCAACCCCGACGACATCGTCAAGGCGACAAGGGACTGGCCGCAGTTCAACTTCATCATCTACCACTCCTGCCTGCGGCCGGCGTTCTGGGACCTGCAGGCTCTGCTGGACATCCTGAACCAGCCGGGGTCGATGGCGCCCACCACGCTGACCGACAGCGATGGCCACACCGTGCCGAACATCCGGTGGAGCACCCAGCTGGCCCAGATCGGCGGCGGCAAGTACGTGGCCGGGGCGGAGCCGACATCCACGTCCCCGTCCAGCACCGCCCGGATCCCGAACCTGTACACCGAGCTCGGCACCACGATGGCGTCGATGATCACCATCTTCCCCACCGTCTTCGCGCACCTGATCGGCCAGCAGCTGTACTACATGGGCTCGGAGCACATCGTGTTCGGCACGGACTCCATGTGGTATGGCGGCCCGCAGTGGCAGATCGAGGCCCTGTGGCGGTTCCAGATTCCCGAGCAGATCCAGGAACGGTGGGGATACCCCCCGCTGACCGAGAAGGACAAGCGCAACATCCTCGGCCTCAACAGCGCCCGGCTGTACGGCCTGCACGGCCGGGAGAAGCGGGCCGTCGGCCAGCCCGGCAGCCCCTACAAGACCGGCAGGCTGCCCAGCTACCCGGCACACACGCAGCCAGGCAGCCCCATCGACCAGGTGCTGACCGGCGTCGGCTACCCCACCCCCGTTACCCCGGTCACCTTGATCCCGAACGACAACATCACCAAGGCCAAGGCACAGTACATCCCTCCCGGCACCGGCCGCAGCAATATCCCGCACGGCTGGATCCGCGTTTCCTGACATCGCGCCGGGGCGGGCATCCGCCCCCGGCCTCTCAAGGTGCCGGCCGCCCTGCCGGGAGCATCAGGGGCGGCCGGCCCGGCGGGCGGTCAGCGGCCCGCACCGTGGGCCGACCGGAAGATGCGGCCGGCGGACGGTGAGTGTACCCAGCGAGGAGCCCGGCGGTACTGCCCAGCCCAGGCCACGATGACGCCAGCGGGCCAGGGCGGTGCCAGCCACTGCTCACCGGGATAGCGGATCGTTACGAGCGGAGCGCCCGGCAGGACCCTGCAGGCCGCTGCTACGCCGCTGAGACTAGCCGGGGCCATCAGCCAGGCAGTCCACGGTGTCGTGATCACGCGCGATGGCCGTGTGCTCAACCACCTGGCTACCCCGGCGATCCCGTGGGAGACGGCCTCGCCGGGGCCTGGCGCGAGGGGCTGCTGTGCGGCCCGGCCTGGTCGCACTGAACGAGGGAAAGAAGGACACTCGCATTCGAGCAATCCGATTGATGCCGTGCCGGTCCCGGCTGCTGGGTACGGTCGTCGCCGCAGTGATCCTGGCCACAGGCACAGGCGTCGGCGTCCAGGCGGCCACATCGGCCCGGTCGGCACCGGCACAGCAGTCGGCATGCGCCGTCGGCACGACCGTGCAGACCGCTACCGGCCCCGCGTGCGGCATCACCGTCAACGGGGTCAACGAGTAGCTCGGCATCCCGTATGCGGCGCCCCCGGTCGGGCCGCTGCGCTGGCAGCCGCCGCAGCTGCATGCGCCACGGACGACAACCGTAGCTGCCACCGCGTTCGGCAGCGAGTGCGTCCGGCCCGCTAGCCTGAGGGCTCCGGTCCCCACGGCAGGCAGCGAGAACTGCCTGTTCGTCAACGTCTGGGCACCCGCGGACGCGACCGCCTCGTCGGCCCTGCCGGTGCTGGTGCACATCCATGGCGGTGGGTTCATCGTCAGTTCAGGCCGATTCGGCGCTGGGCCCGCACTCCGGGGACCACGGGCTGGGATTCGGCTACCAGTACGCCGGGCACGGCCCCATCGCCCCGACCATCAACGGCTCGACGCTCACCATGACCCTGCGCCAGGCGCTGGAAACGGGCAAGGTAAACCGGGTACCGGTCATCGCAGGCACCGATCGTGACGAGAGTCTCATCGCCCTGCCCACCACGCCAAGCCAGTATCAGGCGGCGGTCGTCGCTCAGTACGGGAAATTCGCACCGCAGGTGCTGGCCCTGCATCCGCTGTCGCGTTTCTACTCGCCGTTCGTCGCCTTCCGAACGGTGGCGTCTACGGGTACGAGATCGATGACGGGGATGCCCCGGCTGCGGTCTTCGAGCCCGCGAACGAGCCGAACGGCTCCTACCACGTGGCGGCGTGGTTCCTAAACCCGGTAAGCCCTGCCCTGGACGCAACCTACAGGTCTTTCGCCCGCACCCGGCAACCCGAGCGCCGAGAACACCCCCGTCTGGCCGCAGTTCAAGCCGCCAGGCGAAGAGATGTCGCTCGCGCCCGGCGGTGACAGCCAAGTCATGTCAATAGCCCAGATCGAGCAGGACCGCCGTCGCGGCGGTCGGGAGGCAGGCGGGGCTATTCGTTAACCAGGAGGGATCATCTTGAGCGTCAGCGACGAACGCACGATCCAGCCCAGTCCCACCGTTGCAGCCCCCGCTCCGAGGGTCGCCGACCCCGCCGCGCTCGGGCTGGCCGCATTCGCCCTCACCACGTTCCTG
>Ga0209061_1004385_pt1 | contig 13667 bp, 13 predicted proteins | sample Coa_R1_10_FD_187157 | JGI IMG/M metagenome (GOLD analysis project Ga0209061, IMG submission 187157) | Surface soil microbial communities from Centralia Pennsylvania, which are recovering from an underground coalmine fire - Coalmine... | ecosystem: Environmental > Terrestrial > Soil >...
CCGCGCGCAGTCGCCGAACGAGCACGACGCCGCTCAACGTGAGGAAGGCGGGCGCGGCCCAGGCTGGTGCCGTGATCCGCTCGCGGTAGGGGAGCTGAACGGTTGTCATCGAGATATCCTCGCCGCGCGCCTTCAGCGGCCGATGAAGCGCGGCGCGCGTTTCTCCTGCCAGGCGCGGATCCCCTCGCGCGCGTCTTCCGAGCGCAGGCACTCGAGCTGCTGCGTCCACTCGAAACGCAGCGCCTCTTCGAGCGTGCTTTCCAAGCTACGCTGCAGCGCCCGCCGCGTGAACGTCAGCGCCATCGGCGGCCCCGCCGCGATCTCGCGCGCAAAGGCGAGCGTCTCGTCCATCAGCGATGCCGCCGGCACGACCTTGTTGACGAGGCCGAGACTCAGCGCCTCCTGCGCGTCGACGAAGCGACCGGTATAGAACAGCTCGTAGCTGCGCGCCAGGCCGATCAGCCGCGGCAGATAGTATGAGGTCGCAAAATCGGGCGCTAGCCCGCGCTTGATGAAGACGGTCGTGAAGCGGGCCGTATCGGCGGCGATGCGCACGTCGAGCGCCAGCGCCACACCTAACCCGGCACCGGCGGCGACGCCGTTGATCGCGCCGATCACTGGCTTGTCGAGCCGTGCCAGCGCGAGCTGAAACTGCGCCGGAAAGCCCATGCGGTCGAGGCGGGTCGCGCGGTTCCCTTCGCTTGCGCCCGGTCCTCCACCGGACAGGTCGGCGCCGGCGCAGAAGCCGCGGCCTGCACCTGTCACCATCACGGCACGGACGTCGTCGTCCTCCTGCGCGAGCCCGCAAGCCGCAATAAACTCGGGCACCATCTGCCCACCAAGCGCGTTCATCTGCTGCGGGCGGTTAAGCGTGATGACGGCCACGCCGTCGTCGCGCTTTTCGTAGATGATGTCAGTGAACGCCGGGCTCGCGATCGTCATCCATTCCTCCTCGCACGCCAGGATACGGACGCCCGTCCCTACGGTAGCGCGTCTTTCTCCGGCAGAACAGTCTCGCCTGGCTTCGCTACCATTCCGTGGCGTCAGGTGCATCATCGCCCTCGACGAGCAGATCGCGTTCCGCCAGCCGGCGTAGGTCGAGCGGCAATCCCGCAACGACCAGCAGCACGCGTGAAGCGCGCGTAGCGAGCACTGCATTGGCCTCGCCCAGCAGGTCGCGAAAGAGGCGCCCGAGCGGATACGGCGGCACGACGCCCATGCCGGCTTCCTCGCTCACGACGATCGTCAACCCGCGCCGCCCATCCACAACTTCTACGAGCCGCGTGATGCGACCGCGTATGCGCTCGTCCAACGCGGCGCTGACCCGGGGATCGAGGTGCTCGGCAGCATTGGGGCAGGCGGCGAGCAGCTCGGTCCCAATCCAGCCGCCCAGGCCATCGATCAGGGCCGTCGCGTCGTCCTCGATCGCTGCCAGCTCTTCCGGCAAACGCACGCCCGGCTCGATCGTCGGCCATGCAGCGGGGCGCATGCGCTGGTGGCGAGCGATACGCTCGGCCATCTCGGTATCACCGGCGGCCAGCGTCGCCACGTACACGACCGGCGCGCCACTACGTGCCGCGAGGCGCTGCGCAACGGCGCTCTTGCCGCTGCGCGCGCCGCCCACCACCAGGATCAGCCCCTTCGACGCGGGCGTGCTGCTCATCGCTGCTGCTCGATCAGGCTGTAAAGAGCGCGCATGTCCAGCGCGGCGCGCACATGCGCGGCGAGACGGTCGTAGGCAGCCTCGCGACTCCAGCCCTGGCCGGTCGCCGCGCGTTCGCGCCCCTTACGGCGTGCCAGGTTGGCGAGTAGCACGGTTCGCAGCGCATCGTTATCGAACAGGCCGTGGATGTATGTGCCGAAGACCAGTCCGGAGTCGTCGATCGCGCCATCGGGCACATCGCACGACCTGCCCGAGCGCGACAGGATGCGCAGCGCGGGCGTGGGCGTCTCCGTGGCGCCCATATGGATCTCGTAGCCGGTGATAGCGACGTCCGCGGCGCCCTCTAGCAGGCCGCGGGCATCCGCGACCACCGCGCGCACCTGATGTGTCGCCTTCTCGCAGGCGAACCAGGTCTCGACCGGCAGCAGCCCCAGTCCTGGCACGTGCTCTGTCTCCGACTCGACGCGCTCGGGGTCGTGCAACGCCACGCCGAGCATCTGGAAGCCGCCGCACACGCCGATGACGGCCCCGCCCGCCCGCGCGTGGACCACAACCCGTTCGGCGAGACCGGTCGCCTGCAACCAGCCGAGATCGCTCGCCGTTGCCTTGCTGCCCGGTAGCACCACCAGATCGGGCGCGCCGAACTCCTCGGGGCGTTCGACCCAGCGCACGCTGACGTCCGGCTCGGCGATGAGGGGGTCGAGGTCGTCGAAATTGGCGACGTGCGGCAGTTTCGGCACGACGATGTCGAGCGTAGCAGGCGCAGTGGAACGCGTGTGCTCTAGCACCACCGCGTCTTCGTCGGCGATGCGCGCGTCTTCGAGCCACGGCACCACGCCGAGCACCGGCACGCCGGTGTAGACCCGGAGCCAGTCGAGGCCGGGCTGCAGCAGTTCGGCCGCGCCGCGGAACTTGTTGATCACCAGCCCGCGCACCAGCGCGCGCTCCTCTGCGTCGAGCAACTGCAACGTACCAACGAGATGGGCGAAGACGCCGCCGCGGTCGATATCGCCGACGAGCAGCACCGGCGCCTGCGCGTAGCACGCCACGCGCATGTTGACGATGTCGCCGGCGCGCAGATTGATCTCGGCCGGGCTGCCAGCGCCTTCGATCACGACGAGGTCGAACAGCGCGCGCAGCCTGTCCAGCGCCGTGGCCACGATCGGCCACAACTCCACCTTGCGCTGCAGAAAGTCGCCACCGCCGATCGTGCCACGCGGCCGTCCCAGCACGACAAGCTGAGAGCGATAGTGCGCCTCCGGCTTGAGCAAGATGGGGTTCATCTCGACGCGCGGAGCGACGCCCGCTGCTTCGGCCTGCACGGCCTGCGCCCGGCCAAGCTCCAGACCATCGGGTGTGACGAACGAGTTGTTCGCCATGTTCTGCGCTTTGAACGGCGCGACGCGCAGGCCGTCCTGATGGAAGATACGGCACAGCGCGGTGACGAGCAGGCTCTTGCCGGCCGAAGAGGCCGTTCCCTGGATCATCAGCACAGGCGCGGCCACGGTTCGCCGCTCCTTAGCCGTTGCCCACGCCGGCGCGGGCGGATCGCTGCCCGGCGCTCCGCGTCAGCCGGCGCAGATGGGAGGTGTCGTTGATCGCGCGCAGCAAAGGCCGGTCGCCGTAGTACTCCAGCACGCTCAGCGAGCAGTTGTCGGTCGCGAGACGGAACATCGTGCCGGTCGTCAGCCCGAGGACGTCGGCGAAGATCATCTGCAGCGTGCCGCCGTGCGCCACGACCAGTACCGTCTCCTCCGTGTGCGCGGCGACGATGCGCTGCACGGTTTCGGCGATACGGCGGCGTGTCTCGCGCAGCGGTTCCCCGTCGGGGGCGCAGAAATCATCGGAGAGCGCAAGGAACTGCTGCCAGCCATCGGGAAAGCGTTCGCGCACTTCGCGGAAGCTAAGGCCCTCCCACGTGCCGAAGTGGAACTCGCGCAGGCCCGGCTCCTCGATCACTGGGATATCACGTCCGCCCAGCGCGAGGCGCGCCGTCTCCCGCGCCCGACTGAGGTCGCTGGCGTAGGCGGCAACGATCGGCTCATCGGCGAGGCGGCGCGCCAGAGCGCGCGCCTGGCGCACGCCCAGCGGCGTCAGCGCGACATCGGTATGACCGGAGAAGATGCGGCGCACGTTCGCCGTCGTTTCACCGTGGCGTGTCAGCAGCAGACGGGTTGGCACGAGCTTCACCTCGCGGATGCGGTGGCCGCAGCTCGGGCAGCGGCCCCTCGGCGAGCGCATCGCGGAGCGCCACCAGCAGTTGCCGGCACTGCTCTGGCAAGCGCACGCCGATCCGAATGTACTCCGGCAGACCGAAAGAGGCACAGTCGCGCACCTGCACGCCGCGCCAGAGCAGCCGTTCGCGCAGCGCCGCGCCGTTGCCAACGTGCACGAGCACGAAGTTGGCGCTGCCCTCATGCACTTTGAGCCCGAGTTCGCGCAGCCCGGTCACGAGCGCGCGCTTTCCCCGGCGCACAGCGTCGCGCAGCCGCAGCAGGTGTCCGGCGTCTTCGAGCGCGGCAAGACTGGCGGCCTGTGCCGCTGCGCTGACGCTCCAGGGTGGCTGCAAGCGCCGCACCGCCGCGATCGTCGCCGGATGCGCCACCATATAGCCCAGACGCAGCCCGGCGAGGCCGTAATCCTTCGTCAGCGAACGCAGGACGATCACGCGGCCATCCTCGATCAGATCGAGCGAGCGCCAGGCATGATCGATGAAACCGATGTACGCCTCATCGAGCACGAGTGGCCCACCGGTGAGGCCCGACGCGAGCCACTGCACGTCGCGCCGGTCGAGGTAAACGCCGGTAGGGTTGTTGGGGTTGCACAGCCAGACGAGCGCCGGCGCGGTGCGGCGCAACACGCCCGGTTTGTTCTTCAGCACGGGGCGGAAATCACGCTCGGGTAGCGCCCGCCATTCATACGTCGTGCCGCCGGCGAGCCGCGTCGCCTCATAGTACGCGCCGAACGTGGGCGCGAGCACCACGGCCTGCCGCCCTGGTTTGATGAACACGCGCGCGAGCAAATAGATCAGCTCGCTCGACCCGTTGCCGCACAGGATGCGATCGGGCGGCACATCGAGCAGCTCGGAAAGGCGCGCCACCAGCCGTGAGCAGTCCGGATCGGGATAGACGGAGGGGTCGAGGTCGCGCAGGGCGCGCGCAACGCTCGGCGGTGCGCCGATCGGGCTAACGTTGGTGCTGAAATCGAGCACCGTCGCTGGATCGATGCCCAGCCGCTCCAGCTCCCGGGGCCTGAGACCGCCATGCGCCTCGCTCATCGTCGCCTCCTCCACCGCAGAGAGACGCGCGCCAGCGCGAGCAGCGCCGCGCCCGCCGCGCCCGCACACGCCGCCGCGCCGGTCAGCCGCCGCGCGCGCGCGATATCGCGCCAGCAGGGCAACATACCCTCCTCATGCAGCACGTAGTGTCCCGTTTTCTCCAGCCGGCGGTCGAGCGCCCCCGCCATCGCCGCCATCGGCCAGCCAGCGTTGGGGCTGGCGGTGCGCCGGTGCTCCCGCCGCGCCGTGCGCCACGCCCTGCTCGCGCTGCCGTCCGCCAGCGGGGCGCAGAGCGCAATCGCTAACGCGGCCGCGCGAGCAGATCCAGCGCTAGCAGCGTCGTCGAGCCGCGCCGATGCTTTGCCCAGCCACTCCAATTCGCCATGGTATCCCAGCATGCTGTCGAGCGTGTTGATCGCGCGATACCCCCACGCGCCCGCCAGACCGAACAGCGCAAACGCGAGCGCCGGGCCGACCACGCTATCACCCAGGTTCTCGGCCAACGATTCGATCGCCGCCGCCGCCGCCAGCGATGCATTGAGATCCTCGGTTGGACGGCTGACCAGCGCGCGCAGATGCTGGCGCGCCCGCGGCAGATCGCCCACGGCCAGCGACCGCTCGACGGCTTCGCCTGCTTCAAGCAGGGCGCGCACGGCGAACGCCGGCTTCAGCGCCAGCGCCAGGAGCAGTGTCGCCAGTGGCTCGGGCAGAGGCGACACGCCCTGCTCCACGGCGAAGGCACCCCCGCCGGCCAGGCAGGGAATCCCCACCGCCAGTGCGGCGCCCCAAAGGAACTGCCCGCCCCGGCCTTGCGGACGGCGTGCGGAGAGTTTCTCGATCGCTGCGCCGATCCAGACGACCGGATGCACACGCGCCGGGGGCTCGCCCAGCGCCGCATCGAGCGCCAGCGCCAGCGCCAGCGCCGCCGGCCGCCGCCAGCGAGGCACGCTCATAGCCACGGGCGCAGCCAGCCCTGCCAGGCGCACGCGCAGAGCAGGACGCCCGCCTGCGCTAGCTCGCACGCGGCGCCGAACACATCGCCCGTCACGCCGCGCAGCCTCAACCACGCCAGCACCGCGACCGCCAACCCGATCGCCAATGCGACACCGCCCAGCGCCAGCCCTCCAGCCCCAAGCGCGCCGGCCGCGATCAGCGCCGCCAGCAGCAGCGCCCCGAGGCCGTACGGGCCACGCGCCGCTTCCCGAAAGCCACTCGCCAGACCGCCGGGATGCGCGTTCGGAAAGAAGGCGACGACGATCATCGCCGCTCGACCGAGCGTTGGCGCCAGCGCGATCGTCGCTCCACGCGCTGGTCCGCTCAGCGTCGCCAACGCGCTCCACAGCAGCAGCAGATCGAGCGCGATCGCTACCGCGCCGAACGCGCCGATACGGCTGTCGCGCATGATGTCGAGCCGCTTCTCGGGCGCATGCAGCCCGAGGAGACCATCGGCGCAGTCGGCGAGGCCATCGAGGTGCAGGAAGCCGGTCAGACCAGCGAGGATGGCAATCAGGATCGCGGCCTCTGGCAACGCGGGAAGGCGCGGCTGCAAGAGAGCGTCCAGTCCGGCCACGAGCAGCCCGATCGCCAACCCCACCAGCGGGTACCAGAGCTGCGCCCGCGCCACCTCGGTTGCCGTCGCGAGTGGCGGCCGTCGCACGCGCAGCACCGTCAGAAATTCGAGCGCGAGCAGCGGCGAAGGCAGGCCACGCCCGGACCGCGTCGCCGCGCTCTCCGTCATGTTCATCACTCTCTCGTGCTCGCAGGTGGCTGCTCGCTATCCGAGACGCCCGCCTCGGCGAAGGTCGCCATCTCGCGCAGGATCGCCGCGGCGGCGCGCACGATGCCGACCGCAAGCGCGGCGCCAGTGCCTTCACCGAGCCGCATGCCAAGATCGAGCAGCGGCTCCAGCTCCAGATGGGCCAGGGCGGCGCGATGGCCTAGCTCGGCCGAGCGATGCGCCGCGATCAAGTACGCGCGCGTTTCGGGCGCGAGGGCGCAGGCGATGAGCGCCGCCGCCGTGGCGATAAAGCCATCGACGAGGACGGGTCGGCGCAGCGCCGCGGTGCCGAGGCAGACACCGGCCAGAAAACCGATCTCCAGCCCGCCAACGCCGCTCAGAACGCCTACCGGATCGGCCGGATCCGGGCGGTTGACCCTGAGCGCGGCCTCCACGCGCGCGATCTTCCCGGCCAGCCGTTCATCAGTCACACCGGTGCCGCGCCCGGTGACTGCGTCAGCCGGCAAGCGGGTAAAGGCAGCGGTAATCGCGGCCGAAGGCGTGGTGTTGCCGATGCCCATATCGCCGATACCGATCAGGTCCGCGCCGGCGGCGATCGCCTCCCGCGCCAGAGCTGCGCCATCGAGCAGCACCGCTTCGGCGACCTCGCGCGGCATGGCCGGCCCGGTCGAGATATCGCCGGTGCCGCGCAGGCGCGCACGACGCACCAGCGCCGGATCGTCGGGGAGATCGGCATCGACCCCCGCATCCACGACGATGACACGCGCCCCGGCTTGCCGGGCGAGCACGTTGACCGCCGCGCCACCGGCGAGGAAGTTGCGCACCATCTGGCCCGTCACCTCGCGCGGGTAGGCGCTGACGCCGTGCCACGCGACACCGTGATCCGCGGCCGCAACAATGATTGCGCTCTGGCGCGGGTCGGGCAGCGGTTCGCCGAAGATGCCGGCGAGCTGGATGGACAGCTCCTCCAGGCGGCCGAGCGAGCCGGGCGGCTTGGTCAACTGCTGCTGGCGGGCGCGCGCCGCGGCCATCGCCTCGCCATCGAGCGGTCGGATCGCGCCGATCAACGCTTCCAATGCGGGATGCATGCGTGCTCTCCTTCTCTTCCTCGCCTATGCCGTGCCGTAGACGCGGCGAGGCTCAGAATTCGATCCCCGGTTGCGCCCTGATACCGCTTTTGTACGCGTGCTTCACGGCGCGCATCTCGGTCACGGTATCGGCGAACTCGATCAGTTGCTGTGGCGCGTTGCGGCCGGTGATCACGATGTGGACGTGACGCGGACGGTCGCGCAAGACCTGCAGAACCTCCTCGATATCGAGCCAGCCGAAGTTGAGCGGGTAGGTGAGCTCGTCCAGCGCGACGAGATCGTACTCGCCGGAGGCGATTTTTTCTTTGCACAGCTCCCAGCAGCGGCGGGCAAGAGCACGGTCGTGCTCGATGTTATCCGACTGCCAGGTGAAGCCCGCGCCGAGCGGCACGATCTCGATACCGAGCCGGCGCGCGGCGCGGTGCTCGCCGTAGTTGCTCGTCTCCGCCTTGATGAACTGCAGCATGATGACTTTCCAACCGCGTCCCGCGGCGCGCAGCAACAGGCCGAGTGCGGCGGTGGTCTTCCCCTTGCCATCGCCGGTGTTCACGATGACGAGCGGCGTGCGTGCAGTGCGATCGTCTGCCATCGGATTATCCTTCCACGATCAAGTCGTGCGCGGACGCGCTCGGCCCGCAAAGCCTTGACCTGTGCGTTATCTGTCTGTAATCTGTGCGCGAAGTCACAAAGCTCATCGCTATCGCCTGCTTAGCGTAGCGCAGGCCGCGAGTGCGAGCTACCGGAAACGGCAGAGTTCGGCCAGGCGCACGGGGGCCTTTGCGACGCGGGCCGTCTCGGCGGCCCGACGCGACCCGAGGGGACCAGCCGCCAGTTTCGGCGGCCCAAAGAGGGCAACACGTTGAAAGAAAGGATCGGTTGCATGCAGGCATTTCCGCCGAGGTTCTGCCCGCGCTGTAAGGGCGTCATGATCACCGAGCGGGACTGGTACGGATCGTACAGCACGTGCCTTCAATGCGGCTTCGTTCACGAAATGCTGACGTCGCCGCAGATCGATCTGCTTGACGATGAAGAGTCGGCGGGCACGCGCCAGCGCCGCCGACAGCCATCGCACGGCAAACTGCGCCTGTAACGTTGTGCAACACGGCGACAATGCGCCGTCGCCGCGCGGTTTATGTGCGCGGAGCGCGCCGCGGCACGAATCGGGGACTTACCGCCTTGTCGCCGCCCGGCCAAGTCGATACGCTGAAACACGATCAGTGATCGACCGATAAACCAGGCAGCGGCCTTGTGCAGCACGCTCGCTGCCCGCGAGGCACGGCCGGTGACGACGGACAGCGCTCGCGACGACGATAGCCGCACGCGCATTCTGCTGGAGGGACTGCCCGCGCGCAGCGGGTCGCGGCGGATCCGCGTCCTGCTGGTGGAAGACCAGGCGCTGGTGCGCGAGGCGTTTGCGCTTCTGCTGCAGCAGTACCCCGAGTTCGAGATCGTCGGCGCCGCCTCCTCCGGGCGCGACGCGATCGATCTCGCCGAGCGCCTCGAACCCGACGTCATCCTGATGGACTTGATCATGCCCGGGATGAACGGGATCGAGGCCTCGCGGCAGATTCGCAAGCGCCTCCCCAACGCCCGCATTCTGCTGCTCACGGCGCACATCGAAGAGGAGCAGATCGTGGAGGCGCTGCGCGCCGGTGTGCTGGGCTGCGTGGTCAAGCGCTCCGACTCCGCCGAACTGCTGCTGGCGATCCAGACCGTTCGGCGCGGTAACCCGTACATCAGCGAGGCGCTGGCGAACGGCCGCACCGCGTTCGATTACTTTCTGGACGCTCGCCGCGATACCAGCACGGGCGATCCGCTCACGCCGCGCGAGCGCGAGATCTTGCAACTGATCGCCGAAGGGTATCAGAACCAGGCGATCGCCGACGCGCTTGTGATCAGCGTGAAGACGGTCGAGGCGCACAAGGCACATATCAAGGCCAAGCTTCGCGCCCGCAGCGATATGGATCTCTTCCGCCATGCGATGCGCCGCGGCTTGATCACGCTCGACAACCGCCGCTCGCCGAACGCCTAGCGGGTGCCGAACGAGCGCAGGAGGATACCGCTGACATCCAGCGCTGGCACTCCGCCGCAATCCGTCGAAGTGGTACGCGCCCTGACCGCGATCCGGCAGGAGTCTGGCGCGGCGCTCGCCCTCCTCTTCGCGGCATTGGCCGGCGGCCAGCTCGATTGCATCGCCGTCGACATCGAACCTACCTCCTGGTGGGCAAACCTGGCACCGCTCCTGCTCGGCACCCAACTGCGCCGCTCCGCGACGTTGATCGCCGCACGCCGCCAGAACCGTGCCGTCGTCGTTCCCACGGCGGAGCTCGCGGCCGCGACAATGCGCGGCGGACGCGACCTCATGCACGATTTGCCTCCCTGGGCCGCGGTGCTGCCGCTTGCACCTGGCCGCGGCATCGAAGGATGCGTCGTGCTGCTCACCCAGCAACCGCTCTCCGCCGCCACCGCCGCCGAACTGCACGCGCAAACGTCGGCCATCGTCACCGGGCTGGTGCGCGTCCTCGGTCCACAGGGAAAAGCGCGCGCTGAGGCTTCCGCACCCCTCGGCAGTTCGCTCGCCGCGACGCTGACTCCTCCTCCGGCCACCGCGCATTCATCGGCCACACGCGACGACCTGCGGCTGCTCACGGCATTGCCGCTCGTCGGCGTGATCGTCGTGAACGGAGATCGCACGATCGCCGCCGCCAACGCCGCTGGCTACGAAACACTTGCGGCGTTGCAGGGCGCAGAGCGGCGCAGCATCGTCCACCAGAGCCTGCGCGAACTGCTGGCCAGTCCGCTTCCCGCTGCGCCGCGCGAGATCGCCACGCCCGGCGACGACGGCAGCAGGCGTTACCTGCGCGCCGCGGCCTCGCCGCTCGCCGGAGGCCAGGTGCTGATCGCGCTACAAGACGTGACCGAAGAGCGGCTGATGCACGAGCGGCTGCTGCAGTCGGAGAAGATGGCCTCGATCGGGCAACTCGTCTCCGGCGTAGCGCACGAGCTGAACAACCCGCTGACCGGGATCATGGGATTCGCGCAGCTGCTGCTCACTCGCGATGACCTGCCCGCCGACATGCGCCGCGAGCTGACCACCGTGTTCGAAGAGGCGGAACGGGCGGCGCGTATCGTGCAGAACTTGCTCTCGTTTGCGCGGCGGCGGCGGGCCGAAAAGGAGAGCGTCGACCTCAACGAGATCGTGGCACGAGCGCTGGAACTACGCGCCTACGAGCTGCGTGTGCACAATATCGAGCCACGCCTGAACCTCAAACCGCGCCTCCGCCCGATCCACGCCGATCCACATCAGATCCAGCAGGTGCTGCTCAACGTGATCCGCAACGCCGAGCAGGCGATCTGCGAGCGCGGCGGGCCGGGGACGATCACGATCGCCACCAGCGAGCACGGCGGTTTCGCACGCCTGACCGTCACCGACGACGGCGCCGGCATCCCCTCCGAGCACCTGCGTCGTATCTTCGACCCGTTCTTCACCACCAAACCGCCCGGCGAGGGTACCGGCCTGGGCCTGACGATCGTCTACGGCATCATCGAAGAGCACGGCGGCCGCATCAGCGCTGAAAGCGAGGTGGGCAAGGGCACCACGCTCCAGATCGAGCTGCCCTTTGCTAGCGGCGCGACGACTCCAGGAGCTGAAACGCCAGCCAGCGCCACACGACGACAGCCATCGGGTAAAGCGATCCTCGTCATCGACGACGAAGCCAGCATTCGCGAGGTGCTGTTCGTGCTGCTGGCGCGCGACGGCCACGACGTCGAAACGGTCGAGGACGGGGCAGCGGCGCTCGAACGTCTGGCCGAGCGCGATTTCGACCTCATCATCACCGACGTGCGCATGCCCGGTATCGATGGCATCGAACTCTACGAGCGCGTGCGCGCCTGGAACCCCGCCGTCGCCGACCGCATCGTTTTCACCACCGGCGATACGATCAACCCGAAAACGCGCGATTTCCTTGCGACGGTGCGCAACCCGCAATTGCAGAAGCCGTTCAGCCTCGCTGACGTGCGCGCGCTGATCGACGCGCTCTCGGCGCGCGACCGTGGCTATTGAACGATCGCGGCCGGGCCTCTCGCGACGACCCGGCACCCGAAGACATCCGCGAACGCGGCAGCGAACACGGCCATCGCTTCGCCGTACGTCGGCGCGGTGCTCGTCAGGTTGGCAACGGATGTCAGCGCCACGCCGGCGAGTCCACACGGGACGAGCAGCGCTGCGTGTGCGGGGTCGATGTCCAGGTTGATAGCGATACCGTGCATCGTCACCCAGCGGCTGACAAAGATCCCGATCGAGGCGATCTTGCCCTCGCCGACGTACAGGCCAGGTGCGCCCGCGCGCCGCTCTGCCTCCACGCCGTAACGGCGCAGCATGAGCCGCGCCGTCTCTTCCAGCCGCCGCGCGAAGAGATGCACGTCTTTGCCGAAACCGCGCAGGTCGAGGATCGGGTAGGCAACGAGCTGCCCGGGTCCGTGGTAGGTGATATCGCCGCCGCGCTCCACGCGCGCGAGTTCGATGCCAAGCGCCGCCAGCTGCTCGACGGGAACGAGCAGATTGCGAAAATCGGCGCCGCGACCGGTCGTGATCACCGGTTCGTGCTCCGTGAGCAGCAGCAGGTCGCCAACCGCGCCGGCTTTGCGGCGCGCGTGCAGATCGCGCATCAGCCGCAGCGCTTCGCTGTAGCGCGTGCGCCCGAGATCGATGAGCGCGACCTCGTCAGCCCATTGCACGTCGTGCCGCCTCACCGATCGCTTCCGACAGCGTTGGATGCCAGTATGTGAGCGCCGCCAGGTCGCCAGCCGTGCCGCCAAGCCGCAAGGCTACCACCGCCTGGCCAATCAACTCGCCCGCCTGCGGCGCCAGAATATGCGCGCCCAGTAGGCGCCCGGTGCCCGCTTCAGCCACGATCTTCACCAGACCCTCGCGCTGTCCCATGGTGATCGCGCGGGCGTTGGTTGTGAGGCTGGCGATGCCCGTGCGCACCGCGTAACCGGCGGCCCGCGCTGCCTCCTCGCTCATGCCGACGCTTGCATACTCGGGGTCCGTGGAGAGCACGAGCGGCAGAAAACGCTCATCGCGCGCGCTCGGCAGCCCCATCACCGCCTCGCCAGCCACGCGCCCGGCATGCGCGGCGCGGTGCGAGAACATCGCCCCGCCGGTGACATCGCCGGCTGCCCAGATGCCCGGCACGCTCGTCTGTCCCTGCTCGTCGACGAAGATCGCGCCATCGCGCGCCTCGACACCGAGTTGCTCGAGGCCCGCATCGCCCCAGTAGGGTCGGCGGCAGTCCGGTGCGGCGACAATCTCCGCCAGCACCTCGTGCACCTTCGCCCCCGCGCGCACGGTCGCAACTCGCCCGCCTTCGGCGGCCCGTATCTCTTCGATGCGCGCGCCAGCGAGTATGTGTACATCGGCTGCGCGCAGCATCTCTTCGAGCACATCGAGCAGCTGCGCCTCGCCATCGGGCAGAAGCGCCTCGCCAGAGTGGACGAGCGTCGTCTGCGTGCCGAAGCCAGCGAAGAGCTGCGCTGCTTCCAGTGCGAAGATGACGCCGCACGGGCCATCGCCGATGACGAGCAACGAACGCGGTGCCTGGCTCAAGCGGAGCAAACCATCGATCCAGAGCTGTTCGCCATCGGCAAGGCCAGGAATCGCCGGCATCTCTGGCCGCGCGCCGGTTGCTACGAGCACATTGCGGCAGCGGAGCGTTCGCTCGGCGCCTTCGGCGAGCTGAACGCGTACGCAATCCGGCGCGTCGACACGCGCACGCCCCTGAACCAGTTCGACGCGGCGCGTGCGCAACTGGGCACGGATGCCTGCCGCTAGCGCCGCCACCAGTTGCTGTTTGCGCGCCACGGCGCGGTTGAGCGCGGGCAGATCGGGATCGGCGATGA
>Ga0209061_1004387_pt1 | contig 13663 bp, 10 predicted proteins | sample Coa_R1_10_FD_187157 | JGI IMG/M metagenome (GOLD analysis project Ga0209061, IMG submission 187157) | Surface soil microbial communities from Centralia Pennsylvania, which are recovering from an underground coalmine fire - Coalmine... | ecosystem: Environmental > Terrestrial > Soil >...
CATTGCGGCTGATCATGCACAACTCTTGACGGGCGCTTCGGATCAACCGGCGACCCTCTTCGGTAGCCACAAGGTGGGCCTCGGTAGGCGTGAGAATGCCCGTGCAGCGTACCAGCAGAGTATCACCAACCAGGTGTACCTTCACATCGGAGGGACCACGACCCTGTTGCTCCCTCTGGAATCGCGACACCGCGTTGGCGATCTCCGCCTCGATCATACCTTTCGTCGGTTGGTTCATATACGGGCTTCTCAGGCCGTCTAATAAAAAGGCCAGCATCCAACCTGCCCGTGCGTTCACGGCACACGTTCAGCTAGGATGCTGGCCTACAGGGATACCAGGTTTTTAAGCCCCTTATCCTTGTCCACCAGGACAAATGGAATTCTACCACATATTGCATCTGCTGTCAAGAGGAGCCAGCAGATTTTTTTCGCGCTCTTCGTTGAATTAGATTCCACCTAGTAGACGTTATCCTAAAATTCGGTTTCATCGTCTGCCGTCTAGTGGAGGAAGAAAGCCGGCAACGCCCCCTTCCTCTCACCAGATGCAGAAGAGCGCTGTTAGTTGTGAAAAGGTCCCCTTAAAGGGTTTTTACCGACCTCTGCGGCGCCGCCGGACGCGAAGTGGAATCCACATGCTACCCGCCACCAAACCGGCAAAGCTAATAAGGCTGCTGGCCTCCGGTGTGGCGGCAAAGGCGATGTCTTGTTTACGGCCGTTCGTATCTGCACCCGCGTTTTCGAAAATGGAGTTCCAACTGCGCCCGTCGTTGGCAAAAGCGGCCTGTTCGATGTTGTAGACTCCTGCCAGGTCACTATAACTATGCTGGCCCGAATCCACTGCGGAGAATATGCTGCTCCAGTTGTAGGTATGTGTGGAAGGGTTGTAACTAACCGAGCCTCCCAAGGAAAGGTCCCAAATAGCGAGTTGGGCATCGGTTTTTGTTCGCGAAGCAGGCGCGTTGGCGTAGTGAGCCACAATGTAGTCAATGGCGTGGATGTTTTGCGTTAAGATGGTGTTGCCGTGGGTGCCGTTAGCATAGTAAACGCTGCCAAGGCCGTTGCTAGGGTTGGAAACGGTGGTACGCAGAGCACTCCAGGTATTCCCATTCGAGATGCTATCGAAGAGATCGGTACAGAAACCGGTATAGTTTTGGCTGCTGCCGTTGATCTGAAAGTTGTACTGGCCGGCAGCGGCGCTCTCGGTATGTGCTTGATTGTTGAGCACATAGGTGACATCCACCCCGTTAGAGCCGTTCGCATTGAGGAAGTGGAGGGTATCTGTACCGGCATACGCCCCACGGCTTAAGGATAGGGTTGCGCCCAGACAGGCCAATGCAAATACCGAACGAAAACGAACAATCGTTGTCAATTTTTCTCTCCTCAAAGTGGCATGTAAGCGTTGTTGAATTTTCGGTGTCAATGTCCAAAGGTTTGGTGTCTCTCACTATACGCTTTTAAGCAAGCAAAAGCAAAACATTCAAGAAGTCGGCCATTCATTCAATTTTGTTTCATATCTACGCACTATATACCAAATCAGTTGTTGAAATGGCAAGAAATCGCATAAAAACAGGTATCTTACTTGGGATGATACAGATGGGATCAATCCATAGAAATTTTTGCCTATTAAAGCAGGAATCCTCCCCTCTAACGCCTAATTGAGGGGTTGTACCTTAATCATGCACCGGAGAGACGAAATGCCCAAAATTCGCGCCTACCACGTTGTTCCAGCCTTGCCCGAACCGCTTCAAAAGCTGCGTGCGCTGGCCTACAATCTGCGCTGGGCTTGGGATCACGAGACGATAGAGCTATTCCGAAGTCTGGATCGCAATCTATGGGAACAGTGCGAACATAACCCGGTTCGCATGTTGAGCTTGATCTCTCAAGAGCGTCTCACCGAGGCGGCAGCCGATGACTCCTTCCTCGCAGAGGTAGACCATGTGCACTACAGCCTCCAAACCTATCTCACCACCGCCAATACCTGGTATCGGCGCCAGTGGGCGGATAAGCTTCCGCCAGAAACCTGCATCGCCTACTTCTGTATGGAGTTCGGCCTTACGGAATGTTTGCCCATCTATTCCGGTGGGCTTGGCATTTTGGCCGGCGACCATCTGAAGTCGGCCAGCGATCTCGGCTTGCCACTCGTAGGCGTCGGGTTGCTGTATCAGCAAGGCTACTTTAAGCAGACACTCTCTCCCGATGGCTGGCAACAAGAGACCTACCCAGAAAACGACTTCTATTCCATGCCCTTACAGGCGGTGCTGAACGAAAAGGGTGAACCGCTGAAAGTGTGTCTCGACCTGCCCGGCCGGCAAGTCTTCGTGCGTGTTTGGCGGGTTAACGTGGGGCGCGTGCCTCTCTTTTTGCTCGATACCAATCTCTCTGAAAACCGCCCGGAAGACCAGGATATCACCGATCAACTCTACGGAGGCGACGCCGAGATGCGCTTGCGACAGGAGATGGTGCTAGGCATCGGCGGCATGCGCGCTTTGCGCGCTTTGGGAATTCGCCCAACCATGTGTCATTTGAACGAGGGGCATGCGGCTTTCACCGCCCTGGAGAGAGCACGCGAACTGAGAGAGGAGACAGGATGTGACTACGCCACGGCGCGTGAGGTGGCCGCGGCCGGCAGCCTGTTCACCACCCACACCCCCGTCCCTGCCGGCTTTGATGTGTTTTCTGCGGATTTAATGAACCGCTACTTCGCCGCCTACGCCCAACAACTAGGGCTGTCGTTCGACGAGCTTATGGGCTTGGGGCGCGTGAACCCATGGGACCAAAGCGAGCAGTTTAACATGGCCGTTTTGGCCGTGCGTCACGCCCACCAGGTGAACGGGGTGAGCCAGCTCCATGCGCGGGTCACGCGCCGCATGATGCAGGCGGGCTATCCGGGCTTTCCCGAAGAGGAGGTTCCTGCAAGCTATGTGACCAATGGAGTTCATCTGCGCTCCTTCGCCTCGATGGAGATGGCGGAGTTGCTCGATAAATACCTAGGCGGGCGTTGGTCTTACGACGGGAACCCCGACGGGGTTTGGGAGCGCATTGAGGAGATACCCGACGAACTGCTTTGGCGTGTTAAAGAGACACGCCGAGAGAAGCTAGTCCTTTTTGCCCGAGCGCGCCTACGGGCGCAACTGGAACGACGCTATTTCCGAGACGACTCGGAGTTCCGTGCTGCTGCCGAGGTCTTAGACCCTCATGCGCTTACCATAGGCTTTGCACGCCGCTTTGCCCCCTACAAACGCGCTACCCTGCTTCTCACCGACCCCGATCGTCTTATCCGCCTGCTTACCAACCCACAACGGCCGGTACAGCTTCTCTTTGCAGGGAAAGCCCATCCCCGCGAGGATGCCGGTAAGGAGCTTATTCGCCAAATTGTGCAGTTTTCAAAACGACCGGAGGTTCGCGGGCGAATTCTTTTTCTTGAAGACTACGACCTCAACGTAAGTCGTTACTTAGTGCAAGGATGCGACGTGTGGCTCAACACCCCACGGCGCCCCATGGAGGCCAGCGGAACGAGCGGAATGAAAGCCTTGGTTAACGGAGGGCTACATGTATCGGTGCTGGACGGTTGGTGGGCCGAAGGCTATGATCCACGTGCCGGGTGGGCTATCGGACGAGGGGAGGAGTACTCCGACCCTCAAGAACAGGATAGGATAGAGGCCACGGCGCTCTACAATCTCCTGGAAACCGAGGTCGTCCCGCTTTTCTACGACAGAGGAATGGATGGCGTACCCCGCGCTTGGGTCGCCCGCGTGAAATACTCTATGCGCACACTATGCCCTCGCTTTAACACCCACCGTATGGTAGGGGAATACGCCACACGATACTACTTTCCTGCCACACTACGGTGTCTAAAACTAAAGGCGAATGACCTAGAGCGAGCACGTACGCTTGTGGAGTGGAAACAGAGGGTACGTAGCCTCTGGCCTCAAGTGCGCATCCAAGAGGTCATCACCACCCCTGAAGAGGGCGCCACACTGCAGGTGGGCGACAAACTAAAGATAACGGTGAAGGCCTTTTTGGCCGGGCTAGCCCCAGAGGATGTCCGTGTGCAGGCCTATAGCGGCTCCCTGGATGCCGATCGAAGGTTGAAGGCGGAGAGCATTGTAGATATCCCCTACGTAGGTCAGGAAGGGGAACTGTTCTGCTTTCAGGTGGAGATGCCCTGTAGTGCCAGTGGCCTTCGAGGGTTCTCCGTGCGTATTCTTCCCTTCCACCCCGATGCCCAACTGCCCGCGGAGCTGCCCCTTATTTGTTGGGAATAACCTGCTCTGCTAGCTTCCATGAAAACTCCAAATAGATGCAGTATCGTGTTGTGGCTCAGCCACCGATAATGCCTTTGTCGCACTTCCTTTTTTGTGTTTTGCCCTGCTGTTCATGCTTCTATATGGGGTACTATGAACTTAAGTATGTCGAAATACGTCGTTATCTTTGAAAAGGGTGGTTATGACACAAGAAGCAAACCTTTCCTCAAGACAAACTCTCGCGCGCACCATCGCCGAGTCGATAGCCGTAAAAGAGCAGCTTTTCGATGCCTGCAACGTCGCATTTGAACAGTTCGTTGAGGCCGTCGTCTCTGCTTTTAGAAAAGGAAATAAGATGTTGCTTTGCGGTAATGGAGGCAGTGCCTGTGACGCACAGCATGTGGCCGGCGAGTTGGTAGGCCGATTTCTAAAAGAACGCCATCCTCTTCCGGCCATAGCTCTCTCCGCTCCCGACGCCATTCTTACCTGTGTGGGCAACGACTACAGCTTTGCCGACGTTTTTGCCCGACAAGTCCATGCCCTTGCGCAGCCTGGGGATATCGTCGTGGGTATATCTACCAGCGGCAACTCGCCTAACGTGATTCGTGCCATGGAGGCCGCACGCCATTGTCAAGCCGTCTGCGTGGGCTTCACGGGTGCAGATGGAGGGAAGTTACACGAGATCACCGATATCTGCCTCTGCGTGCCCTCCAAAGTGACCGCACGCATTCAAGAGGCCCACATCACCCTATGGCACGCCGTTTGTGAGGAGATCGAAAATCGCCTTTTTGGTTCGTGAAACCGTCGCTCACATCCAATGACTTCAGCCCAAAAACATCCTCGTCGTGTTCTCTTCATAGACCACACCGCCCAGCTCGGTGGCGGTGAGGTAGCTTTGTTGCGTCTTACACAAGCCTTCGACCGCTCCCGCGTCGTCCCGCATGTGCTGCTTTTTTCCGACGGCCCCCTCCACGTCAAGTTAGAACAAGCCCAGGTGCCGGTAGAGCTGTTTGAGCTGAACACACAGATTGTAGATATGCGTAAAGACGTTTCGAGGGTTCATACCTTTCTCAAACCAAACCGACTGGGCGCCGTCTTAAGCTCTATTGGGCGCCTGGCGCGTTTCTTGCGTGCCAAGCGTTTCGACATCGTTCACACAAACTCGCTAAAGGCCGACCTGATCGGCGGCTTTGCCGCTCGCCTCGCCCACATCCCGCTCATATGGCACATCCGTGACCGAATCGAGCCAGACTATCTTCCTAAAAATACGGTTCGTTTTATACGACTACTAGCTCGCTCACTACCTACTTTCATTGTGGCGAACTCGTGTGCCACACTGCAGACGTTGCACTTACCTAAACAGAAACCCTCGGATGTTATCTACAGCGGCATCCCCAACGATTGGGTTCGTCCCCCCTATCCCCTCCCCCCTTTATGTGGGAAATCGCACCCGCGTATAGGGCTTATGGGGCGTATCGCCAAGTGGAAGGGACAACATATCTTTCTTGCAGCAGCCGAGCAGGTACAGCGAAGCTACCCACAAACGCAGTTCGAGATCATCGGCTCTGCCCTGTTTGGCGATCAGCCCTACTTTGAGGAGCTGCAAGGCGAACTAGTAAGGCGCAACCTTGGTGAACGGGTCGTTTTCAGAGGGTTCCAGGAAGATACAAAGGCCGTGGTGAGCGAGCTAGATATTCTTGTGCACGCCTCCATTATCCCAGAACCTTTGGGGCAGGTGGTTTTGGAGGGCATGGCCTTAGGGAGAGCGGTAGTGGCCACGGCAGGTGGAGGGGTGCTTGAAGTGATGGTGCCAAACCAAACCGGCCTCTTGGTGCCGATGGGCGACGCCGAGGCGATGGCCGAGGCCATCATACGGTTGCTTTCCGACCCATCTCTGGCGCAGGCGATGGGCGAACAAGCCCGGCGTCACGTACAGGAGCACTTCACGGTGAGCGCCATGGCAGAACGCGCTACCGCCATCTACGAGAGAGTTACCGAGACATAAGCAAAAAAAGTGCCTAGCCTCAAAGAGGCTAGGCAAACATCAGCAGGTTAAGTGGAGCAGGTAAGGAAGCCTACTTGGCGCCGGCCATTTTGCTTTTTAGATCGGGAGGCAGAATAACGGCATTGATCACGTGAATCACACCGTTGCTGGCCTCGATATCCGTCTTGATCACCTTGGCGTTATCTACAAAAACACCCTTTTTTCCGTGATGAATAACGATATTGGAGCCCTCAACCGTCTTCACCTTGGAGCCGTTTTTTAGCTTAAGCACGTCTTCGCTCATCACCTTGCCGGGCACGACATGATAGGTGAGTATAGCCGTTAGCGCCTCTTTGTTGTGCAGAATCGCGTCAAACTTCTTCTGGCCTATCTTTTTGATGAGATGTTCAAAGGCCTCGTTGGTAGGCGCAAATACCGTAAAGGGGCCAGGCCCCTCTAACGTCTCGGTAAGGCCGGCCGCTTGAATAGCCTTTACCAGCGTGCTGAACTGATCGTTTTTCTCGGCGATCTCAACGATATTAGGCTTTTGTGCGCTATCGTCCTGATCCTGCAATGAACATAGCATCAGGGGTTTATTGCCGGGTTCTGAGGGCCGTGCATAACCTGCAGTCAGCCCTAAGGCAAGGGCAGTTCCTGCGATGGCAAGCGTATATAGGCGAACTGTCTTCATGTTAGCAGAACTCCTTCGTGCTGAATTGAGCCAAGCTCATTCCTTCTACGTTCCCCAATATATCATTTGTTCCTGATATTATAATGCAGTGATACCACTTTCTTTCCCCAAAAGCCAGCAGACCGTTTTCATCTCCACTTTTAAAGCGATCTCTGGCATCGCCCTTGCGTAGAGAGTAAAAGGAAACAGTGGTTTTTGAGCGTCAAGGGTATACTTCAAAGGCGATTTCGGTGGCGAAACTTTCGCCCCGATAGGGTTGTCCAACTATTTAAGGAAAGGAAAAGGATGTTAGAAGAGCTTCAACGTGAAGTTCACGAACTACGTGCCCGACTGAACGAACTCGGAGGGCATCTTTGACTACGCCCGAAAAGAGGCTGAAATCCAACGACTAGAAGAGGAGGCGAGCGCGCCCAATCTTTGGGAAGACCCAGAAAGAGCGCGAACTCTGCTTCAAAAACTGAATCAGGCGAAAGAGGCCATCGAACCTTTTCAGCAGCTCCAGCGGCGTATAGCCGACCTCGAAGCCTATGGCGAGTTGCTTGCCGAGCAGCCAGAGCCGGATGCGGCCGCTTTGAGGGAGTTTGAAACAGAAACCCGAAAGGCCGTCGCCGACATCGAGCGCCTGGAGCTAGAGACCTTGCTCTCCGGTGAACACGATGCCGCCGATGCCATTGTAGAGATCGAGGCCGGCGCCGGTGGCACCGATGCCTGCGACTGGGTTACCATGCTGCAGAGAATGTACTTGAAGTGGGCCGAGACACACGGTTATACCACCGAGATCGTGGAGGAGAGCGAGGCCGATGTGGCCGGTCTGAAAAGCACCACTTTTCTGGTTCGTGGCCGCAACGCCTACGGCTACCTTAAGTCTGAACGAGGGGTACATCGGCTTGTGCGCATCTCGCCTTTCGACGCCAATAAGCGGCGACAGACCTCTTTTGCCCGTGTCATCGTGTTGCCCGATCTCGGCGAGGAGGCCGAGGTGGAGATAGCCCCAGAAGACCTCCGTATAGACTACTACCGTTCGAGTGGGGCGGGCGGACAGCATGTAAACAAAACCGAATCGGCGGTTCGTATTACCCACATTCCTACCGGCATCGTGGTAACCTGTCAAAACGAGCGTTCGCAGCATCAAAATCGCGCTGTCGCCATGCAGGTGCTGCGGGCACGCCTTTACGACCTGCAGCAACAGCAGCAACAACAGCGTCTTGCGAACCTGCGAGGAGCTACCAAGGCCAACGAATGGGGAAATCAGGATAGATCGTACGTTCTGCACCCGTATACTCTAGTGAAAGACCATCGCACGGGCTACGAAACCGGCGATGTTAACAGGGTGCTGAACGGCGATCTCGACGGATTTTTGCAGGCCTACCTACAATGGCTGAGGCGCCCTGTGGAGCAGAGGAGTTAAGAATGAAACGCTTAGGTGGTATAAAGACGGGGTTGTGCTTATTAGGCTTTGGTGTGGGGCTTGTGGTTCTCCGGCCGGCCCATAGCGCTGCCCTGCCTACCTCAAAACCTCCTAAAGAGAGCGCTACGGCTGCTGCCACAGCCTATCGCACCGAGGTAGCGCTTTCGGTTGATAAAATAGGCTCGCAAGAGACCGCCTTAGGTGGTCTGGTGGCGGATGCCCTGCGCGAAGCTGCCCATGCCGATGCGGCCTTCATTCCGGCGGCCTCCTTTCGCTCGGATGCCTCCGCCATCTCGCCCGGAAGTTTCAGCCCCAACGACGTGGTGCAGATGCTCGATTTCCGCAGTGAAACCATCGCCGTTGTTAAGCTGACAGGCGCGCAAATTCGGCGTGCTTTGGCGCATGCCTTCCTCCTCTATCCGCAGGAGAACAGCAGTTTCCTCCAGTTCTCCGGCCTCACGGTAACTATAGCGCCGAATGCAGGGGACCAAGGACGCATCGTCTCCGTTCGCATCGGTGGGCAGCCGCTGGTGGATACGCAAACCTATCGGGTGGCGATGCCGCTAACTTTGGCCAACGGCGCCCTGGCCTACTTTAAGTATTGGGATAAGAGCGACATCGTGCAAACCCTCGATACCAGCTTAGAGCAGGCCGTTAAAGACTATCTGAAGAACCACCCTGTCATCACCAAAGGAGAGGACCGCCTTGTGGAAAAAGGCCCCTAAGTATCTAAAACATGGTTTGGCTGCCCTGCTTCTATTTTCGCTCTTGCCAGGCTGCCATCCAGGGGATTCCGCCACGAAAGCGATAGCCTCTCCGGCGGCTTCAAGCCCCACATCGCTGCAGACTTCTCCTTCAAACGACACCGCTGCAGCTATGGGCTATCCCTCTTTCGATGCCGAAGAGGCCTTTACGTTGCTGAAAAAGCAGGTGGACTTCGGCCCGCGATATCTCGGTACAGAGGCGCATGCCAAAACCCTTCAGTTCCTTCGTGATGAGATGCAAAAATGCGCCGACGTCACCGTAGAGCAACGCTTCTTCTACCGCGATATGCCGGTGACCAACGTCATCGGCGTCTTCTACGCCAAAGGGCAGACCCGCCCTGACCAACACCCTGTTCTGTTGATGGCCCACTGGGATACGCGACCGGTTGCGGACGGGCCTTACTCCTCGGAGCTGGCCAAAGGCCCCTTTAAATACGGCCCGCACGGATGGAACCGACTGGCACCCATCCCCGGTGCCAACGATGGTGCCTCCGGTGTGGCCGTGCTTTTGGAGCTGGCCAAGCTGTTCCACAAGCAGCACCCACCCGTCGGCGTGTTGTTGCTGCTAGATGACGGCGAGGACTACGGCGATTTCGAGGCTAACGATTTTAGGGGGGATGGCGTCGAACTTGGATCACGCTATTTCGCTACCCATTACACCGAAGACCCCCGCTTTGGGCACCCGGCCTATGGCATTCTGCTCGATATGGTGGGCGGGAAGGATATGCGCATCTACCCAGAACAGAACTCCGCGATGTATGCCCCCGACATCAACGATCGCGTCTTCGGAACGGCTCAGGTGCTAGGCTACGGCGACATCTTCGTTCGGGATACCGGCCAAACCGTGGATATTGACGACGACCATCTCGCCATGAACACACAAGGCCACATCGCTACTATTGACCTTATACAACCTTTGCCCGACCCCAATCACCCCATCGTTGGGGAATATAGGCCCTGGCACACGCTAGAGGACGATGTGGCTCACTGTTCTGTAAAGTCGCTCAAGGCCGTAGGCGAAACCATTGCTCGCGTTATCTACACAGAAACGGCAAACTAACCGATTGCAAACTCGTCTCTAAAATTTCCTCTCTCCCCAAAAAGCCCCTAAAAATACCTGTATTGATGCCGAAAATCCTCCATCAAAAGAGATAGGCGGCCTGCCACTAAAATCCCGGAGGACGGTAGAGATGCGAAAGAAGATAAGGCAAGGGCTTTTAATACTCGGTTGCCTGGACGGTCTCGTAAAAGCAGGGGCACTGCCCACAACAAGTTATACTACAACTTCGGTAAGCAACGAACTCCTGTTTGCCGGCCCGCAAACCGTGATAACGGCAGCGCGGACGGAACAGCCGATCACGCAGTCACCGGCGCCTATCACCGTCATTACAGCAGAAGACCTAAAACGTCATGGCGTGGTAACTCTCCTCGATGCTCTACGATATGCCGTGGGAGTAAATGTTGCGGAGTTCAACGCAAACGTCGCCAATATCGCGATTCGGGGTCTTACCTCACAGGTGGCAAGCACCGTTCTTGTGCTACTAGACAACCGGCCTCTCAACGATCAGTTAACAGGCAGCTTTTTCTGGAGTTCGGCACCTGTGCTTATTAGCCAAATTAAGCGGATAGAGGTTGTAAGCGGACCTGGCTCCTCACTTTACGGCGCCAATGCCTTTAACGGCGTCATCAATATCATCACCCAATCCCCTAGAGAGCTTGCCACTCAACGAGGCAATGTACGGTTTCGCACAATTCTAGGAGGCTATAAAAGCGATTATGATGAATTGATCGCCTCGATAGCCGATCGGCATGACAATGCCATGGCACTTACTTTCGCCTATAACCACACGGGCGGTTTTGGATCCGGTGGAGCGACGGGGGCGCGAGATAACTATGTAGCACCTATCATTGGCCTAGATGCCGAGCATCGCTGGAACCAAAGCACCCTTAGGCTGCAAGTGGGCGATGTGGAGGCTTCAGGCAACATTTATCCTGGTGACGTGAACTTCCCCGCCATCACCTCACATAACCCTTATATTGTGCTTCGTTATGAAGAACCGAGCAGAAAAGACCCCTTACTTATACGACTGAGCGCTTCCGACTTCAAGTCAACATCTCAGAACACAAACATCAATCAATCGCACCTCTTCGAGGGGGAGGTTCAAAAACAGAACAGTTTAGGACACAATGGCAATCTGGTGTACGGTGCTGCCTGGAGCCATACCGTCTTTCACTCCGATCTCGTATCACCAGGCAAGCACTACCAAGACTTGTTTGGCCTCTACATTCAGAACTCCTTTCACTTTGCACGAACATGGACCGGATATGCTGGGTTACGCTTCGATAACGCCACAGCCTATGGCTCTGTGTTTTCTCCTCGTGTTGCTGTACTAAAACATCTAAACCATGGACAGATAGCGCGTTTTTCGTTCGGCAGAGCTTTCCAGTCACCAACTCTGCTGGGCCTCTACACACACAGCCTAACACCTATTGGAGGCGGACTATCCATCCTCTCTCTTGGGAATCCACATCTCAAGCCTGTAGTTTTAGATGGATTTGAGCTTGATTGGCGCAAAGATCAACACAGCGGTTTTATCGAGGTCAACAGTTACTATAACCGGGTTCGAAACTTAATAGGAGTGGGTGCAACCGCTTTTCAACCTTCCCCGCCCTATCCTCCGGGCATTCCTGCTACCATCGAATTTATGAATCAAGGGAATGCAAGCATCTACGGGTTAGAAATAGATTCGAGTTTTCAACTCACAGATAACCTCCATCTGCTTTGCAATTATGCCTACAACAATCAGCACCCCATGAACAACGCTCCGAATCATCAAGCCGCCCTCGCATTGGATGCTTCCCTAGGTTCGCAGTGGCAGGGTTTTATGGGGCTGCGCTTTGTGGGCACCTCTACCATCGCTTTTCCGGGAATGCCGAAGGCCGTTGCACCTGCTTATGTGGCGATGGACATGCGTTTCGGCTATCAACTGAAAAAAGGCAGCGATCCTCTTGTTCTCTCACTTATTGTACACAACCTCTTTGCCGATCATCATTTTGAAGAGCCTGTCTCCCCGCCCTCGCCGGGCCAACCCAAAGCGATAACCCCTATTCGCTCTATGTTCTATCTAGAACTTTCTGGACGTTTCTAAATTGCCAAGGCCCAGAAGGAATCGCAAGAGCTAGAGCTGAAAATGGCGTATGGAAAGGAGCGTGAAGATGACAGAAGAAGAGAGGTATATGTTCGATGTGTGGGGCTATCTCGTGGTAGAGAATGCTATCCCTTCAGAAACTCTGCGCGAGATGAACGCCTGGATAGATGCCCAAGAGGCACAAGACTCCAACTGGCAAAAACAATATGCCTCTATTCTACAGTGGGGGCCGCCGTTTCTCGCTTTGCTCGACAACCCACGTGTGTTGCCCTATCTTGTGGAACTGTTGGGGCCGGAGTTGCGTTTAGACCACGATTATCCCATTTTCTCGCACGCGGGGGCTCCGCCTTTGCACTTGCACGGTGGTGGAACCCCCTACGATCCGGCGCAGTACTATCACTGCTATCGAGGGCAGATGTACAATGGGTTGACCGTGGCCTCCTATGCCCTGGCCGACATCCCTCCTGGGGCCGGCGGTTTTTGCTGCATCCCAGGCAGCCATAAAGCGAACTTCCCCTGCCCACGCCCGCTGCAAAATATGGAGAAAGAGTCGCCGCTTGTTCAGCAGGTTCCCATGAAAGCGGGGGATTGCATTCTTTTTACCGAGGCGTTAACGCACGGCACGCTGCCGTGGAAGGCGTCGCATCAGCGCCGGAACCTCTTTTTCAAATACAGTCCCAAACATCTTACTTGGGCAAACATCTACTACTTTTTGCCGGAAGCACACCGGGGAATAGCGGAGTTAGAGCCGCTCCTAACCCCCACGCAACGGGCCTTACTGGCACCTCCTAGCGTCTATCGGCATCCGCGGGTGATGTAGAAAGCTAAGGTGGCGGTGGCACGGGCTTGCTGTCGTTGCCACCGCCCATCGGAGGTGTGGGGGCCGTGGGCGGCTGGGCACCTCCGGTATTGTTATCAATGCCGGGCGTTCCGGGTGTGGGTAAGGGCGGCGGCGTAGGGGTGATGACAAGCTGTTTCGTTACCGCCTTGCCCGTGTTATCCGTGGCGGTAAGCACAAACGTCGTTGGCTGATTAACGGTTACCTCCAGAGAGCCGCTAGGTGCTAGATCGGTAGCAACCGTTTGGCCGTTGAGCGTTGAGAGGGTAATGGAGACCGCGCGCACGACGCTCCAATGCAGCTTGACCTTGGAGCCGAAGTAGACCGTTTTGGGGCTATAGGTAAAGCTTTGGATAGTGGCCACACTTTGATCGGGCGGAAGCACGTGCACGGTAAGGGTCTTCTCGGCAGGTGGGATGTTGGCATCTTGGCCATACACGCGCAAGGTATAGGTTACATCGCCAGGAACGGCAGGCACCTGCACGGTTTTGCTATCGGCGAACGGCGATATCTCAATGCTGCCGGGGTCAAGATAGATATGGGCTGCGTTGCGTGCCTTCCACGAAAGCGTTACCGAATCGCCGG
>Ga0209061_1004389_pt1 | contig 13656 bp, 12 predicted proteins | sample Coa_R1_10_FD_187157 | JGI IMG/M metagenome (GOLD analysis project Ga0209061, IMG submission 187157) | Surface soil microbial communities from Centralia Pennsylvania, which are recovering from an underground coalmine fire - Coalmine... | ecosystem: Environmental > Terrestrial > Soil >...
CGGAGTAGCTGACCCGGCGACCGTCGCCGGCTCACCACCACAGCGGAGCCGTGAAACAGGGTTTCCACGTCGAGGGCATCATCGAAGCATGTGTTGATCACGGCATTGGCTCCGAGTTCCTTGGCGTGGCAGAGCAAGTCGTTCCAAGTTTCGCCTTGGACGATTCCCTTGTGGGCCCTGATCTCGTAACCCTCAATTCCCGCCTGTGTCGAGGTCAGAATCATTTTCCGCACGGTCGGGGTCGGGCCCGCCGGTGCCCAGCGGGCGCCTCCGGCGAGGGCCATGCCCTAACAGTTCACCCTCTGTATATAAGGGGGAATGAAAACGCGAAAACTCCCAAAGGATCGAAAAAAAATTTTACAGGTGGTTTAGGTGGTGGGCGGCTCCCGCTCACTTCGGGCAGGAGCTAGCACGCGGAGACGTTCTCCAGCGGATTGAAATAACAAGAGATTGCGGGCAGATCCGCTCTAATCTGGAAATGTCGAACCATCGATCCTGACTGCCGGACACCAGCGGCAGAAGTCAGCATCTTTACCAGGAACCAGGCGGCTCAGGTCGAGCCGTTGCCATCGATGGAATCCGCGCAGGCACAGCAGGGTCTTCAGACAGTTGGATTCGTGCATTCTATGGGGCCAAAGTTTGGCAAGGGAGACGGCAAGCGGTGCATCAGACGGTTGGGCACGATGGAGCATCGGCTGCGCGCTGGCTCTTCCGGCGTACGTTCTGGGCGCGCTTGCTCGTTGTTGGCTGGGTATAGCTTGCTCCCTGGTCGAACGGCCTGGCTGGGTAAGGTTTTGATACGGAGGTGTCGATCCGGGTGCCCGGCGGTCGCGCGACTAAACACCGGTTGGGGTAAGTCTGAAAATTGTCGGAAGTTCTGCGGAGAAATCAGGCATCAGGCCCCAAAAAGGAAAGCGAGGAGCAGGACAAATCCAAAAAACCAAAGGCCGGTCCACGATCGATTCGCGTGCGTGGTTTCGCTTTCAACCGCATTGCGGAGCTCGGGGCCTTGCCCAGGCGCCGATCCCCACAAAACGTCCTCCGGTCCAAACACAGTCGTCGCCTCTAGATAAGAGTATCATTCTCAGTGGGGCCTTGATCCGATCAGCGATGCGCGTATGATAGAGGACGTTCAATTCTATCCGAAATGCTCAGGCGGCCCTTCCTCCGGCCGCGAGCTGTTGAAAAATTCCGCCGCCTGAGCACTTCGGATAGAATCCTGTTCGTTATCATACGCTTCGGCCGGAACCTCCATGCTTGACCTTCCACAGGCCATACCGGACGTCGAAGTCCTCCTCGCCCTCGAACCCGAGGAGCTGGGCGCGAAGCTCCTCTTCCTTCTTCGGGAGCGATCTCAGAACAAAACATTCAATCTTTCAGATATGACGCATGACTTGTGGGAGCAGCGCTTGCACACTCACCAGCTGCCTTATCCGCAGCACCGCCAAGGCGAGGTGAACCTTGCCTTATCGGAGGCCTGGGCCTGGCTCGAAGCCCAAGGGCTGATCGTGCCCGCGCCTGACTCGAGTGGGCGGGGCGGTTGGCGGGTCCTGAGTCGGCGCGCTAAGCGATTCGAGAACCAAGCCCAATTCGCTCAGTACGCCGTCGCCCGGAGGCTCCCAAAAGAGGCCCTGCATCCAAAGATCTCGGAAACCGTCTGGATGGCGTTTATGCGGGGCGAATTCGATGTTGCCGTCTTCCAGGCTATGAAGGCTGTTGAAGTCTCGGTGCGTGAGGCCTCTGGTCTCGGCAACAGCGTGCTCGGTGTAAAGCTGATGCGGTCGGCCTTCAAACCGGACAATGGACCCCTCACTGATATGACCGCTGAAGAGGGCGAAAGGGTGGGACGCATGGAACTTTTTGCCGGCGCGATCGGCTCGTACAAGAATCCGCATTCCCACCGTGACGTGAATCTAGATGATCCCGCGGAGGCCATTGAAATCATCCTCCTGGCTAATCACTTGCTCCGCATCGTCGATGCCCGAGCCAAGGCCAAAGAAGGTGCGGCATGAGCATAGAGCTCGTCCCGTACAATGTACCGCGCGGCCTGGCGACGTCTTCCGCCCGGCCGCCCGCGCTCTTCCTGCCGCATCCCAAAGCCGCCGAGCGTTTCGTCGACTTCTTCACCGCCAACATCCGCAATAAAAACACGCGCCGGGCCTATTACAAGGCTGTCTGCCGCTTTGCCGAGTGGTGGGCCAAAGGACTGCGCGATCTTGCGGCAATCAAGCCCTTCCACGTCGCAGGTTATATCGGGGGGCTGGGGCTTTCGAAGCCCACAGTCAAACAGCAGCTCGCGGCGCTGCGGATGCTTTTCGACTGGCTGGTCGTCGGCCACGTGATCGAACTGAACCCGGCGCACGCGGTGCGGGGGCCGAAATACTCTGTGAAAAAAGGCAAAACTCCGGTGCTCGACTGCGGCGACGCGCGCAAGCTGATTACCTCCATCGACACGAAATCTTTGGTCGGTCTGCGCGTTCGGGCGCTGATCGGCACGATGATTTACACCTTTGCGCGCGTCGGCGCGGTCCTGCAGATGAATGTTGGCGACTGCTTCGTCCAGGGGCGGCGCGGCTGGGTGCGCCTGCACGAAAAGGATGGCAAAGAGCATGACGCCCCTTGCCATCACAAGCTTGAAGAGTATCTCGACGAATACATCGCGGCGGCCTGGATCGCCGGCGAGAAAGGCGCCCCGCTCTTCCGCATCACGGGGCGCTTCACGGGGATCCCGCACCGGATGACCCAGCCGCACGCCTACCGTATGATTCGGCGCCGCACCCGGAGGGCCGGGATTAAAACGCAGATCGGCAATCACAGCCCCCGGGCCACGGGGATCACTGATTACCTCAAAAACCAGGGCACGCTCGAGAATGCGCAAGCGATGGCGAACCACTCCTCCCCGCGCACAACAAAGCTCTACGACCGGCGCGATGACAAACTCACGTTGGACGAGTATGAAAAGGTGGGGATTTGAAGCACCTGGAAAGTAGGGGGGAATTCTAAAAGGAACGAAAATCTCAATAGGACTCCGCAGGGGAAAGGAAGATTATGCCGCGAAACAGTAAAGACAAGACGCCAAGGGACAGTGAAGAGCAAGAAGAAATGACGGTTGTTGTGCTTCGATTCAGAGGCGGAAGTCAAAGTCTTCAAAAGGGCTTCGATACGGTGAGCCAAGCGCTCGCCGCGCTCCGGCAGTCACCGATTCACCACCGAAGGCTTAGTGGGATTGCGGGGGCGCCGGCGGAGATTCGTGAAGCACCGGGTGCGGGAACCCCGGACGAAGTTCAGGGTTCTGATGAGGGGTCCGCGCCTGTCGATGTCGAAAGTCACGAAGAGACGCGCCAGCGCGGCAGCCGTGGCCTGCGCAGGTATAGCACCCCGACTTTTGTCAGCGACTTGGATCTAACTGGCGGCGGTGTGGGCTGGAAGGATTATGCCGGGCAAAAAAGCCCCCAGAGTGCGAACGAAAAATATCTGCTTGCGGCGGCATGGTTGACGAAGCACGCTGGCCGCGAAACCTTTACGGTTGATCACATCTTTACGTGCTTCAGAGCCATGGAGTGGGAGGAGCAGAGAGATTTCGGGCAGCCGCTACGCCTCATGAAGTCAAAAAAGAGCTATTTGGAATTGGCGCGAGAGCACGAGAAAGGGTGTGGCGAAAAAGCCATCTGCCCGCACCAGGAAATGCGCGCCATAGTACAATCTTTGAACGCACTGGTCAGCGGCGGGTGAGCCAGAACCGGATTCCCAACGTTCTGGCACTTTCCCGAACCGGGGAATTCAGAATGAGGGATCAACCTCAAGCATCGGGCATTGGGAGGCAGTCCCCGCTCCCCAGCACCGATGGTGTGATCTCGCTCATCTTGCGGACAGTGGTTTTCCCGGGCAGGATTTGCTGATGACTTTGAGCATTGCACTTATTAGCCCTAGGGAAACAGTGTTTGTGACAGACCGCCGATTTAGTGACGAAATTGGGCGAACCTGCACGGAGGAAGGGAGTAAGCTCACACTTTTTCTTTGCTTGGACGCACGGGCAGCGGTGGGCTATACCGGCCTTGCAAAAGCGGGGGTGTTTTCAACGCACCAATGGTTGCTACAATCACTGTGCGACGCGGCCCCACCAGACCTTCACTTACGGTCGACCGTGGAGCGGCTCGCTCAAATTGCGACACGCGACATTGCCAAACTTAACCTCCCGAAGACTTCCTGCCGGCTCTCAATTACAATTTGTGGCTACTATTACGGGGAACTTCCACCCCTTGCGTTTCTTTGTCGAGTCTCTAACTTCGAGAACGACGACGGCTCTGCGGACGCGTCGGCGCGAGATTATTTCTCCGTAACTTGTTTAAGACAGAAGCGTGAGCCTGGTGACCGTCTGGCGAAGGTGTTTATGTCCGGTTTTACCCGGGCCGTCAGGCGTCAAGATCACCTTGCACTTGAACAACTTCTGGCCGAGGAAAAGCCTCGTGACGCTCTGCTCGCAAAAGCCGTTCAAGTGATTCGCTCAGCAGCCAGATCTGACCGTTCGCGCGGGCTTATCGGAGAGCAGTGCCTGAGCGCAGTGATTCCCTGCGACAGAACGCGCAAAATCCTAACCGGATACCACTCAAGCAAGGTGACTTATGAGATGTTTATGCCGAGCATTGTAAATGCCACATCCCCGCAAACGCTCGGTTACATAATGGACCCTTGCTTGACGGCACTACAGGGACAGGGAAACGCTCCCGCGCTTGTCGTCCCGAAGGTTGGTCGGAATCACCCCTGTCCTTGTGGCAGCGGAAAGAAGTACAAACACTGCCACGGCCGGGTCGACAGACTACACTTCCGAGTAGATTAGCGTGCGAGACTCCGAAAGCAATTTGCACGTTGTTAAGGTAAAGGCGCAAGAGGTACGTAACCTCGCTGCAGATGTACGGGAAGGAAGACCCGGCGAGGATAGCGTGTTTGCCTTCATGACGTTTGTATTCCTCGGGAGATAGACGCAGCATATGTGGGGTATCCTTGCCCTGGTAGCCCCGGGGATGCCGGATTCATCGCCCGAAGTACGCCGGAGAGTTGTGCTCATTTGCTCTGGGCAAGCAAGAAACTTGAGGCGAGCGCTCGCCAGTGGCAGGAATTTTGGCCTGTGTCCAGTGGCGAAAGATTCACAAGAAGTTGAAGGCTGGTTAATCGGTACGCGTCGAGCTTTGTCCCATTGTCCGACCGCTAGTGCCCATGGGGGATCGATGGAAAGAAATCTGCGTCATATTGGTGAAACTTCTGCTCATGCAGGCCTATGCCTCCGGCCGGAAGAAAGCGGAGGCGTGGCGACTCAAACGGCACCCCGCCGTTTGAAATGGACATCTCGGACTCCTCACGGACTTCGTCTCCGCTCCGTTGCCCGGGTTCTTCAGTGGACCATTCATCATCGCCAACAAACTCCTCGCGGCGGAGAATATCGAGCGCGACTCTCTCTTCCACCGTGCCTTTCTCAACACAATCTTTAACACAGCGCAGCCGAAGGAGGTACCGATCCCAGGAGAACACGCCACAAGCCAACGCAATCTGGCTCGTCGTTAAGTACAAATGGGCGCCTTCCCTAGTTAGCGGTAGCACCCGCGCCTCAGGATCTACCCTTCCAGGCACATTAATCTCCTTAATCCCTCGCTTTGGTGGGAAAAAGGCCCCCAAGGACGCGGTGCATATAGTCCATATAACCGGCTAATTCGTCTTTCAGAATTTCGTCTTCCCAACGTGCGCGGCGCATGATGATGAGACAAAAACCGGCTGCGGGAATCAAGGCCAGCCATGACCCGATGGCGAGGGCGCTCGCTGGAATGGCAATAATCATCCCGAGATAGCCCGGATGGCGAAGCCAGCGGTAAGGGCCGCGGGTGATGACGTGATGACCGCGCTCGGCCTGGATGCGAATGACCGGGGAGAAAAACGGATTCACGATCATCGCCCAAATTTGCAATCCTAATGCCGCTGCGAAGACGGCCAGCGCAATAACGCTCACCGGGATCGGCACGCTATCGGATTGATGCAGCCGACCCACATCCATCGCCGCAAACCCTACTGTCACGAGAAAAAGAAACCCGGCGCCGAACCGCGATCTTCCGTCCTGCCCATCGGCCTGCGGATGCGTGCGCTCATGAGCCAGGCCGGAGTCGACCGCCAGCATCGTTAGCAACAGCATTGCCGAAAACACCGCAAAATAGGCTCGGAGCATCGCGATATGCGTGGTGTCAGCAGCGAGAAATAGAGCCCCGGAAAGCAGGCCGCTAAGAATTGCCCAGCGAATGAGGATGCGAAGGATGTGGTTATAATCGTTAATGCTACGCCTCTCGCTTTTTTGCTCACGTCGGTTCGGTTGCTATCCTCGCTTTGGTCCCGATTCACAAATTTCGTCCATCTTCTTGAGAAAGTTCCGCCGTAGTTCCTCTTCCGATTCATTGTGTAGCCGACGTAGATAGTCCTGAAATTCACAGCGAAGCGCCTCGTAGAAGCTTGTTCTGTTCAGGCGGTAGCCCCCATTTAGCCTCTCGATTATCTTCCCTTGAGGTACAGTTTTCTCTATGAGCCAGCCCCTGCGGGTCTCGGCTTCGTGCAAGATTGCGTGGCGGAAGTACACCGCAAAATCGCCTCGGATTTGGGTGTTATGGAAGTCGACGTTAAAATGCTTTGAGGTTTTGAGGAATTCCTTGAACGCTCGTGTGGTGCGCTTCCAGTCGGGCTGCGGGGGAGCCTCGTGGGCACCGGTGTCCGGCGTACCACGCCCGCCCCTATAGAAAGATTGCAGGGTCTCGATTAGTAGGCAACACAGCGCCATTATGCTGAAGCCCGGTCGGACCGGTTCGTTCCGGTTGGCTTCCTGGTCCAATTCAAAAAGAGCGTCTATACAGCGGAAGAACCTTTCTTTCAGCCTTCGCTCGAAAACGCCTATTGCTTCTTCCCAAGCATCCCTCTCACCACGATCGAGCTTGGGACGCAACTGCCTTTGCCATTGATGCGATGTGAATCCAACACAAAGCTCCACTGTTACCTCCCTCGGCCTGCCTGCACTTTCCCTACCGGCTCGGCGCGGTTTCGATCTCCCGCGAGCTGGCAGCGGCCTTCGCCCGCGCAGGCTGCTTTGTAATGCCCAGGCTGGCCATCGCCTTCGTCACCGTCTGCTCTGCGTAATAATATGGGCGAACCTTCGCCGGCGCAACCAGCTTCGTTGAGTCATTCTTGGCGTATCTGTCGTTGCTGCGGTACGCGGCCATGTCGCGGATAATTTTATTCGGGTCCTCGCCTTTCTTCAGCATGCGAATAGCGTACGCAAAATCTCTTTCGGACTGCGTGTACTGCTCGCGGCTCACCGGCCGATTCTGATCCGCGCTTCCGGGTGTTCGGCCAGTTTGCTCCCACTCGCGCCCGTAAACCTTGAAGCCCTCGGCGCGGTAAACTGCGGACGCCTCGCGACTGACGGTCACCTGAAAATCCACGGGATATTTCTTGTTGTTGAACCCCGGGAAGCGGAAGACTCGAGTTGAATCGGTAGCCGCCGGATCGCCCCCGAAGCGCTGCGCGAGCGTGCGGAGCATAGCCTCGGCCTGGTCCTGGTCTATGCCTTCCACCCGCCAGATCACCTGAAACTTGCCTGGCGAAGTGTTTAGAACGTAATTCGGCGCCGGAACTGACTTGTCCTGGCGGATCGCTTCCAACTTCCGCGCGCCGCCCTCGTCCAGATCGAGGTAGAGGTGACGAATCTCCTTCAAATCTTCCTTGGTCCTGCCGCGCGCGTGCTCCTTGAGCGTGTTCAGGCTGAGGTAAACATCTGAGCCGGTCGCGTTGAGGTAGCGGAGCCATCCCTGATATTCAGGGCTGACGATGCGCCCGACTGAACTGACGCGCTGCACGGTCTCTCCGCTGTGGCGGTTGACAGCCACAACCGCCAGCCAGTCATCCGGGTTGAAATTCCCGTTGACGTAATCCCGCGCCATGGCTTCCGCTTCCGCTGTCTTCGGGTTTGGCGACGCCGGTTTCGGTAGCCCTGCCGTTTCCTGCGGCGGCTGTTCCGGTAATTGCGGCGTGACGGATTTCGCCGCCTCCTTGGGTTGCGTTCCGCTCGGCCTCGCCATGCGCGGTAGATCCTCGCGGAACGGCTCGCTCGCTTCACTCAAAGCATGGAAGCCGCTCTTCTCTTCCTCAATCAGGCCGCGAATGTAAGCGCGGACATCGCGGCCCGGATTCAGCCACACAAATTCGCTGGCCAACTCCAGATGCTCCTCGATCTCGGCCTCAGGTACGCCGCGATCGAGCTCCTGCCGCACAACGGCGCGGTCGTGGCGCTCGCTTTCGTACCGCGCCTGGCGTGTCTGCTCCCCTTCGTGCTGGTGGTCCAGCCGGGCCTGCTGCTCTAAACCCTTATAGAAATTGGCGTTTTGTTGCATGAATCCTCCTTGCGGATGAAAATGGGGATAAGGTCGTAGCGGTCGGCCTCCGGGCCGTAGGCCAGAATTTCGACAACTTCCGAGACGTACCGGCGCCCTGGCCGCCGCTCGATCTGCACAATCAAATCCAGAGAATCGGCGATGTTGCTTTTGATGGCGCGGTAGGGCAGCTCCATCTCACTCTGTAGAACGCATGTCGTAAAGCGGCTGAGGGCCTGCGCCGCGGAATTGGCGTGAACCGTCGAGAGCGTCCCGGAATGCCCCGTGTTCAACAGTTGAAGGAGGTCAAACGCTTCCCCGCCCCGGATTTCTCCGAGAATGATCCGGTCGGGCCGATGGCGCAGGCTCGCCTTGAGCAGCTCACGGATGGTGACGGCCGGCAAACCGCCCTCCGCCGTGCGCGCCTCAAAGCGCACCAGGTTCGGCGCCTGAAGCTGGATTTCCGCCGTGTCTTCAATGACGAGGATCCGCTCCTCCTTCGGAATGAAGTTGGCGAGGATATTGAGCAAGGTGGTCTTGCCGATGCCCGTGCCGCCCGAGATGAGGATGTTCTTGCGCCTCGTGACGGCGGTTTCGAGGATGCCGACTACTTCCTCCGTCACCGTCCCGATCCGCACCAGGTCCTCGAGGCCAAAGCGCCGCGCATTGAACTTGCGGATGGTGAGCGTGACGCCAGCGAGACTGCAGGGCGGGATTACCGCGGCCACACGCGAGCCGTCCGGCAGGCGAGAGTCGAGAATCGGTTTCTCCTCCGAGATGTCGCTCCCCAGCCGTCGCGCGATGTTCTTGACCGCCACCAGAAGAGATTTCTCGTTGAGCGTTACCCCGGCGGCTTCCTCAAGATACCCCCCGCGCTCGATGAAGACGCGCTCCGGGCCGTTGATCATGACCTCGCTCACGTCCGGGTCGAGGAGGTAAGGCTCTATCGGCCTTAGAAACGGCAGAATCATCTCAAAGCCGGTCATGCCGCGCTCCCTTTGGCCTTCGATTTCCCGCTGAGGTCGCCCCCGAGCTCTCCATCCCTCAACTGCTTGAAATAGTTTTTGTTCACGTCCAGAAAATACGGCTTCAGATACATCAGCGTTGGAGGGTGTGGGTTAAGCCCGTCGTAGGCGAGCGTCACCGTCTGCGCGTTCTTGAGCTCGGTAAAGGTCTTCATGTCGAACCGGTAATCGCTCTGCGTGTTGTAGCTCTTCGAGGTGGTGACGTTCGCCTTGTGCGCCATCGCCTTGCCCGTCCAGAGGCTCACCCGTGCGTCGTGCCCGCTCTCCGAGATGTTGTAGTTCACCTTCCACTGGTCTTCCTTGCCGCAGAGGTCGCGCGCTTCTCTCGCCGAGAAGCTGTCCGTCTGGGTGAGGAAGATCTTGGTTCGGAAGCCCTGGAGCACCGTGCGCCAGCTCTCGCCCGGCAGCGCGTCGCGCAGCGAGCTCATACTCTGGGTGGCGATGATCGGAATACAGCGCGGCTGGCGGGAAAGCGCCAGGAACTTCTCGTCGCCGTTCGGATCGTTCTGGCCGGCGGTGGCGAACTCATGGTACTCGTCGCAGATGAAGAACATCGGCCGCCAGTGTCGCTTCGGCTCGCGGCGCATCTTGGGAATACGGTTCAGCACGGCGCGCTGGAAATCGAGCTTCATCATGCAGCCGATGGCGCGCGCCAGGCCCGAGTTGAGGCTCACCGGAAAGTCGATGGCGCAGACCTTGCCCTGCTCGATCAGCTCGCCCAGCGGCGGCAGGGGCCTGCCGTAGCGCCCGTCCGCGTTGAGCTTCGGGTCGTAACATTCCTTGGGCGGGCAGAACGTGCGCTTGACCAGCGGATTGTCATCAAAGAGCGACAGGAATACCGAAATGCCCTCCACAATGGAGCTCCGCAGCTTGTTCTCGATCCCCAGCCAATCGTGGTAGTACCAGCGCTTCACCGCCTCCAGAGTCTCCCGCTTCATCCAATCGACCGCCTGCGGCGATTTTTCCGTCTGGCACTCGTAATCAACCCCGGCGCGCCGCAAGGCGTCTTCGAGCGCCCGGCTGTGTGGCGCCTTGAGAGAGCCGCTCTCGCCATCCGCCGCGAACCCGAATGGCTCAAGCTCCGGGCGGTCCATCAAGGCGTTCTTCGGGATCACGAGGTACTGCCGGCCCTGGATCAACTCCTCCGCCTCGGCGATCCGCTTCCGCAGCAGGTCCCGGTTGATTGCGCACTCGTAGATATCGAACAGGGTCACGTAATCGTAGGCCACCTTGTGAAGCTGGATGATGAACTTCACCAGGTTCGTGTACGCCTGCTGCCAGAACGGTTCCTTGCCCTTGCCGAAGAGGTTGTTGAGCAGGCTCGCGATTTTGTAGGCGAGCGCGTAGGCGTCGAGGTCGTTATAGAGGGGGTTGTAGTGGAACTCGCCGCCCACCTTGACCGGAACGTAGTCCTCGGCCCGGCCATGCTTCCTGAGCAGCTCCTGCACGTCGTGGCAGAAGTCGCCCTTCACTTCGAGCACCAGGCCGCCGATCCGCTGCTCCGGGTCATCCGCCTTGTACGCGATGAGCTGCTCGGCGTAAGGATACATGCAGCCCGTGGTCTTACTGGCGCCGGTCGCCCCGAGGATCGCAATCCCGGTGTAGAGGCCGCGCTCCGGGATCTCGAGCCAGTAGGGATTGGGGCACGGCACGGGCCGGCGCGGGTCGTGGACCTCGCCCAGCACCAAGTACAGATTCTCGCGCCTGCACAGGTCAGGGTAAGGCGGGAGCTCGCCCGCCTCGATCTTCTTCGATGGCTTCCAGGCGAAGACGTAGATGCCAGACAGCACGAACGAGAACAGGATGTACGGGGTCGTGAACAGGAAGACCGTGTAGCTGCCGCGGAGTCCCTCGTAGATGAGCGGCTGCCGCAAGGCAATCAGCCGCAGCATCAGGTCGTCAGCCGGCCAGGGGCACTTGAAGTAGAGCGTCAGGCCGATGGCTGAAGCGGCGAGGTAGGCCACGAGGCTCCGCGAAGCGAGGATTCTCTGGATCATATTGTGGCGCTCGCCGTAGCGGGTGTTCCCCGGTCTCTCTCTTCCGCCATTGTGCTGCCGTTAGGCTTTGAGCCGTTGGCTCTCGCTGGCGGAACGCCGGGGTGTTGGGCAAGCCAGGCGTTAAACTTGCCGTCCTTCCTGAACACGAAATCAAGAGCTTCGGCAATCACGTAATCGACCGTCCTTGCGTTGATGAATTCGGCGTACTTCTCCATCTTCTGAGCGAGCCGTTCGTCGATGCGGATATAGTATTTGCGCTTCGTGACTTCCGGCGCCGGTGGCTTCAGTAGTGACATGCACTCATCCTCCTTAACGGGACTCTGGCACTTTCTGCCAGAAGCCTCTGGCAAAATCTGCCAAGGAATCTTGGCAAAAAATCGAACATCGACGCGCGGCAAAAACCACAATCAAGCCCTCGACCGAGGGCAAAACGTGGCCGGGAGCGACCCCCAGAGCCCGGAGGGATTTGGCCGGACCGAAGGGCCGCCAAATGGGGTCGCTCCCGGCCATGGGTGTGTTTTTGCCGCGTCATTTTGGCTTCGCCGCGCAAGACGCATCTCCTTGCGCTACCGCTAATTAGCATTCACAGGGGGTAGACCGTGAGATAGACCGTGGGGTAGACCATGCGTTGCAACGTAGCGGTCTATACAAAGGCCCCGCCTCGCGGTGGAAAATGTCATAAGCCTCGGGTAGCCGGTAAGTTTGAAATCGCCTCTGCGGCCTGGCTTCCCGAGGTCCGAGTAACACCTTCACTTCATCCATCGAAAGGCCCTTGGTGGACCATTTCTGGAAAGCCGATTCGAACGGCTCGCCCTCAAAACGCTTGAGGCCGTCGCGCAAAAAATCCCGGTCCGCCCGGGTCAACTCGCCGCTCTTCGGACCCTCCCAGAGCATCCGAAGCTCGAAATATCTCCGCAGACGGTGACCATCCACCCGGCCTGAATCACGGAACATCCGCTCAAAGAATGCCCTGGCGCGCTTGAACTTCTGGGGGTCGGGCGAGGCGTAAATGAAGTTGAAATCCGGCAACCGCCGTAGGAATTTCTCGTAATTCCGCAGGTGGGTGACGTATGCCAGAAGGTTCGAATCGGCGGTATCACAATACGTGAATGTCACCACCGGAGGCAGCGAAAAGGCATTGCCCGGCCGGGGAATGAACACCGGGAAGCGGTCCACGAAGTAGCGTTTGGTGTTCCCGGTGGACTTCAGGCCGCGGTAGATTCGCCCTGGCAGGACAGGCAACGGAACACCGAGGCTGTCGTGAAAGTACTCGACCTTATCTGCCTCGGTTTCAAGGTACGCCTCGTCCGGGTGGGCCAACACGAAGTCCAGAATCAGCAGGCGGGTGTGAATCAGCTCGTTCGATTGCCGGCGGCGGTTGCGAAGGTTGTCCTTGTCGATTTGCCCGTAAACACGCCGGGAGTAGAGGTTGTAAACGTGGACCTTCCGGCCATATTCGGTCTCTCGGACGTGTTTTCGACTGATGGCGCGCGGGGTGAGGCGGTGCACCAAACACCCCTTCGAGTAGCGCGTGAAGGTGAGGTAATGCCCGCGCGTGAAATACCCGGAGTGCGTGGCCACCAAGTAAAGGAACCGGGCTTCGGTCTCCGTATAGCCGAATCCTTGAATGGCCGCGAGGTCGTCAGGCCGGATGTTCATATGGAAAAAATGTCCTTCGTTAGCTCGGGATCGCCGATAGCGCGGCGGAGCGGAGCGGCGTCTTCGCGCATGGCGAAAATCGCAAAACCCGCCCGCGCTTTCTCCGCGAGACTGTCCCGGTGGTAATCACTGGTAGCGAGCTCCACGTCAACTTTGGTCTGGTCGCGGTCGGCGGTTTCGTACTCGATGCGAAGGTCGGGGAGCGGGATCTTGCCGTTGACGACGGTGAGACCGTGCTCTCGGGCGATCTCCTGTTTTCGCCGCGCGTGCTCAGCTTCTGGCAGCTCGCGAAGCTGCGCAAGCTTGCGGTAGACAGATTTCTTGAGCTCGAAGTCCAAAACCACGCGGTGGATTTTGCCGCCCTCGCGGGCGATCCGGCTCGCGCCTTCCTGGTAGAGCCGATAGAGGGCGGCGTCGTGCCGGGCCTCGCGCGGCTTCACAAAACCGTGGTACAGGACCTGCCGTGAGTCAGTTCCTTGGGGCCGGTGGGTCTCGATGAAGCGGTGTCCATGCCGGGTCAAGGTGAGGTAAACCTGGTTGCCGGGAAGGGCTGTGCGGCGGCGGACGAGGCCCTCGCGG
>Ga0209061_1004390_pt1 | contig 13642 bp, 18 predicted proteins | sample Coa_R1_10_FD_187157 | JGI IMG/M metagenome (GOLD analysis project Ga0209061, IMG submission 187157) | Surface soil microbial communities from Centralia Pennsylvania, which are recovering from an underground coalmine fire - Coalmine... | ecosystem: Environmental > Terrestrial > Soil >...
GCGGCCAGGGCGGCCCGGGCGGGCCGCGGCGGGGATTTTTATACACCGGAGGGAGAAAATAGGGGGTGGCCGCAAAAATAGCCTAAAAATAGGCGTTTTACGCTCAAAAGGCGACCCAAGAGGTCCGGAATAGGCTAAAAGTGACAATCGCATGTCGCAAAAATGGGCCAAAATGCGAATTACAGGTCTTCTAGGGCCCAATCCCGCGGCTGAGCTCGAGCAGAGGGAAAGGTGCGGGGGGCTGGATGCCTACATATGGGATAGCCGATGTCCGCGATGCGGTGCGGGCAGAATGGCCCATAGCGGACACCTTATGTCCGCTATGGAAATCCACAAAAATTTTTTCCCCTACCCCTTGACACACGATGGGGTAGGGGATATGCTATGAGTGGTGAGACAGAGATCGGTCCCGATGGGCGGGGTCGATCAGATGTCTCGGAGATAAGGGAGGTAATGGGTATGAATATGGCGATCAGGCAAGTGCTGGAGAACCTGCTGACGGGCGCCGGCTACCGGCGCGTGGACCTGGTCGGCGGCGCCGTCTGGGTGCCGGACCACTTCGGGGCCGATTGGCCCCAGGAGGAGGCCAAGTGTGTCTCGGTCTTCCGGCGCTCGCGGTCCTGGGTCGAGGGCGGCAAATACTGCTCCCAGTACGGCGTGGCGTCCTATCGCTACCACGATCACGGGGACAGAGCTCTCGGCCACTGGGACTATGCCGGGCTGGAGCAAGATTGGCTCCACTCCGCCGAGGCCGCGGCGGCTGAGGCGGTGGCCATAGCTCTTAACCGGCAGGTCCCGGTGTGTATTGAGTCCCCCCTGGTGATACACCCGATGGGGGACGCCAGCTTAAAGCTAGTGAAGGAGTTGGATTAACATGGACATGGATAACTACTCTTCCGACATCCACGCCCACATGAGCCGTCACGGCTGGACACGTGTAGACTCCGTGCGGCACATCTGGCTGCCGCCGGAGCAGACCACCATCCGTTGGCCGCGGGTCGGCGACGTGGTAGTGTCAATCCTCTCCTATGTCTACGATGAGGACACGGGTGAGGCCATCGAAGACCAATGCACGGTCATGCTGTTTTCTTTGCGCCGTATGACCAACGGTCGCTACACCTGGGACGTCGTGTCCCGGCTGACCCTGGCCCCGGTGGGCCCGGAAGTGGCAGCCTGGACCGCCGCCTTGTTGGCGGTCGAGCGCAACCTGCCGTTGGCTCTGTCGCTCCGCGATCTGTACGAGATCGCGGAAGAGGTTTACCAATCACAGATCTCAGAAGGAGGTAATCATGACTAGGAGAAGGTCCGCTTGGAGTCCCTACAAGGACGTGGTAATCAGCTATGTCCGCAGCCATCCGGGCTGCTGCAAGTTGGATGTCGCGCGTTACGTGACGCGCGACCCGCGCCGGTCGCCCAACAAGCAGTACTATATCGTAGATACTGCTTTGCGGCACCACTGGATCGTGGGCATCTACGTCCACGGTCGCTATCTGCTGTACACGCCGGACATGGTCCCTCCGCATCTCGCAGAGGAGGTAGAGGACCACCAGCTGCGGCGGCAGCTGGCCGAGGAGGCCCGGCGCCGCTGGGGATCAGACGAGCCCCTCCGCCTGAGACTACTGGAGGGTGGCGATGAGGCGTAGAGCCACCCTTCACCTGATGTACGTTCTTCCCCCCAGTCACGTGACTGGGGGGATTTTTTTTACCCATTTCTAGGGAGGTTCCCATGTCGAGAAAAGAGAGAGAGATAGTAGCAAAAGCTGAGGAGCACAGTGTCGTCCTCAGTCAGCGCGAGGTCGTCGAGCAAGGCTTGATAGCCGTCCGCCAGACTCACCCCGATGTCGTAAGCTACGATGAGACTGATCCGGAGTCAGAGACTCTACGACTCCGTATTATGGTCGATCCCGGTGTCCCGGCGCCGCAACGCGATGGCTGGGAGGGAACCGTGTGTCACTGGGGTGTCAGTGTCCAGGAGGTCACGGACGAGGCCACCGGCGAGGTGCGCTACTTGCCCAGCCTGGCCCTCGTGAGCACGGACGACCAGCTCCTGCGCCTGACGGGCTGGCCGGCCATCGGTGCCTGGCTACGTCTGGTCAGCGCCGCCGGCGCGGATCGGGTCCGCGCCGGTCTGCGCGTCCGTGTCCGTCGGCAACCGAGCCGACGGGCCGGGCGCAGTTATTGGGTGATTGTGCCTACCACAGATATAAGGAGTACCAATGGGCAAAAATAAGTACCCTATGCCGGCCCTGGACCCGCTGACGCGCGAGCAATTAGCGCTGTGGGTCCTGGGGACCGTCGAGAAGTATGTCCGCCAAGCGGAGCGCCTGGAACAACGACTCAAGGAAGAGTCACTAGGGAAATACGAGATCGGGCAACTCCAGTATTACCGCTGGACAGCGGGCTACGCCCAGTGGCTGGCCCATTTGATCCGCAATTTCCCCCTCAAAGATCTCGATCGCTCATAGGAGGGACCTATGGCGCTAGGAGAGATCTTCGCGTCGCTGGTGGGCACGCTTGCGGAGTCCTTCCGGCTGGGGCGGGCGGGCTACCCCAACCGCCCCCCTGGCCGGCGGGCCAGACCACGGCTGTTCGGGCTGCACGAAATCATCGGAGAGATGCGTACGCTCGACCTGCTCCCCACGCGCTCCGAAGGGGAGCGGCTGGTCTGGCGCTACGTATGCTACTATGTTGACGTGAATACAGGACAACGGATGTCCGGTACTCGCGTCTGGACCATCGAGACCGACCTGCTGGGCACGGCCCAGCGGGCTAGCGCCGCCGCGCGGCGGCGCATGATCCTGGAGCCAAGCTACCTGACCGCCGAGTACGGCAACAATCCAGCCTATAGGCTGGTGTGCAAAAGCATCGGCGATCCCTGGGTGCTGCCTACCCAGGATGAATAAGGTACATAGGAGGTATTATATGACCGAGAAAGGGAAAAACCCAGAAAGATACTCGCGCCCCATCAAGATGGGGCACAAGCCCAGTACCCACGTCCTCATCTGGACGGAGCCCCACCGCGACTGCACTATCGGGCAGCGCAGGATGGAGGCCCGCAGCTACCGCGTCACTACCAGTGACATCACGCCCATCGACACCTGGCAGCCTCTGGCTAGCCCGGAGCAGCTGCGCGACTACCTCTTGTCCCAGAGCCAGCGCAAGCGCGTCCTCTTTGCCTGGCTGCCCGGTGGCTGGGAGGACATGATCGTCGCCGGCCTGACTAGCCTCCTCGATAGTGGACAGCTAGAGTATGGATATCTCTCTTGTAGCCCGGATAAGACCGTGCTGCGCGGACGCCTGCAAGGCCGCTCCATCCACGTCGGTTCCGTCGGCGGCTGGACCGGCGCGGGCTGGGACGGCTGGAGGGACCACACCGAGGGGCGTGAACGTGAGCTCTATGAGGAGAGCTGGCTAGCGCTCGCGGCCCTGACGCTGGCGCTCCAGTTGCCCAAGATCGCGCCCACGGCCATGAGCGCAGCCGGCATGGTCTGGCGCGGGCTCTTGGGCCCGAGGATAACCATCATGTTGCCCAGGCCCCGCAAGAAAACCGACATCAAGGCCCCAGAGAGCATGGCCGTGGTCGCACCCTTGCGGCGGCGAGCGCAATGGGTGCGGCAGCTCGAACGACACGCCTGCTACGGCATGGTCACGCAGTATGCCTGGCAGGGATACTATCCATCGCAGGTATACGTAGTCGATATACCCCAAGCCTATCTGAGTGCGTTGGCCGTGGCGGTCCTGCCGGTGGCCTACGAGCGGCGCGTCAAGCACACGAATCCCCTGGAGCTGGAGGCCAAGCTACAGTCTCGCTGGGGCATGGCGCTGGTCCACGTGCGCACCGAGGAGTATGGCTATCCACTCCGGCGGCATGGTCGTGTCTACCTCGCCAGTGGGCAGTATTGGACTTGGCTGTGTGGCGCGGAGCTCGAGGCTGCATTACGCGCTAATCATGTCCTCGAAGTCGAAGAAGCCCTCCTCTACTATCCCATCTCTTACCCGCGTGTGTCCATCCAACACATGCTCACGCTCCGTCAGCGCCTGCACCAGCACCTGGGCGAGATGGCGGTCGCGGCCTGGCGCTCGGTCTACTGTCAGCTCGTGGGCAGCTGGGCCCACTGGCGGCGCGAGTGGAAGAAGGTGGACCGGCGCTCGCCCGTGGGCAACTGGGGGGTCTGGCACGCCGCCGAGGGCGACCTGGGTGTCATCCGCCACTACCGTGCCGTGGCCGGTCGCGTCGAGAGGATGTACGTGAGCGACGGATCGTGGTATGCGTATCCCCCGATATACGCTGCGGTCCTGTCGCAGCTACGCATTCTGGTCGGGGGCGTGCTCTTGGCCGCGGACGGTCAAGGGATACTCGGAGTGGAAAATGACTCCGTGTGGCTCACGGAGGAGGGCTTCGCGCGCTGCCAGCGGGCCCTGACCGAGCGCGGCGTGGAGCCCGAGAAGTGCCGGCCCAAGGTCGTCTACGACCGCGTATGGATCATCGACCGGCACCGCGCCGTCGTCGAGCGCGAGGGTAAGCGCTATCTGCGTCGTCCCGGTGTGCCCGCGACCTTGCCCCTCGACGAGCAGGGCGCGGTGCAATGGCCGGTGCACCTGGGCATGGGCGAGCACACGCCCGCAGCACTCGCCGGCACCCTGCGGGGGCACACGCGGCGCGTCGTCCTGCAGACCCAGATACCGGACTCGGAGGAGCCCGGTAAACCGATCGCTCTCTGGGAGCACGTGGTCGATCCAGTCCTCGACCAAGGACTGACGGAACCGTTCCTGCCGCGGACCATCACTATCGAGGACATTTGAGATAGGAGGAGTATACGATGACTGCGACCCGCTGTTACCGCTGTAATCGACCGCTCAAGGATGGTCGCTCCCTGTGCAGTCGATGCTGGAGGCACTTGTTTGTGGGCTGCGTCCAGGGATGGGACGCAGCCAAGAGGCGCAACGGCACCCAGGGCCGGCGCCGCTGGCGCCGCAAAAATCCACCTAGCTAGTCTACTTCTTGGGGGGTGGGGCACTCGCCCCATCCCCACCCTCTAGACCCTGCAGCACAGTCCGCAGCACGACCCCGAGCTCCTGCATGAGCAGCGCGCGCAGGTCCGTAGTGCCTGGCGGCATGGGCACCGCCACGGTGTGCGGTGGTGTGGTGACAGTGCCATTGCCGCTGCCATTGGGGTGGCCGAAGATGTTGATGTGCCGTAGGATGTAACCCACAATCGCGGACAAAATAGGTACAATTATCTCGACTGCGTTCATCGTCTTCTCCTACTAGATGTATCCATGATTACCCAGATGACGAAAACTCCGGCAATCGCGCAGGCCATACCCACGAGCGCAGCCTGCGGGTCGATGGTCACGCGCGAGTCGATGTGCGGCTCGATCTTGGGGACCATCTCGCCGCCGATAGCGACCAACAGATCATCGACCGTCGCGGGCTTACCGTCGATCACCAGCTTGCTCGCGTCCATGCGCGTCGGGCGTATTAGCCCGTAGTCACGGCCCCCAGCCCAGTGTTCTTCCCCTTCGTAGGTCTCATATGTGGTCTTCCCGGCCACATAGCCACGCTGTGGCTTCAGCAGGCCGTAGTTCCAGCCGTGCCAGCGCTGCTTGAGTGCCCGCCGGCTCATCCACACGATCTGATCCGTTTTGGGATAGTTATTGTCCAAAATAGCGGTCCAGTCGTGATCGGGGTCGTAGGCGATCAGGGTCACACAGTGCGCGATCGAACCCTGATAGTGAGGGTCGTGACCCGAATAGTCGATGCATACCGGTCGCTGCGACCGCCAGGCAGCCGTCAATATCCGTGTGTCCCCACTGGTGTCGTTCCAGTAGTGGGCGCTGGGCGCGTATCGAGCTATTACGCGATCTACTTTCTCTGGGTATCCGCCTCCGGGGATATGGTCCTGGACCATCTTCTCCGGTAGGCCGACCAAATCGGGCTCATCCTGGAGTCGGGCACAGTAGTCTAGTGCCCGGAACGAGCAGCAGCCGAGGCCAGCGGAAGCGATGTTGTGCGGGAAGTCGATGGTCTCGGTCCACAAGACCGAGTGGGTCTGTCCGTCCGGCGATACGATGCCTCCGAGCACCGGACGATCATCGGCCTCGGCGAGCGCAGAGGTTGGATGGTCGCCGTCATCCTCCACCAAATATATAGGGAGTAACTGTATCCGTAATACGTACTTGTCCGCATTCCGTGGGCGCGGTCGATGCGGACAGTTCGGGCAGCGCGGCGCGTCGGGCTCTGGCCCTGGCTGCGGTTTGGGAGGGGCCGGCGCCGGCTGGGACACCGGCGCCGGCTGGGAGGTAATAGGGTGCTGATAGGCGATGATGCCGGCGACTACCAGCACCGCCACGACAAGGAGCAGCAGCTGCAGCGCATGACGCATGGATGACCTCTGGGGACGTGATAGGGATCAATGTCGGTGAGGTAGACACATCCATGCTTGGGCTGCATACTGCCTATATATCAGTATACCATCAGACGCCCGCTTGGGCAAGCTGCTGGAGCACCTGCGGCAGGAGGTTGGGCTTGATCGTCTTCGGCAAACTACGGATGCCACAGATAGCTAATATCCGCCGTGCCTGGGCGCGATTGTAACCCAGTTGGCCCAAAGCCTTTGCGGCGTCGCGGGCCGCGATGAGGCCCACCTTGAACGCGGTGCATATCATACTCGCGGACTCTACTTTGCTCTTGGAGTCGCGTACACAGGTCCACTCCTCGATGAACTTATCCTGCGCTTGGGCGTCGAAGCCGAGCTTGGCCAGCTTCTGGCGTGCGGTGGCCTCATCGAGGAAATGCGATATAAAGCCTCTCTTTATCGCGGCCAAGCACTCCTGCTGCAAGTGGATCTTGCGGCGGGTCTCCGCGATCTCCATCACTTTATCCACTAGGTCCGCGCGGCTACCGGACTGCTGGAGCGCCTTGCGGAGCAGTTGCGTCGAAAATCCGCTCTTGACCCACTGCGCGACGATGGGCCTGCGGGCCAGGGTCTGAAGCGTGGCGGACTCGTAGAAGCGCGCCAGTGACAGGGCATCGGCGGGTGCGTAGCCGCGATCTTGGAGACCGGCCTTGAGGCGCTCAAAAGAGATATTATCGGTCTCATATGCGCGCCGCATATCGACGCGCGTCATGGGCGAGTAGGAGATCGCCATCAGGCGCTGGCGCCAGAAGGCCGGGTAGTCGGCCTGACCCAAGGCATCGCTGATGTGGAAGGCCGTGGTGCCCAGACTCTCTAGCCAGGCACGCTGCGTCAGAGGATCAACTAGCTCGTCACGGTAGGTGGGTACGGGCCACTGCCCGGCGGCGCGCTGGGCCACGGCCAGGGGCACACCGGCAGTCCTGAGGTCATCGACTGGTGGACCGGCGACCTTGGGCCGCTGCTCTCGGCTCTGGGGCGTGACCGAAGGGGTCGCGACCGGCGCGATCGCCATCACATAGGAGGCCACGTCCTGATCGCTCATCAAGTTGGTCCAGCCGGGCCTCAGCCGCTTGTGCATCTCATAGAGGGCGTGGGGGTCCATATTACGCCAGTGCGCTCGCCAGATACGGTTGGCCAGCTCCTCCGGGACACCGTTCCAGTCGAAGGCATCGCGGACAACGCCGGTATACTTTTGGTAAAACTCGGCCCCCAACGCGAAGGTATCCTGGATCGTCTTGTCCTCGACATCCTTCAGCATCCACTCGATCGCGTCCGTGGGCGAGGGGAACCAGCGCTGTGCCTCTTGCCAGTATTTGCGATATTCCGGGTCCGTAAAGCCGTCGCGCTTAAAGAGAGTCTCTGTATCCTTTAATTTCTTCTTCAATTCCGCGATTTTCTTAGGGTCTTTGCCTTCTGTCTTGGCCTCCTCTTCGCGGAGCTGAGTTGTATACAATCGCTGGAGCAACAGCAGCTCGTGTGCGCGGGGGCGTCCCTGAGCCAGCTTCACGAGCCGCCGCTGCCAGCGCGGGACCAGGCCGTGGGCCCGGACCAGACAGTTCCACGTCCCTTCGGGGATCAGTCCAGTCGCTAATAGGGCATTGGCCTCGGGCCCGCTGGGCAAGTGGTACGGCAAGACGAAGTTCTCGATCTCCTCGATGGTGCCCTTGATCCACGTGGGCGGCTTGCCGACCCACCGCTCCCATATGCCCAAGATCCAGTTCAGGAAGGTCGCGGCGAAGAAGATGTCGACGTCCGTCCCAGGCTCGGCACGGCCTCCCAGGGCCGCCTGCGCGAAGTTGTCGGACAACGCCGTGGCGAGGCACAAGATCTCGCGCAAGGTGGCCCCTATCCACATCAAGGCTCCGCCCGCAGCACCCTTGAGCCAGCTGTGCGAGTCGATCAGCTTCTGGGCATACTGGCATAGCGCGCCCAAGGGACTGTCCGGACTAGCCTCACACAGCTCGCGGACGGCCTTAGCGCCCGCCATTGCCGCGGCGGCGAGCATGCGCGTAGACCCACCCAGACAGGCGATCTCCGGGGTAATCTGCTCCAGCACGGAAGTCCAGTCGAAGCTCAGTTGCCCCAAACGCGACGATGGGCACGGTCCCTTTTGACCTACAGCCATATTCATACTCCTCTAGTATATTTATGCTCCCATAGCCACCGCTGCGGTCGGCGACACGTCCCCCGGACCCACAACATCTGCTCCCTCTGTGCCTAATTCTTCCGCTGCCTGGGCCGAAGGGAGCGTGCACAGGCCCAGTGAGGCAGCATCGACGAGTATCTCGTCGTCACTCTTGCCCTGCTCTTGGGCCGCCTGCACGAAGTGCGGGTAATACAGCTGTAGCCACGGCATCGTGCAAGCCGGCAATTGCGGTAATTGAGAGCTGCAGAGTCCCAAACTCCGCGCTGCCAACAATATCTCGTAGTCCGTCCGCATACTGGCCCTCATGGCCTGGACGAAGCCGGGATACCACAGCGACAGCCACGGGATCGACAGCTGGCAGCACGTGGCCAACACCTCCTGCTTGACCGTGTAGTCGGCGCAGGTCTTCGGCTTCGGCTGCTGCGGTGGCTTCTTCTGCTGATTATCCTGCTGCTGCTGCTGCTGTGGAGGAGGCGGTGGGCTCGGGCAGTTCACGTGCACCACTGGGGGTGGACAGGTGGGGGCCGGCGGTGGTGGCGGCGGTGGTGACGACGGCGTGGTCGTCAGAGTGCCACTGCCGCCACCGGGCATGGTGTACAGACCACCGCCCGGTCCCTGGGGTGTCGCCAGGAGCGCCCCGCCGGGAGCAGTGGGCGTAGCCATCAGGCCGCCACCGGGGCCCGGGAATACCGGGACGCCTCCCGGTCCACCGGGTATGGGGATCATCACGCCACCCGGGCCCTGGATTACGGGCACGAACACCGGCTGCAGCTGCCCTTGTCCAGGCATCTGCATCAGGCCACCACCGGGGCCCTGGGGCATCGGCATCACGCCACCACCGGGGCCCTGGGGCATCGGCATCTGGCCACCACCGGGTCCCTGGGGCATGGGCATCTGACCACCACCGGGGCCTTTGGGTATCGGCATGCCTCCGGGACCTTCAGGGACAAAAGGGGGGCCCGATGTCCCATACGGGGCACAGGGCAACTGGACCCGGTTCCAGCAGTTCTGCCCGTCAGGGGACACGATGTCCGCCCCGGAGCTACAGGGGACCTGATAATCATACCAACAAGGTCCCGTAAGGGAATGGACCGGGCCTATGCTAGGGATGACGTAGGTAGGCGGGCCCCCCCCACTACCGGGGATGTACAAGGCTTGGGCGACGCTGGGCGGCACACCGGGGATGGCCACGTATTGGACCCCGCTGGCAGAAGTCGGCGACCCCGCTCCTGTACCATTCGACTGAGGAGGTGCCGTGAGGCCGCCGGAAGACGGTGTAGTGGAGACCTGCGCGCCGGGGAGCCCCTTATACGCCTCGGCCAGCGCATTCGGCGGCGGCGCCGCGGTGGTGTCGGTCCCACCTCCGGTCGGCACGAGAGGGTTCGCCGCCGGGGCGGCGGTGGACATCGGCGGGGGACCATCGGCAGCGGAGGGAGTCGCGGGCGCTGCTGCACTCGCGCTGTCCTCCGCGGCACGGGCATCGGGTGTCTGGGTCCGGCGGCGCTTGCGGCGTGGCCGCGGTGTCGGCATGAGGGCATCGACAGTCGGCTGGAGCTGGGCCCGGGCCGCCTGGGCGTACTGCTGGGCCGCCTGCTGGGCCGCGCCCACCGAGCCGGCAATAACGGACCCGGCATCTCCGAGATGTTGGTAGATCGACTCTTGGATGGCGTCGGAGGCGTGGACCAGTGGGATCTGGGCCCGCGTCAGGTAAGACTGGGCCTGACCGACCATCTGCTGCCCAGCAGCCGTGAGGTGCCCACGCGCCACGGCGAGGCGCGACCCGATCTGGTCTATTTCCTCCCGCGTGGGTGGATTACCCAGGCTGGGGTCCAAGAAGCTGCCGCCGTAGAGAGACATGGACTACGCCTATCCGTTATTTTTCCCCTGTTTTTCAGGGGTTTTTCGATATCCTACTTAATTTATCCATTATAGGGGCGTAATGGGCCCGCGGTGCGGTGTGGGGCCCGAGCGCCCAGGCATCACGTGGTCCCCCGTACCCGCGCCGAAGAAGGGTCGGTCCCAGGGTGGGGTGATCTGGACGGGGGACCGTATCTGGGGCCCCCCTGCCGGTGCCGCACCCGGCGTGAGGTATCCCCCGGACTCCACGGGACGGCTGTGGATGACGGCCTGGAGGAAGGGGGGCAGCTGGCTGACCACGTCTTGTCCGCCGGGTGCGGGCATCGGCTGCGTGGCAGCACTCATGCCTCCCGTGGTCGTGTAGGTGGTCACGGACACCTGCCCCGTAGGCGGGCCCTGACCGTGTGGTGGTGTCAGGGGGGCAGTGACCTGGGAGGGCGGCGGCCCGTAGAGTGCACTACTGGGTGGTGCCGGTGGTAGGGGCGGGGCTTGACTGGGGGATGGCGGCGCTTGCGGACCAAAAGCTACACCCAAGGTAGAAGATGGGTGCGGGACCATGATGGCTGGCCCCGTCAGGGGTACATAGATGTCGTAGCTCATGTCTTGATCTCCGGCTGTCCGGTCTGCGGATTGCGCCACTGCGCGTTCAGTGCTTCGAGCATCTGCTTCATGCGATCGCACTCTTTCCGGGCCTCCTCGACGGGCCAGCCGCAGTCCTCGCATTTGCGCAGTATGGCATCCGCAATGGCGAGATTGCGCGCGGCCTCGTCCCAGGCCGCGAAGTGGTCGGAAGTGAAAATCACAGGGATTTCAGGTGTTTTTGCGCTCATATTTAAGATACGGATACTCCGTATATCAGGGAATCTCGGTTCAGCCCTCCCAGGTCTCGATGATGCTCCACTCCCCGCTGGCGCCCTGCATCCAGATACTCATGCCAATCAGGTTGCCCAGGGTCTCGCGCGTGAAAGTCGCTGTCACCTGTCCCGAACCAGCGAAGATCAGGGTCCGGCTGCCGTCTGCCGCCTGCCCGAACCGGACCTCGTAGTTGTTCATCTGGCCGGCGAACGTCAGCGTCAACCGGCGCGGGTTCGCGGCCAACACTTCGGTCCAGCTGGCGGGTATCGTGCCATTCGTCACGTTGCCCAGGATTTTCTTCTCGCTCACTGCTGGGCCCTCACGGTGGTAACGGTGATGGTGACCGGACTAGCAGACAGTGCGAGGACATACCAGGGTTGGGCGACCAATTCCCCCCACAGCGGGTAGACGATGCCCCTACCCACGGGATGATCTGCGAGTACCACACCCACAGTACTGGACACTCCCGGTAGGGTACTCACGATCACGCTGGTTGACGCCGAGTTGGCGGAACCGATAGCGCCGATGTGCAGCGCCAGCCGGAAAGGATCGGGCTGGGCCACCTGGAGTGGCTCATTGAGCGGGAGCGTGTACTGCTGCTCCTGGACTTGCCACTGTCCCAGGAGCCGCATGATCTGCTGGGATAGTCGCGCTAGGGGTGAGGGTTTGTCGTTCACGGCTTATTCCACCTTTATCACTCTCATTACTCCGTTGAAGCTACTCGCCGCGGCTGTGGTAAAGACCTCCAGGTTCGGCGGGGTCACGTTGCTAAACTGCCCCGCCAGTCCCATGCGGTAGTCGCGCACTCCGGGCCACTGGGGATCACTGGGCGCGAGCAAGGACGGGAAACCCGGTCGATAGAATTGCCCCCAGAAGGTCCAGCGATGGGCCACGGCGCCAGCAGAGAACAATTCGGATGCCAGAAGTGCGTATTTGCCCTCCGGTAAGGTAGACGTGAATGTATACGGGATCTGGGTCCAGGCGGCAGCGGCGGAGCTAGCCGACGACGTGAACGTGATCGTGAGTTCCTCGCCGGGCGGGATCGGGTCTACTCCCGTGGAATAAGAGACAATGAGGGTCTCTGTTGCGTTAGCCGTGCCCCCGGTATCCACGTGGGCCACGACCTCTTCCTGGGACCGGAACGTGAAGGGCCGGTAGGGCCAACCAGCGACCAAGAGACCAGAGGCTTCAGCGCCAGCCGGGGGAACGGGGAAAATCTGTAGGTAGCCGAATTGGGCTAGCTTCGGGGCAAACAACCGGAAGGCCGTGCCGTTGGCCGGCGCCGCCCACGCTGCGAGCAAGGCCATCGGCTGCTGGAGCACGAAGCCGTTCTGCTGGCCCACGCGCAGGATACCATCGGGGGCTGCGGGCAAGACAGCGTTCGAGCTGTTGAACGCGATGGTGCCCGAATAGGCTGCTGTATGCCACATCGTATACCTCTCTTGTCTTGATTAGAGTAATAGTATACTTATCCTCTCCACAATTTGCGGAATTTGCCGCGCTGGCTGTGCAACCAGTCCTGCATCGCAGTCGAGCGCTGCCCGTTGGTGCCTGCGGGCCCGCGCGGCGGCAGCTGACTCGCGGCCTGCATGACTTGAGGCCCGGCATTCGTCGCGTAGGCCGTGTAGTGGGCGCTGCCCTTTTGGGCCTTGGCGGCGAGACCGGTGTTGGCGTAGTCCTTCATGCCGTTCGCCCAGGACGCATCGCCGGCCTTCCGGAGATTTTGGGCCCACATGCTCTGCGGGCCGCCACTCGTCGCGGCATTGAATCCGGCGATGAGGTTATTGACATTCGCAATCGCAGCCTCGACCGGGCTGCGTTTGGGATTGGACACGCCGGCGATCAGGTTCTGGCCGGCTTGGGCGTATTTATTACCCCAATTTTGTCCGCTTTGCTGGAATTGCCCACGCCGCCACGTGCCTCTGCTCATATTGTGTACTCCAAATATCCGAAATGTGCTAAATAGTCCGGGTTGCGCCGGGTGGGTACATGAGGCCCAACCTCCCCACCCGGCGCGCTCACCCCGAACTCGACAGATGCGACCCGATCAGAGGGACCCACCCTCCGTTTCCTCGCATTTTTATTCTCTCACTATCCCAGATGTCTGTCAAGCCCCTCCTACCACCCCCCGCACCCTTCCCTTCGCTCGAGCTCAGCGGCGAAATTAGCCCCTAGAAGTCTCTATTTCTCATTTTTGGCCTATTTTGCTGTCACGCGACTGTCACTTTTAGCGCATTCTGGACCCCAAAAGTCGCTTTTTGGGCGAAAAAGCCCTATTTTTGCAGTATTTTCGGGAAACGGGGCAAAAAACCCCGGAAGGGGTAAAAAAATCCCCGCCGCGGCCCGCCCGGGCCGCCCTGGCCGC
>Ga0209061_1004392_pt1 | contig 13638 bp, 10 predicted proteins | sample Coa_R1_10_FD_187157 | JGI IMG/M metagenome (GOLD analysis project Ga0209061, IMG submission 187157) | Surface soil microbial communities from Centralia Pennsylvania, which are recovering from an underground coalmine fire - Coalmine... | ecosystem: Environmental > Terrestrial > Soil >...
CACCTGCGCCAGGCCGATGCCGTTGTTAACGTTGTTGACCGATTGAGTGAGCGCGGCAATGTTTGCGCCGAGTTGATCTGCAATCTGCAAACCAGCCGGATCATCCGCGCCGCTGTTAATGCGAGAGCCCGAAGACAATTGGTACAACGTCGATTGCAACGAAGCGGACGTCTGAGTCAGTTGGTTCTGGGCTTGAATTGAAGCAAGATTATTAAGGACGCCAAGTCCCATGGAAGTCTCCTTTCCGAATTTCAGGTCCGCTGCTTCGGCCCGAGAACTGGCGGGTCATAACCGCTTCGCTCGCCCGATTGCGTGACCATTTGCTTGACACCTACATCTATCGGCACGGATTGCCGATTCTTTAACAGCCAGAACCGCTTTTTTAGGGCGTGTGAGCCTGGTAGCGCGCTTGCTGAGGCTGGCCCGCCATCCCCTGGATTTCCGCCAAGGCTTGCTGCAATTTTGGAGCTTCGGGAAACCGCCTAACCCCTTCCTGGAGCAGGGCTAAGGCACGGGGCCAATCCCGCAATTGGGCGTGAATGCTCGCCGCTCGCAGGTAACCTCCCGGCTCGGGTTCCACGGCGCGAAGCTTCGCTTCTGCGGTTTCAGCGGCTTCCCGGAGATTTCCGCTCATGGCATAAGCGGCCATCAAACGGTCATAAAGCTCGCCGGCATAAGGCTCCTGCTTTACGGCATCTTTCATGGCGGCTAATCCCGACGCTGCCCGGCCCAGGCGGAGTTCGACTAATCCAATTTTGCTTTGGAGATAAGCCGAAGACCCCACCTGCTGAAGCGCGCGGCGATAGGCTCGTCTCGCCGATTCAAAGTCACCCAGGTTGTAATAGGCGTCACCCATCGCCTCGCTGATCAAAGCCGTTTGAGGCCCTACTTTCTGCGCCTGCTCAAGGCAACGGAGGGCTTCCGCGCTCCGCCCCAGGCGAAGCAGCGCCAGACCCGAAAAAAGCCAGGAGATGGAAACGCGAGGATTCAGCTCGCGCGCGCGCTTGAAGCAAGACAGGGCGGTCTCATAATCCTTAAAGCTGTTAAACTCTTCCAGCCCCAGCTCAAAATGAGCCTGCGCATCATCCGGCATTTCCCGGACTTTCGCCTGGCCAAGCTCACGGTAGAGGCGGCTCTTCCGCTGCCGAATTTCCGGGTCTGCCATCAGGCCGAAATGATGAATCACAAAATTGGCGCGCTCCAGCTTGAACCCGCAGGCTAGCGCCCGCGGGCCTACGGTTTCATGGACCCGGCCGACGAAATAAATTTCCGGATGACGGCGGAACAGGCGCACGTTTTCATGCTCGACATACGCCGGATATTGCCGCGCTTGCGGAAGGCCGGACGTGTTGGGTTGCGCTGCGCGGTCCCATACGCGCTCGGTGAGGCTCCGCACATAATTCCGAATGGAAACATGGTAGCCGCCCACTTCGTCACGCAACAACGAGCGAATGTTCTCGCTCGCTGAAGCATCCAGCATCTCGTCAGCGTCCAGCACCAGCACCCAATCGGATTTCACCTGTGAGAGCGCCCTGTTTCGCGCCGCCGCAAAGTCCTGTTCCCAGGGAATCGACGTGATTTTCGCTCCGTAGCGGAGGGCCACGGATTCTGTCGCATCGGTCGAGCCGGTGTCAGCGATAACAATCTCATCCACCACGCCGCGAACGCTTTCCAGGCAGTCTGCCAATGTCGCCGCAGCGTTGCAAACGATCATCGAAAGGGCTAGCGAACGCATAAATGGTGAATTCTCTCCAGGTACAGGGCAGTTACCCTGCTCCAATCGAGCGCTTGATGGACCGCCTTGGCAGCGCCGGCGGCGCGCCGCTTGATTTCCTCACGGTGCTCGTAAACGTACCGCATTGTGGCGGTCAATTCTTCAAGATCGGGTTCAAACCAGGTGAAAGCCCCTGTCATTTCACCCAATGGCGGATGCGGTTTGGGGACCTCCACCTCCTGAGCCGAGATGAAATAGGAAGCCTCGATTGGACAGAACTCTTTTGCGGGGCCTGAGCCTGTTGTGATCACCGGCTTGCCGCAAGCCAGAGCTTCCGCCAGAGGCATTCCGAACCCTTCGCCCCGATAGGGCAGAATGAACGCGTCGCATCCGCGATAAAGCGCCGCCAGGTCGCTATCCGCCATCTCGTCACTGATCAGGATCACATGGGGCGCGCCTGAGCGACGCATGGCACGGCGAATCTCTTTAGTGAGCGAAAGACCGCGATAGAAAGTCTTCGAGCCGAGTTCCTTGATAATCAGCGTCACGTCATCCGCAGCAGTGAAAGCCTGCTGATAAGCCTTCAAGAGCAGGTCAATTCCCTTGCGCGCAATCGCCCCGCCCACAAACAAAAAAACAAAACCCCGGCTGCCTGCGGGGCGCGATGCAATTCCTTCAGGAGTGAAAACCGTTCGATCCATGCCATACGGGACCACGCTGATGCGCGAAGGGTCCACGCCACATCGGACGAAAACATCCCGGACGAAGCACGAGCAAACACACAACTCGTCTACATTTTCTTCAATTTCCTTCACCCAGCGGCAGGGGACAGCGCCAAATTCCCAGGGCACAATACTAAAAAGCTTTCCGCATGAAGGGCGGCTGAAATCCGGCGGCCAGTGATGGCGAATGGTAAGGTCCAGATGGGCAATCCGGCGCATCAGACCCTGGCACAGGGCTTCATGATGGTTAAAAGCGCGGGCAGGCGCGAGGGCGAAATCGTGAGGCTCAAGGCTGACGTCCAGACTTGACTCGCTCATCAGCGCCGCGCCGATCTCGCGGTTAATACGCGCAAAGCTGGCGTTGGAAAAATAATTGCCAATCAGCATGACGCCGGGTTTGGCGCTGGCAGGCCGGGGAGCGGGGCGATAAGCCGCGGCCACCGATTCCAATTGTTCATGCCACATGCCAGGCCGCAGCTCCGGCGGCTTGACCAATTCAAGTATCCGCCTCGCCGCGCTAATCTGCCGGTGTAATAACAGGAAGTAAAAAACAGGCTCAAAATAACGCGGCTCGCGCCGCACCATCGGGCAGAGATCAAAGATTTGCAGTTCGTGAGCGACTCTGAAAGGAACGCGTTGCCGAAGAATTCCCACAACTGAAGGCTCAAAAGCGGGGTTTGCCAGAAGGCCCGAGGAATAATATCGATAGGCAACCGCCTGATGGCCCGCGCTATCGGCCACAGATCCCAGAACCCACTGCGCCCGATAAGAATTTTCACCGCCCGAGCCGATGAATGAAGGGTCTGACTGCTCAACCGCCCGCTTGAGATAACCCACCACGCCTTGCGGATTGCCCTGACGGGCGCGCAGCCACATGGTGAGAAACGGCAATTCGGCATATTTGGGAAAGGCTTTCATTCCCGAATCAAGAAGCTGCTCGGCGCTCGGGATGTTGCCCTGACGAATAAGGAGCACGATCAGATTGCGCAGCACAAGTGTGGCAAGGATAGAATGCAAGCGTCCCTCGCCCCACATTCCGGCAAGTCCGGCCAGGGCTTTTTCCGGGGCTTCCTGGGCGATTTGGAGCAGATTACAGAGGCGCGCCCAAGGCTCATGACTTCCCTGCAAAAATCTCACTAAGGCCGATGAAGGCCGGGAGCTGGCGGCGATGCGATAGCTGCGATTGATATAGTCCTCGCAAGCTCCGGTTGTCCAGCTCCGAGGTTGAAGACCGATGAGGTCCATATCGGAGAGGCAAGGATAATGAACTGCGACAAAGGATCGCCTTCCTGGAATCAAAAGATCATGCCGTATGCCCGCGCTTGAGCCGCAGAGCAGACGCTCACCGGCGAACCAGAAAAGCGCAGCATCCGACTGAGGCGGGATATAGCCCGGATGCCACGATGAGACTTCCCCCATCTCGATCGTTTCCACGGCTGACAGAATTTCCGACGGAATTTCAGCTTCGGATTGCGCATCGGTCAGCAGGCAGGCGCGCGAACTGCGCTCGTAAGCGCTTTGAACTTCAAACGAATCGGGCTTGACGGCGTAGAAAGGCATCGATTTTTCAGGGCTATCCTTCCAGCAGCCGGCGAAACTCAGTCACCCAGCGCGGGATGATGACGCGCCAATCAAATTGCGAGATCATATCCGCCCGGCCTCGCGCCGCTCGCGCATGCACCTCTTCGGGATTGGAGAAAACTCGTCGCATCTGGCGGCGCAAGTGTTCCAGGCTGGGCTCAGCCCAACGATGTCCGGCGAAGTGCTCGAGATCGACCCGGGAAGAAACCGGAAAGACTCCTTCAATTTCAATCGGGTAGCTGTTCAAGTCATTCAAAAAGTCAGCCTGCCCGCTCCATCGTGTGCCGATTACCGGCATCTGGCAGGCCAGCGCTTCCATATAAGGCCGCCCGTAGCCTTCCCCGCGGCTTGGCAGGACAAACGCGTCGGCGGAGGCGTAAAGGCGCGGCATATCAGCCTGTGGAATGAAACCGTTAAGTAAAATAATAGGAGGCGTTTTCTCAAGCGGCAGACCTACTTCCCTTTCGAGAAAATAGACAATTTTGGACTCCAGATCCGCTCGCGGATCGTTGATCTGGTAGACCTTCAAAATGAGGCAAACGTCCTCATCCACCTTAAATTCCGCGGCATAAGCTTTGAATAGAACGTCGTATCCTTTCCGGTCGTGCCAGTCGAAGACGGAAAGAAAGGAGAATTTACGTTTCTTCGGAATCGTGAGAGGCTTCAATCCCGGCCGAAAGAGCCTGGTATCAACTCCAGCCGGCATGATTTTCAGTTTGGTCTCATGCACTCCCGAAGCCGCAAAAGTCTCAAAATTGAACGGGCCCGGAACCCAGATTTCATCCATCCGGTTGCAGAGTTCCTTCCAGCCGTCCGGAATTCGGTCGGTCTCGAACATGGTGCGGGCCACCCGGCAGCGTCCATAAGTTTCAAGATCCCAGCCGTCGGCAGGCGAGCCCTGGTAATAGACGCTCCGGGATATGTCCAGCCGGGTATGCTTCAGTTGCTCAAGCTTCTGACGCGATTCCACCGGAAGGAGCCTTTTGCTGTCCTTGCGGGCGCCCATCGGGACAAGTTGGACGGGGATCCCGCTCTCAGCCAGTCCCAAAGCTTCCACCCACGCTTCCTCGCCGTAACCCGTGCCGCCATAGACCAGCGCCCGAAACAACACGCCGGCGGAGACCTCGGGTTGGCTTATGCGCTCCGGGGCCGGCGCGGTGACCGTAGGCGCAGGTTTCAGATTAGAAATCTGCTCTGGATGAATGCCTGGGGTGGAGGACTCTGAAAAAGTTGTGCCCGCATTTTGAGATGCCGGCTCTGGCGTCGTAACTCGCATAGCTTTGCGGGATCAGGAGGCTCGTCGCAGGTGGCTATAAAGCCCGCAGGACACGCTCTTCGGAAGATGTCGAGAGAGAAGCGCATGCAGCCGCCATCGTCCGATGAGAGACAAAGCAATCCAGGCACTCTTCAATCGCCTCATCAATGCCGACGCGGGCTTCCCAGCCCAGTTCGCGGCGGGCCTTGGTGAAGTCCCCAACTCTCTGCTTCACATCTGTTTCCACCACGGGAAGGGACTTGAATTCGAGAGGCCGCGTCGAACGGACCAATCCTCTTTCTTGCGCCTTTCGATAAATCTTTTGAGCCAGCTCCCGCATGGTGATCAGTTCCGGATTTCCCAGATTGAAGACCTGATTCAAGGTGGAAGGCGCAAAGGAAAACCGCGCGATAGCCTCTCCAATTTCACGGATGTGCGCAAAACTTCGCGTCTGATAACCATCGCCCAGAATTTCAAGAGGATTCTGCTGCCGCCCTACCAGGCGGTGCGTGAAATCGGCGAAAACATGGCTGACGCCGACATCGTCAGAGCCTGCCTCCTGCGGATCGATCACATTGAATGGCCGCCAGATGGTGTAAGGCAGGCGATACTGGTTCCAAAAGGCCAGCGACATTCGCTCCCCGACCAGTTTTGAGAGTCCGTAATCCGTCCTCGCCAGGCGCAACTCCTCATCGTCTTCCCGCAGAGGCTGCGACGTGTGCCGCTCGTAAACCATCGAGGAAGAGACGTAAACCACGCGCCCCACCTTCGCTTCCACGCTCAGCCGCAGCACGTTGGCATGCGCGGAGAGATCATTGCTCAGGATATCCCCCGCGCGGCGATGAAAGCCGATGACGCCTGCCAGCGTCGCAGTGGCCTGAATCACCCCATCCACGCCATCAATCAGCGGACGCATCACCTCGGGGCTGGCGCAGTTGCCTCGAATAAAGACGTAATCACGCCGCTTGGCCTGCACTCCCCATTTCTCGCAACTGTCAATGCCCCATACATCGTGCCCTGCTGCAAGAAGATGAGGGATCACCTCCGACATCAGTCTGCCTTCGCTGCCGCATATCAGAATTTTCAATGGATTCCTCCCATCGATTGCCGTGATCGTTCAGGATTGCTGCCACAATCGCGTCTTCGCCCGAAACAAAGCCGTTAATCGCTCGCCGTTCTTCTGATAAACGCCGTAAAAATTCTTACCGGGAATAAGCACTCGCTGCCTTTACAACGCCTTGTCTCCTTCATTTTCTTATCGGCAAGTTCGTTTTTTTCATCACAAAGCAAGTCGGTTGCCAATCCAGAAGAGCCACGCAATGTTTCTAATCCTTTTGGCGCTGGAAGTTCTATGCGGAGAAACGGTAACGGCTTATCAAGCCGCTGGCAGCGAAATTGCCTACAGAAAGACTTATTGGCGTGTCCGGGCTGGTTCAGCTCCTGCCAGTAAGCTCGCAAGCGTCCCCCACTCGGCAAGATTTGCCTCTTGACGCGAGTTTTAGCAAAAATTGCCGATGAATTAAGTGTGGAGAGGCTCAGCGAATGGCTGAGACGCGTCGAATCGAGAGCCAGGAGCAGGAAGAGAGGTCCGCTTGATTCAGCTCACCCGTCTGAATAACCAGCCTTTCGTGGTGAACGCCGATTTGGTTCAATTCATTGAGAAGGCTCCGGACACGGTCATCACCCTGATTACCGGCGAGAAAGTGGTGGTGAAGGAGCCGTTAGAGCAAGTCGTCGATCAGATCCTGTCCTTCCGCCGATGCGTTCTGGCAGGCTTGTGCGCAGCAGCGCCTCAAATCACAGCTTTTCGGAAGAGCAACGGCCAGCACGACACACGAGAGACTGAGTAGGAGACCCTGGGGTGGATAAGGCAACTTTAGGTGGGATACTTATCGCCATTCTCGGCATTTTAGGCGGAATGACGATTGAAGGGGGGAAAATTGTCCAGGTTCTTCAGCCTACCGCCGCGATGATCGTTTTTGGCGGGACGATTGGAGCAGTGCTTATCGGCTTCCCGCTTCCCATCGTCCTCCATGCCGCAAAGCGCATGGCGAACATCGTTTTCGAGCCGAAGTGGGACCCGGGAAAATTGATCAAGGAAATCGTAAGCTACGCGAATCAGGCCAGAAAGGAAGGCATTGTCTCCCTCGATCAGAAGCTGCCTGAGATTGAAGACCCCTTTCTTAAGAAATCTCTCATGCTGGCGATCGACGGCACGGAACCCCAGGAACTGCGAAAGATGATGGAGCTTGAGATGGATAACCAGGCGGAACATGAGGAAAAAGCTCCACAAGTCTTTGAGGCCGCGGGCGGATACGCTCCCACCATCGGCATTCTGGGCGCGGTTTTAGGACTCATTCAGGTGATGCAGCACCTTGACAACATTAACGAAGTTGGGCGCGGCATCGCCGTGGCTTTCGTGGCCACGGTCTACGGCGTGGGCTCTGCCAACCTCTTTTTTCTGCCCGCTGCCGGAAAACTCAAAATTCGCCTGCGCCAGGAACAATTGAGCCGCGAGATGATTCTGGAAGGAGTCATTTCCATCCTTGAAGGATTGAATCCCCGCATGGTTGAGACGAAACTGCGCGGATTCCTGGCCACCACCGAAGAGAAAGCGGCGAAGGCCAAGGGAGAAGAAAAGGAAGTCAAGGAACCGGTTGAGGTCAGCCAGTGAGTAGAAGGAAAAAAGCCGCAAGCCACGAGAACCACGAGCGGTGGTTGATCTCCTATTCTGATTTCGTCACTCTGCTCTTTGCCTTTTTTGTGGTCATGTTCTCAGCCTCGCAGGTGGATAAGCGGAAAGTCGGGAAAATCGCTCTGGCGATGCAAGTGGCTTTTCAGGACCTCGGCATTTTCGAGAGTTCCAACACGCACGTTCCGCTGTCGCAGTCTCAACCCCTGCCTTTCTCGACCGTGCAGATGGTGGACAACGCCGCCCTGACCACGGTGCTGGGTCGGGTCGCGTCCTCTCCTGAAGGAGCGCCCGCAGCGGCGACCACCGTGATGAATCTCACGGAGCTGCGCCACAGGCTGGAACAGGCGCTTGCTCCACAGCTCGCAAAGAAAATCGTAGGGCTGCGCATGAGCCACGACACGCTTATTCTGAGCCTTCGAGAGGTCGGTTTTTTCGACAGCGGCTCAGCCACTCTGCGGCCCGAAGCTGAGCCGGTTGTCGCTCGCATTGCCAAAATACTTCAGGCCACGCCGTGCCTTCTTCGGTTTGAAGGGCACACCGATAACGTCCCCATCCATTCGGCTGCTTTTCCTTCCAACTGGGAGCTTTCCACAGCCCGCGCCACCAACATGGTCCGGCTCTTTATCACCCAGTTCGGCTTTGATCCCACGCGCCTCTCGGCGGCGGGCTACTCGAAATATCATCCAATTGCCTCGAACGCCACTTCGGAAGGCCGCGCCATGAATCGGCGAGTGGATATCGTGATCCTGCCGCTCGCAACGTGGCCCATCAATTCCGTCCAGGCGTCAACCACCACCACACTCTCACCCCTTGCCCCTCATCCAGCCAGCCCCGGCTTGCGAGCCAACAGCCCCAAGATCACTCAGGAATAGAATTTGCGTTAGCGCGGATTCCTCTCAAGGTTTCAATCTGCGTTGCCGACAATCTTAATGAGAGTTCACTTACTCTCCCCGTCGCGAAGCGGAGCTTGCGTTAAAATATTATTGTTTTATTAATATCGTTATGATATATAGGATTTGGTCAGAATTGATTCATTAAAGCCGAATTGCACTGATCAGAAATTTTTTAGAGCCAAGAGAAGTAGAAGTATTCGTTAATGAGGGGACCTGGCGGGTGGAGCTGCCCGTCGAGAGAAAGCTATCGGCTTTAATTCAAGGCTGACGATGCCAGTTTAGGCTATTTATCGACCGGCCTCGCAACCTTTCTCTGCCAATCCCCGCAATGACCCTGACTTGGATGGTCCACGGAGTTCCTGGCAACAAACAGATCGGGCTGCCCTAGTCATATGTCACATAAATACCTGGACCGAACCCACAGGCGGGACGCCCGTGCCACGGTTGTGGCATGGCCATCTTGGCCATGATCACACATTGTCCAGAAAGAATGTCCAGCGTCCGTCTCCCGAGGTGAAGATGCGCATACTTGTCGTTGAAGATGAGCCATCGCTGGCTCGGTTTCTGAAAAGCAGCCTGGAAAACCAGCAGTTCCTGGTCGATCTGGCAGGAAGCGATGGGGAAGCCCAGCAAAAGCTTGCAGAACAGCGCCACGATCTTATCCTGCTCGACCTGAAAATCCCCGGCGTCGAGGGTTTCGAGCTTTTACGCAAGGTCCGCGAACTCAAGCCTTTAACGCCTATTCTCATCCTTTCAGGAATGAACAATCTGGAAGACCGAGTGCGCGGCCTGGAACTTGGCGCTGACGATTATCTTGCCAAACCCTTCGCCCTGGCAGAGCTTCTGGCGCGCATTCGGAACCTGCTGCGGCGCGCCTCGCGCCTTCCCGACGTCAAGACCTGCATCGACGATCTCGAGCTGAATCACATGGACCGCATCGTCCAGCGTGGCGGCAAGCGGATTGACCTCAGCCCCAAAGAATACGCGCTCCTGGAATATCTGATGCGGCACAGCAACCAATGCGTGACCCGAACCATGATCATCCAGAACGTGTGGGGCTTTTCCCCCGACACAATGACCAACGTGGTGGATGTTTACATCAGTTACTTGCGAAGGAAAATCGACGATGGGTTCGGTCGCCGGCTGATCCATACCGTGCGCGGCGAAGGTTATGAAATCGGGCTCCGGCCAGAGGAGGAACCTGCGGGCCTATCCCGCAAGGCTGCCGCAACCGGAAGCCACGCTCACTTAACGGGGCACTCCTAAGACTTGCCTTAAATAAATCAAGAATCGTCGACACGCTGCGCGGCTTGCAGGCTTTGCCAGCACGCCGCTGGGCTGCCTCTCTGAAAACGTGCGCTGTGGCGGCGCCTGGAGCCTGCCCTGATGACAGAAGGGAACACGAAACCGGAATCCGTTTCCCTCACCCCCCAGCCCTCTCCCTGCAAGGGAGAGGGAGACCCTGATAGGTCGGAGTGGGTGAGGGTGCTTTCAACGCAGTTCAGACCGTATGCTGGCGAGCTTAAAGAAAACCTAACTCAGCAACGTTACAGGCTGGAACGCCAGGTTGTTCATAAATGTCATTGAGACAAGCGGAGCTGCACGATGACAACTGTCGTCGCAAGTGATAATCCCCAATTTCGCCATCAGGTTGTGACTCGATTGCGATCCTCGAGTTGGACTGCCGAAGAAGTGCGGGGCGGCGCGGAAGCGCTGGCAATGGTCGAGGAGGGCCGTTGTGAAATCCTGGTGCTCGACCGCCGGTTGCCCGATCTCGACGCCACAGAACTTTCATGGATGGTTAAGGCCCGGCATCCGCAGGTTGAAGTCCTGGTGGTTGACTCTGAAGCCCGCAAACCTCTGCTGGTTCACGAGCCGCCTCGGAACGCCAAAAGCGGAGAACTGCTCAATCTCTTGTGGGAGGTCCCTGAACAAACGCTCGCTGAGTTGGAATCCCAGCCGTTGATTGAACCTGCTGCCGCGCTTCCGTCCTGTCCGCGGATCGAACCTCTGCCCGGCATGATCGGCGGGAGCGCGGCGATGCGCCAGGTCTATTCGCTCTCGCGTTTGGTGACGACTCGAAACACAACGGTTTTGATCATCGGCGAGACTGGAACCGGCAAGGAACTGGTTGCGCGAGCCATTCATCAACTCAGCCCGCGAGCCAAGCAGCCGCTGGTCACGGTCAATTGCGCCGCCATTCCCGAATCGCTGCTCGAATCGGAGCTTTTCGGCTATGCGCGCGGCGCTTTCACCGGAGCCTCGCAATCCCGCCTGGGTCGGATTCATTCGGCCCATGGAGGAACCCTCTTCCTCGATGAAATCGGCGAACTACCCTTAAGCATTCAGGCCAAACTCTTGCGATTCCTTCAGGAAGGCGAAGTCCAGCGCCTGGGCAGCCCGGACATTGTGCGGGTTGATGTGCGTGTGATCGCGGCCACAAATGCCGACCTGATCCACCTGATCGCAGAAAACCGTTTTCGGGAAGATCTATATTATCGTCTCACCGTCTTCCCCATTGTTGTCTCGCCCCTGCGCGAGCGCCCGGAGGATATTCCCGCCCTTAGCCAGCATTTTCTGCAACTCTTCTGCCAGGAATCCGGCGTTCCACCCAAAAGACTGACCCCTGCAGCCCTTCGGATGCTCGAAAAGCATGGCTGGCCTGGAAATATCCGCGAACTCCGGCATACCATCGAGCGAGCCTTCATTCTCTCGGGCGATCAAGCCGAGATTCTCCCGGAACACATCAGCCTTCAGGCCCGCCTCAAAAAGGATTAAAGAAATTTTAGTCCCCAGCCCTCCTGATTGGCATGGTTTGTGCTCTGAGGACTCTGTGATGCTAAGTTTGCCTACCCAGGAGAAAAAAGTGCCTCCCCAACCGGAAGACCTGAAGTCTGCCCGGATGGATCTGGATCAGGCTTTTGAATCATTCCTCCATGTTGCCGGAGTCCTCGAGGGGTCTTACGGCCATCTTCGAGCGGAAATCAGCCGGCTGCGGGAAGAGCTTGAAGTCAAGAATGCCGCTCTCGCCCAGAGCCTTGCTGAGAACGAACGGATTCGCGCCTATCTCAGCCGGATTCTGGAGTCGCTGCCCTGCGGCGTCCTGGTGGTCAATCGCGACCTTGATTTTAAGCTGATCAATCCGGAAGCCCGGCGGCTACTGAACTCCAATTCTCACAACGGCACAGGGCTGGCGGAGGATATCCCCGCGAACCTGAAATCCTCGTTGAAGGACCTGGTCTCCCAACCTTCAGGCGAAGAGCGCGTCTGGTGTTTTGACGATAGCGCCGATGCCCGGACGATTGCGATCAATTGCGCGGGCCTGCCGGAAGCTTCTTCTGCGCACGGCGACTTCGTGCTGATTTTGCGCGATATCACCGAACAGAGGCGGCTGGAGCGGGAAAGAGAGATTGCGCGCCGCATGCGCGCCCTGGCGGAAATGACCGCCCTTCTGGCTCATGAAATTCGCAACCCCCTGGCCAGCCTGGAGCTTTTTGCCGGATTGATTCAAGGAGCCGTCAGCAACGACCCCGAAGCCAGCCAGTGGGCCGTTCACCTTCACGCAGGATTGCGCGGCCTTTCGGCGACGGTTAACAACGTTCTCCATTTTTATACCCAGGCGCCGCCCCAAACAAAGCCAATAAACCTGGCGGAACTCATCGACCATACCGTTCAGTTTCTTCAGCCGCTTGCGCTCCAGCGCGGCATGGCGATTCAATGGGAAAAGCCTGCGGTGTCCGTCATTTTTCAGGCCGATCCTCATCGCCTGCAACAGGTCTTCTTCAACCTTGCCATTAACGCTTTTCGTTCCATGAATCCCGGAGGGCGTCTGACCATCCGTCTAGGCTCAGAGACGACGCAAAGCGGAGCGACCGAGGCGCGGATTGACTTTGAAGATCAGGGTATGGGCATCCTGCCGGAGATTCTGGAGAAAATCTTCGAGCCGGGGTTCACCACGCGCGCTGGCAGCCCCGGGCTGGGTCTGGCTGTATGCCAGAAGGTTGTGGAGGAACATCAGGGAAGGCTTGGCGTGCGGAGCGCGCCGGCGGCGGGAACCACGTTTACACTCACCTTTCCCCTTTCAGGAGGCCCAGCATGACGGATGTCATGGTCGTGGATGACGAAATTGGCATGCGGGCGGCGCTCGAAGCCAGTTTTCGCAGCCACGGCTGGAGAGTTCAAACCGCTTCGGGCAAAAACGAAGCGCTGACGGTTTTTCGGTCGGCGCCCTGCCCACTCGTGGTTACGGACATGCGAATGCCCGATGGCGATGGGCTGGGCGTGATGCAGGGCATCCGCGCCATGGCGCCCGAGACCGCATTCATCTTTCTCACCGCTTATGGCTCGGTGCCGGAAGCCGTCAACGCCATGAAGGAAGGCGCTTGCGACTACCTCATCAAGCCGGTTTCTTTCCCGGTGCTGAAGGAAACCGCCGAACGCATCCTGCAACGCACCCCTGAGGATGCTTCCAGTTCCAACGAAGAGGGCCTGATTGGCCATTCGCCGCGTTTTCGCAGCCTTCTCGAACGCGCCCGGCAGATTGCCAAAACGGATGTGGACGTTTTAATTGAAGCCGAGAGCGGAACGGGCAAGGAGAAGCTGGCGCATTTCATTCATCAGTCCAGCAGCCGTCGCAACGGTCCATTTGTGGCGGTTAACTGCGCTGCTTTCCCCGAGGCCTTGCTCGAAAGCGAACTCTTCGGGCACGTCCGCGGCGCCTTTACCGGCGCTCTCGCTTCCAAAGCCGGCAAATTCGAGATGGCGCAGGGGGGAACGCT
>Ga0209061_1004393_pt1 | contig 13634 bp, 9 predicted proteins | sample Coa_R1_10_FD_187157 | JGI IMG/M metagenome (GOLD analysis project Ga0209061, IMG submission 187157) | Surface soil microbial communities from Centralia Pennsylvania, which are recovering from an underground coalmine fire - Coalmine... | ecosystem: Environmental > Terrestrial > Soil > Unclassified...
GGCGAAACGGATTGTCTGCGAGGCTGCTGCCTGCCTCTTTCGCCGGACGCATACCCACGCAGACGCCTCATCGCGTTCCATACGCCACCATTGTCATGTCTACCACCTACTTGGGCGCGTGGCGTCCAGGAACCTGTGGCGCAGGTATCTTCTCGTGCCCGGTGCGCGCGTCATGCCGCGCGGGCACTTGCGGCGCAGGTATCTTCTCGTGCCCTGCATGTGGGTTACGCCTTGCAGGAACCTGGGGTGCGGGGGTTTTCTCTATGCGCGGCCCTGGCGCAGGTTTTACAAGTGGTGGCCGCGAGCTTTTGGTTGCCATTGTTCTGCGATCCTTTCTGACTCTCCCAGATCACCCCTTCCCATCTATGGGAAGGGGTTAGGGGTTAGGTCTCTCCTCCTTAGCTACAGGATATACCCACTGGCGTCGAACAGCACGTTGGTGTGCGCGCCGCTACTCATATCCACCTGGATGGCCAACGCCCCTCCGCTGCTCAAACCAATCGTCACCCCATTGGCGATGGTCTGGCCGCTGGCGAAGTTGATGCTGCTGGTAGCAGGCAATGAGGCGCCTGCAGGATAGAGGCGCAAATCGCCGTCGCTGGTGGGGCCAACCACCGTTACATTGCCAATGACGCCCACTGCGCCGGACGGCACGCTGATCCCGCCGACACTGACGCCCGTCACCTGCACGGTGTGATTGGAGCCAGCCGTCCAGGGCGAGCCAGTGCGCGTATCGAGCAGGCGGATCGGCTTCGCCAGGAAGTTGACCGAGCCGCTGACGCCCGGCACGCCCGCCGCCACACGCCGCCATGTGCCAGGGCTGCCACCCGCTACACAGATATACAGATCGCCCGCCTCATCGCGAATCTGCTCGCCGGTAAAGTATGAGCCGCTGGTGGGCGCGCCGGTAAAGCCGGACAACTCTTGAAAGAGTCGCCCAGTGCCCACTGCGGCGAGGTCAATACCTGTAGATGTTATGCCACGAACGCCCCAGCCGCTGTCGCCTTGTCCAATTACACCATACCCAGCGGAGCCAAACGCCTGGCCCAACACACCATTGCCGCTGGTGCCGGAGACAGCGTTGATGGCAAACGAACTGCCACCGTTGCCGCCGGCGATGCTCAGGAGAACAGTATCCGCGGACGTATTGATCCAGGTGGTCTGTGATGTGGAGCCATTGAGTTGGCCTAAGATCAGACTATCGCCGTCGGCGGCATGGGCAGTGGTTCTGCTCAACCCGGCGGTTCCGGCAGCGGCGGCCAGCGCGGCGGCTGCGCCCAGGCCGCCCCATTTCAGCAGGCCGCGGCGGCTGGTCGCCTTGCGGGCGACGGGCGTCTCGTCGCTCGCGTTCTGGTCTGTGGCATCGTCCGCTTCGACGATCTCAACGGGTGTTTCCATCGGCTGCGTCAACTGCTGGATCGTCGCCGCCATCTGGGCGATCTGCGCCTGTTGCGCCACCAGCATGGCGCGCAATTCCTCGATTGATTGCGATGGTTCATCGGAGGGACGCGCTACAGATTCGACGGTTGCTTCGCCTTGCTCGGCGGATTGTTTGCGCGAGGTTCGTGATGTCACGGTAGCCATAGAAGACTTCCTCCTACCACTTGCGATGGTCTGACGCGCCACATTGGCGTGTCAGTCTCGTTCACCATATGAGCGCCCCGCCTGTGCGCAGGAGGGATGCGGCCGCTTACAAACACCGATTCTGAGAACACTTCGCGATCCCTCTATCCCTACGCGCCAGGCAAAACGACGCTCTTCACCCAGTATGCTGGAAGAACGAGCGAAACGCTGTGAGCTACGACCATTTCGCCTGCTAGATTACCGGCAGAATTACCGGCAGAACTTGCTCGTCACATCTGCCGGTTGGCGTGGTATCATAGAGGTATTCCGTGTACTTCTGAATAGGTTCAGATAGCTTGCAGAACACTCAGGGCATGTGAGGTAGGCTGTGACATCATCAAATCCGACCGACACCTCATCAACCACCGGAGCCTCTGAGCTGGGCGAATTGCTGAAGCAGCGGCGCATCGCCAACGGGATCACTCAGGAGGAACTGGCCGAGCGCGCTGGGGTCAGCGTGCGCGCCATCAGCGATCTCGAACGTGGGCTGCGACGGGCGCCGCACAAAGAGACGCTCAACCTACTGGCCGACGCCCTGCGTATGGCCGACGACGAGCGCGCTGCCCTTCATGCCGCCGCCTATCGCATTCGCGGAGGTGGGATTTCTGCGCCACTGGCCCCATCCACACAGACCACACCCTCTGCGATGGAACCGGTGGATGGCGCCTTCTTGTACGCGCCGTTTACTCCTCTGATCGGGCGCGAGCAGGATCAGGAGGCCATCGTCAAGCTCTTGCTGCGGCCCATCACACGCCTGGTCACACTGATCGGCCCGGCGGGTATCGGCAAAACACGCCTTGCGTTGAGTGTTGCGCGCGAATTGACCGGACTTCCCATCCAGTTCTCCGACGGGGTGACAACTGTGGCGCTGGCGACCGTTCATGATCCCGCAACGGCGCTGGGAATGATCGCCCAGGTCACGAACCTACCGGAAGCGGTCGGCGTGAACCCGCTTCAACGCCTGATTGACGCCTTTCACGAGAAGAATGCGCTGCTGCTGCTGGATAACCTCGAACAAGTCACCTCGGTGGGGCCAGCCCTGGTGGAGTTGCTGCGCGCCTGCCCGCTCCTCAAGCTGCTCATCACCAGCCGGTCGGCGCTGCGTGTCAGCGGTGAATACGAATACGCCGTACCGCCGCTCAGTCTGCCGGAGAACATCATCGGCGCGCCACTGGAATCACTTGCCGCATCTGCTGCGGTGACGCTCTTCACCCAGCGGGCGCAGACTGTGCAGCCCGGTTTCACGCTCACCGAAACACTCGCGCCGATTGTGGGCGAGATCTGTCAGCGATTGGATGGCATCCCGCTGGCCATCGAACTGGCCGCCGCCCGGCTCCGCCTGTTTTCGGCGCCGATGCTGCTGGCGCGCATGGAGCAACGCTTCGCCGTGCTGACCGGCGGCTCACGCGATCTGCCAGAGCGCCAGCGCACGATGGAGCGCGCCATCGGGTGGAGCTACGATCTGCTGAGCGACGCCGAGCGTATGCTCTTCCAGCGGTTAGCCGTCTTCGAGGGCAGCTTTACGCTTCATGCGGCGGAAGCCATTTGCGCTGATGATCTGCGCCTCGCTGCCGGCATGGGGGGCGCCACAAACCTGTTCGATCTGATGGATGGGCTGGTCAACAACAGCCTGCTTCAGCGCTGGGAGCCGCCCACGCCTGCGGTTCTGCCTGCGAAGACGCCGGAAAGCAGGCCAGCGCCCAATCCCGGCGAGATAGAGCCGCGCTTTCACCTCCTCGAAACGATCCGCCAGTTTGGCCTCGAACGGCTCGTCGTCAGTGGCGCCAGCGAACGCATTCACGCGCGCCACGCCGAGTATTTCCTCGCGTTGGCCGAGGAGGCCGAGCCAAAGCTACGTGGCGCGGGGCAGGATGCCGCGCTGAGGCAACTCAGTAGCGACAACGACAACCTGCGGGCGGCGCTGCGCTGGGCGCGGACACACCATGCGGCTGCGCTGGGGCTGCGGCTGGCGGGCGCGCTCTGGCGCTATTGGATCGTCGCTGGCGCTCTGACCGAGGGCCGCGCCTGGCTCAATGAGTTCCTGCAACTAGATGAACAGGCCGCTCCCGCCGACAAGGCGCCCATCGTGGCGCGCGCCCAGGCGCTCTATGGCGAGGGGACGTTGGCGGCGGAGCAGGGCGCCTATGAACAGGCAAACGCGCGCGCCTACGAGACGCTTGCGCTTTTCCCCGATGGAGCCGTCAGCGCGGGCGTGTGGGGAGTGCGCGCGCTCAACCTGCTCGCAGTGGTGGCGCGCTACCGCAGCGATATGCTTGAAGCCGAGCGGCTCTATCTCGAATGCCTGACAGTGCAGCGTGCGCTCGATGACAAGCAGGGCATCGCGGTGGCGCTGAATAACCTGGGGGTGGTCGCTGTCGAGACGGGCGCCCATGAGCGCGCCACGGGCTACTTTGAGGAGAGCCTGGAGCTCAAACGCCAGATTGGCGACACGCGCGGCGTGGCGGTTGGCCTACTCAACCTGGGCGATCTGGCGCGCAAAGCAGGCGATCACGCGCGCGCGCTGGCGCTCTTCGAGGAAAGCCATGCGCTCTTCACCACCATTGGCGACCGCCGTGGCGCTGCGCTCAGCCTGAGCAACCAGGGCGAGGCATGGCGCACAGCGAGCGACCTTGCACGCGCGGAGGCGCGTTCCCGCCAGGCGTTGGCGATCTTCCGCGAGATTAACGATCTCTGGGGAATGACTCAGGCGCTCAACAACCTGGGCGCCGTCGCGCTCAGCCAGGGCGATGACACGCACGCCCAGGCGCACTATAGCGAGAGCCTGATGCTCTATCAGCGCGCCAGCAATCAGGTGGGCGTCGTTGAGGCCATCGAGGGCATTGCGGCGCTCAGCATGCGACGGGGAGACGCGCAGCGAGCGGTTCGCCTCTGGGGCGCTACAACCGCTTCGCGCGCAACCTCGCATACCCCCCTGGCGCCGGATGTCCATGCCGCCCAGGAGGAGATGCTGGCGCAGGCGCGCAGACTGCTGGGCGAGGAGACGTTCAAAGCCGCCTGGGCCGAAGGGCGCCAGCTCTCGCACGCGGCGCTGCTGGCTGAGGCGGCTGGTGGCTAGGAGGAATGAGATTGAGGGAGGGGCGCGATGCCAGCAAAGAGAACAAGCATTCTCGTCGCGGATGACGATCCGCAGTTGTTGCGATTAGTAGCGCGCAACCTGGAGATGGAAGGCTACCAGGTACAGACGGCGACCGACGGACAGGAAGCGCTCGATCAGATCACTGACGAGCCACCCGATCTTGCTATCCTCGATGTGATGATGCCCCGCCTCGATGGCTTCGCCGTCTGCCAGCGTGTGCGCGAATTTTCTTCGCTCCCCATCATGATCCTGACGGCGCGTGGGGCCGATGGCGATAAGGTGCGCGGTTTCGACCTCGGCGCCGATGATTATCTGACCAAGCCTTTTAGCGTAGGCGAACTGCTGGGGCGTGTGCGCGCTATTCTCCGCCGCAGCCAGATGAGCGGCGACAGCCCACACGCCACCCAGGCGCGCAGCTCAATTGGCGACCTGACGATTGACTTTGCTCAACGATTAGTGACGCGGAACGGACGCGAGATCATCCTGACACCTATTGAATATCGCCTGCTGGCGTATCTTGCCCAGAACGCCGGACGGGTCATCACCCAGGACTTGCTGCTGGAACACGTCTGGGGCGATGAGTATGTGGGCGAGAGCCATCTCTTGCAGGTAAACATCAACCGTCTGCGGCGCAAACTGGAAGACGACCCCGCTCATCCCCGTTATATCCTCACGAAGACGGGTATCGGCTACCTCCTGGCGGCAAGCTAACCCCAGGGTGCTCTCTTGTGATAGCCTCGTGATGTAGTGTCGCGGCGCTGTGATGGCGCTGTGATACCCCTCGCATATGCTCAAAGTGTTGGAAGCGTGACACGGAGTCTCCACTTCCCCTCACCAATCCTGCATGACAGCGGCATAGTATCTGCCGTGTCAAAAGGAGGGCATATGCGATTCACTACCTCATCAAACGCCAGCGACTTCACCCACACTGTTGCTAGCGAGACCACCAGGCAGGCCAGACGCCTGACCGGCGCCATCCGCCGTGTCCATCCGGAGGCCGCCACCACTATCCCCGAGCCACCATTGGCGCGTTTCCTTTTCGCCGACCGCCGCATGGCCTGGATCTGGCTGCTCATCCGCATTTACGCGGGCTACGCCTGGTTCGCCGCAGGATGGGAGAAGCTCACCGGAACCTCAATTGACATTGGCTCCTTCGGCGAGAAGTCGCCCGGCGGGCCGTGGGTCTTCACCACACATACGGGCGCCGCCATCCAGGGCTTCGTCCATGGGGCGCTCGCGCAAACCACCGGCGCGCATGCGAACGTCCAGGGCTGGTACGCCAGCTTCCTGCAAACGTTTGTACTGCCACACCCCGCCTTCTGGGCGTATCTCATCACCTTTGGCGAACTCGCCGTCGGTCTGGGATTGATCCTGGGTGTCCTCACCGGCATCGCGGCGTTCTTCGGTGTCTTCATGAACCTCAACTACTTGCTGGCCGGGGCCATCAGCACGAACCCCATCCTGGGCTTCCTGGGATTGTTCCTGGTTCTGGCGTGGCGCATCGCGGGCTACTACGGCGCCGACCGCTACCTGTTGCCGCTGATTGGCGTCCCGTGGACAGGCCCGCTCGTCTCCTACACGGACACTGCACAGCCTGTAACGCTCTCCCCGAAGACGCCAGAGATGCTCAGCGATACTGACACGATTGACCCAACCAGCCAATCACCTAACGCGCGCAACCACGCCACGAAGCCAACAACCCATGCGTCAACGCTGTCGCGCTCAGCGCCTATCCGGTAGGGGCGCGCAGCACAACCATCCCCTCCCTCGGCTGAGGGAGGGGATATTCGCCCAATCATACAACTTCGCGTCCACCCATTCCGAATAGGAGGCATACCCTATGTTCCGCCGTATACTCATCCCGTGGGATACCTCGCCAAACGCCCACGCCGCCCAACACGACGCGCGCGCCCTGGCAAGCTCACTCGCCGCCCGCACAGGCGCATCTATCCTCCTGGCGCACGTTATCCCCTTCGCGGGAGACAGCGTGAAAGACGCCGAAGAACACGCCCAGGTGGAGCGGCAGGCGCGCTACCTGCGAGATAACGGACTCGACGCCAGCGCCGTCACCGCCATCGGCCCCATCGCCGAGACCATCCTCGTGATTGCTCAGGATCACAAGGCCGACCTGCTCCTTCTGGCGCCCCAGCAACATGGGCTATTCGAGTCGCTCTGGCGCCACAGTGTGAGCGCACAGATTTTCTCTCAAGCGTCGTTGCCCACGCTGATCACGCCGCCACCCGCCCATCCAAGCGAGGCCAGCCAGCGGTCGGTCGATCTCTTGGAGACGCCCATCGCCTCGGTGATCGTCGCGCTGGATGGCAGCGAGCTGGCCGAACGCGCTCTGCCCTATGCGCGCGCGTTCGCCGAAGAATACCAGCGCCCGTTGCTGCTCACGCGCGTGCTGGCGCCTATCGTCGCCTGGACAGGGCCGGAGGCCGCGCCATTCTTGATAGAGGCCGAAGAGGAGAACGAGCGAGCCGCGCTACGCTATCTGCAAAGTGTAAAGCAGCGCATGGACGCGCAAACCGATCTACCCACGCATATGACGCTACGAATAGGCCAACCGGCTGACGAGATTCGGCGTGTGTTCGAGGAACATCCAGGCAGCCTGCTGGTGATGTCTACCCACGGACGCACCGGCATGACACGCGCTCTGCTGGGCAGCGTCACCACCGAGGTCATGCGCCATGCCCTCGCGCCTATGCTAATCATCCCACCGCACTGCCCGCCGCTGGCGCATGCAGACGACGCCTATGCGCCAACCGAGGTCACCGAGGCGACGGCAAACGAGCCTGTCGCAACGGCGACGCCTTTGCAATAAACCGGATGGATATAAACCAACCGCCCGCAGGAGTCATCTGTTTCCAGGCTTCTGCGGGCGAGAAGGAGCGCACAACATGGCGTACCGCTTTGAGGTGAACCTCACCTCGTGTATCAACTGCGGCATTTGTATGGATCTCTGCCCAGTGCGTTGCCTGGATATGACGCGCCCCAGTGGGACAGGCGAGCCTGGCGACGCCAGCCAGCGGCTCAGCCCCATCCCCGGCGACGAAGGCGAGCGCGCATGGATGATGCTCGCGCCAACGCAGGTGGCGGCGTGCATCGGCTGCCAGGTCTGCGCGCAGGAATGCCCTACCAACGCGATCACCATCGTCCCAGGCGCAACCAATGTGAAGTACGCCGCGCGTGGCCCCATTGCACACCTGCCTGAAGGCGACGGCTGGCAGCCGTTCGATGCCTTTACACGCGCCGTGCCTGCCGAGCCGGGCGAGACACCCTGGGGGCCGATGACACTGGCCGCTACAGCGAGTGGCTCAAGTGGCTCGCCCGCGCCCGACCATGCCTGGCATGTGGCGGAACGTAAAGCGCCGTGGCAAAGCTGGCGCGCATGGCTGGGTGAGCGCCAGGAAGACCTGCGCGCGCCATGTCAGGCTGCCTGCCCGGTTGGCACAAACGCCGGTCTCTATGTCAGCCTGATCGCTGAGGGACGCTACGATGAGGCGCTGCGGGTGGCTGCCGAACCCAATCCATTCCCGGTGATTTGTGGCCGCGTCTGTACCGCCCCTTGCGAGGCTGTCTGCCGCCGTGGCGAATTCGACGCGCCCATCGCCATCCGCGATCTCAAACGCTTCGTTACCGATCAGGCCGACCCGGCGAAAGCGGATCGCCGCCAGCTTCCAAAACCCAAACAGCAATACAGTGAGCGCGTGGCCATCGTCGGCGCCGGGCCGACCGGACTGAGCGCAGCCTACTACCTGGCGCGGCGTGGGTATCAGGTAACGGTCTTCGACGCGATGCCCGTCGCAGGCGGCATGATGTCAATTGGCATTCCGGCGTACCGGCTCCCACGCAACGAACTCACCCGCGATATTGACGCCATCCGCGATCTGGGCGTGCAGATTCGCCTGAACACGGCGATTGGACGCGACATCGAACTGGAGACGTTGCGCCAGACCTATAACGCCGTCCTGTTGGCGGTTGGCGCGCAACGCAGCCAGCGGTTGGGCGTCTCCGGTGAAGAACTCTACGGCGTCATCCCGGCGACGACTTTCCTCAAAGCCTTCAACCTGACGCCTGAGAGCGAGGCCGCGCGCCTCAGTGGCGTGGTGGCTGTGGTGGGCGGCGGCAGCACGGCGATGGACGCGGCGCGGTCAGCGTTGCGTGCGGGCGCTCATGAAGTTCATATCCTCTACCGGCGAACACGCGCCGAGGCGCCAGCGCAGCCGGAGGAGGTTGAGGCGGCCATCGCCGAAGGCATACAGTTCCACGAGTTGGTCGCGCCAACGGCGCTCGGCGGCCTGAATGGCAGGCTCACGCGTGTCGCCTGCCAGCGTATGCGCCTGGGCGAACCCGACGCGCACGGGCGACGCCAGCCTGAAGCCATCCCAGACGAGACGTTCACACTCCCAATAGACTATCTGCTGGTCGCTATTGGCGAAGCGCCCGATCCCTCGTTCCTGCCGGAAGGCTCGCGCGTGGAGGTGGCCGCATGGGGTGGCCTGTTGATTGACCCTGATACGCTGGCGACCGGCGCGAAGGGCGTCTTCGCGGCGGGCGATTGCTCCTACGGCCCAAAGACAATCATCCACGCTGCCGAGCATGGGCGTCTGGCCGCGCGAGCGATCCACGCCTATCTGCGCTCCTATCGCCTCCACAGCGTGCGGGAACTGCCCGAAGACGAGTTCCAGACGCCCTCGACGCTGCCCCCCAATGGCGCCGTCACGATTGACATACGACCGACGCCGCGCGCGCATATGCCAACGCTTGAGGAACATGCTTCGGCGCGTCGTCCCGGCATGGCGGAGTACGCGCTTGGCTTTTCAGAGAGGCAGGCGCGCCGCGAGGCCAGCCGCTGCCTGCGCTGCGACCTGGCCTACCTCTGCCCGACGATTCACACCATCACAACCGACACAGCGGAAACGACAGAGCAGCCACAGACTGCAGAATCAGTTCCCGCGAAGTGAGGAGGATTCTTCCCATGAACCCACAAGACTTGACGAACGCAATTGTCACCGGCATTGGCGCCGGAGGTGAACAGTTCCTTGAAGGGACACTCGCCGCCGCCCTGCCCATCATTTGGCTGGGGCTGCTGGGCCTGCACCTGGGCCGCCCCTACATCCTCGCCATGATCGATCGCTTCACCCTGCGGCTGGGGGCCGATCTGCTCTGGCTGGTCTATGTCGCTCTGCGCGATATGCTCATCGTTTCGGGCGTCGTTATGAGCTTCATGTTCTTCTTCCCGGATGTCGTCATCACCGATGCGTTGCCATTGACCGGTGGGCTGGCCGCCGTCGCGCTCTTCGCCGTGCTGCTGATCAAGCTGATGGGTGATCCTGACCACAACCCGCACTCCTTCCAGGCAGTGACGGCGCTGTTGGCGTTGGGCGCCGCGCTCTACTTCATCCCCTATATGCTGGGTGTGCAAGCCAGTGGCGTGGCGGCAGGTTCGCTAGGGACGGTCAGCGCATTCCTAGTAACGAACACAAACCCCATCTGGGCGGTGGGTATTGGCTATGTCGCCATCGCCTGCCTGGCCATTATGGGCGCCATCGCGGCGATCTACACGTTGCGAGTGGGCGGCCAGCCCGAAGAAACATCCACTCAACAGCAATAAGCAGAGCCAGGCGTTTGTCTTGCAAGTGAAACAGGAGTACACCTATGTCCCCACAAGATGTTGCTGACGCCATCACCGCGGCGCTCGTTCAGGGCGGTTCGCAGTGGTTGGTCTCGACGCTCGTCGCGTTTCTGCCCGTCCTCTGGACGATGGCGTTGATCCTTCAAATTGGCCGCCCGTATGTGCTGCGCACACTGCGCCGCTGTGGGCTGCGCCTCGGCGCGGATGTCTGGTGGATGAGCTATCTGCTGATGCGCGACGCGACGCTGCTGGCCACCTTCGCGCTGAGCTGGCTCTTCTTCGAGCCAAACCTTGTCGTGAACCAGGCGTTGCCCATCACCGGTTCGCTGGCGGCGCTCTGCCTGCTGCTCGCGCTGGCCGTCAAGCTGACCCGCCGCGCGGATGACGACATCAACGCCTATCGCCTGACGACGCTCTTCCTGGTGATCGGCGCGACGCTCTACTACTTCCCACAGGTCTTCGCCGTGGAGGCCACCAGCCAGGAACATCTGAGCTGGTTCACCCAGTACCTCACCACGAACACCAACACGACGGTGGCGCTCTGGCTGATGTGGGTCTCGCTGGCGGGCGTCGCGCTCGTCGCGGTCTGGCTCTTCATCCAGGTGATGCGCTCGGTCAATCGCAGCATGCGCCCGGCGCAGCCAACCGCCCCAGCAGATGCAGCTCCCGCCAGACCGATGGCAGCCGAGGCGCCTTCTGTAGTGCGCCGCTGATCCCATCAGGTACATGTTCTTCCGGCCTCGCTCTCCATTCAGGGAACGGGGCTGGAAGCAAAATCCGCAGCGTCGTATGATCACCCATAGTTCCATGCAGGCGTCAGTAAGGAGCGCGGATGAAGACCCCATCTAAACGGAGACATTCCTCCACGGCGGAAGATCAGCTTCTTGCCCGGCCACCTATTCAACGCCAGGAGCCATACGACGACAACCCATTCGAGCAGTTTTTCGAGCACGCGCCCGACGCCGTGGTCATCGCCTCGATAGAGGGCGCGATCAGGATGGTCAACCGGCAGGCCGAAACGCTCTTTGGCTATCCCCGCGCGGCGCTAGTTGACGCTGAGATCGAATTACTGATTCCACAACGGTATCGCGTGCGCCACTCACAGCTACGCGCAGACTACACCGCGCATCCACGGGTGCGCCCAATGGGGGTAGGATTGGAACTCTACGGCGTGCGCCAGGATGGCAAAGAGTTTCCCGTCGAGATCAGCCTCAGCCCAATCATGCTGCATGGCGAACACTGTGTCATGGCAGTGATCCGCGATGTGACCGAACGCAAGCGGCTAGAACGCCAGGCGCGCGAGGCGCTGAACACCATGCTGCAACTGGCCGAGGAGCGCCGCAAATTGCTCCAGGTGGTCTTGGACGAACTTCCTGGTGGCGTGTACCTCACGCGCGGACGCGACGCCCGCCTGGCGCTGGCCAACCGTGCGGCGGAAGAGGTCTGGGGGGCGCGCTGGCCCATTGGCATGCCCATGCGCGAGTTCCTGGCGACCAGTGGTGTACGCATCTTCAACAACGAGGGGCGCGAACTCACCGAAGATGAGCTGGCGACGGTGCGCGCGGCGCGCACTGGCGTAGCGATCCATCACCACCAGGAGAGCATCCAACGACCCGACGGACGAGCGCAACCCGTTATGCTCAACGTTGTGGCGCTGGATAGCTCCCTGCTCACCTGGACAACCCAGAGGCAAGGAAAGCATGAGCCGCCAGGGATCGAAGCGCCTGGCGAAGAAATGTCGCTTCAGCAGCCGGAATACGCTTCGCTGGTCATCTTGCAGGACATCTCCGCCATCAAAGACGCTGAGCGGATGAAGGACGACTTCATCACCATCGCTGCGCACGAACTGAAGACGCCAATGGCGGTCGTTGCGGGCTACACCGATCTGCTGGCGCGCCAGCTTCGCAACGAGCATGCAGCCAATGGCAATGCGCCGCCCGCCTGGGAGGAAGAGGCGCTCACGACCATTGAGGACGCTACGCGCCGCCTCGTCGAGCTTGTGGATGATCTGCTGGATGTGACACGCTTGCAGGGTGGTCGCCTTCATCTGCGTATCGAGCCGCACGATCTGGTGGCGCTGGCGCGGCGCGTGATCCGGCGCCTGAGCGTGACCACCACGCGCCACACCATCTCGCTTCAGAGCGACGCCGAGCATGTTGTCGTTAATTGCGACAGCGGGCGTATCGAACAGGCGCTCAGCAACCTGATCAGCAACGCCATCAAGTATAGTCCGGCGGGCGGCGAGATTACGGTAGAAGTGACCGGCGCAGTAGAGACACAGCTACAATCCGGCGGGATGGACAAGATGGCAGAAGTGCGTGTACGCGATCACGGCATCGGTATACCAGACGATCAGCAGCATCGCATCTTTGGCCGTTTTTCCCGCGCCGAGAACGCAGCCGCGCTGGGCATCGGTGGCGTGGGGCTGGGACTCTATCTCTGTCGCGAGTTGATACAGCGCCAGGGTGGGCGCATCTGGTTCCACTCGGTCGAGGGACAGGGAACCATCTTTGCGTTTACGCTGCCGCTTACCGAAGAAACATCTGATGCAGAGGCGGCTTCGGCAGTATAATCCGATGACGTAGCGCGACGAAGCGCCAGAGACGCCATCTGGCGCGCAACATGCTTGCCTATTCGCTGCGAGACATACTGAGTTACAGATGATCAATACGCCTGATCAGCAGAGAAACGAAGGAAGGGTCACACGCCATGAGCCAGCCAGACATGCCGAACATGCCGAACACGACAGAGAGCGCACAACAACCGCAACAACTAACACATGCTCTGCGTATCCTCACGCTCAACAGCGGATCATCGAGCCTCAAGTTCGCGCTCTATCGCCTCAACCGCGAGGCGCCGGGTGATCCAACCCTTTCCACGATGACGCTTGAAGCGCAGGGCAGCCTGAACGACATTGGCGGCCAGGAGACGACCTTCACCGTACGCGCGGCCAACGGCGCATCGCTGACGAACGAGCGGGTGGCGATGGCAGAGCAGGCAGCCGCGCTGCAACATCTGCTGGCCTGGGCGCGTGGCGCCGAGGCAAAAGCAAGATTTGAGGGGCTGGCCGCCGTGGGTCATCGCATCGTTCACGGCGGCCAGCAGTATCAAAGCCCACAGCGCATCACCCCGCAGGTGATGGAGACCCTCCGCTCGCTGATCCCCCTGGCGCCCAACCATCTCCCATCCGAGATCGCCGCCATCGAGGCGGTTGGCAAAGCATGGCCCGATGTGCCACAGGTCGCCTGCTTCGATACCGCCTTCCATGCCACTATG
>Ga0209061_1004394_pt1 | contig 13634 bp, 9 predicted proteins | sample Coa_R1_10_FD_187157 | JGI IMG/M metagenome (GOLD analysis project Ga0209061, IMG submission 187157) | Surface soil microbial communities from Centralia Pennsylvania, which are recovering from an underground coalmine fire - Coalmine... | ecosystem: Environmental > Terrestrial > Soil > Unclassified...
TGAATGGTGCCATCCTTGCTAATCACGGCCTCCAGCCGAACAACTCCCTGGATGCGCGCCATCTTGGCCAGTGGGGGATAGACGGGCATCGGCCGATAAATCGCTTTGGCCGCCTCCACCTGGCCACCCACGCGAATTCGCGTCGGCACTTTAGGCTTCGGGGGCGGTGGAGGAGGAGCTCCGGTGCCCAGGCCGCCCAGCACGCCTCCAATCACGCCACTTTCGCTGCCTCCCGGGACTCCGCCCGGAACTCCGCCCACCACCCCGGCGTTTGTGGGCGGCTCAGGTTCATCTTTAATCTGCTTGATGGTTTTGGGAATAACCGTCGGCGCTTTCATCAGGTCTTGCACCGACACTCGATGGACCACCACCTTCGGCGGAGCGGCCGCAGGGGGCGGCGGGGGAGGCGGAGGTGGAGGCGGAGCCGCCAGGAAGGTCATCAGTTGAGCCTTCGGCAGCGCCTGCGTGTAAATCAAGGGGATCAGGACCATGACGCCCACCGCAATTCCATCGATGATGTAAGCGATAGGCATGGTGGCTCTTTTCCAGTTTTTGGTCTTGTTCGCCGTGTAAATCAGATAAGCCAGAAATCCCACAAAGCTGAAGATCAATGTCAGGATAAACCATAGGGTGGTGTTGAACCCTGATCGACGTGAGTCTGCATAAACGTAGCAAAGCATCAGCGCCGTTAAAAACAAAGGAACAAACCCGAAAACAACTCCCTGAACATACAGCGCCGTGTGCGACTCAGGACGCCCAAAGACTAACGAGCCGACGAAGTACCAGGCGAGGAAGCCCAACACACCCACCACGACCGAAATGATCCAATGGATCGCGCCCAGGACCGGCGCCCGCTCCGGCGATGATTCAAGCAATGCTTGGTCAAACATGGGTGAATCCTCCCAGAAAAGTTACAATGCGCTTCATCGAAAAAATCATCTTTCATCTGCGCGCGCCGGCCGGCTCACGCTTCGTCCGCCTGTCTTTGCCAGCCGGCTGTGGGGCGGAAGCAGGGGCAACTGGCTTTTTCACCCCCCCGCCGCCATAAGCCGTCGCTCGAGCCCGATCCTCCCAGTACAGCACCAGCGGACTGGCGATGGCAAAAGACGAATACGTGCCAATCACCACGCCCACCACCAAGACCAAAGAGAAACCATGAATCACTTCTCCGCCGAAAAGGAAGAGGGCCAGCACGGCAATAAACGTCAAACCTGAAGTCAGAATCGTCCGGCTCAACACCTGGTTGATGCTGCGATTAACCAGATCGCGAAAATTCTCCCGCTTATTCAAATGCATGTTTTCGCGGATACGATCAAAAGTCACGATCGTATCATTCATCGAATAGCCGATCAGGGTCAGGAACGCAGCAATAACCGTGAGCGAGATATCTTTATCCAAAAGAGAAAAAATTCCAAGTGTAATGATGACGTCGTGAAACGTTGCGATAATCGCGGCGACCCCGAATATTAACTCAAAACGGAACCAAACGTAAACCAGCATCGCCGCCAGGCCCGCCAACACCACATAGAGCGCTTGCTGGCGCAGTTTGGCCCCCACCTTGGGGCCCACAATCTGTGTATTGAACACTGAGAACTGAGAAAGATAGAAATCCTTTTCCAGGTCCGAAATGACCTGATTGTTAACGCCCGCCACCGCCGAAAGCTCATTAAAGCTTGCAATCAGGCCTTCACGAGGCGGGGTGTTGCGGTAGTTCACCATGTCCTGAGCCATGCGGCTATAGGTGTTTTGCGCAACGTCAGCGCCCTTCCCCGCCAGGTGCAGCGGATCATTCACCAACAGGTGGTCAGCTATGGTCTGGGCGCCGGCATTGTTGAAGTCAATTTTGCCCGCCGGGCCCTGGCCGTAGAGTTTATTCAACGCCTTCACGATATCCTGCTTGCCGGCATCCAGAGCGTTCTGGCTCGCCGTGGTCTGCAAATCCAGGCCGATCATAATCTCATGCTTCGATTCGGCATCGTAGCGCACCAGCGTCGCCCGATGGAGATTTTCCTGATCCAACTGATGCCGGATGGCATCCAGGTCCGGGTTCTGGGCAAATTTCACATACACCAGCGTTCCACCCCGGAAATCAATTCCATATTGCAAACCATGCTTCACGATGATGGAAGTAATACCGGCGATCAGAAGAATAACCGACACGACGATGAAGTATTTCTTCTTCCCCATCCAATCGACCTGGGGATTATGAAAGAACTCCATGCGCTATCTGCCTTTCTTCCTGCTAGATTTGACACCTGTCAGACAATTTAAGTTCCCTGAATTTTGCCTGAACTGCGTCCGAAAAATGTAGGGGCGGCATCCTCAACCGCCAGTCTCTATTTTCAATTGCTCGGGCGTGCTGGATATCGCTGTTACAGCGCGCCTTCCAGCCTTTTCGCACAGCCTCATAAAGCCGCCGCTAAACGCTCAGCGCCTCCCCTCGCTCTCGCCTGGAGAGCACGTAATCAAAAATCACTCTCGAGACGAAGACGGAGGTAAACAGGTTTGCCACCAGACCGATGGTCAACGTCACGGCAAAACCCTTGACGGGACCCGTGCCGAAGGTAAACAAAATGGCTGCCGCGGCCACGGTGGTCACGTGCGTGTCAATGATGGTCTTGAAAGCGTGATCGAATCCGCCCGCCACCGCCGCGGGCGCCGCCTTGCCCATCCGTAATTCTTCGCGGATTCTCTCAAAGATCAGGACGTTTGAATCCACGCCCATACCGACGGTCAGGATCACACCCGCTATGCCCGGCAGCGTCAGCACGCCGCCAAAATAAGCCAGCGCCGCGATCAGGATCAGAAGGTTCAGGATCAGCGCCACATCCGCATTCACGCCCGCGCCGCGATAATAAACGAGCATGAAGAGCAGAATAGCCACGAAGCCGATAATGCAGGCTTCCACGCCATGGCGAATGGAATCCGCGCCCAGCGAGGGCCCCACCGTCTGTTCCTGAAGATACGAGATGGAAGCCGGCAGCGCGCCTGAACGGAGTTTTAGAGCGAGATCAGCAACCTGTTGGGTGGTAAAGTTCCCTTCAATCTGGCCGCGATCGCTGATCTGATTTTCAATCACCGGCGCGCTTTGCACGCGGTTGTCGAGGATAATGGCCAGTTGCTTTCCGATATTCCGCTGGGTGATTTCCGCGAACCGCGAGGCGCCGGCGCGGGTCAGAGTGAAATTCACATCCGGACGCCCATTGGCGTCCTGAGAAGGCTCTGCGCCGCTCAAGTCGCGTCCCGTGATGGCTGCGATGCGATCCACCAGATACCAGGCTGGCGCGCCCGAATCGCTGGCGCCCGGAAGCAGTTCCGTATCCGGCGGCAGGACGCCGCCAAATGAGGCCATCGCTTCTTCTTTACTGGCGTACGGCCCGCCGCGAACAATTTTAAGCTCCAGCATGGCCGTGGACTGGATAATATCCTTGACCCGAGTCGGGTCGCTGACGCCCGGCAGCTCGACCACCAGTTCATAGCTGCCCTGGCCGTATTCCGCGATTTCCGGCTCCGTGATGCCCAACGCATCCACGCGCCGGCGGATGGTGGCCATCGCTTCGGTATAAGCGTCATTCTTGATGGTCGCCACTTCGCTGGCCTTCAGCGTCATCAGCCGCGCGGTAGGATCGCCCGCCACCCGTTCCACGTACCAGTCCGGGAACTGATCCTGCGCCAGCGCCTGCACTTCCTCCCAGCGATTTTGAGGAATGCCCTTGATCAGGATGTGCGTGGCATCCGTCTTCCGCACTTCAGCATAGGGAATATTACGCGTGCGCAGATCGTCCCGCAACCGGCTTACCGCGAGGTCCGACGTAGTATTGACCGCGTCTTCCACGTGAACCTGAAGCACCAGGTAGGTGCCGCCCTTCAAATCCAGTCCCAGCTTGATGCGGTCGACGATGTTATCTTTGAGCTTCTGAAAGGTGGAGGGAAAACCGATGATGCCGAAAACACAGACCAGCACCACAATGATGATCAGGATGGTGCGATTCCGAATGCTTTTTTCCATGCCTTACTTCCCAAAATAAGTCAGTTGTATCTTATCTGCTGCCCATTGAACCTGCTCGTCATGCGCCACTAACGTTTCCGGCCAATGTGGGGTCATGGCCAGGATGGCCATGCCACAATCGTGGCGCGGGCGTCCCCCGCGGGTCAGGACGAAAGCTTTCGATCACTTCCGTCCTTTGGCTGGCGCTGAAACCTCCCGCGCCGCAGCGGGTTCTGCCCGTTTGGCCGCAGAGGCTTCCTCGCTTTGGAGTCCGCTGATGGCCGACCGAACAACCTCAATTTTGACCTGGTTCGCAATTTGCAACTGGACCGTGTTACTGCCGAAGCCGACAATTGTTCCTAAAATGCCTCCGTTTGTGATGACGCGGTCTCCCGTTTTGAGGGTGGCCAACATCTCCTGGGCCTTGCGGCGTTGACGGCTCTGCGGACGGATAATCAGGAGATACCAGATGAGGATGAGCGGACCCAGAAGAAGAATAAAACTCGTTAAACCCTGCGCACCGGAAGGTTCAGCAGCCAGCAGGATAGGTAAAACCAACATGCGATCTAACACCTGTCAACCTTATTTCTATTGTACTGATTAAGGGCCGTACCTGTCTAAGGGATCAAAAGGCGGGGCGGCTTGACTTTTACAATCTTGCTCTTTGGAAGTCCATTATGCCAAGGGGCCTGCCCGGACCTTTGAGAGGAAACTTCCAAAATTTCCCGCGTCGATAGCCTGCCTGATTTTCCTCATCGTGTCAAGGTAAAAATAAAGGTTGTGGTAAGTGGCCAGAGTGGCAGCGAGCATCTCGCCGGCTGAAAAAAGATGACGAATGTAGGCCCGCGAATAGCGGCGGCAGACTGCGCACTCGCATGCGGGATCCAACGGCCGCTCGTCCCGCGCGTATCGCGCGCTCTTGATTACGATTCGTCCTTCGGAAGTGAAGATGCCGGCATTGCGCGCGTTCCGCGTGGGCATGACGCAATCAAACTGATCGATTCCGCGCGCCACGCACTCCACCAGGTCGCGGGGCGTGCCGACTCCCATGAGGTAGCGCGGCGATTCTTCCGGCACGAGCGCCGCAGTGAATTCCGTCACGTCGTAAGTGGCGGATTTGGGCTCGCCCACCGAAAGGCCTCCCAAAGCATATCCTTCAAAACCGATTTCCATGATCTCTTCAGCGCTCTCCCGGCGCAGAGAGTTATCCACTCCTCCCTGGATGATCCCATAAAGAACTCCAAAAGACCGATCCTCCTGCCGGTCGATAGCCGCAAGAAAAAAGTCCCGGGCGCGGCGCGCCCAATGGCCTGTCAGTTTCACGGCCCTCTTCGTCGCCTCTTCGCTCGAAGGATAGGGGACGCATTCATCCAGAATCATCAGAATGTCCGAGCCGAGAGCCTGCTGAATTTCCACCACGCGCTCGGGAGAAAAGAAATGAGGGGAGCCATCAAGATGGGAGCGAAACTCGACGCCCTCCTCGGTGATGCGCTGCAAGCCTTTTAAACTCATCACCTGGAAGCCGCCGCTGTCGGTCAGAATCGGGTGGGGCCAGCTGATGAAACGGTGCAGCCCGCCCATTTCGCGGATAATTTCATGGCCCGGCCTTAAATAGAGATGATAGGTATTGCCGAGAATAATCTGCGCGCCCAGTTCCTCCAGCAGCTCCTGCGTCATCGCCTTCACCGCGCCGCAGGTTCCCACCGGCATAAAGCACGGCGTCTCAATGGTTCCGTGCGGCGCGTGCAGCCTTCCGCGACGCGCGCGCGTTTCCGAATCGCGCGCGAGAATCTCAAATTTGAAATTGGAAAGCATGGAAGCAAAGTGACCGATGGCCGGCGCAAGAGGCGAGGGTTCAATGATTTCCGCAACGATGTCAGCCGCTCATGGCCCTGGTCAGATGGCCGCCAGCCCGGCCTTGATCAGCACCCAGATCACCCACAGTCCGAAGAAGCAGAAAAAAACGCTTCGCGGGCGGGCTTTACGTTCGGTTGCGGCTGCGAACCCAATGCCCAGCAGCCCCAGGACCCAGAACGTGAAGAAATCTATGGATGTGGCGATGCTGTAAAGCGGCCGGGAGGTTGTTTGCTGCGAAAGGAAGAACCCGACATTGGTCGGCGCAATGTTCTGAGGGTTGAAGCTGGCAGGATCGCCCAAGGCAATCACAATCATCCCCAGGATTGCGCCGATTATGGTAGGCAAATAGGCGTAAGTCGAGATTGAAAAGGCTGTTTTGAAGCCAACCGGATGCCCGAAGACCAGTTTCAGGATCAGCATGCCCAGCGCCGCGACAATCAACACAACGATCACCATCGAGACAAACCCGAGATGTGCAAAAATGGCGCCAATCTTCGCGCCTTGCTCCACAGCTTTCTGCATCTGCTCGGGAGTCATGCTATTCGCCCGCCCGCTCATCTCAATGGACCGCCGAACGATCTCCTCCATGCTGATCCGGTGAAGCATCAGCTCGGTGATGGCGATGACGAAGACAATTAAGGCGATGAGCGGCGCCCAGAAATCCGGCTTGCGCGCGATGGCGGCAAAGGTTTCCACCGGATCGGTGAAGATGCCGAAGAACCGCTGCGCTCTGCTTAAATCAGCAGGCGGCTGAGATGGCATGGTCTGCTCAGCTCCGTTGACCACGATAAGCCTCCTTCATTCCCTACCCAAACGCGCCCCTCACCCCCAGCCCTTCCCAAAGGGGAGAGGGACGTTAAGATCCCTATTTCTTACCCTCTCCCCGCTTGCCAAAAAAGCGGCAGCCCAGGCGTGAGCGCCAAATCTGTTCTGCTTGCGGGGAGAAGGCGCAAGCGGCGTAGGCAGCGGCCCACGACCAGACTCCCTCTCCCCGCTTGCGGGGAGAGGGCGCCCCGACTTATCGGGGCGGGTGAGGGGCGGCAAAATCTGTAAGCGCACTTATGAAATGCAGCACTTAGTGTAGTGGTTTACCCCGCGCTTGGCAATGGAGACGGCTCCAGGCGCGGAGCTGAATCCTGATCTTCATGACGCACCGGGCCTTGCGCGAGCGAACGAATAACGAATCCTGATCCTCATCCTGCATCAGTCTGTGTTAGAATCGTGCGCTACTCAGACCATGATATCCCCTGGCGAGGTTTTCATGAAAAAAACTCTTGTTCTCGTGGCATGCCTTTTAGGATTCTCAGGACTTCTTGTAGCGCAAGGGTGGAACAACGCGCTCTTCAGCCTCACTCAGCCTCATGATTACATCTCCAAACGTTCTTCCAGTTACGACCGCACGGGCGGCAACGCCGATTATCGCCGTCTCGATCCGGGCAAATCTCTGGCGCTGATGGATGCCGACGGCCCAGGCATGATCGCTCATGTCTGGATCACCATTGCCAGCCGCGAGCGATGGCAGCTTAAGACGCTCGTCCTGCGCATGTACTGGGACCATGAGACGACGCCCAGCGTCGAAACTCCCTTGGGCGATTTCTTCGGCCTCGGCCTGGGGGAATACATCACTTATCATTCCGCGCCTCTGATGGTCTCTCCTGAAAAAGCTCTGAACTGTTTCTTCCCCATGCCTTTCCGTAAGCATGCGCTCATCACTCTCACCAACGAAGGAAAGGAGCCGGCAGAGGCCGTCTATTACAATATCGACTATCAGGAATACCGTCATCCGCTTCCGGCAAACACGCTCTATTTTCACGCCGAGTATCACCAGGCGACTCCGAATGAAGGCCATCCGGGCGCAACCATCAATTTATACGGCAGGAATAACTACGTCTGGATGGAAGCGAAGGGGCGCGGGCAATTCGTGGGCGTCACGATGTCAGTCATCGAGAACCAGGACGGCTGGTGGGGCGAGGGCGATGATATGTTCTTTGTGGATGGCAGCAAGCTGCCGACCGTTCAGGGGACCGGCTCCGAGGATTTCTTCCTGGGAGCATGGGACTTTGGCGGCAAGTCGTTCGATTATCCTTTATACGGAGCGCCCATTGTGGGCAAGGAACTTCAAGGTTCGCGGTGGTCGATGTACCGCTTTATGCTCGCCTCGCCGATCACATTTACAGAATCAATTCGGGCCACCATCGAGCACGGCACGGCAGATGACCGCTCGGATAACTTTTACTCCGTGGCCTACTGGTATCAGACTGAGCCTCACGCGCCGTTTGTTTCCCTGCCCTCCGTGAACGACCGCATTCCGCGCGTGATCCCGGTCAAGGCGGAATAAAGACGCGCCGGTTTCATGCAGTGCGGTGAGCCGAAGGCTCGTTGCTTCTTCGTTCAGGGCAGACTTCCAGCGCCGAAAAAATCGCCGGTGCGGACACCGGCGCTACAGCAGAGGTCGTCATGAAAATCGCTGCCGTCCAGATGGACATCAAAATTCTCGATAAGGCTGCGAATCTGGCCAGGATTCTTCAGGCGCTTGAGGCCGCGGCGCGGAATGGGGCTCAAATTGTGGTCTTCCCCGAATGCGCCCTGACTGGATATTGCTTCGAGAGCCTGGAGGAAGCTCGTCCCGTCGCTGAACCCGTTCCGGGCCCTTCCACTCAGCAAATTGCGCAGGCGGCGCAACGGCTTCATTCGACAGCCATCGTGGGCATGCTCGAAGCGGACGGGGAGAAAATTTATAATGCTGCGGCGGTGATTTCCCCGGAAGGCATTCTCGGCACGCATCGCAAAATTCATCTGCCCTATCTCGGCATCGATCGCTACGTCGCGCCCGGCGATAAACCTTTCCCGATTTTCGCCACCGCGCACGGCAGGCTGGGCATCAATATCTGCTACGACTGCACGTTTCCCGAGTCCGGCCGCGTGGTGAAATTGAAGGGGGCGCAACTGCTGGCGATCCCCACTAACTTCCCGGTCGGTTCGGATTCCTGGCAGCACGTGCCGAATGTGCGCGCCACCGAAAATCACTTGATTGTGGTCGCCGCCGACCGCGTCGGCGAGGAGCGCGGCTTCCGCTTTGCCGGCCATTCGCAAATTGTCGATTTTATGGGCAAAGTCCATGCTGAGGCAGGCGAGACGGAGGAAACCATCCTCTACGCTGAGGTGGACCTTGCGGCTGCGGACCAGAACCGCATCGCCCGCATTCCCGGAATTTATGAGATTAACCGCATTGCCGACCGCCGCCCGGAAATGTATTCCCCTATTACCGCCGCCAGGAATTGAATCCATTTCCTGACCAACCGCCCCTGCCCGATCTCCGCCTGGCGGGTTGCTGAAGCCGATCCGCATCTTGATTTTCCTAGACTATTAATATAGGCTATCCTTGGAGTTGAATCCACTCGCTTTCGCCGGACCGGCCAGATGAAAATCGTTGGAACGGGCATGAGAATATTCCACTACAGAAGAACTCACGGAATTCATGAATACGTGATCGGTGACCGAAGAAAGCAATTCCCAGAGTATGGAGTGGTGGGCGAGAGCTAAAATTCTTGCCAACGAACCCTAATCGGTCTTTGGAATCAACAGGCTGTATTTTGATGGGGTCTCCGAGATCACAAAGGGAGCAGGGTCTCTGGAGAGATATCATCCAACATATTTTTTTGGAAACGAACCCTAACTATATAATTTTTATAGAGTTGATTTCATAATATGAAATATGTAGTGGAAGATAACTTTGGCTGAGTCGTTGGGAGGGTGTATTCCTATGGAGAGCGGGAAATACGGGGGATTCTTCCGCCTCGCTGCGCCTGGTGTCAGAACGACAAGCCTTGGGAACGCTTTCGACAGCCGCCTATCGCAAACTGAATGGCATGTCAATAGAGTGGCTACCTGATAGGTTGTTGCCGAATTCGGTAATTCATAGTTCTTATCTTGACAATCGTCAGGGACGGGACTATTTTTCATGGACATCGACAATTCCAAAAGGGAGGTTAGTGTTATGCGTCCCCGGCCCACGAACCGCTCCTTTTACCTGTTCCTTGCTACGCTTGTTGCGCTCTTCATGATCCCTTCACTCATGCAGGCGCAGTACGTGCAAACCAATCTTGTCTCAAACAGCAGCGCAATTCCCGCAACGACGACCGATCCGAATCTGATTAATCCCTGGGGTATGGTTCAGGGACCCGCAACGCCTTTCTGGGTTTCTGATCAGGGCACGAATGTTTCGACGCTTTATACGGGTAATGGCACGAAGCTTCCACTGACTGTCAGTGTTCCTACCGTGCCTTCCATGAATGGATTCCCGCCCAATGGACCGACGGGAATTGTGTTCAATACCGGTTCAGGATTCCCGCTCGCCACCAAAGGGACCGCAACCGTCAAGTCGATTTTTATCTTTGCGAATCTGAACGGCACGATTTCGGGATGGAATCCGGGAAGCACGGGCGGCCTTACGAGCGCCGTGATCGAGGTCAACAACTCGGTAAGCGCTCCTCCTCCCAAGGCTGTCTATACGGGGCTCGCCATCAACGGCACAGGGAGCCTGCTCTATGCGGCCAACTTCAACGCCAACGGGGGAATCGAGGTTTTCAACAGCGACTGGAGCGCCAACACCACGCTCTCGATAACCGACCCCAGCCTGCCCTCGGGCTATGAACCCTATAACGTCGAAGATATGAATGGCACACTCTTTGTCGCCTACGCGCCGATCGGCAAAAACGGGCTGCCCGTGGTAGGGGATGGCAACGGCGCCGTGGCTGAATTCAATGATGCAACCGGCGCGTTCATCAAGCAACTCATTAATCCGGGCAAAGGCGACGGCCTTAATGTCCCCTGGGGCATGGCGATGGCGCCCTCCGATTTCGGTCCTTTTAGCAACGACTTGCTTGTGGGCAATTTCGGCAGCGGCGAAATCAGCGCCTATAACCCCTCGAACGGAGACTTCCTTGGCATGCTGGATGATCTCTCTGGCAAGCCCATCACCAACGGCGCTCTCTGGACGCTGGAATTTGGCAACGGCAAGGCGGGCACTCAAAAGAATGCGCTTTACATCACCGCCGGGGTTACCCTCGCACAAACCCAGGGGGTGATGGCGGAAATTACTCCCACGCCAGAACCCGCTACGCTGTTTTTGCTTGGCAGCGGCCTGCTGGCAATCGGATTGGTTTCCTGGCGCCACATGAAGAAAGCATAAAGATACGCAGGACTCGTTTCCAGCAAAAACTCTTTGCTCGTTAGCGGCTCCACAGCAGCCAGACATTGCTGCTCAGGTTCTGTTCGGCGAAGGCGATGTGATGGCCATCTGGAGAGAGGAAGACATCGGGCGAGGACGACATTGTCCCCACCAGCGTCTTTCGGCGCTGAGAGCCTGCCCTGAACGAAATAGAAGGGACAGGGCTGCTACGGAATTGAACGTCACGATGATTTGTAATGCGCGGTCGCTGTAGAGAAACCCTTATCTTCCGGCGCAATCCGCACCCTCAGGATTGCTCCAGCATCGCAGTGGCCTGCCCTATAGAACGCCAGTTCCCTTCCCCAAACACGCGACAGTGAGCGCGCAACTCCGCCGTCGCGTCATTCGCTATACGCCTTCCTTGACACCCAAAGCGGCACTGATGCGATAATAACTTTCGGTGGAAGGGGAACCCTTGCCTTGTCAGATCATCCTCAAAACCCTCGCGAGATGCTCGGCCAGGTGCGCGCGTGCATTCAGGAGGAGATCGGTCGGTTTGGTGAGTGGCTTCAGACCATCGAACACAGCATTCAGGAGTTGCGCGCCCAGTTCGAGCGCTCAGTCACCGCGGTGAACGCCCAGTTTGAGGAGCTTGAAAACGCCTGGCGCGCCGCGAATACCGCCTCAATCTCAGCGTCAGTTTCAGAGACGCCTGCCACAGATGTCTCCCGTCCGCCGGAAAACGCGGCGGAAGTGACTCTCTCGCAACTCAGTGATGCCCAACAGAAGCTGCATCAGGATGCGATGCGTTATGCCCGCCTGCTGGTCTCGGAAATCGAGCTTTATAACCGGGACGAGGTAAAGCGGGGACGGTCCCACAAAGACCTCTATCGCCGCCTGAAGTCTCACATCGACCGGAGCCGGCAGGCTTACGAAAGCCGCTTCGGCCCCTCAGTCATCGGGGAGAGAAATTATTTCCACGAGGAAATCGTGAGGATTCTGGCTGGCAGCGACGCAACCCTCCTGGGGCCGGATTATCCCCCGCCTGCAAAGTGAAATTCTCCTGCTCCCAGCATCGACTCCTGCTTGCCGCGCTCGTGGCCCTGGCGATCGGCCTCGCAGGAACATCAGCGCCGGCGGCCGTAAGCCCGACGCTCAAAACCCTTGCCGCGCGAGCCGCATCTCGCCGCGGCTGGAACGCCTTGCGGCGCTACGCGCGCTCAACCCACAGCGACGAGGCTCGCGGGCTGGCCTACCTTACTCTGGGGTATCGGGAATATGAGGCCGGAATGTATGAAGCCTCGGCGGATGATCTGGCGAAAGCGGTTGAAACGGAATGCTCCCTTTCAAGTTTCGCCGAATACTATGAGGCGCTGGCAGACCAACACCTGAACCGCGATGAACAGGCCATTCAGACGCTCACGGGCTTTAACCTCAGGCATCCTGAAAGTGCCAGCCAATTGCGCGTGATGGACCTCCTGACCAGCCTGCTCATCCAGGCGGGCCACCCGGATCGGGCCCTCGCAGTTCTGAATGCAAACCCGAAAGCAGGCTCCCGTCCTTCCTCGCTTCTGCTTTATGCGCGAGCCTATGCGGCTCAGCAAAACAACCTTGCCGCTGCGCGCGCCTATCAGCAGGTGTACTATGAATTTCCCACCGCTTCAGAGGCTACAAGCGCCCAAAGCGCTCTTCGTGAACTTCGGGCGCGCCTCGGCTCCCGCTTTCCGGAAGTCTCTGACGAAATCAAGACGGAACGGGCGCAGAAACTCTTCGCGCGCGGCCTCGATGAACGCGCGCTCAACGAATACGACAATCTGCTGTTGAGCGAACCGCAAAGCCCGCTACAGGATTCGTGGCGCCTGGCGCGGGCGCGATGCCTGATCGGCCTGCGCCGCTATTCTGAAGCCATCCAGGCGCTGAGCCAGCCGATGCCCCGGAATCCCGAGGGGGATGCGCAGCGACTCTCTCTGCTGGTGGATGCCTACGGGCGCGCTGATGATGAGCCTGCCATGCTGCGCGCGCTCGATGAAATCTATCAGCTTTATCCACGTTCGTCTTACTACGGCAACGCGCTGGCGTTGGCAGGCAGCTATTTTGTGCGCCAGGGCTTCTGGCAGACTGCCGCTCCTTACTATCAACGCCTGCTGCACGATTTCCCGCAGAATCCGTTCGCTCTTGAAGCCTCGTGGCGCGTGGCGTGGACGAATGTGCTGGCCGGGAAAATCGATGATGCTCAAACAGCGTTGCGCGATTTCGTGAATCGTTATCCGGGTTCCTCACGCACCCCGGCGGCTCTCTATTGGCTGGGCTGGCTCAAGAGCCGTCAGGGGGATTCCGCCCGGGCCGATGAGTTTTTTCGGTTTCTTGAGCGGCGTTTTGCCAACAGCTATTACGGCCTCAAGGCCAGGCGCTGGCTTCGGAACAATTCCCAGCAAGCAGCCGCAGGAACCTCGGCTTCGGATATAACCCATCCCTCGTCTGCGCTCGCTGACCTGGGAATCGTGATTCCCGCCCGCGCGCCGGTTGAAATCAGCGTCTGCGAGAACGACACGGATACGAACGGATTTCTGGAACCTGCCGACACGCTCGCGGCCCTCAGTCTTTATGATCTGGCGGAAC
>Ga0209061_1004395_pt1 | contig 13632 bp, 9 predicted proteins | sample Coa_R1_10_FD_187157 | JGI IMG/M metagenome (GOLD analysis project Ga0209061, IMG submission 187157) | Surface soil microbial communities from Centralia Pennsylvania, which are recovering from an underground coalmine fire - Coalmine... | ecosystem: Environmental > Terrestrial > Soil > Unclassified...
AGACGCAGATCGCCGTCGCCTATCCGAGTGTGCCGATCGGCCATCCAGATTACTATGCCGCTCTGGGAGCGGTGCATGTGCTGTCGTCGCCGGGTGGCATGAGTTCCCGTCTGTTCACGGAAATCCGTGAGAAACGCGGCCTATGCTACGCCGTCTCCGCTGGACATGACATGCTCAAGGACCGGGCCAACGTCGTCGCCTATGCCGGAACCACCAACGACCGCGCCCAAGAGACGCTCGACGTACTTTTGGCCGAACTGCGCCGTTTGCAAGATGGCATCGAGGGTGAGGAAGTCGAGCGCATCCAGGCCGGCATCAAGTCGGGATTGATTATGCAACAAGAATCGACGCGGGCTCGCGCCTCGTTCCTCGCTTCTGACTGGTACTATCTCGGCCGTGTGCGCAGTTACCAGGAGATTCAAGCGGCCATCGACGGACTCTCGCCCGCTGTCATCCTCGACCACTTGCGCCGCTATCCACCACGTGATTTCGTCATCGTCACCCTGGGACCGAAATCTCTCCAAGGCTAACCGCCAAGATGCCAAAAACGCCACAAAAGAAAAGAGAAAAGAGGAAGAAAGGAATAAGAGAGATGGTGACTTTTAATTAGGGCGAGCGGACTTTTCCCTCCCCCCTTGTGGGGGAGGGTTGGGGTGGGGGACACAACTTCTTGGCTCCCTTGCCTTGACACCTCCTACCCCAGCCCTCCCCCACGAGGGGGAGGAGGTTTGGTCCGCTAGCTCTTAGTCTCTTGCTTTCTTGACGTCTTGGCGGTTTGGCAGTTTAAATTATTGAGGAGCAATCATGTCTTTTCACAGTCATCTGCTTGCCAACGGTCTGCAAATCATTGGCGAAACCAGTCCGTCGGCGCGGTCGGTGGCCCTGGGCTTTTTTGTTCGCACCGGCGCACGCGATGAGACGCCGGAAGAATGCGGCGTGACGCATTTCCTCGAGCACATGGTTTTTAAGGGCACGCCGCGCCGCTCGGCCCTGGACGTCAACCGCGACTTCGATCGCATTGGCGCCGATTACAACGCCTTCACCAGCGAGGAAAACACCGTCTTCCACGCCGCCGTCTTACCCGAATATCTGCCCCAGGCCGTGGATATTCTCGCCGACATTCTCCGGCCCAGCCTCCGCGAGGATGACTTCGACATGGAGAAGAAAGTTATCATCGAGGAGATCGGCATGTACGAGGATCAGCCGATGTGGTCGGCCTACGATCACGCCAAGCGTCTCTATTTCGCCGAACACAAACTGGGCAATAGCATCCTGGGCACGCCGGAGAGCATCACTGCCCTGACACGCCAGCAAATGCACGCCTATTTCCAGCGCCGCTACGTGGCACCGAACATTGTGGTGGCTGCGGCCGGCCATTTCGAATGGCCGTGCTTTGTGGACCTGATCGAGAAGCATTGCGGTCATTGGCAAAAGGGAGCGATTGGCCGAGAAGGTGTGAGCGAGACACGCGGCTCCGGACGCTTTGAGGTGATGACCAAAGACAAAGTAACCCAGGAACACGTGTTCCTGATTTCACCCGGCCCGTCGGCCGATTCGCCGCTGCGCTATGCTGCCGATCTTTTGGGTATGGCCATCGGCGATGATTCCGGCAGCCGGCTGTACTGGGCACTGATTGATCCAGGCCGGGCCGACTCTGCTGATTGCAGTTTTCACGAATACGAAGGCGCGGGCGCTTTCTACACTTCATTCAGCTGTCAGCCCGAGCAAGCCGAAGAAGATCTTCGCGTCGTGAGAGAGGTGCTGCACGACGTACAGAAAAACGGCATCCGCGAAGAGGAGTTGAACCAGGCGCGGAACAAGGTGCTATCGCGCGTGGTGCGCGGCAGCGAACGACCCAAGGGACGCTTGATGGCCCTGGGCATGAACTGGATCTACCAACACGGCTATCGCTCGGTGGATGACGACTTGCGCGCCTTCGAGGCAGTGACACTGGCAGACATCCGGCAAGTGTTGGAGCGCTATCCGTTGGATCAGGTGACAATACTGGCGCTAGGGCCGCTGTCGCAGTTGCATGCGCCGAAGGCTTAAGCAAAAATGCAAATAAGGGCGAGCGGGGCTGTGTTAACGCCCCGAAAGGCGAGCGGGGCTGTGTTAACGCCCCGAAAGGCGAGCGGGGCTGTGTTAACGCCCCGAGAGGCGATAAATTTTCCTCATTTCCTCGTTTACTTCTTGACGAACGTTCCTGGAGACCGAGAATGATATTTAAGGATGATTTTTCCCATGTTTTCTCATTCGTCCTTCATCTGTCGCCTGGTACAGTTTGAGGTGGTTCGGACTTACAGCCGTCCCCAGCGTCGGAGGCGGAGTTGTTTTCCTACTTTGTTCAAGGGAGGTAATTATGCCACGATTACGTTTCTGGAAACGATGGCCAGTGAGCCAACGTATAGGATGGGGAGGGGGTAAACACGCGTTCACCCTCATCGAACTCTTGGTGGTGATTGCCATCATCGCTATCCTCATTGGCTTGCTCTTGCCGGCGGTGCAGAAGGTGCGCGAGGCTGCGGCACGCTCGCAGTCACAGAACAACCTCAAGCAGATGGGGTTGGCTGTGCAGAATTATGCCGATACCTTCCAGGGAGCCTTGCCAACCGGCTATGGCATCGAACCCGGTGGCACAGGCGGCTGGGGGCAACCCAATTCTACGGAAGGCACCTTATTCTTATACATCTTGCCGTTCATCGAACAGCAAAACTTGTGGAACGCCAGTGTCACCAGCTCCGGTGGAAGGCTTTCCATGCAGCTAGAGTGGGCGAATATTCCTCGGGCGGTCAAGACCTATATGGCTCCTGCGGATGCGTCGCTCCCCGCAGGTAGCTTTAGTACGGATTATTGTAGTTACCGCTATAACGAATGGGTGTTCATTGCTCCACCGGGGAACATTTCGACCAGCAGCTGGGGGAAAAACAATCGGTTTCCCGCCACCCTTAGCGATGGCACGTCGAACACGATTTTCTTTGCCGAGGGATACGCCGTTACGGGGCAGGGCACGCAAGGCGGATCAGGTAACCAAGGAATAGGACAAGGATATGGCGTGCCAGGCTGGGAATGGTTGTGGGCCAGCCGCTACGAGGGTTGCGAGCAAGCCGGCGCGGGCTACTTGGCTATGCAGCAACCGTGGACGCCAGCGACCAACCCCTATCCATTTACTCCTCCCGGGACAACTCCATCGAGCATTACGACCAATCCGGCTACATGCTTGCCCAACGCGCTTACTGCTGCTGGGTGCCAGGTAGGCATGGCCGATGGCTCCGTGCGCAACGTCTCCACGGGCGTCAGCAATGCCACCTGGTTCTATGCGAGCCATCCCCAGGATGGTATTCCGCTGCCCAGCGATTGGTAAAAACGAGCAGAGAAGCCCTTGTTTTGTGTCAGCCTGCGGCCCTAACAAGGGCTTCTTCCCCCTTATTAGCGCCGCAGGCTGGTAGGATTCAATATGTGCTTTCCTAAGTTCTGTCTTGCTGTGCGGTTTTTCCCCGTTCTCGGAGCGCTTGCCTTGTTGCTTCCCCTAACGGTTGGCTGCGGAGGGGGGAAAGGGACTGTGAGCGGCACCGTCACTCTGGACGGCCAACCGTTGCCAGTCGGCAATATCGCCTTCATTCCCAGCCAAGGACCAGGAGCCTCCGGCCGCATCGAGGATGGCAAGTATTCCGTCGCCAACGTACCTACAGGCCCCGTGACCGTTACTGTGGAAACTATCTCCATCAAGCAGGAGATCGATGCCTATACCAAGGCCCCTCCGTCTGTCCCGAGGATCGGCACCGCGAATGTATCTCCTGAGATGCTGGCCAAAATGCCTGAAAATGCCCGGGCGCAAATAGAAAAGCAGCAAAAACAAGCAGCGGAGAGGGCCAGCAAAGCCAAAGAGTTGCAGGCCAAATACCGTGCAGTCCCCGAAAAATATTCCAAGCCGGAATCCTCCGGTTTGACCATCACGGTGAAGAGAGGATCGAACACCTTCGATATTCAACTGTCCTCGAAATGATCGAGGAGAGTTGTCTCCGGTTAGGGCAAGCGGCCTTTTTCCCTCCCCCCTTGGGGGAGGGTGTTTCTTCCGTTAGTCCTTAGCGACGCTTGGCAGAAGCGCCGCAAACCGGGAGTTTATTCGTGTTCATCATGCGTCGCTTTTTGACATCTCCTGCCGTCCAGCGGACCGGGCTGGTCTGTTGTTTGCTTGGACTGATCGCTCTGGGTCTGTGGATGGCCGTCCTCCATGTTCGGGCCGAATATCATCTGCGGCAGGCGCAGCAAGCCTTGACGCGGCAGCGCTATCGCCTTGCTTTGACTGAGTTGCACCAGGCTCTGCGCTTCCGACCGCGCAGCGGCGCCCTTCACCTGCTCGCTGGTCGTACCGCTCGGCAGTCCGGCAACTTCCCCTTAGCCTGGGAACATCTGCACCGCTGCCGCGAGTTGGAAAAGGGCGTATCGGCGGAGCTTCAACTCGAAGAATATTTGCTCCGCGCTCAAGGCGGCGAAGTGGATCAGGTTTACCCTTACCTTGCCGTTTATTTGTTCCAAGAAGGTCCACAAACGCCGCTGGTCCTCGAATCACTTGCACATGTTTATTTGCACACTTATCAATTTGAACGCGCCTTGAAGTGCCTGAATCGCTGGCTGGTGTTGCAGCCGGACAATGTGCAGGCCTTGTTCTTACGCGGCACCTATTATTCCATGACAGCGAAAGCCGAATTAGCTGTTGAGAAAGCTGCCGCGGATTTGCGCCGCGTGCTGGAGTTGGTCCCGGAGCACGTGCCGGCGCGTCTGCTCTTGGCACGAACGCTCTACGATGGTTCTCACTACGAAAAGGCGGCGGCAGAATACAAGATTGTGCTGGAGCAAGAACCAGACAATTTTGCTGCGCGCGTGGGACTGGCGACGTATCTTCTTCTTATAGGACAATGGACCGAGGCGCGGCCTCTGGTGGAAGGACTGTATCGGGAAAATCCAGACCATGCGGCAGTCCTCCATCTGAAGGGACGGCTTGCCGAAGCCGACGGTCGCCTGGACGAAGCCGTTCGCTTCCTTCAAGCATCTCTCGCCGCCAAACCCAGCGACAACCTAACGTGTTATCACCTGGTTCGGTGTTATCAACGACTGGGCGACGACGCCGCCGCCGGCAAATGTCTGGATCAACTCGATCGCATTGAAAAAGATCAGGAGCGGCTACTCGATATCACGAACAGACAATCAGAAGCTTTGGTGTCCGATCCAGCGCTGTGTTGCGAGTTGGGGGAAGTTTGTTTGCGTTTGGGCATCCAGCAGCGCGGCTTGCACTGGCTGCACGCCGCCCTCCGCATTGACCCGCACTACCGGCGGGCCCATGAGCAGCTGCTGCGTTACTATGAGGCCCAAGGGACAACAGCGGAGAAAGAAGCGGCCTTTCATCGTCAGCAACTCCGTCTCCTCGCCCAGACCGAGCCGTGAACGTGAGGGAATAGAGGCAGCTGCCGCCCCCCTCACGGCTGCGGTTGGAAGTGCTTCCTTGGTGCCAGCCACTCCATTAGCACCTGGGCTGTGCGCCGTCCCTCAAAATCCAGCCCCCCGCCGGAGGCGGCATCGGCTTTGCTTTTCCATATCGACAGGGCGCGGCGCAGCGAAGATTCCCCCCGGGCAATTGCGCCGCTCTCCAAGGCCAAAGCGCCATCGAGTACATCCAATTCCGCCTGCTGCCGAACCGTCGCCAGGACCATTTGCATGCTTTCTAATAATTCTACTTTTTCGATCTGAGTTGTCAATAGCCACGGTATCGTTTGGCGCTGTAACGGCATCTCTCCAATCAGCTGGGCCGCCTTCAATGCCAAGGCTTGCCGAGGCAAGAGCTTCAGGACAGCCTCAGCCTTGGTACCGGAAGAAGCCTGCCGCGCTCGCACCCCCGGATTGATCTTCCAGGCGTCGATAACCACTGTCATGGGTTGGCCAAGTGGAGCGGCGAGCTGGGCCAGTTCCTCTGCACAGGTCTGGTAGTCGCCATCGGCGGCCGCAACCAGAATGCGAAAATGCTGATAGCTATCCTGGCTCAAATCGATCTCTTGGCCAGGGGCCAGCCATTCGCGGGCCTCTTGGATCCGGCCAGCGGCCAGCAGCAGCTCCAACTCCAACTCTGCTCCACGTCTGCCGAAAACCGCCACGTCCGAGGCCAACAGAATGTCCAGAGCTTTGCCGCCCAATCCCTGCTCCCGAGCGAGCACAGCCTGCTCCAAAACGGAACGCCGAGCCGCTTGCAACTCATAGCGGTCCAGACGCCGCTGGACCTCCTCTTCAAGTTTCTGCACCCATTCTTCCGTCTGTCGAAGCCGTTGCTCCCAGCTTTCCTGGCTTTCCCCGGCGGCCTTTCCGTTCCTTTGGTTCAGGTGGAGGACTTGCCGCGCATGCTGCAATGCAAAATCGAGCAGCCCCATTTCCTGATACAGGGCATACAAACGCAAATGCGTTTGGAGCAGATCCGGCTGGAGAAGCAGAGCTTGATGCAAGGCGCAGACAGCCTGGATGCGGCGAATGTGGACCAGCGAAGGGAGGTCGTATTTAGCGAACCGTTCGCGGCTATTGTGCAGCAAACGCAGGTACGCTTCGCCGAGAAGATGATACGCCTGGGCGTCATAGGGATCGTCCTTAATGGCGCGGCGGGCAGCCCGAATGGCCAGCAACAACAATTCGGGAGGACCGTCGTCCTGCTGTCGATCGTAGTTTTCTGTCAGGCGCATCGCCAAAGTGTCCAGCGGTCCAATGCTGCCATCGGCCCGCGGCCTCGGCCCTTTCTGGCTAACCTGGAAGGCCGCGAAGTCCAGGAACGAGAGGGGCAGGATAGACAAACCCGGCCCCGCAGTGACAATAGCCGCCGCCAAACTCGGTTCCCAGATGGCGCGATGGCGACCCAAAAACAACGGACGAAGGACATCAAAGTAAATCAGGTACAGGGACGCTTCCTCACGGGCATGAGAGGAGGCAGAGGAGGCCCCCCTCCATAAGGAGCGCCAGCGGGAGGGAGCAGCCCCAGGGAAGACACAGGATGCAGGCGCTTTTTCTTCCTCTGCTGGTTGGAAGGCACGGCGATGGAAGTTCAGACGCCAATCGGCGAAGCGATCTTTCGGGGCGCTTCGCGCCGGGTCACGCCAACCGAAAATAATCGTGTCTCCCTTGAGAAAAAGGATCGGCCATTCGTTGCCGGCAGCGGCGAGACGTTGGAAAACAGCGGCCGTGCGAAGAAAGTCGCTATCGTGCACCATCAGATAAGCAATACGATGCTTGCGGAGAATGTCCCGCACTTCCGCTCGCGCAGGACCGCTTCCCCCTGCCGGAGTCTCCAGCAAGGCCCGGCGCACTGTCCACCAGTCGCTGGCTGTCGCAGCGCCGGGCTGCCCGTGCGCGTCGTAGAAGCTCTTCTCCTCCGGGGCAAACCAGGCGAGATAATCAGCTGCCGGGGAGGAGAAGGAGAAACCTGTCTCTGCGGCCTGGAGAAGACCCTCACGCCGCCAATGAGCCACTTGCTGTACTGCCTCTACCAACGATGCATCAGCCTCGACAAACCAGCCGTACGGCTGCCGGCGTTGGCCTGGCAGCCAGCCAGGCCAGGCCGCGATCAACAAGCCGCACAGGACAGCCAGAGTCAGAATGCGTCCGCCGATCGCCCACAAATGCGCATGGCCCCTCATGTTCTCGCTTCCTTCTTGACGAACGCTTTCGCAGAGCGGAAGAATACGGTTTAACGGAAGGCCCTGCAGGGCACGCAGGCCGCGTGCCCTGCAGGGCCTTCCGTTGGCCCTCAATATAGGAGATAAATTTTCTTCATTCAAGGGAGACAATTATACGGGGGTGGCTCTCTCGATTTTGGCGAGTGGGATTGCGTCAGCCCCCCAGTAGGTTTTTTCATTTTGGTGCTCTTGGCATCTTGGCAATTCCTTTTGGAGTTTCCCTCTTCCCTTGATGCCTTGGAAGACGGATAATCGGGCATCATCCTCTCCGCGGTTTGATGAAGGGACGCTACGGACATGAGCGAGTCCGGCACCACCTATGAAGGTTCTCTGCTGCTGACGCTCGAAGAGATTAGCCAGCTGGTCGCCCACAGCCATCATTCGAGCGAGACGCTGACGAACATTGTCCGTCTCATTCAGGGCCGCTTTCATACGGCTGTCTGTTCCGTGTATTTCTATGTGCCTCCTCCTGTGTCTCCCCCCGAAATGGGGGGAGACACAGGAGGAGGCGAGTTGGTCCTCGCCGCCACCGTCGGTCTTAAACCCGAAGCAATCGGCCGAGTACGCATGAAGCTGGACGAAGGCTTGACGGGACTGGTGGCGCAACAGTTGGCGCCCGTGGCTGTGGCCAACGCCTTTGCTCATCCACGCTTCAAATATTTTCCGGAGGCTGGCGAAGATCCGTATCACTCGTTTCTGGGCGTGCCGCTGGTCGAAGGCGGCACGCTGCAAGGCGTGCTGGTGGTACAGACGCGTGAGCCGCGTCAGTTTTCGCCCAGCGAAGTGCGTACCTTGGTGACGGTGGCCGCTCAACTGGCCGTGCTTGTCGGCGATGCTCTGCTGCTTGATCAGGTGTCCGCCGTTGTTCACCCCGCGGCGGCACCTGCTCCGACCGAGCGCGAACGAGTAAATCAGCTGAGCGGCACGCCGCTCAGTCCTGGCACCGGTCTGGGGCGAGCGTATGTTGTTGATGCCATCGACGAATGGCGGCGCGATATTCCGGAGAAAGGCCGCGGTATCGTTGAGGAACGTCGCCGCCTTCTTGTGGCCATGCAACAGGCGCGCGAGGAGATCACACACCTGAGCCAGCGCATCTCCGAGCTGGTCGGCGAGGACCACGGCGCCATCCTGCAAGCCCAGTTGATGATTATGCAGGACCGCACCATCGAGCGTGATTTAGATGCCTGCCTGGAAGCCGGCGCCTCCGCCGAGGGCGCTCTCTTGACCACGCTCGATAAATACGTCGCCGCCCTGCAAAAAGTGACGACCCCTTTCTTTCATGAGCGCATTTACGATATAAAGGATGTTTTTCACCGCATTCTATGGCAACTGCGGCCGCGGCAACCGGCCGATCCCACCGATGATCGCCTTGTCCTGGTGGCGCGCGAAGCATCCGTGATGGAGTTATTCGCCGTCGATCTCGATCGTTTGGCTGCCGTGGTCGTCGAACATGGCGGGCCGCAAAGCCATGCCGCTATCCTGGCGCGCAGCCTGGGCATTCCGATGGTAGGTCAATTCGCCGACTTCGCACCCCTGGCGCAGTCTGGCCGACTTTTGCTGGTGGATGGCACAGCGGGCACGGTAGTGCTCGATCCGGCGCCGGTGTGCGTGATGTCGCCCAGCACTATCGGACGGGTGGCCAGACGCGAAGCCGCTGTTCCACCGCCGCCCCCGCCGGGGCTGCCGGGCATCGAAGTGAACATCAATCTGCTCTATGAGGCGCGCTCCGCCTTCAACCTGGGGGCAAGCGGTGTCGGTCTGTATCGCAGCGAATTTCTCTTCCTGGCGCGCCGCACTCTGCCGACCGAGGAAGAACAGGTTGAAATCTATCGTAAACTGCTGCACACGATGGCGGGTCGGCCGGTCACTATCCGTACTTTCGATCTGCGTCCAGACAAGCTGGCGGCCTACTCGCACTTCGGCCCATCGGCGGCGCGGCCATTCGACTGGCGGCTGGTGCTGGATTCGCCGCCGTTGCAACAGCTTTTCCAGGATCAGGTCCGCGCCATCCTCCGTGCCTCCCCTGTAGGTCCAGTGCGCATTCTCGTGCCGCTGGTCACCAGCAGTGAATTGCTCGATTTTGTACTGGAAACCGTGGCCAAAGCGCGTGATAGCCTGATGGCAGAGGGACTGCCTTTCGCTGCCGATGTGCCCTTGGGCGTGATGATCGAAACGGCGGCAGCAGCCGTGCTGGCTTCTGGGTGGGCCGAGCAAGTCGCCTTCTTCGCCATCGGCACCAATGATCTGACCGCTTCCGCTCTCGGCATGGACCGCGATGACCCGCTCCTGGCTCGCCAAGCCGATACGCTGCACCCTGGTTTGATTCACTTGATCCACGCGGTTACCGCTGCTGCCCACGTCGCCGGTCGGTCGGTGTCCGTCTGCGGTGAAATAGCCGCCGATCCGCTCGGCGCCCTGGCCCTTGCCGCTCTTGGTATCGATACGCTAAGCGTGCCCGTCAACCAGCTCACGGCTGCCCGTCAAGCACTGGCTGGCTGCAACGCAGCAGCGCTAGCGGAGATGAAGACGGAATTGCTGCGCCAGCGAACCACCCACGCCGTCCGTATGCTGCTCCAACAAAGGCAGAGAGGAAAACTATAACCAGCCCGGAGTCGGTAGCGTACCGCCACCTGATTCCGACGTTCGCCTGACTCCCTAAAACGATTGGCAAAGTGCTCCAAGGAACGAGAGATACTCCCGCTCCTTGGAGCCACGGCTCAGATGCGGAGCAGCTTATCCTTGCGAGCTGAGCATAAACGCTCGGATAGGTCGGCTCTTTTCGTAGTTGTAGAAATAGGGCGAGTGAAAATACGGGCCGCTCGGATCGCGGAAAGTCGGACTGGCGGGGTCCGGGAAATAGTCGGGATTAAAGTTCGGCGGCGGCGCCCTCAAGACAGTTCCACTGGGCGGATGGCGGCGCAGCATCACGTAGGCGATTTCCTTGGGTGTTTCATAGTGCAGCCGGCCCACCCAGTAATTGATCTCCGCCGGCAGCGGCTCGCGGCCAATTACATCGAGATAGAGTTTCCGAACATAGCCGGACTGGGTGCCGCCCGCGTTCCGGAAATACTCGTCGCTGGAAAGAAGATTGGCCAAAAAATCTACCTGTGTCGTTCCGTTGCGCATGGCCTGTATCCAGGTAGCGCCGCCAGGGCCAGGCTCCCGATGCAGATAGCGCTCGTACCCGGAACGCACCAGCGTCCCGGCATTGCCTGCGGGAGGACTGCGGTAATTGTATTGTTGGGCCGGGGCCAGCCCCGGCACCAGAAGCAAGGTAGCGAAGGCAGAAGCAAGAATGCGTATCATGGTGTATCGATCCTTTCTCTGTTCTGTTTCCATCCACCTGTCGCGCTCGCAAGGCATGCCCTTGCAGCCGGGACAGGTAAGGCAACCACACCAAAATTGCGTGCATCTGCCGTGCCAATAGCGGCTCAGCGCGTGAAGTGCAATTGGATGCTGCCCACCAGCAGGGCGGCGAACCAGCAACAGCCAAGCAGAGTCAGGCCATAGGTCAATCCGAAGGGCAGCCCCACCATGAGAACGGCCAAAGCGAAGAAAGCCGCCGCCCAGGCATAGAACCAGCCCCAGACGGTGGCCCCCAAAGTGGCGAAACCCATGCCGCTGAGCACCGCCAACACGGGCGCCAACGGTAACGGCCTTTCGAGAAAGCAATTGACGGCTAAAAGAGATAAAAATCCTCCATAATATGCCGGAACCAGGTTCCAGACTTGCCGTTCCACTGCCGTCATGCCGCGTTCCTTGACCGGCCGCAGGCGCACGGCCAGGTACAACATGACGCTGACCTGCACCAGCTTGGTCAAAAGCATCGCCCACCAGCGCTGTCGCGGTCCCAGGGTCAATTCCCAGTAATTGGCCACAGTGCAGCCAATCAGGATGGTCAGCCCGATGGCCAAGAGCAAGCGCGGCCAACCTTCGGAGAGGATGTCGCGGTGGCGGCGGCGCAAGCCGTGTTGGAGCCGTTTGAGCCAGGTGAGCCGTTTGGCCGTCACTGCCTCGCCGTGCAGGAACGCACGTAAATCCTCGGCGAAAGCCGCAGCGCGGGCATAACGCTCGTGCGGATGCTTGGCCAACGCCTTGAGGCAGATCGCTTCGAGATCGCGCGGAATGGCCGGGTTGAGCAAGCGCGGCGACGGCGGATTATCTTCGACGACCCGCGCCGGCAGGGCGTGGACCGGACCTTCAAACGGCAGCCGGCCCGTTAGCAATTCGTAGAGAATGACGCCAAGAGCATAAACATCGCTGCGGGCGTCGGCGCTGTGGCTTCGTCCTGCCGCCTGCTCCGGGGCCATGTACGGCAGCGACCCAAGGATGCGTCCATCCGAAGTGGGGGCGCTGACCGTCTCGGTCAGGAAATCCAGGCGGGCCAGACCGAAATCGAGGACATGCGGCCGGCCCTCTCGGTCGATGAGGATATTGCCTGGTTTCAAATCGCGGTGGCAAACCCCCTGTTGATGAGCATGGTCCACCACATCAGCGACCTGGGCGACAAGGTCCACTTTCGTCACGATGTCGGCGCCGCGCTCTTGGCACCATAAGCGCGGCTCAACACCCTCGACGAATTCTGTCACCAGGTAATAGGGAGGTCCTTGCCGACTATAATCGAAAAGTTGTACGATCCCTGGATGCGCTAATCGAGCGATGGCGCAGGCTTCGCGCTGAAAACGGCGGACAGCTTCGGGCTGATCGAGTCGACCGGGATGCAGCACTTTCAGGGCGACACGTCGTTTCAGGTCCGGATCAAAACCGAGATAGACGATGCCGAACCCGCCCTGTCCCAATTCGCGCTCGATGCGATAAGGACCGAGCTGCTCAGGCAGTACAGCCAGGGACGCAGTCGGGGGACATTCCGCAACAGTAGTCGGCTCTGCAAACAGACGGCCCAGCATCGCCAAAGCGCCATCGAGCTGCGGATAGCGAGCCAAGAGCGCCTTGCGGTCTACGGGCCGGCCAGACTGGAGGTCATCGAGGGCGGCATCGAGCGCTGCCGCTGCTTCCGGATCGAGTGAATCCATCTCCGACAGATGGAGTCGTCTCGCGTTTGTCATGGCGGCGGATACCTCTTGACAAAAACCGAGGTTTCATGCATGACCTTCGCTTCTTAGTGCTAGCGGACCCAACTCCCTCCTCCCTTGTAGGGGCGAAAAGTCCGCTAGTTCTTAGGTAGTTAGGCGGTTAGGTGGCTGGTGAATTAGCCCCCCTACCACCTGCCCTCCCTAACAAGCGGAGGAGATAGCGATGAAGCGAATCGGATTGTTCTCAGCAATGGTGTTGTTCATTTGCGTGGGGCGAGTTCCCGCCGTCGAGCTGGTCGGCGTCCACGGCAGCAACACGCAGTACACTACAACGATGGATGTTACCATAAGCGACAAACACTATCACCTGGTCCTCACCGGAACGGCCCTGCGACAGAAGTTCTTTTTCAATGTCTACACCATCGGCAGCTACGTCCTCGAAGGCGCGGCCGTACACACCGCCGAAGAGTTGGCCACAATCGATCAACCCAAGCAACTACATCTGGTCCTGGAGCGCGACGTAGCCGGCAGCGACATCGCCGAGGCGTTCCTCATCGCCATTCGCCAAAATTATCCTATGCCTTATTTCAACGAAGAGGTGAACCGTCTCGTCGAGATGATGCGCGAAATCGATTTCAAGAAGGGCGACCACATCTATTTGACCCATCAACCCGGCATCGGCCTGCGCTGCCAGGTGATCGGTAAAGGCGACACCACTATTGAGAACCCGGACTTCTCACGGGCAGTTTGGAGCATTTATCTCGGCAAAAACAACATCGGTGAGGGAATCAAGAAAGGCTTGATTTCGCGCTTGCGATAACAGGGCGCGAGGGGAACCGGGCAATGTCGCCGACGCGCCCCTCACCAGCGAGCGGGGCATGGCAACGCCCCGG
>Ga0209061_1004397_pt1 | contig 13630 bp, 11 predicted proteins | sample Coa_R1_10_FD_187157 | JGI IMG/M metagenome (GOLD analysis project Ga0209061, IMG submission 187157) | Surface soil microbial communities from Centralia Pennsylvania, which are recovering from an underground coalmine fire - Coalmine... | ecosystem: Environmental > Terrestrial > Soil >...
CCGCCCGGAAAGGGCGGGAGCACGAGGATCAACGTCTACGACTACGACGACGACTACGACGGGCCGCAATGGAGCCCGCCCGGAAAGGGCGGGAGCACGCCTACGCCTCAGCGAACGACTTCAATAAGCCGCTGCCGGCCGCAATGGAGCCCGCCCGGAAAGGGCGGGAGCACGCCGGCGGCCCGCGTGGTGATCGGCCCCGGCTGCATGGCCGCAATGGAGCCCGCCCGGAAAGGGCGGGAGCACCGGACCAGGCCGCCCCGTCAGTCACCGTCTACCGGCCGCAATGGAGCCCGCCCGGAAAGGGCGGGAGCACGAGGATCAACGTCTACGACTACGACGACGACTACGACGGGCCGCAATGGAGCCCGCCCGGAAAGGGCGGGAGCACGGTACCCGTTGCCGAGTTCCGCGCCCGGGGCAAGCCCGCCGCAATGGAGCCCGCCCGGAAAGGGCGGGAGCACTGAGTCCCATCGATCTGATCATTGCCCGGACGGCGGAGCCGCAATGGAGCCCGCCCGGAAAGGGCGGGAGCACGAGCACCACCCCCGAAGGGTACGTGCTGCCGTTGCGTGGCAGGCCGCAATGGAGCCCGCCCGGAAAGGGCGGGAGCACGTCCCGGTGCCGGGCTGCACGCCAACGACCTCACCGAGCCGCAATGGAGCCCGCCCGGAAAGGGCGGGAGCACTCCCAGGAGTCCACGACCGGCCACCCGAGCCGGCTGCCGCAATGGAGCCCGCCCGGAAAGGGCGGGAGCACCCTCGTGGCTGAGCGGGCATGACGCTCCCGAAGTGGCCGCAATGGAGCCCGCCCGGAAAGGGCGGGAGCACTGGCCGGCACCCAGTACATCCCCGACTACGTGTTCCAGCCGCAATGGAGCCCGCCCGGAAAGGGCGGGAGCACCCCCAACAACTCACCCCGCAACACCCCCACCACCTCCAGCCGCAATGGAGCCCGCCCGGAAAGGGCGGGAGCACGTCGCGGCCCGGTATGCGGCGGGTGCGTCCATCAAGGCCGCAATGGAGCCCGCCCGGAAAGGGCGGGAGCACCTGGTGGGAGTCCCGCACTCCCGGGGCCCCGGGGGCAGGGCCGCAATGGAGCCCGCCCGGAAAGGGCGGGAGCACCTCGCCACGTTCAAGCTCAACGGTGACGGCGCTGTCACCGCCGCAATGGAGCCCGCCCGGAAAGGGCGGGAGCACCCGCCGGTCAGGAACTCATCCGGTTCAGTTTCCCGATCGCCGCAATGGAGCCCGCCCGGAAAGGGCGGGAGCACGCCGCGCCGCGCTTGACCGCCCCACCGGCACCAGGGGCCGCAATGGAGCCCGCCCGGAAAGGGCGGGAGCACCGATGAGCTGGCCGCCGCGCTCCGCCGCATCGACCAGCCGCAATGGAGCCCGCCCGGAAAGGGCGGGAGCACCTCGGGGCAGCCCTGGCATTCTTTCCAGTATGACTTGACCGCCGCAATGGAGCCCGCCCGGAAAGGGCGGGAGCACCCTCGACATGCGCCGTGACGGCGAAGACGAGCACCGGGCCGCAATGGAGCCCGCCCGGAAAGGGCGGGAGCACATGAAAGCTGACCCGGTCTGCGGCGGCGCGCTCGCGGCCGCAATGGAGCCCGCCCGGAAAGGGCGGGAGCACGCAACGACTTCAGCCCGTGGCTCGAGGGGGCATTCGAGCCGCAATGGAGCCCGCCCGGAAAGGGCGGGAGCACCCTGGCAGATCGGCACCGACGCAACTGCCTACCTCGAGCCGCAATGGAGCCCGCCCGGAAAGGGCGGGAGCACCGGTCAAGGCCACTGAGGGCATCTCCATCACCGACCCGCCGCAATGGAGCCCGCCCGGAAAGGGCGGGAGCACGAGGACCGGGCCGACATCATCGCGCTGAACGCGACGGGCCGCAATGGAGCCCGCCCGGAAAGGGCGGGAGCACGGCTCGCAAGATTTGAGCCGTTTGACCTGGGACAACAGGGCAACGTGCGAGCGGTCCGGTCCGCAGGCCCGGCTTGGCTTCCGCTGATGGAGTTGTCAAGGTGCCAAAGCCAGCCTGACCTGCATGCGAGCGCTCCCCGGGGTTTGAGCCACCACCGCAGCGCTCGCATTCAGACGATGACCGCTTCCGATGACGGCAGTTTCTCATGGTGGCCGAGGAAGCGGAAGCGCGTGGAGTCTCCGGCCTGGCCCAGGTCGACGACCATCACGCTGTCTTCCGACGCCTTCATGCGGGCTTCGAGGTCACCGCGCATGAGGATCGCCTCCTGATCGGACAGGTCGCAGACAAACACCGAGTACTGCACCCTCACGCCGTACCCTGCCATGCAGCTGGCCACGTTACGGAGCCGGCGGTCGTCGCGGATGTCGTAGGCAACCAGGTAACGGCGGCGGGCCATCGGGCTACCTCATGACCAGCGGCTCGTAGGAGGGTAGCTCACCGGCCAGGCGGGCGGCCAGGACACGTGCCTGCAACTCCAGGGCACGGCGGTAACTGACCTTGTAGCCGAAGGCCGGATGGCGAAGTTCGGTGGTCATCCGCCGTTCCCACGCCCGGATCACGGCTTTGCGGCCTTCGGCGGTGAGGGTCACCGCACCGGCTCTGACCAGGAAGTGGGAGGCTCCGATCTCCCGGTTGTTGACCAGCGTCAGCACCGTCGAGTCCGCGAGCAGCGGCCGGAACTCCTCGGCCAGGTCCAAGGCCAGCGCCGGGCGCCCGAAGCGCGGCCGGTGGAAGAGCCCGATGTACGGGTCGAAGCCGACGTGCAGGCAGGCCGCCACGACCTCCTTCGTCAGCAGCGCGTAGCAGAACGACAGGAGGCAGTTGACCGCGTCCGTGGGCGGCCGGCGGTTGCGCAGCCCGCCGAAAGCAGGACCAGGCAGGTCGGCCGCCCAGCGGAGCATCGCGGGGAACGCTTCGAAGTACAGCCGCGCCGCCGTTCCCTCGATGCCGAGGAGCCCGGCCGCGTCCGCCGCCCGTTCGGCCTGACTGGCCAGCGCGGCAAGCCGTCCCACGGTACGCGCCACGGGCTCTCCCCCGTTGCGCCGCAGCAGGACACGGCAGTTCCTGATCTTGCCGGAGATCATCCGCCGTGGCTCGTCGAGCTGGCCCCGTGCCGCCGCCGTGGCCTGCCGGATGCGCAGCATGACGTTCTTGCTCGGCAGGCCGGTCGTCATGCCGAGTAGCCAGCCGCCGTAGGAGAAGTGGAAGACATCGATGTCGCGCTGGAACAGGGCACGCATCGCCTGGGCACTGACCTGCACGTTGCCAAACGCGCACACGTGCAGGACGTCGATCAGCCGGACGCTTGCGAGCTGCTCCCGGTGCTTGGATACGGTGAGCCGCCCGCCGTCCACGCCTATCATCGCGCCCGGCTCTGTCACGTACAGCGGCGCCGCATCCGGGTCGGCGGCGATCAGGCGGCGGGGCCGGCCATCGTTCCGCTTCGCCAGGACGTTGGTCTCATCCGGCAGGCAGATGCCCACCAGCGAGCACCGCGGGCATTTGGGGCTGGACCGCAACGGCGGGGGCGGGGCGAGCCGGGCCGCGGCTGCCCGTGCTTCGGCGGCGATCTCCATCGTCCGGGCGATGAGCTCCGGCGTCGGCTCGACCGGCACGCGCTGCCGGGTCTGCGCGTAGAAGATCTCGCCCCGGTCCACGGCGTACCCGCGCTCCCGCAGCAGCAGGACCTGCGCGCAGACCTGGACGGCGTCGGCCTCCCACGGCGTGCCGTCCGGCGTAGGCCGGCCTTTCTTGGTGTCGACCGGGACGACCCCGCCGTCTGACGCCTCGATCAGGTCCAGCTTGGCGGTGATACCCAGCGTCTCGCTGGACAGCTCCACGGACCATGCCGCCTTCAGTTCGCCCTCACCGGGCAGCGGGGCGGCTCCGCCCCCGGCGTCGGCGCGCTGGTGGCGCCAGTTCCCCTCGGCGATGTCGGCGTTGCTGGCCCACAGCGAATCGACCCACTCCAGGAAGAACAGCCGGGGACAGTAGGCGTACTCGTTGAGCATCCGCGCGGGCACCAGCTCCGGCACCTCGGTGATCGTCATGCTTCCTCCGGCACGAAAACCCCGTACCCGAAGTGGCTGAGCTGGCCGAGCAGCAGCGGCCCGGCCACCTCGTCCGGGAACTCTAGTACCAGGCCAAGTCCTGGCCGTGACCTGCCGAGATGCTCCTTCATCCGGTACCGGCGGAACTGGCGTGCCCAGCCATCCGGCAGCCCACCACCAGGCTCCGCCTGCTCGGCCCGCGCCGGCGGCAGATGCCGGTAGGCCAGCTCGGTATTCACGTCCGCGGACAGGTAGTCAGCGAGCGTCTCGCGCCTGCGATGCCAGTGCCGCACCGGCAGGTACGGGGTCAGGCTGCGCCACCGGCGGGCCGGCCCGCACAGCTCCGGCGCGACCTGGCGCACTGGCCCGGCAGCCTGCAACAGCAAGTCAACCAGGGGAAGGTCACGGAACTCGTAGCCACCGGTTCCAGCCGCACCAACCCTCCCGGATACCCGCCGGATGCCGATGAGCTTCGACACCTCGTGTGCTTTCAGCCCATGTGGCACATAGACCACCAGCGACGACACGCGCTCCCGCGAGACGGTCTTCTCACCGGGCAGGGGAATCCAGTGCGCGTGCTGGTGATCGGTCGCAGCTCCCTGGTAGCCGAGAATGTGCCGGGACACGTCATCCGGGAATTTCCTGGTTGCCGCAGCGTGCACCGCGTCGGCGAGCAGAATGCCGTGGGTGAGTTTCACCGGGGCCCGCGACAGCACCACGAACCGGACCGCTTCAATCAGTTTGTCAGCTTTGACAGCATGGCGCTCTGCCCGGCGTTGGGTAGAGACGACCGGCGCCTGATAGCCGACCCACCGTGTGCCGGGCGGCTGGATTCGCCGCATCCTGCGGACCTGGACCGTCGTGGCCTCCAGTATCTTCCGGCGGACCGGTGGTGCCGGGGCGAGCAGCCGGACCGCCCCGGGGCCGCCGGCCCCGGGGCGCCACCATGTCTCATCTGGCACCGGGTCTTCCTCCAGCAGCCTTGCCTGGCATACGGAGTCGGCCCGCCCGAGGTAGGGCACCAGTTCAGCCAGCTTCTCCAGGACTGCCCGTTGCCCGGCATCCAGGTCGGTGTCCCAGCGGACCAGCAGATCCGCGTCCCGGCGCAGGGAAAGGAACGGGTCGAAGGTCAGATCGGTGTGCCCCGGCTCGCCCTTTCGGTGATCCAGATCCGGCAGGTAATGGCGGGTGTGCCCTGGCCGGACAGCCGGTGTCCGGTACGAGGGTGGATCACCGAGCCTGCCGAGCAGGCCGTCGAGCTCTGCCGGCGGGAGGTCCGGCCAGCGCGTGTGCCAGGTCGCCACCAGTGCCCGCAGGAGGCGCCACGGGTAAGGTGGCCATTCGGCTACCCCTTCGTTGACGGTCCGGTCCCACGGCGTGGCGTGGTAGCGGCCCAGCGGGAACCGGATCGCGATCGTGGCGGGCATCTCACGCGCTCCCGCTCTTGCCCCGGCCGGACCAGGTGACCGTGGTCACCGGGCCGAGCTCGGCCGCGCAGTCCGCCGCGTGCTTGGCGATCCTCGCCGTGGCTTCCTGAGCGTCCGGCCGTTCGCCGCGGATCTCGGTCACCCGCAGGTCGCACGCGGTGCGCAGCCGCAGCCCCCGGTCGAGCAGCGTGCCGATCTCGTAGTCGGCGAGCGCCTCCAGCAGCGCCGTCGCAGGCTCGGACAGCCCGTACGAGCGGAACTGCGCGTGATCGACCGTGAAGTAGGCGGTGATCCGCCCGGCGGTGTACTCCACCCGGGAGTACGGCACCATGCCGTACCCCTCGGTGGTCGCGCCTTCCTTGGCTTCGTTGATGACGTAATCCCGCTTCACCCCGCCGCTGACCGCGGGACGAACGTCATATGCCTCGATGAAGCCGGTCACTGCCCGGGCGATCTTCGGCTGCCAGGGCCAGTTCTTCCGCGCGAAGAACACCCCGTGGATCAGGGACACCGGGTCGAGCCGGAAGCATGCGGCGGTGACGGCCCGGTTGTCGAGCGGCCGGCCGGCGGTAAGTCCGAACCGCTGCGCCAGCCACTTCTCGCCATCCACCCCGTCGGCCTTGCCGGTCATGATGTAGGCGGACGCGAGACGGTGCGCTTCCAGCCGGCTCGACGAAAGGAACGCCCCGCTGCCATCGACGATCCGCACGTACGGCAACACCGAAAGCCCTTCGGGCTGGTCGGCTCTCGCTGTGTCCCAGGTGGTGGACTCCAGCCAGTTGGCGATCGACTGGGCGGACTCGACGAGCAGCGCCTTGGTCCCGTCGGCGGTCTGGAACTCCGCCGCCCCCAAGTCAGGGAAGCCAGTGGGCTGCAAGCGCGACCCCGCCAGCGGGGCGAGATCGACCTTGAGGACGGTGCGGTGGGAGTTCATGACAGCTCCTTTGCTAGTTCGGGGGTGTGCGGTTCGGGGATTTCCAGTTCGAGGGCTTCGGCCCGCCCGGTAGTTGCGGCGCGGTCGCCTTCCGCGGACTCGTCACGGACCCGGACGGCGAAGTACCGCTGCAGCATCGACTTCGGCTCACGGCAGCGCGGCACCAGGGCGGCAGCGATATCGACACCGGCCACCGTCGGCTGCGAAAGTTCAGGGGAGAACGGCACGGCCTGCCAGCCCGCCTGGCGCAACCTGGCGACAGCCTCCTCGTGGACAGCGCGGACCTGCCCGGCGGTCAATCGGCTCGCCCAGTCCGGTTCCAGCGCCAGCTTCGGCGCGTTGGGCGCGTCATCGGCCGAGGCCAGCCCGTGCGCGAGCGGTTGCAGCAGGCCCAGGAGGGGGACGGGAATCACCATGTCCGGCTGGTGTCGCCATGACCACTGCACCCCGCGCCAATCCAGTGCGAGGCACGCACGGAGCCACAGATCCAGTTCGCCCTCGTCCAGCAGGCCGCGGGCGAACGCGTGCAGGTCAGCGGCGGGGACGGGAATGCCCCGGCGGAACGTCGGCACGCCGCGGAACGGTTCAGCGCTGTCCTCGTCAGCAGCAGTCCGGCTACGCCAGGTGAGCACATCGGCGAGGACCTGCTGGATCGACCGCAGCCCGAACCCGGTCACCAGCGAGGCGTCCCGCCACCGGCCGGGCTGCTGCGGTGAACCCCCCGGATCGATCGGCAGCAGGATCTGCCGCATGCTGCGGGCGGGCGTGCCGCCGCCAGGCCGGGTGGCGCACGAGGCGATACCGACCGCGACCCGCAGTTCCGCGCATTCGGCCTTCGCGAACTCGGCCAGGAAATCCTGGGCAGCCGGCGTCCGCCGTACCGGGGCCCGCTCCTTCATCCGGCCGCTGCGCCCGGCCGCCTGCTCCAGGCTGGTCAGTGCTGCCAGCATCCCAGCCAGCGCCCGGGGGCCGCCGTCGCGGGCATAGGCGAGATGAGCGGCGTCGAACCGCCGGGCCGCCACCCCTACCACCGACGACGCGTCCGCGCTGCGGACCCAGCGGGCCACCCAGTCTTCGACCCGCGCAGCCAGCCGGACCTCGGGCTTGCTGGAAACCTCGACCCGCGCCAACGGTACTGCGACGTAGGCCAGCCCGTTGCGCCGCTGCAAGCCGTAGCGGACGAACTCGCTGATGCCCCGGGCGACACCCAGGGTCCGGGTCGCGGCATAGAAGTCGACGGCACGCTGGGCGGGCCGCCCCCGCCAGCTTGCCCGTGCTTCGCCGAACAACTGCCGGATCTCCGCGATCGAGTACGGCCGGTCCCAGACCGGGACCCACACCTCGCCCCGCGATGTCGATACTTCCCCAGCGGCCCCGCTGTCTGACCCGTCCGGGGAAAACCTCACCGTGAAGGGGGCAGCCGCCCGTCCCGCCGCGTGCTGATACCGTCGCGCCGTCCCTGAGGCGAACAGCAGCGCGCCTTCGGTCAGCAGAACGTACGCCCAGGGGTTGACCAGCGATGCGGCGCTGCCGAATGGGGACGACCCCTGGCCGCCGGCCGCCGCCGGGTCGAACTGCCCGACCGCGCCCTCGTCCAGCCGCTCGGTCTCGGCACCGGCCAGGGCATCTTGCGCCCACCGGAGCGAACGCAACCGGCCTTTCGGGTTCTCGTCGAGCACCTGCAGCAGCTGCTCGTGGAAATTGGTTGAGAAGTCCAGCCGCCCATCGTTCCCCCCGGTACCGAGCAACGGCGGGAAGAACGGCTGATCTCCGGTGAGCACCACGGTCGCGTCGATCCAGGACAGCAGCGCATCCGGGCAACGGTTGCGGAATTCCAGGACGATGCGGGCCTTGTCGGTCACCTTCTCCCCGCCCTTGCCGTCCGGTTTGATCCACCCGGCGGCGCGGGCGTCGCCGACCACCTGCTGTGCTGCCGTGATAGCCGTGCGCAGCTCCCCCAGCCTCGGTGACGGATGGGCCACGAGGTCTTTCAGCCTGCGTTTCGGTTCCTTGTCCTTGGCCCCAAATCCGCTGCCGCTGTTCCACGGGCTCAGCACGGGAGTGGGCACGTACTCGCGCACGAGCCAGCCGGCCAGGTCCGGGACGGCCGTGTCGACCACCAGCCCGTCACCTGTCCAGCAGGCGGTGGCCGCCGGGTCGGCCTGCTCGCCGAGGAGCCGGATCAGCCCGAGCCCGGCCAGGTAGGAGCCGAGTGGTTCGGGCCGCAGTCCCGGGCACACGTGACGTGTCATCGGGGCACCTCCGTTCCCGCGCTGGCGCGCCAGTCAGCGACGCGCACCAGGGTTTCCAGGTAGGCGAGGACGAACGGCCCGTACCTGTCCCGCAGTACCAGCGCGTCTCTGGTCCAGGAGCGCTCACCGCCGAGGCTGAACTGGTTCAGGTCCACGGTCAACACGCTGGCCGGCAGGCCGAACATGGCGGGGATCGGCGTCGTCTTCCCCTGTTCGAGGCCCAGCAGGGTGCCGGGCGTCGCCTCGCCGGGGTCGCGGACCTGGATCCGGAGCCTGCCGTGGTGGGCGAGGACCAGGTAGCGGACCAGGCTGGGCTCGGCGACGTCGTCCAGCAGGCTGCGCAGCGGGCCGTCGATCAGCAGCAGGGACGCCAGTTCGTGCCGGAACGGCACGTCACCAGCGAAGCGGAGCCGGGCGTCGCTGGCGGACTTGGCCCACGGGCGGCCCGACGCGATCTCGTCCGCGCGGTCCTCCGGGGCGAGCGCGCACAATGCGTCCTGCCAGGTGGGATGCGCCTTGCCCGCGTCGTGCAGATAGGCGGCGGCCACGGCTGCCTGGCCGGCGCCACCTGGCAGCACCGGCCGGAGCGCCGCCAGCAGCCCTTCCGCCTGGTCGCGGGCCTGCTCGCTGTGCTGCCGCAGCGACACCCAGTCCCGCTGCGCGAGGCTGGCGGTGTCCGCCCCGAACGCGTCCTCCATCCCGGCCGCCACCTCAGCGACCCCGGCCCGTCCGTCCGTGGCCTCCAGCGTGACCGCTCCCGCTCCGAGCACGGGGCAGCCCGGCACGGGGCCCTTCGCGGCCGGGTCGAAGCCGGTTTCGGGGTCGTAGCCTCCGTCGGAGGCGGACATCACCAGCACCTCACCCGGGCGTGCCCTGCCCGGCCCGCTGGGGTCGACCCGCGTCCACCGGCCGTTCACCTGGTCCAGCCGCCACACCGCGGCGCGTTTCGCGAGCTTGGCCAGTTCGCCGAGCGGCACCCGGCAGCGCCACGGCGCGGGCGGCGCCTTCGCGCCGGCGGGCGGGCTGCCGTCGCGGCTTCCGGGGCGGGGGGTCCAGGTGGCCCAGGCGAGCTGGACATCCAGGTCGTCTGCGTCCCGGACGTACGGGGCGATGTCCAGGTCGCCGCCGCTCAGGTCCGGTGCGGTGTCGAACAACCCGACCAGGTCGGGCCGCCGGAGCACGGTGACCGGTTGCTCGGTGACCGCGACCCGGCGTGCGAGCAGCCCTTCACTGGTGACAGGCTCCCCCTCCAGCGCCTCCAGTTCCGCCGCCGTGGCCTTGATGTCGGCTTCCGGGTACGGTGCGGGGTTCGCTGGAGGCAGCCACCACAGCGCGGCGCCGGTGATCTGGCCGGTGCGGTTGCAGCGCCCGGCCCGCTGCACCACGCTGGGCCACGGCGCCGCCTCGGTGACCAGAGCCGACGCGTTCAGGTCGATGCCCGCCTCCACCACCTGGGTCGCGACCACGACGTGCCCGTCCTGCCCCGGCGCGCTGGTGATCTTCCGGACGAGCTCAGCCCGTTCCCGCGCCCGGAACCGGGAGTGCAGCAGCGTGCACGGGATCGCCCCGCGCCGCAGCGCCTTGTACACGTCCCGGGCCGCCGCCACGGTGTTGACGATCACCAGCGTGAGCGTGCCGGGCTGGTGCAGGCCGGCAACCGCGTCAGCGACCGCCGGGTAGTCGCCAGGCTCGGCGGCCAGCCGGCGGATTGTCCGCTCGGCATCCAGCCGGGCAGCGAGTTCGCCGGTCCGCTCGGACGGCTCGATCGTCACCACGTCGCCCGGGCCGGGCGCCGGGTTGTCCACCGTGTCCAGCAGCGCCTTCGGCACCGTCGCGGACATGCAGGTGAGGCCGAACGGCTCGGCGGTGCCGAAGCTGCGGGCGAACGCGGCGAGCTGCCGCACGGTGGTGGCCGACTCGGGGCAAAGCTGGATCTCGTCAACAACCCAGTGAGCGCCGTTGGTGACGAGCGCGAAGTCGATCGGGTAGATGGCCCGCGCAATGCCGTACCCGCGGTTCAGCGCCTTGCTGACCAGCGAGTCGACGGTGCCGACCACGATCGCCGGGAGGTGCATGCCCAGCCGCCACTGCCGCTGGGTCTCCCCCGCCCCGCCCATCACCACGTGCAGTGCGACCTGCTCAGCCAGGCCCAGGTTCGCCAGCCACCGTTCCGCCTCACCCGCGACCTGCTCAACCAGGCTGCGCTGCGGCAACGCGTAGACCAGCCGCCGGGGCGTGCCCTCCCGGTCCGGCCCGTGCAGCCGCCGCCACAGCCACGCCAGGATGATGCCCGTTTTCCCCGTCCCGGTCGGCGCCTCCACAACTGGCGGGAGCCCCTCCCGGGCGAGCCTGGACTGGTATCCATACGGCGGCGCTCCGGTGGCCCCGCGGAAGAACTCGTCAAACGACTCCATAGGAAATCCCTTCGGCGTTCGTGGCCAGCGCGGCGATACCTTCGTTCACGGCGCCCGCACCTTCCACTGCTGGAGGCGGGCCATGACGGCCTGGTTGGCGGCCCAGCCGTCGGGGAACTTCACCGGGACGTTCAGGTGGACCGGCTCGGTGGAGGGGTGGGCGTCGAGCAGCTCGGGGATGCCGGCCCGGGCGACCACGAGGCAGGCGTGCCGGTGGCGGGAGGTGAGCACGCACAGGCGCCCAGCCTCCAGGTGGAAGGCGGTGGCATCCCGGCGGCCGGACAGCGGGTGCAGGACGATCACCACGTCGAACTCCCGGCCCTGCAGCCGGTTGGCGGTGTCCGCGGTGACGCCGCCCAGGCCCTCGGCTTCCAGCACCGCCCGGACCGCCTTGGCCTGGTCGCGGTGGGCGGTCCCGATCGCGATCCGGCCCGCGGTGACCGGGGCAGCGTCCACCGCCGGTCCGGAGTACGAGACGGCGCCGCGCTGCAGGATGCGGGCGGCCAGCGCGGCGCACGCGGTGACCGCCTCGGCGTCGGTGCGGACGGTGTGCCGGCCCGGCAGCTCGTACAGCGCCCACCCGGAGGCGGCCGCTGTCTCGACGGCCTCGTCGAACGGGCTTCCCCCGAACGCGCGCGTGGTGAGCTCCAGCCGCCGCTGCTGCGGGGTGGATCCGGCGCGGAACCCGGTGAACGGGTAGAACGCCTCGGACACCACGGCCGCGGCCGGCTCGGGGAGCCGCCACGACACCGGGAGCTGGTGGACCGGGAGGTCGGGGTTGTGGCGCAGCAGCACGGCCACCGCGCTCTGCATCGGGTCCCAGGTCAGGCCGAGCCAGCGGCCTGTCTGCACCGTGGAGAACGGGTCGAGCTGGCCGGGATCGCCGACGAACAGTGCCCGGCCGAACAGGCCCGCGACACGCAGCAGCAGGTCCGAGCGCATCTGGTACGCCTCGTCGACGATCGCCCACGGCCATACCCGGTCGCCGCCCACCGTCGCCCACTTGGCGGCCGTGCTGAGCACTACCGGGTATCCCGCCACGTCGTGCGCCTGGGCCGAGACAGTCACCTGATGATGTCGCGCCACACGCCGGGAGGGCACGTAGTCCTGCGCGGAGAGCCGGGCGAGGGGCAGGGCGGGCCGGTCGGCGGCCAGCCGGTCGGTCAGGTCGTCGACCTGCTCGTTGGTCTGGGCCACCACCATGACGCGCTCGCCCGCGTCCGCCAGTTCCGTTGCCGCGCGCACGACCAGGGCCGACTTGCCCGCGCCCGGCGGGGAGTCGACGACGACGCCCCGGTGCCGCCCGCTGCCGAGGTCGGCCAGCACCGCGCCGGCCGCGCGGTCCGCGAGTCTGCCGGGGTCCGCCGTTTCGCCGGATGCCGGGCGGGCGGTCGTGTCAGTGGCCGCTCCCTCGCTCATGACCACGCCTCCGACGCGTCCTCGTCGGTGGGCACGTACTGCGGCGGCGGGCCGCCGTGCGTCCACGGGGTGTTCTCCGGCTCGGGGAACGGCGGGGGCGGCCGGTAGGCGTCGCTGAGAGCCGCGTAGCAGACGGTTTCGCCGATCCCGGGGACGCTGCCCGGTGGCGGCGTGAGGCCGCGGCCCATGCCGCCCGACAGCTCGACGGTGACGAGCGTGCTCCCGCCCGCGGGCGCCACCGATACGACGTGCGCCTTCTGCTTCGGCCGCGCGGGTGAGGTGACGGAGGCACCGGGCTCCACGGTCACCGCGTCCTCCGTCTTGACCGTGATATGGGGACGCAGGACGCGTTTGCGGCCGGAGGAATCCACGCGAGCGGACTCGGCGGCGACCACCTGGCCGGCGAACGCCTCGCCGCTCATCCGGTATTCGGCCATGACCAGGGGGTCGTCGAGCGCCCGCTGCGCCGCGTAGCTCGCCTGCACCCACTCCAGCCAGGTGAGGCGCCGCGCGGCGGCGACCGCGGTGTCGCGGCGCGGCTGCGGCGGGCCCCCGTCGCGGATGTGCGCCACGTGGGCGGTGAACGCGTCCTTGTCCCTGTCCCACCGCGCCGCGACGTGCCCGCCTGGCGGCAGGCGGCGCAGCAGCGCGACGGCCCGCCACATCAGCTCCCAGGTGGGCTGGAGCTGGCTGGCCAGCGCGCCGGCCAGCGCGGACCTGGCACGCCGCCAGGCCCGCTCGTCCCCGGCGGCTCGCGCGGCGCGGACGGCTGCGATCCGGGGTTCGAGGACCTCGTTGTCGAAGCCCGGGTCGGTCGCGGGGCCTGCAGGCGGGCAGCGGACGGGGTCTTCGGCGTCCGCGGCGGCCTGCGCGCCGGTCCGGCCGGGCGGCGGGTCGATCCAGCCGGCGATCGTGCCGAGGCTGCGGTCCTCGACGGGGCTCTGCCCGGTGGCCCAGTGCAGCGCCAGGGCGTCGGTGGCGGCGAGCAGGAGACAGGAGCCGGGATGCTCGGCGCATTCGGCGAGGAAGGTGAGCCAGCGGCCGAGCAGCGGGACGGAGGGCGGGACGGCGTACTCCCCCTCGGTGCGCCGGAAGCGGGTGGACCGGCCGAGCAGGCGGGTGAACGCGACGCCGCCCGGGTTG
>Ga0209061_1004398_pt1 | contig 13624 bp, 7 predicted proteins | sample Coa_R1_10_FD_187157 | JGI IMG/M metagenome (GOLD analysis project Ga0209061, IMG submission 187157) | Surface soil microbial communities from Centralia Pennsylvania, which are recovering from an underground coalmine fire - Coalmine... | ecosystem: Environmental > Terrestrial > Soil > Unclassified...
TGAAACCTGGCTATTGATCAGTGGATTCTTCCGGCGGCGCTTCCCGAGAAAGCAGGATAGCAGCCACGAGAGCGAGGATAATTCCAAGCGCTTCCACGCGGGTCACTTTTTCATGCAGAAAGGCCAGAGCCAGAAAAATCGTGACTAAAGGATAGAGGTAGCACAGTGGGATCACGATGGACGCTTTCCCGCCGGATTCCAAAGCTTTGAAACTGGTCATGGCGCCGAGGCCGTTCAGCGCGCCGCCAATTATGGCAAGCCAGAAGACTCGCGCTTTGAGATGCCAGTCAAGAGGCACAATCAAGAGAATCGCGAGCGCGATGGGGATGAAAGCCAGCACAAACCAGAGAAACGACAATTCGGTGGAGATGGCGTTGGTGGATAATTTCTGGGTCACGCCGGTGATGCCCCAGAAAAGCAGGGTGATGAGAGCAAAGAGCAGCCAAAGGGGGAAGTGCATGGTATGCGCCTCGATGAAATGGTCTACAAACTGAGCAGATAAATGGCGACGAAGGCCAGACCGAGGCCGACGATCTGGCTGGCGCTGATTTTTTCGCGCAGCACAAGAAAGGCCAGAATAACCGTGGCCAAGGGCGAAAGCGATGTCATCGGCACGACTACGGCGGCCCGCCCTCCCATTGTCAGCGACGTGAAAAACAGGATGTTGCCTGTGCCCCCCAGAATGCCCGTGATGAAGGCATAGAAGATGCCGCGCCGGCGATTCTTGCCGCCCGCGAGACGGGGAGAGCGGATCACCAGAAAAAGCAAGGGGATAAGGCCGATCGTGAAAAGCACCTGGTTCATGTAAGCGTTGATGTCGCTCGCAACCGCCTTGGATGTGGCTCCCCAAATGCCCCACAAAACGATGGTGAAAAGGGAATAGATAAGCCATGAAGGGATTCGTTTCTTCGTGGCGTCAACGCGTGGCGGTAGGGAAGCTGTGGACATGGAGGATTGATTCACCTCGCGGATAAACTCCTGGTTTGCGCCAGGGCTTCAGCGACGACCTTATCATCAGGCCGCAGTTGATGCGCAAGCGACAGCGCAGACTGCGCCGCTGTATCTTTCCCCAGCTTGTGAAGCGCCATGCCGCATACTTCCAGCGCTTCGAAAAAATCCGGACGGTGGGTCGTTGCCGCCTGCGAGTATCGTGCGGCCTGCGAATAATTTCCCATTTGAAAGTAGGTGTAGCCCAGGTCGTAATTGATCTCGGGAGATTGCGGGTCAAGCGCCAGCGCTTTCTGAAGGGCTTCGAGGGCGTGCTGGTAATCGGAGAACTCGCCGAAGAGAGTTCCGACGGCCACCAACCTATCAATATCGGTCGTTTGCAGGGCGGAGCCGCAACGCTTCCACGCGGCATCCCTCTGCCCCGCCTGGAGTTGCTCGCGGCAAGCCGCGAGGTCCCGTTTGCCTTGCAGATAGTATTGATGCAGCCGATCGGATTCTTGAAATTGAGCTTCTGCTTGTTTCGCTTTATCGAGCTTCAAGTAAGCCTGGCCCAGAAGGTATCGGGCTCGAAAATCGCGCGGATTAAAGGCGATCTCGCGCTTGAGAAAGAGAACAGCCTTCTCCGGTTCCCCTTTCTTCAGAAAAGCCGAGCCAAGATAATACCACTCATCTCGCAGCGGTTGCGGCTCTTGCAGAGATTCAAACCTTCGGATGGCTTCGTCGATGCGCCCGTCTTGCAGGTCGAGCCGCCCGAGGTAGTAGATCACCCAACGCTTGTGGTAACCCGTAGCTGCCAATAGCTTGAATTGTTGCCGCGCATCATCAAATTTTCGTTCGTTGAAGTATGCGACCGCCAGATGATAGCGGGCATTCAAGAGATTGGGATCGGCGCCCAAGGCAAGGTTGAATTCTTTTGCGGCGTCCGGGAACCGTTGCAAGTCAAAGAGTTTGAGACCGGCTCCGAGATGAGCCATTGCCTCTTGTGAAGGCGCAGCCCACACGGTCGATACTACCAGGATCATCAAGGCATAAAGCAATAAGGCGAGGAAGCTGAATTTTTTCCAGCCACGGGATGTTTGCATCCACGAATCTGGGGCGAACTCATCGCTTTGCTTTCCGACCGCCGCTTTGCATAGAGCCATCCTTCGTGGCTGGCGTTCGTGCGTGTACAATCGATATGAAATGCCTGAAACGGATGTAAGGACTTGGTTTCTTGCGCGTGTGATTGTCTCGTGGCAGCCCGCCCACGATAGACTACTGGTTTCCTCCGCGCAGAGGTGTTGCAGATGAACCGCCGCCAGTTCGTGGGTCTGGTCGGCGCAGCCTTTGCGCCAGAAGCTTGGGGAAGAGGCAGCGCTCTGCTGTGGCAGGCGAGCGTTCCGGGCAGGACCGCTTCCAGTGTTTCCTACGTTGAAGTCAGCCGCGAAGCGGGACTGAATTTTACGAATGTTTTCGGCGCCCTGAAGCGAAAACGCTATCTGCTCGAAACCACCGGCTGTGGAGTGGCCTGGATCGACTATGACCGGGATGGCTGGCCCGATCTTTTCCTGGTGAACGGGACCACTCTGGAAGGCTTCTCCTCCGGAGACGCTCCCTCGAACCGCCTCTTCCACAACAACAGAAACGGCACATTTACAGATGTGACGGCAAAGGTTGGTTTGGTTCATTCGGGCTGGGGGCAAGGCGTCTGTGTCGGAGATTATGACAACGACGGATGGGACGACATTTTCGTTACCTGTTATGGAAAGAATCTGCTCTATCACAACAATGGAGACAGCACTTTTACTGAGGTCGCTGAACGGGCCGGGGTTGCGGGCGATCCTTGGCGGTGGAACACGGGATGCGTCTTCTTTGACTACGACCGCGACGGAAGGCTGGATTTGTTTGTTGCCAACTACGTCGATCAAGGGAAAGATTTTACACTGCTTCCTCAGCCAGGCTCCGGCCAGTTCTGCCAATACAAAGGCATCCCGATGGCGTGCGGGCCGCGCGGCCTTCACACGGGAAGAAATTTTCTTTATCACAACAACGGCGACGGGACCTTTACGGATGTCAGCGAAAAATCGGGAATCATTCTTCTTCCTGACAAGCACTATGCTCTGGGAGCGATCAGCCTGGACTACGACAACGACGGCTGGCCCGATCTTTATGTCGCCTGTGATTCCACCGCAAGCATCCTTTACCACAACCATCGCGACGGAACGTTCACCGATCAGGCTTTCGTGGCAGGTGTGGCTTATAGCGGAGATGGCGAGGCCCAGGCGGGCATGGGCGTTGCAGCGGGAGACTATGACCGCGATGGATATCTCGACCTCGCCAAGACCAATTTTTCCGACGATGTGCCCGATCTTTATCATAATAATGGTGACGGCACGTTCAGTGATGTCACTTTTGCGGCCGGGCTCGGCTCTCATCCGAATTATATGGGATGGGGAATTGGTTTCGTCGATTACGATAACGATGGCTGGCCCGATCTCTTCATGGCGAATGGGCATCTTGACGCCCTCATCGATGATTACCACATTGATTCCACCTATGCTGAGCCTAAGCTGCTCTATCACAATGTAGAAGGCCCGTCCGGCGCGCGAAGATTTGAGGATGTCTCCGGGTCTTCGGGGCCTGGAATTCCGCTTCTAAGCTCAAGCCGCGGCGTAGCTTTCGCCGACTACGACAACGATGGCGACATCGATATCATCATCAATAACATGAACGGGCCGGCCTATCTGCTGCGGAATGACGGTGGCAACCGCAATCATTGGATCAGAATTAAGACGGTCGGCGTTAAATCCAACCGCAATGGCATTGGCGCCCGAATTGAAGTGCGAACTGGCGCCGGGCGCCAGATTGATGAAATCCGCAGCGGCAGCAGCTATATTTCCCAGAACGATCTGCGCGTCCACTTCGGACTGGGAGACCATGCGATGGTTGATGAGATCATCCTGCGCTGGCCCAGCGGCCAGGTTGATCGGCTCCGCCGCGTCCGCGCCGATCGGACCATTACCATTCGAGAGGGAAAGGGAATGATAGATGGCTGACCGCTTCGCCTGTCGTTCTGATACCAAAGGACTCGGTGTTAGCAGGTCGCTGAAAAATGACTCTCAGTAGTGCTATTCCGACCCAGAGCGAAGCGATGGGCAGGAATCCCGCTCTGCGAATAAATGACCTATGAGATTCCTTCCTTGCAGGCTCGGGACCGCCTTCAGCTCCTCGGAATGACAGGCGGCGAGGGTTTTTCAGCGACACGTCTAAATCTCAGCGCTTATCGAAGCGACTGCAAAAGCTGATTTTCGACCTGCCGTTCCTGTTCCTTCTCTTCCCGCTCGTTGTTTAACGCGCTGAATTTCTGCCGGGCCTCGTTGGCTTCCTTTTTCTTTCCAAGCTTGTAATCAACCTGCGCGATCAGGTAATACGGCTGCGCATAATGGGGGTCTGTTTCGGTTGCCTGCCCGAGATCCGCCAGAGCCTTTTCCGGTTTGTTCTGACCCTTCCAGATTCTCGCCCTCTCAAAATAAGCCGGGGCAAATCGCGGATTCCTGCGCAGGGTTTCATCAAGCCAGCGAAGGGCATCCGAGTGGTCGCCCGCCGGATGAAGCCGCAGAAGCACCAGCGCGTTCAGGTAGTCAATATAATAGTCCGCGTCTTGAGCGCCCGCCCGCGCTTCAAGAACTGCTCTCGCTTCCTTCAGGCTGCCTTCGATATAAAGCAGAAAGCCCAGCGCTTCGCGCGCCGCATCCGCATCCGGTTTGACCGCCAAGACTCTCTGGAATGTCGTCATCGCGTTGTGATATTTTCCCAACCGAAAATAAGTCAGTCCGAGGCCGGTTTGAATCGCCGCTGAATCAGGCAAGCGCGCGGCGCACGCCTGATAAACCGCCAGCGCTTTCCAGAAGTCTTCAAAGCGGAAAAACAGAAGACCGGCATCAGAGCACAGGCTTTCATTGCCGGGTTGCAACTGGAGAGCCTTCGTCATTTCTGCCGCCGCGTCCTGGTTCTGATGCAGGGCCAGATCGATTTTCCCGCGAAGATAGTGGTAATCCCATTGCCCCTGGGCTGTGTGACGATCAATCTGATTGAGAGTAGCCAGGGCCCGCTCCGGGTTTCCCTGACGATAATAGACGAACGCCAGATTGAACCGCGCGTCGTAAGCGTTCGGCTGCGCCTGAATCGCCAGCCTGAAAGCCTGCTTTGCGGCGTCGAACTGCCCGGCATCTCCAAACCTCGCTCCAGCCTGAACCAGATCGTTGTAGGATGCTCGTTTGAAAAAATCCGCCATCAGATTTTGGGCGGACTGTTCGCGCCTGGCATCCAGATACGCAATGATTAATTCCGTTGTGATCGCCGGATTTTCCGGAGCCAGCGTGTGAGCCTTTTCAAGCTCACGGACAGCTTCATCATGCCTGCCGTTCGCAACCAGCAACTGACCGAGCGAATAGTGCGCGATGGGATCGGTTTTCGCCAATTCGGAAATCTGATTTGCAAGCCGCAGAGCTTTACTCTGCTTCTTGAGCGCAAATTCAGTCTGGCAGAGAAGAAACAGAAACTGAGGGTCCGTTTTCGGGGAGAGCGTCACGGCCCTTTCCAGGGCGCTCTCCGCCTCCACGAACTTCGATTCGCGCTGATAGACAATGCCCAGGAGCCTGTAAATCGCGGCGTCGTTGGGACTTTCGGTTTCCGCCTGTTTCAGCCTGGTTTCGGCCGCTTTCAGGTTTCCTTGTTTGATGAGCGCTATAACTTGCTCGAGATCATTTGCGCTGGCGCTGGAAGAAAGACTCTTTAGCGGAAGAGAAACAGCGAAGCAGCAAAGAAGACAAACGAGAGTCGGAGACTTAACCACGGAATTGCAACCTGAAGCGCTTATTGATGGCTGCAAATTACAGTGACAACATTATCCTGTAGCGACGCTATCCGCAGCGCCGAAGAATCGCCGGTGGGGACACCGGCGCTACAGCAGAGGTCGCCACTATAATTTGCAGACCTCAGTAGCGGCTGCTGACGTCCACCCATGCGGGATTGGACCACGCTGACGATCCCTGCCCGTTATAGGCCCGCAGCCGGTATGTGATGTGACCTTCCACGACGTGGGTATCTTGAAACGTCGTCTGCCCGCCGGCGATTTTACCAACGACGCTCCAAGGTCCGTAATTCACTGAACGCTCAATCTCCAGACGGTCTGCCCGGCTATAGGTTTTCCAGCGAAGCGTGATCACTTTGTCCGTGCGCAGCGCCTGCAACTCGCCGGGTGTTTCCGGCACTAGGTGCCAATTCAGATACGAAGCATCGGCAACGGCCATGACGCTGTCCTTCAAAGGCACACGGAGTTCCTTTTGAGCCTGCCACTCAAGCGGGGTCACGGCGCCAGTGCGAACGTCGATCAGGACAGGCTTGCGAAGGTCGGGATCGGAGACCTTCAGGTTCACATCAATCGGAGTGAAATTGTCCGCAGGTTCCGCAAGGATGGCCAGCCAGAAAGCATAAATGCGCTGGCCGGAGACCTTATCCCGAAAAGCGTAGCTTTGGAGTTGGCCATGCATATATCGCGCGGGAACCCCTGCAATGCTGAATTCCGCCATCGGATCATGCTCCGTTTCCCCGAAAAGGGCGGAAGTCACCTCAAACGCGCGGTAGGCTTCGCGGGGCTTGAAAGCGTTCGGGCCGGGAATTTTTCCGTTGATGATCCCGTAAAGATTGTCCTCGTTCCCGTCCGTGCTTGGGACGAGTTCCCACATGAACCCTTTCACGCGCTGGGCCAGATTATACAAATAAAATCGCGGAACGTAGCGCGCCTGCACGGATTCGTTCGAATTTTTCCAGAGAGGGGATACATCCCATTCATTATCCCAAAACTGAACGCTGTTCCGCATTCCCGGTATGTGCATGATGGCGGCCCGAAAGGCGGATGCATGCTCCATTGTGTCTGATTCCTCGGGCATGTGGTTGGAGCCAAAGCCGGGATAGGTGTGATATGCGACGATATCCACTTTCGGCGCGCACTCCGCGAGCGCCGCTTGGACGAAAACCAGGTTTGGGCTGGACGTCCCGGCTGAAATCACCTTAGCCCCCGGGTCAGTCTCGTGCACCACGTCGGCAAAGCGTGACAGCAGCCGGCCATATGCTTTGGCCTTTGCAACAAGCTGTTGTTTGGTTTCTGTTTGCGGCTGCCAATATCCGATATCGGGTTCGTTCCAAAGCTCCCAGTATTTCACTTCTCTGTGATAGCGCCGGACCATGAAGCGCGCGTACCGGAGGAAAGCTTCGATCTGCGCGTCGCTGGTTGGAGGATTGAAGATCGGATTCGGAGGGTGATCATCCGGCCCGATCCCCGGGGGCGGCAGGATCACGCGCTGCGGGCGGGTCGCAGGGTTGCTCTGGTAAAGCGGGTTGGAGTACTGAAGCTCCATTTCGATATGGACTCCGTTTTGAGCAAGCGACCGAATCGCCTCATCCAGATCTGGCGTGGTGGTGTAATGACCTGGAGTTTGCTCGATCCAGTCCCAACTTGTTCGTTCCGAAGAGTTTTCGTACTGGCCCACGCGCACCCATTTGATGCCCGAATCGAAAATGCGGGTCCACCAGCGCTCGGTCCAGGGCAGGCCGGGATCGCGGGGCAGATCAACGTTCATGCCAAACCCGTCCGCAAGTTGGTACGAGCGGCGAGGGGACACCTGATGCGGAATTTGCTGGCCAAAGTTTTCTGCTGAGGACAGCACAAGGATAACAGAGAGCAGTCCGAACAGGAACCGATGGCCGATCATAGGAGTTTGCCTATGGAAGTGGTGAAAACTGAAGGTTTTCCTGGCAGACTACGAAACAGGTTTCCCATTGTCATTCTGAAGAGCCGAAAAAACCAGTGATTAGTGACGGGTGGTTAGTGATGAGCAAAAAATTAAGAAGAGGTTCTGGTTGCTTTTGCTCGTCACTCGTCACTTTCCACTCAGCACTGCTGTTGAGATTTCTCGCGGAGTTTATCCTGAGCAAAGCCGAAGGGCTCGGCGTCAGAATGACAAGCGAGGGGATCAAGATGACAGTATCCCAAGTTGTTCTTCAGCAACCTGCCAAGCCTTCGGCAAGTTACCAGTAGAACTTCAGCCCAAACTCCATGTTGCGCGGGTCGGTCTGAACGTTCGTAATCTTTCCGAACTGGCAACCGAACTGGTGAACTGCGTCGATCTCCCCATTCGGTCCTGGCGGCAGGCACCAGTGATTGTTGGGCAAGCCCAGATTCTGATGGTTCAGGGCGTTGAACACCTGCCACTGAATCTCGAAGTACTTGCTTTCGGAGAAGCGGAAATCCTTGGTGAGCGCAGCGTCCAGATTCCAAAAGCCCGGGGCGCGGCAGTGGGGGCAGTTCGTTCCTTCATTGCCATATTGCCACCAGGAATCGAGGCTATTGTAATTAAACGGCGTCCCGTCGGGATTGAGTCCCGTAGACACTTCCTGAATAACCGTGGGATCGTTGCCAAAGTTCGCCTCAAAGGCATTCGGATTCCACCATTGGTTTTCGCGTTGCGCGAGGTTGCCGCTTCGTCCGGCCGCAGGATTACCAATGATGTTGGGGCGGCAACTTCCGATTCCGTTGCAGGGTCCTGTAACAATAATAGGCGCGCCGCTCTGGAAATTCCAGTTCTGGGTCAGGAGCCATCCTCCCAGAATTTTGCTTAAAGGGCCGCGCGTGAAATAGCGCCTTCCGGGACCTGCCGGAAGTTCGTAGGTGACGGCGAAGTTCAGGACCTGAGGGATATCGTCAGGGGCAAGGCCGATGTAACGGTTGAGGTTGTCCGGATCCTCCGCTGCGGCGCTGCCGGCAAAATTTCCAGAGCCGCCCGAGATGGCGCCGGGGATCAGTGATGACCGGCCCACCGCGCGCGCCAGCGTCGTGGGCGTCGCCGTGTTCCCGATAATGCTTCCGTAGTTTGCGGCTTCGATATTCTTCTGAATTGTGTAGGCAACGATAAAGTTCAGCCCGTGGCTGTAGCGCTCTTCCCACCGAAGTTGGAACGAATTGTAGTCGTTGAAGCCATTGGGTGAAACGTTTGCGAAGAACCCGCCGTACTGCGGATAAGGCCGGAAGGCAATGTCGCCCGGGCAGTCCACCTTATTGGGGATTGTCGGGTCTGCGGGACAACCATAAAGCGGCCCCAGGGATGCGTCTACCGGGACAGGATTCGTGATGTTCGTGCGCAGCTTCTGCCGGACAGCCGTTGGAATGTAGTTGTAACCACGGAATTCATCGCCATAAAGGTGCATCCCGTGGGTTCCAACGTATCCCACGCTGAGGCTCATATTGGCCGAAAGCTGTTGCTGAATGTTGAAGCTCCATTGTTCCACGTAAGGGTCTTCAGGTGCTTTCAGGAAAAGATTAAAGCCGGTCGTCAGGAATTGATCGTTGTCCCTTTTGGCGAAATCCGCGGGAGGCAAGTTAAGCGGCGGAGCGCCCTGACTCAGTTGGAACGCCGGGCGCTGCCCTGTGAAATCTCCGTTGTAGGCTACGAAATTGGCGAAGGCAGGCGCGCTGATGGCTCCATTCTGGTCGCCAAATGCAGAGCTAATGCCGTTGCTGAAGATGACGCCGTAGCCCCCGCGAATGACCGTCTTGCGGCTCTTGAAGGGCGACCAGGCAAAGCCGAAACGTGGCCCAAAATCAGGCCCGTTGGCCGGAAATACCGTTCGGGAAGGGTGCTGGGGAGTCCCAAAATAGACGATCGCTCCTTTAAAGGGCACATCCGGGTTCTGGGCGTTGAAGTCAAAATTCGCGAGGTCATTATACCGTTCGTAGAACCAGCCGAAGTAGTCGTAGCGCAGGCCGAGGTTTAACGTCAGGTTGGGTTTGACATGGTAATCATCCTGAATGTAAGCGCCCCAGTAATTGTTGGTCTGCCAGGGAGCGTGGTAAGTGCCGGTGCCTGATCCCTGGTCCACGGCTCCCATAAGGAATTGAGCAAGCCCTGCCCCTCCCTGACCCGTAACAGGATCGGCTGTGAGCCCTCCGCCGAAATTGAGGCCGTAGCCCCATCCGGCGATATTCCAGTTGTTGTCACGCCGAAACATCATGCCCGTCTTGAGCGTGTGCTTGCCCAGGATTTTGGTGACATTATCCGTGAACGTGTAGGCCTGAACGCCTTGGATGCCATTCTGCCACTGTTGCTGGCCCACGGGCTCAAGGCCGCCAATGCCGATGGTCGGGACCACTTGAGTGGGAGGAAACAGAATGAAATTGAGATTTTTGACCTCATTCTCCACAGCCGCCGTGTCGGCCACACTGTCTGGATTGGGCGAGGCAATCTGATTCTGCCGGCTGAACTCCATCCGCGCTTCGTTAAGGAGTGTCGGCGTCAATGCGGAAGTGAAACCAACAGTCGCAATCTGGTTGATGGTGCGATAGGGCTGCGCGCCTGCAATACCCGTGCTGGTCGGCGCGGTGGCGCCATTCCAGGGATACCGGTAGTTGGTGTAATAGCTGGGGTTAAAGAGCCACTCCACAAACAACTTGTGCTTCGTGGACACGTTCTGGTCAACTTTGATCGAGATGTTATGCGTGGTCTGGCTGCTGCCTACCGGCCCGATGAAGTTATTGCATGTTACGCCGCAGCCGCCCGGCCCTTGTTGCAACGGGTCTACAAAGTTGGGGCTGGGATAACTCTTCACGTAAAACGCTGCTACGGGATCGATCATGCTTTGGGGAATAACCGGCGTGGTGAAAGGCGTTCGATGGAAGAGACCGTTTGCGTCAGGCCCCACCGTCGAGTAGGGGTTATAAAGGCAATTGGTAGCCCCGTTCACGCCGCAAACCGGCGCCAGGGCAGGGTCTTGTGTGAAATCGCCGTTAACTTCGCCCGGCAAGGGGACAGTCAGCAGCATTGGCTTGTTTTCGTGGAGCATTGAAATGTCCCACGAGGCGAAGAAAAAGGTTTTATCCTTGCCGTTATAGATATGCGGCAGGTCAATTGGGCCGCCGATGGTTCCCCCGAAGTCGTTGTAGTTCTCAGCAGGCTCTAGAAACTCAACTCCCTGCGAGTTCCGGCGGTCGAAGGGGTTTGTGGCGTTAAAGAAGGAGTTGCGGTTGAACTCGTAAATGTCGCCGTGAACCTGATTCGTGCCTGATTTCAGGACGACGTTCACCGCCGCGCCGCTGGTGCGTCCGTATTCTGCGGCCAGTCCATTATCCACAACGTTAAATTCGGCCACGGCATCAGGCGAAGGATTCACCACCACATTCTCAGCGCCCAGCGCGGCATTGAGGCTGCCGTCCAGATACCAGGCGTTGGCGCCGCCCTGGCTGCCGTTTGCGCTGATCCCTGAACCCACCAGATGCTGGGGATCGGGGAATCCTCCAAACTGGCTGTCGAAACCAAAAACGGCGCCGGATGGCCCGGTGGATTGAGTTACGCCCGGAATCAATTGAACCAGCGTCTGAATATCACGACCCGGCAGGGGGACGTTCTGAATGTATCTTCCTGCCAGGTTGGTTGAGAAATTGGAAGGCGCGCTTTGAACCAGCGATGGCGCGGCTTTGACCTGAACCACTTGCGTTGTGCCGCCGACTTTAAGCTGGGTGTCTTCCTCGGTCGTGGTATTGGCGCTGACTATCACGTTCGTGATGTCCACCGATGCGAAGCCCGCAGCTTCGATGTGAATGGAATACCTTCCCGGCACGAGCTCGGGAGCCAGATAAAGACCATCGGAATTCGTGGTCAGGACGACCGAGACTCCGGTATCCACATTTTTGACGATGACCTTCGCCCCCGGGACGGTCGCCCCTTGCTGGTCTGTGATTCTCCCCTGGATGTTTCCGTGATTGAGCGATGCGTACAACAACCCGACCCCGGCAAGCATCGTCAGGACGAAAATCAAACTCACTCCCTTAATCTTCCGCGTCATACGCCCTCCTTAGCGCCGCCTTGCTTCCTGTTTGAGGAACCACACTCAAGGCGAGGCAGCGTTCTTTGAATGCCCTCAGTCAGCGCAGTCAAAGCACAATCAACGTTGATTGTCCGACGCAACCTTATTTCAGCATGCCAATCTATTAAGGGAACCATTCCGCCTTCCAAGTCACCGGCCGACTGAGGATTCATTCATGCTATAACTCAGCATTTAACTGATAATCGATTACAATCAATCTAATGGCATTCGCCATCGCTGTCAACTTAATTTTAGACATTCCTGTTCAGGGGGACGAGTTAATGGTTCCCTGAACCAGAACTCTGGGTTTCTGCTGCTCTCTATCGCGAGCCGGACCAAGACAAGGATTCAGGATGGAAATCGCGGGAGAACATAACCCCGGGGTTGTGATGGATGATCAGACCAATTTGAAGGTGACATCCTGCGCCCGCCCGGTCATCACATCCCGGACACGCGCTTGCCAGCGGCCTTTCGGATCGTTGTGGGCAAAAAAGAAGCGCTCCGTGTGAGGCGTGGACTTTATGAGCACGTTTCTGGAATAAAGTTCGTAGGCACGACCGTCTGGCGTAAAGAACTCCAGCCGCACAACCCTGAAGGTTGCCTCCGGCAGAGGGTTCTCGTCTCGCAACGTGATAGTCAGTGGATTGCCTGCCTGAAGTTGCTCGGGCGTCTCGACGCGAAGCTGAGGAACGGGCGCAGGAGTGCGGCTGAAAACCAAAGGAGACCAGGGATCAAGAACCGTTTGGTATTTGGCCGTAAGGCCGATTTCCTGACGAGGGCGAACGTCATAGGTATGCATCGAATCAGACCAATTGATTGTGGCCGGGGCTGGCGTCTCAAGAAACGCGTTATCAATTTCTCCGGCCCATCCCGGAGCTTTGCTGGTGGGGTAGCTTCCCCACCCACCGTCGTCGAACTGCGGATTGCGAAAGATCGCTACGTGTTCATAGGCGCCATTCGCAAAGCGAACAACTTCTGTTCCTGGCAATCGCTTGCCATCAGAACCCAGCACGCGAACGCGCGGCTCAACCTGCGCGAGGCCCAGAACGCCCTCTATAATTTCCGGCAAACTCGTGAGCGAATCGGGTTGCAGGCGGTCGTAAGCGTAACCGGAAATTTCCAGATTTAAAAAAACAGCCTTGCCCTGGCCGAAATTGTTTACAACAACCAACGGCACACTGCCGCTCTGCGCGAGCGCTTGGCCAGTCGTTACGCCGATGGCCTCATCGCCCGGAACCACATGAAGCAGTTTTCCTCTAAGATGGAGTGACTGCTCGTCGGCGCGCCCTACCGCATTTTGCGCCTTAGCCTGCGCCTTGACGCGACGGACGCCCAGGACATCATCCAATTGGCCTTGTCCCAGGTCGCGGCCATGCTCGTCCATGGATGCCGCGCGGTAGTCCGCAATCAGCAATCCGCCCTCGCGCACAAATCGCCGAATCTCGCCCGCCTCAAGAGCGCTGATGGCCACTGACTGCGGCATGATGAAAGCGCGGTATTGCCCCGCATTCAGTTCTCCGCCCTCAATCTGGCCGCGACCGACAAATTCATATTGCAGGCCAAGGTCTTCAATCAGCTTGGTCCAACTGTTTCGCAGCCCTGTAAAATGGCTGTAGCGATCTTCCCCGCTATGCAGCATCCATTCGCGCGCGTTCTGGACGTTATCCAGCAACCAATGAACCTGTATGGAAGCCTGCGAATAGTGAATGGCGATGCCATCGTGCAGCCGCTGAGCGTTGATGAAAAGCATACCGAGGCCATCATGAAGTTCATTAAAAAC
>Ga0209061_1004403_pt1 | contig 13618 bp, 13 predicted proteins | sample Coa_R1_10_FD_187157 | JGI IMG/M metagenome (GOLD analysis project Ga0209061, IMG submission 187157) | Surface soil microbial communities from Centralia Pennsylvania, which are recovering from an underground coalmine fire - Coalmine... | ecosystem: Environmental > Terrestrial > Soil >...
CCGCTTTGCCGGCAAGCCCATCCTAAAACCGTTCCGGGATCGGGCACAATGAAATTTCAGCGAACGGCCAACAGTGTCTTAACCGTTTGTCTCAGCCCAGGGGACAACCCCAGATACTGGCGAAGAATTCGTACACCGCCTGAAAGTCTTCTTTCTCCAGGTAGGGGAAATCCTTCAAAATCTCTTCCGCTGTCATTCCGGAAGCCAAGTACGATGCGAGATCGTATACCGTGAAACGGAGGCCGCGAATACAGGGTTTGCCGCCCATTTTGCCTGGTTCGACCATGATGCGGGGGTTTAAGCCAACCATCGCCTTACCACAACCATGATATCGTCACCAGGTATCTTTAACATCAGCATCGTGGAAGCCTCGAAAGACCCAAATGAAGCGCTTTTCATGGAGCTAGTCGCTTCAAGACTGCCCAAAGCTGCAAACCACCGCAAATAAAGCTACTTACGTAAGATTTGAAAACATCTGGCTACGAACCAGAAGGTCGGGAGTTCGAATCTCTCCGGGCGCACCACCTTCGACAAGTGCATTGGCCGCCTGCGGCATGGCAGGGGATCTGCTCCGCGAGTTGCTATACGTGTACTACTTTTTGTTTCATCCTCACCGCATTGCTCGTTCCGGCTGCGGCCAAAGCCCGCCTCGGGTGATCGCGATGCGCGCCACTGCGTATACCGGCTACGCCCGCACCGCCAGCGGAAAGCGGGTGCGCCGCGGCATGGTTGCCGCGGACCCGCGCGTACTGCCGCTCGGCACGAAGGTTCGGGTGAAGAATGCGGGCATGCAGCCGTGTGGGGTCAGCCCCGTTTACCGATGGGCCGCGCAATGTGATTTTGTAAAACGGACGACGAGGCGCGGCGCGCGCGGTCTTCGAGGCCTTTGCCCCTACAACAACTCATCCAGTCTGCGGCGGAGTTCAGCGGAAAGGCGCGGATCTTTCCCCCCGGTGGAAACGGCAATCTGCAGGTTTTCGCGATGCACACGCGCGGGGACGATGAAGTCACACTCTTTGGCGGAATCGGCGATGTTCGCCAGAATACCCTTGCCTTTGGCGGCGATGGCGATGCGGTGATTGGTCTGGCGGTCGTTGGTGGCTGCGAAGACGAGCACGACGTCTTCGAGATCGGTGGCGCGGAAACGGCGGCGGATGATTTCGACGGAAAGAGATTCGAATTCTTCATCCACCTCGGGTGCGACTACCGTGACGCGCGCGCCGGCTTCCAGCAGGCCGCGGGTTTTGCGCAGCGCAACCTTGCCGGCCCCCACGACCAGCACGGGGCGGTCCTTGAGGTTGAGAAAGATGGGATAATGACGCAAGTCAAAATGTAGCACGCTATGATGGCAGTACATGTCGCGTTCCACACCCACGATAGTGATTGTGGGCCGGCCGAATGTTGGAAAGTCCACTTTATTCAATCGCATCACCGGACAGCGGCGGGCCATTGTCGGCGATGAGCCGGGCATCACGCGGGACCGCATCCACGGCATCGCCGAACATGCCGGCCGGCGCTTCGAAGTGATCGATACCGGCGGAATCGTCGTCCACGACCGCGAGTATCTGCCCGGGGAGGTGCTGCGGCAGGCGCAGACCGCACTGAAGAATGCGGGGCACATTATTTTTCTGGTGGATGGGCGGAGCGAAATCACCGGCGCGGATCGCGACCTGGCGCAAATGCTACAGCGTTTGGGCAAGCCGGTCACAGTGGCGGTGAACAAGATCGATACGGCGGCCCGCGATGCGCTGGCGCACGAGTTTCATGAGCTGGGGATCCCGAATGTGTACGGTGTTTCGGCGGAGCATGGCCTGGGTATAGACGCGCTGCTGGATCATGTAACCGCGGAATTGGAGTCCGTGGAGGCCGAGGCTGAAGAGCCGGAGCGCGCCATCAAAGTGGCGATCATCGGCAGGCCAAACGTGGGAAAATCGACGCTGCTCAACGCCCTCACCGGCGAGGAGCGGGCCATCGTTTCGCCTGTGGCGGGCACGACTCGCGATGCGGTGGATGAAGAGGTGATGCGCGCGGGCGTGCGCTACGTGTTCATTGACACCGCCGGCATCCGGCGCAAAGGCAAGACCAGGCTGATGGCGGAAAAGCTGAGCGTAGTGATGGCGCGGCGGCATCTGCGGCTGGCGGACGTGGCGCTGCTCATGCTGGATGCAAGCGAAGGCGTGCTGGGCGCGGACGCCACTATCGCCGGTTATGCGCACGAAGGCGGACGTTCGATTATCCTCTGTGTAAACAAGTGGGACGCGCGCCAGGTCCGTTCCAAACAGGATTTCGAGCGGCAGGTGCGCGATCAATTCAAATTTCTGGAGTACGCGCCCGTGGTGGTTCTTTCGGCGAAGAGCGGAGCCGGGGTGGAGGCGTTATTCCGCTTGATCGGGGAAGTGTACGAATCGGCTTCGCGGCGCATCACCACGGGCGAACTGAACCGGTTCGTGGAGCAATTGCGCTTTGAAGAGCGGAAAATCTTCTATATTACGCAGACGGGCGTGCGCCCGCCGACCTTCGTGCTGTTCACGGATCGTGGCGGGCCGCTGCATTTTTCGCATGAGCGCTACCTAATAAACCAGATCCGGCGGAAGTTCGGATTCCGCGGCGCGCCCATCGTGCTGAAGACGCGGGCTAAGGCCGCGGCTTCCTAGGGTGGGGCCGGCTCAGAATCGCATCTCAAATCCGCGCCAAATCTGCCGAATGGCTGGCCCGAGGAGGTGTTCGCAGATTGCCAGGGACCATTCGAAGCAATTCTCCGCTTGGTTCAGTTGAATCCGCTCATAGCCGTGCTCGAGATAACTAAAGTTACGCGTAAACTGGAGGCGTTTGATCTGGTCGTGGATGGGCTCGCGATTCAGCAGTCCGGCCGCCACGAGCCGGTCCAAGCCCTTTTCGAAGTCCAGCGGCCGGGCTGGAAATTTTCCATCGGGAAAGTAGCGTTCGTATGCGGCCTTGCACGTATCGGGTTGCTGCGGGTGAATGCCGATCGCCAGGAGCCGCATCTGAGTTGCACACTCGGCGGCGCGGTATGACCGCAGCACCGCGTCGGTGAACCGACGTTCTTTTATCCGGCGATCGGCATTGGCTAACGCGTCTGCTACCAGAAGCGCTCCGATCCGGGATACCCGCTCTGCCCAGTCTGCCGCCATTGCCGTGGCGCTAAAGTTCTCGCGGTCGCGGATCTGCTTTTCGAACGCGCTCATATCGCTTGCGCTTCCGGCAAATCGTGCAACCGTCTCCGCCACTGGCGCCAAAAGCGCATGCTCCGAATACTCGGCAAGCTTGCGAGCCTGATGCACCAGCCCTTGCCTGGCTTGCGAATAATCGAAATCGTCCCATAGGGAAAGTGCGGCCATGGTAGCCCGAAGAAACTTCCAAGGGCCTTCATTTGGAAGCCGTTCCGCTATTTGCGCGGCTATACGCACCTGGCCCGACCGCGCCCTGGAAAGAACCTCTTCGGCGGTAACCTGGTCGCGCACATCGGAGGCAACAAAATGTTGAATTCTGCTCGTCCCTTTGGCTTGAACGTAGACAGGAATTACTTGGCAGGAGAGGTACGCCATTGCCGTCTGAAAGAGCGAGGCGACAATCGGATTGGCTCCGCCAGTGATGCCTACGTAGACTCTGCCAAAGCTCCGCTGTGCAAGACCATTGATGAATGTGCGCACCTGCCTGTAGGTCTGAGACATATCGAATGGTTCGACTGCCTGGCACATGGCCCAGGTCACGCGGACATCTTGGATTCCGTTCTTGATCTCCTCAACAAACCGCTTCGGATCGGCCGAATCGGACGAGGCTTGATTTCCGTAGAGCAAGTAGACGTCGAGAGAGGCTTCATCTTTGAGAATTGCAGCAATTGCGTCCGGTGTCCCTCCAACGCTCGTGCCAACGGCAAAAATCGCTGCAACCGTCATTGCGGCTCGCTCGGCCAGACCAGCGGAACCGGGAAGCACAGGCCGTAATGAACCGCGCGTGGCATTTCGGGCCGTGGCACGGGTATCATGCTGCCGTACCACGGTTTTGGCGGCGTGGAGTCGGTCCGGAATACCGATCCTGGCGTGAACATTATAATCGCTCCCTTAAACACGTTCGAGACCGAATTCGCGTGGAACTTCGGAAAAGTCACGTGCGTTCGCCAGAGGCCTTCGGCGGGATCTTCGGGCGACGGCACGAAGTGACTGAGCGCCATAAAGCCATTCGCTCCTGGGGCATGATCGAGCCAGTCGCAACGCTCCGGCGCACCTAAGATCTCGAAATGGCCCAGTCCGGTAGCGCTCTTTTTGCCGAAACCGGTCCAAGCGAGCGCTCGAAGACAGGCGCTCACCTGCTCTAAATAGTTTTCGGAACGGATATAAACGCTGAGAGCATCAAAGCCCTCCTTAAGGTGCTCCGTATCGGTTTCGAACAATTGGCCTTCGGCAGCCGCTCCCAATTCCCGGTCAATAGAGGTCTGTATACGAGTCGAGGCTCGAAATACGCCGGCCTCCGCATCGGCCGGCGCTTCACATTCGCCGTTCATTAACCGGCGAAAGGACGCTGCCGGAACATAGACCGGCGGCCTCAGCTTCTTCCCGAGGCGGAGACCAGTTATGTGCATAGGCATCGGCAGCAAATCGCCGGGGAAAGCGTCCGACAAACAGAACGGTGGAGGTTGCTGGTCCCGGAACTCAGCAAGCATCCGCTCGAACGTGCCCGGGAACAACTCCAGCCACCTCCAGCAAAGCGCGCCGAAGATGGAATCTGCGCGGAGTGGCGTCGCCCATGGCGACTTCGGATGCAGCCGGAACATCCACGTGGTTATAGCGAGACGTCCGCCAGTCTCACTTTTTCTTCATGAGGGTTCCGAATGGCGATTCGACCCGAGCCGCGGCTGCCTCCGGCCCCCAGGGAATCAAACCGCTCAACGATTGCAAGCGCGTTCTTAAGGTCGGCGACCATCTTGCTCTCGTCATCGCCTTCAAAAACTTTCAGCACCATGGCGGCTCGAAACGTCGTGCCCGGGGGCACGCGCTCCTGTATCCGCGGGTGTTCAGCGGTGCCTCGGCTCCGATCGATTATGTTTTCGGTCTTAAGCTCCAGCAGGGGCCTGCCCTCCGTCGCACGCGCGGTCCAAAGTTTCGCGCATTGTTCTGTAAGGTGTGCGTCACGAACTGCAATCCGCGAGGTGCCGCATTCAGGTCGCATGTTCATATGTGCCTTGAAAACGGGGCACACGGGACAGGTGCGCAGCCCGCAACCGCACGGCTTGCCATTTGATCCCAGCCCGTGCTCCTTCTCCAGCGTGCTGCGTAGCTTACCTTTCAAGCTGGAGCCGGGGATATACGGCTGCCCGGATACGGGATCCTTGAGCGCCATCAGGTCAATGCCCCCGATCTCCAGGCCGGCAGGCATGCCGCCGATGCGCATTCCATCCACCAACTCTATGTCAAAACTCATCTCCCTTACGTGTGTCCACTTGGCCATGTTCAATCCTTAATTCGGGCGCAATAAGCTACTACTGCTTCGAAATGGGGCATGAAACCTCTTCTGAACGCCGCCTCGTTGTTGATGGCATCCACATTGCGATCAATGAACTGCTTGAATGACTGAGGTAGTTTATTATCCGCGCGCTCAGCCCTATCCGCCGCGAATGCTTTCATAAGAGCGATCTGAGGGTGTACCTCGCCAAAAGGTGCGCCGTACACGAGTCGCTGCGACTGACGCTTAGCGTGATCGAAGAAGGACCGGAGCTGGTGGCGTTTGAGCCTGTCGGCTTCAAACCGCGCAGCGAGCCGCTCCGCTTCGATGGTGATCATGTCAACCCGAATGCTGCCATTCTCGGCGAAGTATTTCGGATACCCAGGCGGAAATGAGCTTTCCACGGGTTGCCCAGGGTGAGCGCCGGATGACGGCGCAGGGCCCGCGCGAGTTCGTCGCGGCTCCGCGCTCTTAAAACCCGCGCGCCCCAGCGCATCTTTCATGTCAGGCATGTCAGTCCTTCCTCTCTTCCGGTCCGTGCAGCATGACATAGCGTACAACGAAACCAGCATGCTTCCAAAGGTTCCCAGGCGAGAGGAATGCGCGTCTAATAAAGCTCATCTCCTCGCCGCCCAGATTTCGTTCTATTTGGTAGAAGAGCAGCGAATGCCAGCGCTCATCGCCCTTCCGCCACCGCTCGTGCAGTTTCAGAATATCCTCTAGCAACGCGCTGCGAATGCGCTGCTTGGCGTACATATCCGCAAGCTGGCGAGCCGCTACAAGCGCCTCGTCGAACGCCGCCCAGCGAATCGTTTCTCCGAGAACATGTATGCTATCGCGCGGGACCTTCGCACACTCCTCCAGAAGATAGTTCGCCTCCTCCGCTTTCGTCAAGATATGCTGGCGAGCTTTGGCAAGCGCCATCCCGGCGGAAAAGGTCAATTTATTATCTGTAATGGAGCGAAACTCCGAATGCCAAGCCGCCGCGAAATCGAGAGCCCGGTTCCACGGGCCTATGACGAACAGGTCGTCTCCCCCGCCATAGACAGGGTACAGGTCCGGGAATTTCTCAGCCATGAGTTTCGACACGGCGGAGGAAAAAGCATGATCGAGGAGGGTGCTTAAGCCCCAGGTGCGGCTGGCATCGCCTCCGAGATTCCGAAAGGTCTCGCCGATTTTATCCGCGTCAATCCTCAGATAGGCGAGGTAGCGCCGGCCAGCGGCGCGGGCGGCGAGTTGCTCGAAAGTCGCAGGTTCGTGCCCTTGCAGCGGCATATGAGAGATCAATGGAATCGGAATTTCGCCTGTGGACGAAATGCCCCAACGTGCTCCGAGCAGTTCGAGTAAACCATTAGGGGAAGGCGTCAGCGCGATTTGCCCTGGCGCGAGGAGTAGCGCCTTTCCCAGTTCGAGATCGTCAACGCAGGTCTGGCAAAGCCGCTCGGGTTCGTGGTGCAGCATCGCGGTAGCGCCGCATCCGTCGCATTTACCGGCCGCGGCTGCCGGAAAGGTAAACCGGTCTGTGGACCATCTCCCGCCGCTGTTCAAAACACCGCCCAAGGGTTTCGTTTTACGGGCGCTCATGGCTTCCTGCAACGCCCGTACAGGGATTTTGCCGTCGGCAAACTCCGCCGCGGCGAGATGGAAAACCAACTCGCCACGATAGCTTTCGAGGAGGTTGTTATCCAGCTCGCATTGCAATTGTTTCAAGCGCAAATGCCAGTCGAGGCAGGGATTGGCCACGACTAGAAATCGGCCCCCTGCGGAGTAGAAGAGCCGCGCCGCTGCATCCCGGAACCGCTGCGCCACGATGCTCGCTACGAGCCTGGTTAGCGCGAGAACCCGGAATGACCGGGCCCGCAGCCGTCGCGCCCGATGCGCCCGGTACTGGACGAAGCACAAATCGCTGAATCCCCGAAAAATCGCCTTCAATGGCGACCCCCTTTGTGGGCCAAGCGGGAATTCTGTCGTGAGGAGGCCCGGAAGTAGCGTCCCAGGCAGCGCGCGCGGTGGCTAGTGGGTCTGGCGCGTCAATCCTCTCCATGCTCTGCGGCCAGCTTTGTAGTGGAGGGACCGCCATGAATTCTCAGCTTTTTTTAATCCTCCTCGTGCTGCGCAGCCAGCTTTGTCAGCACCGCCATATCCTCCAGCGTGGTTACATCGCCCGTCACCGTATTGCTGGTGACGATCTCCCGCAGCAGGCGCCGCATGATTTTGCCGCTGCGGGTTTTGGGCAAGGCGTCGGTGAAGCGGATCTGCTCCGGGCGGGCGAAGCCGCCGATTTCCTTGCTCACCCACTTGCGCAGGTCTTCCGCCAGTTCGTCATGGTTCCAGTTGCCGTTCTTCAAGGTGACGAAGCAGGCCACGGCCTGTCCGGTAATTTCGTGCGGCTTGCCGACCACCGCGGCTTCCGCCACCGCCGGGTGCCGCACCAGCGCCGATTCCAGTTCCATGGTGCTTAGCCGGTGGCCGCTGACGTTCATCACGTCATCCACGCGGCCCAGAATCCAGTAATAACCGTCTTCATCGCGGCGGGCGGCGTCGCCGGTCATATACACGCCGGGGATGCGCTCCCAATATTGTTGCTTGTAGCGGTCGGGGTCGCCCCAGATGGTACGCGCCATGGAGGGCCACGGCCGGCGGATAATCAGAAACCCTTCCTGATTTGTGCCGACTGGCTTGCCCTCCAGGTTCACGATCTCGGTCACCACTCCCGGCATGGGCAGCGTCCCCGAGCCGGGCTTCATCGGCACGGCTCCCGGCATGCCCGCGATCATCATGGAACCGGTCTCGGTCTGCCACCAGGTGTCCACAATGGGGCAGCGCTGTTTGCCGATCACCCGGTAATACCATTCCCAGGCCGCTGGATTGATCGGCTCACCCACCGAGCCTAACAGCCGCAGGCTCGAAAGATCGTGCGCGTTGGGCCACTGCTCGCCCTGCCGGATGAAAGCACGGATGGCGGTGGGCGAGGCGTAGAGCGTGTTGATGCGATATTTTTCGATCAGCCTCCACCAGCGGTCGGGCTGGGGAAAATCGGGAGCGCCTTCGTAGATCACCGTAGTGGCGCCGGCTGCCAGAGGACCATAAACAATATAAGAGTGGCCGGTCACCCAGCCGATATCGGCGGCGCACCAGAAGGTATCTTCTTCGCGCAGGTCAAAGACCCACTTCATGGCGGTAACGCATTGCAATAGGTACCCGCCCGTGGTGTGGACGATGCCTTTCGGCTTGCCGGTGGTGCCTGACGTGTAGAGAACATATAGCGGCTGCTCGCTATCCAGCACTTCCGCCGGGCAATTCTCGCTGATGCCATGTTCGAGATCGTGCCACCAGTGGTCGCGACCGGATCGCATGGAAACGCCGCCGCCGGTGCGCCGTAGAACGATCACATCACGCACCGTGGGGCACTCGGCCAGGGCATCGTCCACCGTGTCTTTCAGCCGCACTTCCTTACCGCGCCGCCACGCGCCGTCGGCCGTAATCACAACCTGGGCGCCCAAGTCCTGAATGCGGGTTTTAAGGGCCTCCGCGGAAAATCCCCCAAACACTACGCTATGAATCACACCCAGGCGCGCGCAGGCGAGCATGGCCACCGGAAGTTCCGGCACCATGCCCATATAGATGATGGCGCGGTCGCCGGTCTTGAGCCCCCGCCCCTTCAGCACGTTGGCGAAGCGGCAGACCAGGCGGTGCAATTCCTGGTAGGAAATCAGGCGATGGTCGCCCGGCTCGCCCTCCCAAACGATCGCCACTTTGTTCTTGCGCGGCGTGGCGAGATGGCGATCCAGGCAGTTATACGCAGCGTTTGTTTTGCCGCCCACGAACCACTTCACGAACGGCGGATGCCATTCAATCACGTGCGACCACTTTTCGAACCAGAACAGCTCTTGCGCGGCCAGGTCGCCCCAGAATTCTTCAGAATGATCCAGGGCGCGCTGGTACAGCGCGCGGTAGGCCTCCATGCCGGAAACGCGGGCATGCTTTACGAATTCGGCACTCGGCTGGTAAACGGAAGCTTCGGTCATCGCAAGCAATTATAACCGTGACCGGCGGCTTGCCGCTCCGCGCAGGCGCTCGGTGATGCGGCTCTACGGCATCTTGCAGGAAAAATTTTGGGCGTCGTCGATCGAACCGGAGCCTCGATACACAGCCTCCTGCGGATACGGGCAAAGCGGCCGTGTCCTATCCACCTGCCCATTGCTGACGTGCTCGGCGCGAATCTGCGCGGGGGCGATGCCTTGCTCGCGCCAGCGTTCGATCACCGCCATTTTGTCGAACTGGTCGGTGCCGGCGCCGCCGCGGCAGTGCAGCATGCCCGGCACCATGAACAGGCGCATCCAATCGTCCTGGTGCGGTCCCATGGTGGCCAGCACGCCGTTGTAGAAATTCACCGTGTTGCCGGGGGGAATGCCAGGATCGGCCCAGCCGTGATACAGCAGCAGCTTGCCGCCGTGCTTCTTGAAAGCGGAGAGGTCGTAGGTGTGAGCATCGATTCCGGATTTGTCGGCAAGCGCCAGGTCGCTATCCAGATCGAATTTGTGGAAGTCGTAGTTGGCGTCCTGGTGCCCCAGGATGCGGATGCTATCCCAACCCCCGCCGGGCTGCGTGGGGATTCTGCGCAGAGAGGCCAATCCCAGTTCGCTGCCCGGTTCGAAACCGGTCCAAACAATTTCGCCACTCTTCGTTCTGACATCCGAGAATTCGATCTGGACGGTTTTCACCTGCGCGGCAGTCAGGCAGGTATCCGAATCCGGGCCTTTGCAGAGCAGGGAAGCCGGATCGAAGTGGCATTTCTGAGGATTTTCGATCAGGCCGTCTTTCACGCCGTCGCGGGCGTCGCAGGCGTTGAGAATGGCCTTGTGCAGTGTTTCCACCTTGGCTTCCGACAGCGCGCCCTCGGGGTTGTGCATCAGCTCGATGGAGCGTTCCACGCCGGCGGCATGCAGGTGGATGTGCGGGTTAGCGGGCGCGCCCGCGAGGACTCCATCGAAATCGTTCGGGAACTTGGTCACTTCCACCAGCGCCTGGCGGCCTCCGGTTGAGCAGCCGTTCCAATAGGAGTACTTCGGGCTTTGGCTGTAGAAAGCGGCGATCAGGGCTTTCGATTTGGCGGCGGTTTCGTGCACGGCGCGCCAGCCGAAATCGACAATCTTTTCCGGGTGGTCGAGAGCGAACATGCCATTACCGCCCTGGTGGCCGGTATCGGTAGAGGAGGTGGCATAGCCTTCGATCAGCGCGGCAGCCATTTGCGGGAAGCTGATAATCCCTGCCCATCCGCCGTTGCCCACCATCTGAAATTTGCCGTTCCAGTTTTCGGCCGGCATCCAGAGCTCCATTTTGATATCGGAATCGGACGAGGGTTTCAGCGTGGCGGCTACGCGGCAATGGGCGGGCAGCATCACGGGAGCCACGCTGCGATTCGCCGGAGCTTCCGGACCGCCGGCGCCCCGCCCGGCGCCGGCCGGCGCGCGATACGGGCCGGCGGGCACCATTTCAACTGCCGTCAGGGTAACGCCCGGCAGCGAGAGGGATTTCAGATTCTCGCAAGGATTCTGTGCGAACATCAGGCAGGCGGCGCCGCACGTCCCGGTCACCAACCGGAGCCAGAGAGTTGCTTTAGACACGTTGACCTCCTCGAATGCCGCTATTGTTTCACAATTGAATTCCCGGTGTTTAATAGACTCTATGACCGTCGCACCGGCCGGCGGAACGCTGGCCGCCGAAATCCGAGGGTTGGACCTGCGGTCGATCGGAGATCGCGAATTCGCCGCCATTCATCGCGCCTGGCTGGATCACCTGGTCTTGCTCTTTCGCGGGCAGCAGTTGAGCGATCAGGAACTGATCGCCTTCAGCCGCCGTTTCGGCGAACTGGACTGGGCGCCGGTGCAGGAGACCGGCCGGCGATTCGTGGAAGGACATCCGGAAATCTACGTGGTCTCGAACGTCATCGAAAACGGTGTGCCCATCGGCAGCCTGGGCGCGGGCGAAGCGGTCTGGCACACCGATATGTCGTATCTCGAAATGCCGCCCAAAGCCAGCATGCTGTACGCTCTGGAAGCGCCGGCACACGGCGGCAACACCTACTTTTGCAATATGTATCGCGCCTACGAGTGCCTGCCCGAAACGCTGCGGAGCCGCATCGGCGGCCTTCGCCTGAAGCACGACGCGACGTATAACAGCGGCGGCTATGTGCGCCAGGGACTCGAAGCGGTGGATGATCCCATGCTATCGCCCGGCGTGTACCATCCGCTGGTTACAAGGCATCCCGAAACGGGACGCCGCGCGCTGTATCTCGGGCGGCGGCGTAATGCCTATGTGGCGGGCTTGCCGCTCGCGGAATCGGAATCGCTGCTTGATGAACTCTGGGCCTATGCCACGCGCCCGGAGTTGGTTTGGAGCCACGAATGGCAAGTGGGCGATCTGGTCCTGTGGGACAATCGCGCCACCATGCACCGTCGCGATTCCTTCGATCCCAACTCGCGCCGGATTCTGCACCGCACGCAAATCCGGGGTGGGCAGCGCCCGGCGGCGGCAGAAGCGGCCGGCGAAAGGTCGCGTGAGCCCCGCATCCAGCGGTAGAGCGCAGCCGGCCGGCATATCGCGCCAACCTGGTGCCCCGGCTGTGGTGCTCGCCCTGCTGTGCGCGCTATACCTGATTCTGTTCGTGAATCGCGTGAACCTTTCCACTGCCGCGCCGCTCGTAAAAGCGGAGCTGGGCCTGAGCAACACGCAATTAGGCCTGGTGTTTTCCGCATTCGCCATTCCCTACGCGGTTTTGCAGCTTGCCGGTGGATGGATCGGCGATACCTTCGGGCCTCGGCTGGTGCTTTCGGTTTGCTGCGCGGTGGTGGCTCTGTCCACCGCTTTCACGGGCGCTGCGGCCGGGTTCGCATCCCTGTTTGTGCTGCGAATTGCGTTGGGCTTAGGCGAAGGCCCGGCGTTTCCCACCGCTACACGCGCGATGTCCCGCTGGATGCGGGCGGAAAGATGGGGATTCGCGCAAGGGATAACTCATTCGTTCGCGCGCATGGGTAACGCGATCACGCCGCCGTTGATGGCGGGCTTGCTCGCCTTTGCTTCCTGGCGCACTTCGTTCGTGATTCTCGGAGCGGCCAGTCTGGTCTGGTTGGCGGTCTGGGCCTGGTATTTTCGCGACAATCCACGCGAGCACCCCGCCATGACGGAGGCGGATCTGCGGCTGCTCCTCGCGCCCGCAACAACCGCTCGGCCGCAAATTCCCTGGTGGCCGCTTGCGCGCCGCATGCTCCCGGTGACGGCCACCGATTTCTGCTATGGCTGGACGCTGTGGCTATTCCTGAGCTGGATTCCATCCTTCTTCTTTGAAAGTTACCGCCTCGACCTGCGGGCCTCGGCGCTGTTTTCGGGCGGCGTGCTGTTTGCCGGAGTGGTGGGCGATACCGTGGGTGGAATCTGGACGGACCGGCTGCTGCGGGCAACCGGCAACGTGCGGTTGGCGCGACGCGCGGTGCTCGTCACCGGATTTCTGGGTGCGTTCGCGTTCCTGCTCCCGGTGATTCTCTTCCACAATTTGACGGTGGCGGCGGCGTGCCTGTCGGCCGCTTTTTTCTTCGCGGAATTGATCGTAGCGCCCATGTGGTCGGTGCCTATGGATATTGCCCGGCGCTATGCCGGCTCGGCCAGCGGCATGATGAACTTCGGCTTCGGCCTGGCGGGGCTGGTATCCCCCTCCAGCTTCGGCTACCTCGTCGATTTGACCGGCAGTTGGGTAGTGCCGTTCCTAGGCTCTGTAGTGCTGCTGCTGATTGGCGCGTTGCTGGCGCTGCGCCTGCGTCCGGACGAAGAATTTGCAGGGTGAATACGTTCCCCGGCGCCTAGCCTACCTTTCGCAGCTGAAGCCGAAGGTTAGGCGAAGAGTAACGAACAAGCCTCGTGGCAGCAATGTGGAATTTCGAAAAACCGCAGAGTGAAGATCTACCCTTATTTTCCGAAGGCCGGGTTTTCTGGCATTCTGCTGGTGTCTGGTTTCTCCGCAGCACAAATCGCAAGAAGGACGGCAAGGATCACCGCTACTTCAGCATCGTCGAGAACCAGCGAATCTCGGCCACCAAGACCGTGCAGCGGACGGTGCTGTGCCTGGGCGAGCTCAACGACCAGCAGCAGGCGTCATGGCGCA
>Ga0209061_1004405_pt1 | contig 13618 bp, 5 predicted proteins | sample Coa_R1_10_FD_187157 | JGI IMG/M metagenome (GOLD analysis project Ga0209061, IMG submission 187157) | Surface soil microbial communities from Centralia Pennsylvania, which are recovering from an underground coalmine fire - Coalmine... | ecosystem: Environmental > Terrestrial > Soil > Unclassified...
TCCCGCCAGAGCCGGATCGTGTTCGCGTGGATCCCGTGCTTGCGGCCCAGCTCCGACGCCGGCGTTCCGGCATCGAGCTCTTTGAGAATCGCGACGATCTGGCTCTCGGTGAAGCGGCTCTTTCGCATCGTGTCGTCTCCTTGGTGGGCTCTACGCCCGGAAACTCACAGTCTCCGCTGTCCGAATCCGCCCCCTCAGGTCACCACATTTTGGACATCGATCGCAAGATGCTGCACGACACGCTCGATCAAGCGTGACGATCCGGTGCTGCGCAAGCGCATCAGGGAGATCGCGTGGAGCCGCGTACGGTCTGGCGCACGCCAGAGAGGCGTGCTGCTGCGCCGGGAGGGCTGGGTCGCGAACTACAAGCGCGTCCGGCGCATGTACCGCGAGGAAGGGCTTGCGATTCGCACCAAATCGCCCAAAGGACGCCAAGCGGCCATGGCTCGCGAAGAACGCTTGGTTCCGACGGCGCCAAACCAGAGCTGGGCGATGGATTTCATGCACGACGTCCTCGCCGACGGCACCAAGATCCGCCTCTTGACCATAGTCGATACCTTTAGCCGCAAGAGCCTTGCGCTCGAGGTCGACTACGGCTTCAAATCCACGCAGGTCGTCGGGGTGCTGCGGCGCCTCGTTGCAGAACGCGGAAAACCTCAGCGTATCACTTGTGACAACGGCCCCGAATTTGTATCTCTGCAGTTCGATCAGTGGGCGTATTGGACGCGGGTCAAGCTCGATTTTTCACGACTGGGCCGCCCATCGGATAACGCTTTTTGCGAGTCCTTCAACAACCGGGTGCGACAAGAACTGCTCAATCCGAACTGGTTCCGATCGCTCTCGGACGCGCGTGCGCAGGCTGCGGCCTGGCGGCGCGATTACAACGCCAATCACCCTCATAGCGCGCTGGGAAATCTCGCTCCCGAAGAGTTCGCCCGGCGGGCAAAGAACACACCTCCAGTAGCCGCGATTTCTATAGGGCACGCGGAGTAAAAACGGGGCCACCTCAAATGAAACAACCTCTCCACTTATCCTCGAGGGCGTGATGGAGAGCGCGTCACGGTCTCTCCGAGTACGCCAGGAACGGGCTATCCATCCTCAAAGACTCGCTTGACTTCCTCAATGCAGCCTTCGAGATCCCTCATGATACGAGCATTTGAGAACGCCTTGACCCGCCAACCTAGTTCCCCTAAGCGCTTGCGCACACGCAGATCATGAGCGCGATCCTCTGGCGACGTGTGGTACGCGTCACCGTCAGCATAGATGGCAATGCGCCGGTCGGGAAACACAATGTCTGGCCGACTCACGACGCGCCCATTGTCCGGCTCACGAATCTCGAACTGCGGCACCGCACCAGTCAGGCCGCAGGACTCGAGACCGCGCAGAAGTCGAAGCTCCCAATCCGTTTCTACTCGGACACCGGCGTCGGCACGTGCTCCAGAGGGAATAGGCTTACCCGAAACCGGCTGCTCACTCGAAAGCGCTTCGAGGAAGTCGCTAATGAGGTTCTTGTCAATGCGATCATGGCTTCGCTGGTTGTAGTAGGTGAGTAGGCAGAGATAACACGCGCGCGCGCATGGCATCGGGTGTCGCAGGAGTTCAAGTGCACGCTTTGCGAGATGAGGCAGAGCTACCGGAATTCGACGCACATAACCGACGCCTCCGGAGACCCGCTCGTACAATATCGTTCGAATCTCCCCACTAGAAGGCGAGTGTTCTTCGAGCCCATCAAGCTCCCGCTCGCCCGCGTCGAACTCCAGTGACGCGGCAGCGAGGAGTGCATAGCGCAGTGTCAGGCAGGCGTCTTCCGAGAGACCGGTGCGCTCGATCACAACGACATCGCTGTTTAGCGTATTGGTCAGATGTACGGCCTTTAACCGTGGCTCGTGACCTTTGCGCTTCCGATGCTGCGCGATCCATTCTCCCTTAGCCTGGGCGCCCTGGACATCGCCGCATTCGATACAGATTTTGAAGGGGATGGGTACACCGTCAACAATGCGCCCCTCATTGATATTCATGAGTGGCTGACGACGATACAGGGTTACCTCGCACGTATCATAGGTGAAGCTCTCCCCAAAATCAGCGCGATCAAAAAGTGTCGATTTTATTTGATACATGCGGCGTTGGCGCGCGTCCTCGCTAGCGCCTATTCGCTCCATTTGATGCCCCCGGTAGGCACTGGCTTCAATGCGATCTTGGCTTACTGCTGAACCGACAGCGCGACAACCTGGACAACTACCGATCCACGCCCTCGATGCAATGTAGCCGCATTTTGTGCACCGGACGTACACACTCGGGTCGGCGCTAGATCCCACGGAGCCTAGCTTGCGTGGTAGTGTCAACCCGTCGCAAACGATCTTTCGGCCGTCAACGTATACGACGTTCTCCGGGGCAAATTCGCTGATCGCGATTGAGGGTTCACGCGAGACTTCGCCGCCATCGATTTCCGGTGCAAAGAGTGTTGCGGCCTCCCCTGGGAACGCATAACTAGGCAAAAAGCCATGGCTGGAAAGATAGCCGAGCGTATACGACTCCGAGGAGCCGCCCCTCCCGGTCGTGCCGGAGCGGCCCGTCAGAGCGCCGAGTGTTCGTTCAAGTTGCTGGCGCCGTCGCTTCTCGTCGGCACTCGGATTCGCAATCGCGTTGATGCGGCGAATCTCTTGTGCAAGCTCGATGACCTCGGCATGCCAGCGGTCGAGAACCCGCATCAAATCCCCTTCGAAATTCTCGAGTACCTCTTTGATATACGCTTCAGAAAGCCATTTACGATTGTCGAGGGCGAAGGCCTCAGATACCGCCGAAATGATAGCGTCGCGCCTTGCGGCAAGCTCAACCATCGATTGTCCTGCGCCAACGATCTTCGATGCAATGAACTGATCCGGACTTGGATCGTCGACGTCCCGAATATCCAGAAAATCGCGCATGTAGGTCGGTAGCGGCGTAGGCAGTTTCTCAAGAGCAAGCGCGCGGACGTGTCGACGGACGATCTCTTGATTGTCCAGGTCGAACGACGGTACACTAATGGTTCCCGAAACCATAAGATCCGGATGACGGAAAAAGTACGCGTCGTGTGGCGATGATTGCGCGTATGCATTGACGAGGGCTATGCGTTCGCGTCGTCCCGCGCGACCGGCGCGCTGCGCATAATGTGCAGGAGAAGGTGGCAAGCCACGTAGCAGGACCGTCGAAAGCGCCCCGATGTCGACGCCCAACTCGAGCGTGGGAGACGCGACGAGTACGTTGATTTTCCCATCGCGAAACTGTTCTTCGTATTCCATACGACGATCGCCGCCGATTTGGCCACTATGCTCACGTGCTTCAATTCGGACGGGATCAAACAAAGCGTACATTGCTGCGTAGAAATTGTTGTCGGCAGGTACGCCTGCGTATGATTGCAGGGATGCTGAGCGCCAATCAGGACAGCTCGCAGAACCGCACAGGCCTAGCAGCCAACGCGTGGTCACCGTTTTACAGTTGGTACATTGCCACAGCTTGTCTGGCATGACAAGAGCCACGCGGCCGATGTTGACGGCTACGCCTTCCACCTTTTGATGGGCTTGCGGGCCCCCAGCCTTCACCTTAACGAGCAGCTGTGCATCCAGAAGGAGATTGAACGCAGCAGCTGCCGCAGCTCGAGGGTCAGCCACGCCTGCGCGAGCGAAGAGTTCTTCGATGCTTGTGCGACGCGCGCTCGTTCCGGCGAAAGGTCGCAGTGTAACCAAACGAAACTTGCTGCCCCCTCTATCGCAGTACAGCACGGGTCGACGATTGAAATCATCAAGCCCACGCAAGGGTTCGTTTTTCGACCAAAACTTCCGGGCATACTCATCCGAGAGTGCTCCCGCTCTGCGAACTACATCGAGCACGCCGATCAAGAGTTGGCGCAGGTCATCGGTCGTGAAGACCCGGCGCTCTGACGTTGGTTGAGCGGCTCGTCGGAAAGCCTCGAAGGCAGCCCCTGAGTGTTCGATTTCCTCGAGGCCGCGGTACTCACACGTTAGCAGACCGAGCTGCTCGAGGGCGTTACGACGACGCGACTCGCGTCCAAACTCCTTGAGCAAAAACCAGCGCAAATCGTTGATCTGCTGTTCGCGGTCGTCGCGCGAGAAAATTGCATATCGCGCAAGCCCGAACTGATAGAGCTTCGTCCAGAAGCCGTTGAGGTCATAGGCGACATCACCGCTTTTCTGGCGTTCTTGAACCATGCGGTACGTAACTTGCCGCCATGCGTATTCGGCCGTGACATCCGTGAGATAGCCGGCTTGGTACGCAGTGTCTTGGCGGCTATCCGCGAAGATAAGCAGGCGCCGTTCATCTTCGCGTAGTCGCCCCATCAGGATCCATGTGAGGATAGAGACACCCACCGCGGTACTCGAAGAGAGACTCGTGATTGGTTCAAGACTCCCATAACGACCGTGGCAGTTTGGGCACCTCGTTAAGCGGCCGGAACCGGCGAGTATCGGTGTTGCGATCCGATCTTTACCGCAGTTTCTGCATGGCAAGGAGGCTGCGGTCTCCACCCCCTCTGCCGCCTCGTAGAGGAACCCGCAATCCGCGCAGTAGCACACGCGGTGAGATGGCGGGGCATTATTGTCCGACCCGGTCTCGTCGTCGATCTCGGCGGCGTCATCATCGTTGACGACCTTGTGAAACTCGAGCGCCAACCGTAGCACACTGCGATCGGTAAGCCGTGACTCGTCATCCGTCTCAGTGCGCGTCGGCGTGCCGTCAGCCAGCCTTGCGCCCTGATCGACTGGGCGTGTACGGAGAAAATCTTGCCCACAGATACGGCAGATCTCCAAGGGCAAGGCCCTGCCGCTGCAGGACGCGCATGCGCTACCGCCATTGGCTTGGAGGTCTCCACACCATACGCAGCGTGTGGCCCGTTCGAGGCCGCGGAAAAACGCATGAAGGCGAGGGCGCAGAAGCGCTCCCTCTGCGTCGCGTGCGATCGTTCCCAATGTGAGCAGCGCTGCTATCTCGCGCTCGGCTGCCTGCTTCTCGGCGCCCTCGCGGCCGGGTAGTGCGAGAGAGTCAGTAACGACATCGCTAAGCCTTCGCGGGGTTCGAAGCGTGTTTTGCAGCCAGAGCAACATGGGGTGATCACGCAATGCATCGAACAGCGCACGCTCGAAGCCGCTCCATTCCCGAGGCCAGTCGCGTCTGCCAAAGAAAATCTCGAGCACCGACCTGAGTGCCGGTTCGGGATCGAACGACTCGTTTTCCGCACGTTCTCCGAGGCGTTCTATTGCCTTGAGATGCTCGTCCGTGAGGCGCGCCGGCGATGGGAAAGACGTAGGCACCATTGGCTCCTCAGAGTACCGCTCTTCGATAAGCCCCGTGCGCTCGACCGTATCCGCGAACAAATCGCTCGCAAAAGCGCAAACGGCATCTGTCTCTCCCTGACCAACGGTCGCCGATGTACCGACGCAGACCAGCGCGGGGCCTTTCAAATCGAGATGACCTCGCAGCCGTCGAACTAAACAGGCAACCTCGGCGCCTAGTGCACCGTTGTAGGTGTGTATCTCGTCAAGCACGAGATACCGCAGGCTCGTCGGTGCCCCACCTGGACGGAATATCGGCTGGTCCTGTCGGCGCAGGAGCAAGTACTCCAACATCCGGTAACTCGTGATGAGCAGGTTTGGCCGTCGCCGCCTAATCGCATCGCGTGACCAACACTCTTCCCGCGGCAAGTTATCAGGTCGACCGTCGGCATCACTCTCGCGCGTATCCCCCGTATACCGTCCGAACGTGATGCCGGTGCCTCGTAGGTACCTGCGAAGCCTGTCCAGCTGATCGTTGGCAAGTGCGTTCATGGGATAGACGAGGAGTGCTTTGACACCATCGCCAGGCTTACGCGCACAATAATCGAGGATGGGGAGGAGAAACGCCTCGGTTTTCCCCGATCCGGTTCCGGTTGCGATAACCGTGCTCTTGGCTCGCCCCTCACGATCGCTCAGTCGGTCGAGCGCATCACTCTGGTGTCGGTGCAGCTCCCATCCATTAAAGATGCGCGCCACGGTCGGGTGCAAAACTCCTGATTCTTTGAGCTGAGCGACGGTTGGACCCGGAGAGAACGCCCGCTGGAGCGAGACGATCGGGCCGCTGGCAAGCAGCTGCTCATCGCAAATCTTGCGATCGATCTGCTCGCGCAATTTCGGGTCAGCAAAGGGGAATGAGGTGCGGATGTACTCCGCATAGCGCTGTTCGAGTTCAGCAGCGAGAACGAAGGGTTGCATTTACCTCCTCCTCACCGGCGTTCCTGTCGTCGTCCTCATTAGCGGTTCCTCGCGTTTCTGGCACGAACGGCATGGCGCCGAGCGCCACCGCCGCCGAGACCCGCGAGCGGTAATAGGCCGCTTTCGGGTGTTTGCGAAGCTCAGCATATTCCGCAAGGACCACGTCGCGGGTTACGGTGGATCGCTTTTCGCCGGGCAGTGCGGGCATCAAGCGATCGAGCAGTGGAAACTGGGTAAAGATGTGTTCGGCGAGTTCGAACGGTATTTCATATGCGGCGAGAACCGCGGCTTCCTGGCAGCTCCGGCTTTTTCGCGTCAGCGCGAGATCGTCGATCCGGCATGGTGCGAACAGCTGGCTTAGCAAGGTGTACGTGAGCGCGAGCGCACCTCGTACACGCGCTTGCCAATCGAATACAAAGGAATTGAACAACGCAGCGGCATTCCTGAGGACCGGCTCGCTCAGGTACCCACCCTGAATCGTAGGGGCCTTGTGTTTGCAGAATGTCTTTGGCGGCACGATCGCCGCAATGACGGTGCGTTCGTTCGTATTGCTGGCCACGTCACGCCAGGCGAGGCGCGGATGCAGGTTTACCGGCTTTCCGTCTCGTGCTATGGGTAATCTGGCCATGCCTTCGTCGGCGTTCACCCACTTGTCGAACTCGCCTACCGGAAATTCACATTGGTAGATGTTGCGCCCTTCGACTAAGGGCCAAAACTCGCCGAGCGTCGGATGCATCCAGTTCCATCCCACCCGACGACAACCATGCTTTACAAGCCAGTCGGCATCCCGAAACAGGTCGGAATCGTTCGAAGCATCAAGCTCCCTACAGTACTGAGGTTCCCACGCAGAGCCGAACGGTATGCCATGCCGACTGAGGTGTTCGAGTAGCTCGGCGTCTTTGCGGTCGACGATTTCCAGGAAACTGAACGTCGCTGGCGCCAATCGCTTGATGAAGTCGATGCTGATGGGGACCATATGGCGATCCGGTTCAGCAAGAATCGCGGTCAGTTCTCGCAACGAGAGGCTCCGTTCGCGATGCTCAGCGTCTTTGCCAACGAAAAACGCCGTGGACACGTCGTCTCTCGTCGCTCCCCGCTCGACCGTTAAAAGAATGATCTTGATTCTCGAATCGATCGGAAATATGCTCTTGCGATTCTCGTTGACTATCAGCCGCCTCACGGCGCCTTCCGTGACGAGCCTTCGACGGACCTCCGACGCACTGGAGTTGGCGTAGAATGAACTCGGAAGAACCTGCGCTAATACGCCGTTAGCCTTTAAAGCTCGGAAGTCGCGCTCAACAAAGCAACGATAGATGTCCAGGTCGCCTGCGCCAGCAAACCATGTGTATACACCAGACTTACGCAAGAACCAGGATAGCTGACGCTGCTTTCGATCATATGCCCTGAAAGCTCGATCGACAGCGGGGGTCTTGCGTAGAGCGCACGCGCGGCGTAGCGCTTCCTGCTTGCCATACGTCCGGAAAGTCGGGTCGTAATTACTGAAAAATTCCTTACTCTCCGTCCCCAGCGTTTCCCATGGCGGGTTGCCGACGAATGCGGAGAAGCCGCCCCGCTCGAACACTTCAGGAAACTCAAGCTCCCAGTGAAAGAACCGGTGTGACGAGGCTACTCGATCACTAACCTGCAAGAGAGCGGCCGCACGCTCCGACTGTGGAGCGGCATTCACCCACAGTTCTCGGGCAACGGCAGCAAGCTCATCGGTTGACGGCGGCTCGATGCCAGCGTCATGGGGCCAAAACCACGGCGCCATCCAAAGATTACAGATCTGCTTGATTCTGTAGAAACGGCTCCGTGGGTTCATCGTGAGGTCTTGCAGCTGACGTTCCTTCCAGCGATTCCTTGCAGCGGCATCGCGTGCGGACTGCGTCGGGTCGTCGAGCGAAAGCTGTGCGCGAGCTCGTGCGTACTCACGCAGCGGCTCGCGCAAATCCAAGGAAAAAAGGCCTAGTTGTCCGCGCTCTATCGCTCGAAGCTCTGCAGCGTTGCGATCGCGAGCTCGCCTCAGGAGCGCCTTCTCCGCCGGCGTCGCCTCCTTGTCGACGTCGGCGAGCGCCTCTTTCGGAATCACGCGGATACGCTCCGCCGTGACCTCGTTTTGATCGTTGCGCAGTGGGGCGCCAAGGAGGCTATCGCCGCAACGAAGGTGGTGATCGAAAAAACTCAGCGGTCGATCATAGGCAAGCGTCGTCAACCAAAGCGATACCTTCGCGAGCTCAACGGCAAGCGGATTTTTATCGACGCCATAGATGCATCGCTCGGCTACGGTACGCCACGAGGCTACACGTTGGTCCGCGGCGTGTGAGTCATCGCGATCAAGGGATCCCTCGGCGATCTGTGCCTTAATAGGCGTCACCTAAAAACTTGGTTGCCGCCACCAGAAAACTGCCAGACCCCATGGCAGGATCGCATATCGTCAACTCCAGCAACTCGGTGCTCGTCTTTCCGCGGATCTGCGGCTCGAGCGCTTCGCGGACGAGATACTCCGCGATAACCTGAGGAGTATAATACGACCCGGTCGACTTACGTTGGCCACCCCAGGCGCGAAGATAGAACGCCCCAGTTCGTACCGTCGGCTGCTGCGATTTCTCCCCAACCGCGCGAAGTGCCGAAGCCGGAAGGAATGAGACCGTCTTCTGCTTGCCAGTGCCGACGGGAACTTCGAAAAGCTCCTCCTGAGCCACATCTGGCTCGTAGTCGAGGAGCGATTCGAAAACTGCCCCTAGCTGGGCGACGCCAAGCTCGCGAAAGCTAACGCGATCTCTACTCCTTTTTTTCCCGATCTCCACCTCAACCGTAGTCAGCTCGCGGAGCATTGCGGCAATGGCGCGATCATTGACGCGCGCTTGCATGAGTCGCTCCATCTTAGCGCTGCCGAACAGCCCCCCGTTGTAGCTCGGAATACGAAGGTCGTGCGCCTCGACCCCCTGATCGATCAATCTGAAGAGCGCACGAATGCGGTCCCATAGAGCGTACGAGTTTTCCGCGAACTGCTCGACGTGGGTAAGCTGGCCACGCAGATGCTCGATGCTATAGGCCTCGCGATAGAGTGGTCGCTCGATGGGAAGTAGCGCCATCGCCTCACCGTAAAGGACGAATAGCAAGCGGAAGAGGGTGTAGATCCCCTCCTCATGAATGGCGCGCAAACCAGTCGGGTCGGCGAAAGTTGCTGGAGCCCAGTCAGCGTTGGCTTCGTCGGTGCGAACCGCCTCCAGAAAGACTTCAAGAGCGCGGCGCGTCGCCGGGCCAAGAGCCTCACTGACGGTGGTCCCATGTTGATCGCTGCATTCAATAAGCCTCGCGACCAGCGCCTCTTCGCCTCTTTCGCCTCTGAGGAGGCCTTGAGGGCGAATGAGCGCGTGAAGGATGCGAAATCCCTCGATATCGTCATTTGTGAAGATCGTGTTCAGGTTGAACTCGAGATATCGCGGTTCTCCGGCTGTATCGAGTTGAACCAATCGCCAGCGCGAGCCACCGAGTATGAGACCGAATGGCACCCGAGATGCAGCCAGCATGCGCTCCATCTTCCTCTGCGCACTTCCGCGAAAAGGACCGGACACATAGCGGTCATCCGGCGTTTGCCCGAACGCAAGTTCCTCGACCAGAAGTCCGTGTTCGCCTTGTGCGTCTGGGAACACGCCCGTCCTCACGTGCTCGGGTTCGATGTCAATAGGGATCGAGGAAAGCCTTGCGCAATCGAATCCGAGCTTTTCCAGGATTGGCGCGTAGAGCCGCCTATGCGAATCGCCGCGCTCTGTGCGTACGGTCACATTGACATCGACGACCCGGTTCCAGAGACTCCGTACTTGCTGATAGATCTGATCTGTCTGCTCTCGCGTCGGCAATGCCCCTCGCGCAAAGAGCGTCTCGAGGGCCGAGTACGAGAGGTACACGTCGGCAACGAAACGGCCGACATTTTCGATGCTCAGCGATGTCTCGTCCGAGATCTTTAGCCCCTCCTGTTGCGCAGCAGTAGCCATCAGCACGCCTCCAGCGCCTCGACGCTGGGGATTATGAACAGTGCTCCAACGAGCTCGACGCGTTCGGGCGCGAGCACCACTCGTCGTCTGGAGACTTCCTCCTGCCGCTCGCGAACAGCAATGTCGAGCGTCTCCAACTCCTGCTCGAATCGTCGCCGCTGGCGTCGGTAGGCTTCCTCATCCTCCCGTAGCCTAGCGGCAGTATCATCGTCGAGAGCGAGTGTCATCTCACGATTCGTCGATGCCGCCAGCTGCTGCTCTAACCACTTGCGCCGCGCAGCAGCCCAGCGCTTCACGTCTTCAATGAGTTGCATGGAGCGATCCCGCTCTTTCGAGGAAAACTCCTGAGCGCGAATCTCCGCGCGTATTTTTGCTGCTTGCTTGGCTTCGTCAAGGCGCTCGACTAAAAGTGTGGCCTGCAAGTGCTCAATAACCCCTGGTTGCGGCGTCCCTGAGCACTCCGCCGCTTCGAAGAGCGCGCGATCATCGGCCAGCGTGCTAGCGATTGGCATGCCATCCGGAACGAAAACGGGGAGCAGTTCCTCAGCATACGTGTTGCCATCCGCAGTTGAGAAGCGAACGCTGAACGTGAAGAGAACTCCTGCCCTTCCCACCTCCGCGACTTTTGCAGATAACCGAGCACCAGCAAACGGCGCCGACACATCATAGAGTGCGGCGCGTGCCGCGATGCCCATTGCTTGTAGAAGCGGATGCTGCGCCGACAAGTACTCCACCCTTGCTACGCCACCCGGGATGTCACCCGGATCAAAAACTGCACGTTCGATGGTTTCGGGAACACCAAAGCGTAGGCGTTGCGGGACTATCACACGCACAGTCCTGCCATCGATGTTTTGAACCTGACCTCCGGCGACGGCGACGAATCGCTCGACAATTGCGCGACGTCGCTCGGGCGAAAGCCGTAAATGCGCAGACGTTGCGCAGGCTTCTTCTACAGCACGGGCAGCCTCACCATCAAATGACGATCGCCGCGGCGCGGCGCGATCTTGCCAGGCGAGTAGTTCGCGCTTGCGTTGTTCACTCTCGCGCTCAATCTCCTCTTGTGCTCGCTCAAGCTCGGCCTCTACCCTATCTGCATCCATAATTAGGCCGCTTGTGCTCATGAGAAGGTCCTCCCAATCCACTCCGGCCATCACCCCGATCACATCGCCAGCAGAGCCGAGCTCCTCATAGATGCGTCGTGTTTTTTTGATGAGCAGCTCCAGAATGCGTGCATCGATCGTATCGATTAGCGCAAAGTTCTTAACGATAACATCTTTGCGTTGCCCATAGCGATGAACACGGCCATTCCGCTGTTCGAGGCGGTTGGGATTCCAAGGCAAGTCGTAATGGAAGAGCACCCGGCAGTATTCTTGCAGGTTCAATCCTTCGCTCGCCGCGTCGGTTGCCACTAGCACGTCAACACCGGGTGTTGCAAAGCGCTCGATCTGCTCAGCCCGTTCAGTGCGATTGAGCTCGCCGGTGAGCGTTGCGATGCGTTCCCCGTAGCCATTGCGTTCGAGAAACTTCACAAGAAAGCGGTGGGTATCAAGAAACTCCGTAAAGACGATTACCTTCTCGGTTGTCCCTGTAGAGGCACCACTGATATGCGCGCCTAACTCCCGCAGCAGATGCGTGGCTTTCGCATCATCAGCAGGAACCGCCTGTGCCGCCGCGATGAGACGCTCAATTTCCTTGATCTCGCGTGCGCGATCCTTCGTATCAATTGGGGGAGCGCCAAGCACACGCGACTCCGCTAGCGCCACTTCCCCTTCGGTTAGTGGCGCACCAGCTCTATAATCCGCGACCAACCCGCGCTTGACATCGACGTCTACCGGTTCCTCAGAGAGCGCGCGCTTCCGTGATTCCAGTGTTGCCATGAGCGCAGCGCGCGAGGATGCGAGCCGCTTCTTTATGACCGTCATTGCAAAGCCAAGCGCCGAATCGGCCCCTGCTTGTTTCCAGCGACGCTGCGTGTAGCGGTGGACGAGCCGATACAGATCCTGCTCTTCTTTTGAGCCAAATTGCACAGGGATGGTTTGTATGTCAATCCCAGGAAAGCGAGAGCGCGCGGGGTCATGAGGGTCGCGAATGTCCTTCTTGTACCGACGGATCACGACGGGCTCTGTTCGCTGGCGCGTCATGTCGGCGGGAGAAGCGACAAGCTTATCGTCGATCAAAGAGATCAGGCTATAAAAGCTTTGGGGATCACCGGTGTGCGGCGTTGCCGTCAGCAAGATGAGGCTGTCGGTTTGGCGGGCGATGAACTGACCGAACCGAGAACGCGCGGTGCGATAAATCTTGTTTCCGCTGGAGGTTTCGCTCAGATAGTGAGCTTCATCGATGATCACGAGATCCCATTTCGGATCTCGCAGCCGCCGCCGAACATCCGGGCGTTTGACGTAATCAATGCTTGTTACGATGCGCGGGCAAACATCCCAGGGATTCTCACCGCGCTGGTACTGTTGAGCAACCTCGCGAATACGCTGCGCATCAAACAACTCAAAGCTTAGTCCTGCCTTATCGAGCAGCTCGTCGCACCATTGATCTTGCAACCCCGCAGGACAGACGACAAGGATCCGATCGGCCCGGCGGCGCGCGCGCAACTCAAGCATGAGAACGATCGCCTCGACCGTTTTTCCGAGGCCCACATCGTCCGCGATCAGGATGCGCTGCATCGGACGCTGGAACGCGCGGATTGTCGGCAAGAGTTGGTAGTCTTCGACGGTGATCTTTGCGTGGTCAAAGCCAACCAGCTCACCAGGTGCGGGACGCTGGGTAAGCGTGAGGGCATCGTGAAAGATCTTCCAGTCGCGATAGGGTGCGAGGGCACCCGGTAGCTCAGAGGAGGGGAGCACCTCGATGCATTCGACTCCGCTAACTACGCGGAGCGTTTCCAGCGGATTGGCGACATCGCGAAGACTCAAGATCTGCCCGTTGCTGCAATCCGATGTGCCTTCTATTTCCCAAATGCGCCCCCGCAGGGAAATGCGCTGCCCTATTGCAAGCGGTCCGGCCGGTAGACCCACGGTGAGGACATCAGGGTTCATCGGTCCATCGGATCGCAGCGAGAACTCCGTCCGAAGAGGCTAAGCTCTTCGCCAAGACCACCAGGACAGCACGGGTTCCGAGGCAAGACAAATCTGGCCGTTCGTAAGCAACGCCGCATGCCGAGATAGCTCTCCTCGCGTCCTCTAGTTATTGCTCCTTGGTAGGTACGCCGGGGGGCTATGCGCTACCTCGGTCCGTGGCCTCCGTGACCTGAGGGGGCGTTTCAGGCAGCGGATTCCTGGAAGTCTTGGTTCATCAGATTTTTGGCGAACTCCGCCGGCGTGAGGTTGCCGATCGCGCTGTGCGGTCGGACCTCGTTGAAGTCGATCAGCC
>Ga0209061_1004406_pt1 | contig 13617 bp, 11 predicted proteins | sample Coa_R1_10_FD_187157 | JGI IMG/M metagenome (GOLD analysis project Ga0209061, IMG submission 187157) | Surface soil microbial communities from Centralia Pennsylvania, which are recovering from an underground coalmine fire - Coalmine... | ecosystem: Environmental > Terrestrial > Soil >...
CAAGTTTGAGAGAGAAAGGGCAGCATGTTTACATCGGAGCAACTCACAGAAGGCGAGATCTACACCCGCCACGACCTGCGCGAGCAATTCAACATCAAAGACGCAACCATCAACACAGGCGTGTTCCGCCCACTCGGCTACCGATCCATCTGGCTCTTTGTCACCGAGAAAAAACCGAAAGACCTGGAACACCTACAAGACCGCCTCGAAGAAGACACCCTCTACTGGGACGGCCAACCATCCGGTCGCACTAATAAACTTATCATAGAACACGAAGCCGAAGGCTACGAACTGCTCGTCTTCTACCGCAAACACAAAACCGAATACCGCAAATCCGGCTTCCGCTACGAAGGCCGCTTCCGCTATGTGAGCCATAGAGACGGACAACCGAGCCATTTTGTGCTGAGGAGAGTAGGTAGTTAAGCCACCAGGAATAATAAGAGTAGCTCATCAGAAACACATGACAAATTTGTAATTTTGGTTACTTGCAAGAAATAGTTGCCTCGTTTTATAATCCTCTTGGTAAGCCTATTTATGGCTGTAGATAAGAGGACTAGCCCGAATTTCCCGTGTTCTAATTTGATTCTACTGTTACGAAATTTTATTTATGTTATACTCTTGACTAGGTTGTTTCTTCGGCTAGATAGTTTGGCTCAGTTTGCCGTTAATTAGCAATGAGATAAATTGCTTCTAATACCAGGAACTGGAGAGATATTAGTCGAACATATGTCTTTATACTTTGTCGTCTCTGTGATAGAGTATAGTGGGCTGTTTTTGCGGAAGCAATTTATCATCTGGTTGCCGTCTTAAAAAGATTGCAACGTCTCTTACATCAATTCGTGTACACGAATTCGAGTGAGGAGGGTTATTTATGTTAGCAGGGCTTCCAAGCGAAAGATCAATTTTTGATTATCGTTCAATCCAAGATATTTATGAGGAAATCCGTGATGTGTACCTACGCTATCCACAGCCCTGGGTGATTGGATACAGTGGAGGTAAAGACTCAACTGCCGTTCTGCAATTAGTTTGGAACGCTATAAAAGAGCTACCTTCTGAAGAACGTCAGAAGCCTGTTTTTGTCATCGCATCCGATACACAGGTAGAGACCCCCGTTATTGTGGATTACATTGACAATACCCTAAATCGCATTAACGAGGTTGCTCAAGCTCAAGGTATGCCATTTAGCGCGGAGAAGGTTTTACCAACCCTCAATGATAGCTTCTGGGTTAACCTCATTGGACGTGGTTACCCAGCTCCTACGACGCGCTTCCGTTGGTGTACCGAGCGCATGAAGATCAATCCTGCAAATCGCTTTATTGAGCAGAAGGTAGCCCAATATGGCGAAGTCATTATGGTGTTAGGTGTTCGCAAAACGGAAAGCGCAACACGAATGCAGTTGATGAGTACTTACCAAGTCAAAGGTCATCTACTGCGTCGTCATAGCTCTTTGCGAGGGGCCTATGTTTACGCCCCAATTGCCGATTTCTCAACCGACGATGTATGGACTTATTTGTTGGAAGTGTCTTCTCCTTGGGGAAGCAATAACCGGGATTTGGCCGCTCTCTATCGTAGTGCCAGCGCGGGGGAATGTCCGTTGGTTATTGATACAACTACCCCTTCCTGTGGCAACAGTCGCTTTGGGTGTTGGGTTTGTACAGTAGCCAGACGCGATACCTCAATGGAGGCACTGATTGATAACGGTGAAGAATGGATGGAGCCGCTCCTTGACTTTAGAGAGTGGCTTGTAACGACTACTGAACCGGAGCGTAAGCATGAGTTTAGGGATATCAAGGGACGTGATGGAAGAGTAGTCTTCAAAAAGGATGGAACACTTGCTGCACGTACATATAAGCTAGACGTAAGCAAGGAAATGCTCAGAAAAGTGCTACAAGCCCAAAAATCAGTACGTGAGAATGGACCTGATCCGAATATTACCTTGATCTCAGAAGAGGAATTATATGAGATCCGCCGTCTATGGAGGGTGGAGCGACAAGATTGGGAAGACTCCGTCCCTAAGATATTTCGTGAAGTCAACAACGCTGACTTAAAGTGGCCAGTGGATGACGATGATGGTTTTGATAGTGGACAACAAGCATTGCTCTCAAGTTTATGCAAGGAACAAGATCTCCCATTTGATCTTCTAGCTCGCTTGTTAGAAGTCGAAAGACAATCTACAGGTCTGGCTAGGCGCGCTGGTATTCAGAAAGCATTAAACTCCGTATTGAGCCAGGAATGGGGCAACGAGGCTGACATTATCTACGCAGCCAAGGAGAAAGAAAAGAAGTATATACAGTTGCGATTAGTGAAGGAATAAGAAATGCTCCTTCTAAATTTGACTGTTGATAATTTTGGTGTTTTTCGTGGTACGCACTCCTTTGAACTCGCACCACAATATTACGATGAGGGAAGTCGTCATCTAACAATCTTCAGTGGGCATAATGGAGCGGGTAAAACTACACTTTTTCAGGCTGCCATGCTAGCTCTATACGGCCCATTGGCGCTTGGTGATCGTGTAAGCCAAAAGCAGTATAACAACTTCATACTGAATCGCATTCATCGTAATTCTCATGAAAACCGAACCACAAGAGATGTGAGTAAGCTGGATAGTGCTGTTAAACTTCGCTTGCAATATGTTCAGTCAGGGCAGCTCCTTCATATACAAGTAGAGCGACGTTGGCAGCACGAAGGACGTAACTTGCAAGAAAAACTGACAGTGCATCAAAATGGAAAACCTCCTGAAGTAGATCCCTCTGATTATCAGGTTTGGCTGAACGATCTCATTCCAACAGGTGTCGGTCATCTCTGCTTTTTTGATGCTGAGCAGCTTGATGCTTTAGCGAGCATAGACCAGCAAAATGGAATACTAGAAGACGCTCTAGAACGCTTATTAGGCATAGATTTGGTGCAGCGTTTGCAAACAGACATGGAGCAGTACTCACAACGACAAGGGAGCCTAGAAAAGGTTGAACATCTCTATACTAGGGTTCTAGAATATAGGAAAGCTGTTGATGAGCTGGATGGTCAGCTTGATCAATCTCGCAAAGAGATTGATGAAATAGGAACAGATTTGGTTAATTGTGAGGCTGCCTTAGCTCAGCAAGAGCGACGCTTGGCTGCTGAGGGAGGGACATATGCAGCAAGAAGACCTTTGCTACAAAGCCGACTTCAAGCTGTTAAAAAGGAGATCGATACAGTTTCTAGTCAAATTCGTGATTTAGCTGGTGACTTATTACCTTTTGCTCTTGTACCTGAACTATGTACGAAATTGAGCCGACGATTAGCTCATGAAATAGATATGCGTCGCCAACAGACAGCGATCACCCTTTGGCATGAGAAATTGCCGCAGATTGAGTTAACTTTGATCGAGAATGAGATGTGGCAAGAGTTAGGCATTGCTACAGATAGTAGAAAGATCTTAATAGAGCGAGTAATGCAGGTACTTAGATCAGCAGGAGGTTTTGAGGCTCCCCCAAAAGAAACGGCTATTCATCATTTAGCGGAGCCTGAATACGAACGATTGCAACAATGGATCACTCAAGCCCTTCAAGCTATACCACAACAAATACAGGATTTAGGCAAACGATTACGCAAGTTGAGGGAAGAACAACGGCGGATTGATGCTGATTTACAACGGGCTCCAGATGATGACACTTTAGCTCCTATCCATGCTGAAATCTCACGTCTCCGAGCCATGGAATCAGAAAAGCAGCGACGGCAAAACATCCTAAATGAAAAGATAGGGTCGTTACAATTCCAACGTAATGAGAAATTCAGGTTGTTAGAACGCGCTGTAGAGCAGTACGAAAAGGCACGAGATGTTGAGAAGCAATTGATACTTGCCGAGCGCACCAAACTTGTTTTGCGAACGTATAGAGACGTTTTGACTCAGCAGAGACTAGCAATGCTGGAGGAGGCTTTGTTACGATGCTTTAATAGAATTTGTCGCAAAGAACATCTGCTCTCCCAGGTTCATATCAATCCTGACAATTTCAGCGTCAAACTCGAAGGCACTGATAGTATCACCTTGGATCTGAACCACTTTTCTGCCGGTGAAAGACAACTCTACGCTTTGGCACTTCTATGGTCTCTAAGGTTGGTTAGCGGAAGGCAATTACCACTGGCTATAGATACCCCTCTAGCGCGTTTAGATGAAATGCACAGGTGGCGCTTTGTTCATGATTATATGCCACAGGTCAGCGATCAAGTGCTACTATTTGCTACTGATGCCGAGTTGGATGACAACCTCTTAGCTGAGATAAAACCATATGTTGCTCGTATCTATCGTTTGCATCACGACCCCAACTTAGGTGAAACAATAACTGAATGCGATAATATGATTGCTTCACAGGGGTTAAGTTCTCCTGATTTAGCAGAAGAGAAGGTGAATGCATATGGCGTTTAACCGTATCTATATAGGAGCAGACGTTGATCAACGTCTAAGAAATCTCAAGGCACGGACTGGTCTAACTCCGAACTTATTATGCCGTTTAGGTTTTTGTCTCTCTTTAGCTGAGCAGGGTATTCCTGATCCACAGCTCTATGCTGAAGGCCAAGCTCGTGAGTTTAACCGCTACACGTTGACCGGTCAGTGGGATATGTTTTTCTTTGCATTGCTCCGTGAACGCTTGGTACAAGATGGCTTAGACCCTGAAGCTGATTTGGAAGCATATTTCAAGGCCCACCTATGTCGAGGCGTTCTAATGCTTTACCAAAGACTTAAGAATTTAGAAGACCTAGCCGATTTGGTGGTAGAAGCACAGAATAAGGTGAAGAGAAATGCAATCAATCCAGGGAGGAAGAAAGCAAATGTCGTACAGTAACATCTCTCACCATCCAATTTACATGGATCACCACGCAACTACTCCTGTAGATCCAAGAGTGCTTGAGGCAATGTTACCCTATTTCACTGAATGTTTCGGTAATGCTGCTAGCATCGATCACGAATACGGTGCCGAAGCAGGGCAAGCTGTCGAGAATGCACGCAAACAGATCGCTCAACTTATCAATTCTAGGCCCGATGAGATGATTTTCACCAGTGGAGCTACAGAAGCCGATAACCTGGCAATTCTGGGTGTAGCAGAACAATACGAGAGTAAGGGCAACCACATCATCACCTGTGTGACGGAACATCATGCTGTGCTAGACCCCTGCCATTATCTACAAAGTAAAGGATGGCACGTTACATATTTACCAGTAGATCAGTATGGCTTGGTGGATCCCGATGCTGTAGCTAAAGCCATTACTCCTCAGACCGTCCTCATCTCTATCATGGCAGCCAACAACGAAATCGGCACCATAGCTCCTATAGCTGAGATTGGTAAGGTAGCTCGTCAACATGAGGTACTTTTCCATACTGACGCAACACAAGCTATAGGACATATGCCAATCGATGTAGAAGCAATGAACATCGATTTACTCTCTCTATCAGCCCACAAATTTTACGGTCCAAAGGGTATTGGCGCTCTCTATGTACGCAAGCGTCAACCACGTGTCAAACTCGCTGCACAGATGCACGGAGGCGGACACGAGCGCGGTCTGCGTTCAGGAACATTAAATGTAACAGGTATCGTTGGCATGGGTAAGGCGGCTGAGATTGCTCAATCAGAGATGCAAGCCGAAGGAAAGCGTTTACAAGGGCTGCGAGATCGTTTATGGGAAGGTCTCCAAGCGAGCATAGAAGGTGTCCAACTCAATGGCCATCCCACTCAGCGCCTGCCCCATAATCTCAGTGTCTTCATCCCAGGCGTTGAGAGCCGAGCCTTAGTAGTGAAACTTAAGCATGACGTCGCCATCTCCACTGGCTCAGCCTGCACTACAGCTAAAGTAGAGCCATCTCATGTTATTCTGGCATTAGGTTTTGGAGAAGAAAGAGCGCATAGATCAGTGAGATTTGGGTTGGGAAGAAAGAATACAGAAGCAGAGGTGGATTTTGTGGTAAAATGCTTAAAAGTTTCGGTAAGCAACTTACAACTCTTATCGCTGTGATACTAAATTGTGCTTAACCTCGGCCTATCACTACTAGCAATATCAGAACCAGAAACATCAACGACTGGCCAGTCAAGAATATCTTGTATCTTGATGCGACTATCAGCAGGAATTGGATAACCTAAAGAATGTGGATATATCTCAAACTCATAATGTATCATTGGCGTTGTATTATCTCCTTTATAAGCAATAGCATTTTCTATTGAAACTTGGAATCCTGTATTTTGAGCAAATTGTAAGACTTTACCGAAGACGAACGCTTTATGTCGGTACTCTAAGGGACAATTGTCGGAAATATACCAATTTGCCATGTTTTCTATTGTTTCTCTTAAATTATCTTGATAAAAATCTATATCTTTAACTAAATATTTTATATATTCTTTGCTTATTCTTTGCTTACCTGCTTTTGGATGACAACTATGAGTTATAAAGAGTAGGAAATAAGGAACTTTTAAATTCCGATTTGAAAGACTCATAGCTTGACGACGAAACAAGCTCTCAAGAGCAGAAATGCGTTCAAAGCCCTCGTAGATAAGGCCACTACAGTAATCAAGATTTACTAGATCTATTGGAAACTGATCCTGCAAGGTATGTCCATATTTATCAAATCCGTTTTGAAGTATCTGATCTATATCTCCGACATAGTAAAAAAGTTGATATAGTAAATTTAGAGTATAAGCTCTATCTACAAGGTCAGGAATAAAACGCTCTTCCATTTCGACAGCAAGGACTCGTCCCAAATGAGGACGCCAAGCAGTAATATCCCCCATCCAAGGTGAGGGCAAACCCAAGTAGGTTAGCGGTCGATTAACCCTAGACCTTAAAGCTGCTACCTCTTGTAGACAGCTCTCGCGGATTAGAGATTTTTCGAAAGAAGAAAAAGGTGATGCCATCTTTCCCTCCTGATTTATTACCTATTGAATCTTTCGAAACTCAGTAATTAGAACCTCTTCTATTCTTTGCAGATACCTGGCAAATTTCTCGGTATCTCTACCGCCACTAACTTCAGCAATTGCATCAATAATAAGTCGAAAAATGTGCTGTTCCCGTGGGGAGAAGCCTAGTTTCTCTGAGATGCTAAGGACCTTTCGAGCTTCTTCTTCTGAGACAGTTATATCTTCTTTGTTCTCTCTTTCAACGTCTGAAATATCTACTGTGAATAAATTAGCTTGCTTCACTAGAGGCGACAGTGATGGTTTTTCTGGCGCAGGAGGCGTAATAAACTGCTTAAGAAGCTCATCGCCCTTTTGAACTGCCTGTGTAGCATCTTTTTTGACTTCTTCGGGGAGATATCTGTATCTCTTCTTAAGGTCATCTCGCGCTGAGACTAAGCGTCTGATGGTGGAAGGAACCATTTCTTGACTCAAGCCTCCAGTTGTCACTTTTTGTGCTACCTCTTGAATTGTTTGGATATCTAAAGGTGCTTTTTTTGATGCATTATCTTGTTGAGAAAACTTAGCAGCAGCATTGCTAAGTTTTCTCAATTCTTGTTCGGCTCGCTGTATGAATTCAATCACCCTTTCATTTCGTCTTAGTGACATTCTGTTGGCTGTCAGTAGGATTTTAGGATCAGTTATATACAATTCTCCCATATACCATCGAAAGTAAATAAGGCTACTAGGGCTTGAACCGTATAGACCTAGCTCTTCAGCTAGAGACCTTTCACCAATTGCAATACCACGCTGAAAAAGTCCGATACCACGAAGCAGAGGGTCTGATATTTGCTCTGATCTCTCATGCTGACACACCCATCCGTAAGCCATTTGGTTGCCACTACCGTCGAGTATTTCGATTTCGCGGGGTCTTAAGACTCCGTTACCCCATGGGCGATACAGTGAACGACCATTAACAAATATTTCAAGAGGATAGTATTGCTCGGGGGCAATTCGTTCCAACAATTCTTCAATCACTGGGGCATAGGTAAAAGCGGGGTCCTGCTTTACGGGAGCCACGAGTCCGAGCTTCTTGAGAAATATCTCTCGATCATTAATTGCTTTCCAATAATCATCGTTAATATTAAGCAGATGAACAGCGGTATAATGCGCCTCTACGGATTCTTCCATAGGATGAACATTCAAACGGCTATGTTCTTTTAAAGTCACTGTTATTGGATTGGATTCACCCTGAAGCCGTCTCTCATCGATGGCTTGCAGCATCTCTCCAGCATTAAAAGCTACTCTATTTTTCTCAGGAGTACCATATTTGGAAGAATCAATTTGGACCCTTTCTGCCATTGAAAGTCCAGCAAGTTTGCCTATTCCCATAAATCCTGAGGTAGCTCCGAAAGGTTTTGATGAAATACCCACTTTACTCATTGATGCTACGAGTTCATCTCTTGACATTCCTGGGCCGTTATCAAAGATATGGATGTTTGGAGGATCAATCTTTATATCAATACGACCAACTTCAGTGGAATCCTGCCAAGCGGTTATCGCGTCATGAGAATTCTGGATGTACTCTCTTAAAATGAGGTGGGGCTCAATGTACAACCCACCTGTTATAACACTGATTAAGAATTCACCGATATCCTCATCTGCAAATTTCAGATTTTCTTCTTCTAGAAAGTCTTCTAACGGCATCTCATTCCTCCAATTGGATTTCAGGAAAGTCTTTCTAAGGTACCATACTGACTAAGTTCCACAACGGCTGCCCAAACTCATCAAAGATCCTCGCACGTAGCTCGTAAATGCCTGCATTCGCGTACTCCTCTATGATGTTCAGAATGTCATTTCGTCTGAGTAGTATGCTGACATCGCCACTCTCTGCAATAGCTATTGCCTTGAGGAGTGGTACGTCAATCTGTGGGTCAAATTGGGCCCAGCGAAATATGGAAATTCTTTTGCCGGTTAATGGCATCTTTTGACCCTGCTGTGCCCCCAAGCAAACAGCCCACATAAACACATCCTTCATTGTTTTGAAGGGTACATCGAGCATATTGCCACCTTCCGTCAGTTGCTTGTAGATATCATGAGCCATACTGTCGATGGCTACAGTATCTCGTTCAGGGGTTGCGTCAGTCATTACCTCACCTCCTCTATCCTCGTGCAACTTGTCTTGGAGTCGAATTGTAGCCGATACTCACGGCCAATGCGTGGTTCCAGATTCGCCCGCGCTTGATCTCGCAGCTCTTCATCCGTGACGAGAAGGACAAGTTGATCTGCCAAGTCGGGAAGAAATTTAGTAATATTATTTCGGGGTTGAGACGAGAGGCGACCAAAGGGAGTGTCCATCACTAAAGGAGCCTCTTCCTCACTAATTCTTGACATCGCTGTGATAAAAGAGAGGCTCAGTACTTGGCGCTCTCCTGCTGATAGCTCAGGACGAGCAGGTCTACCGTATCGGTCAATAACTTCAAGGTCAAAATCTGGACTCAAACGTACATCCTGAAAATGACTATCTTTCCATATAAGCAGCTTGAAAATCTCCTTCGTTTTTGCTTCAATACGTAGGCGCATATCGTCAGCATACGTTTGATACATATCTTTGATGGCGTCTGCTGCTCGTTGAGCTAAATCAAACTTAATACCTAATAATTTCTCCTTTTTTTCGTTTTTACGAGCTTGGCCTATGCGTTTCTCTAATTGAGAAATCCTCTCTTTGAGGCTGTCTATATCTCTTGCTAATGAACCGGTATCTGTATTGTACCGATCAATATCTGCAAGGAAACTCTGCCTCTGTAGTTCTAAACGGCTTACCTCTTCTAAAGGCGAGTCTTTGAGCCGTCTCCCAATATCGTCTGCTTCAGCATCCAGGTCTTTGATCAAATCTACCAACTCTGCACGGCGTTTCATATGGATAGTAAGATCATCGCGTTGCCTATGAGCGCGACCATTAAACGTTCGGAGCGTTGCACTAATATCCAGTACTTCATCCTCTAACGCTCCTGGCAAAGTATTGTCTATTATCCTGAGCAAACGTAGATGTTCAGGACTGCCATCGGTAAATGGTCTGCCACAGATACACCGCATTTCTGCTATAAGATCCTCCACAAATTGCCGACGAATATTGCTCGGAATTTCCCCACGCTCGCGCTTTTCATCCAAAAGGTGAAGAGCACGCCCAATAACGGGTTGCACCAGAGTAAAGTAAGATGTAGTAGTTATGTCTCGAATCTGATTCTGAACATCCTCTAGTTCGGCTCTGCGTACCTTCAAATCTTGCTCAATGCGATCACGCTGCTGTTGCAAGAACCTAACATTTTGTATTTCACGTAGCCGTTGCTCAATGTCAGCAACTTTTCGGCGCGCCACATCTAGCTCTATACCAATCTCTGCTTTACGATCTTCTTTACGTTTAAGCTCCTCACGAGCCTTCTCATCTTCATCGAGAAGACCGCGTAGTTCTCCGCTTGTGGCTGTCTTCAGTTCTTTACGATAATCACTTGCAGCTGTTTCCAAATGCCCCCGAGCACGATCTAGAGTCTCCAGTTTAAAAACTAAATATATAGCTTCCTTGACCTCTTTGGCTGCTTCTGGCTTGGCAAAACCATCGATCTTCTCGCCATCAAAGAGAAAATAGCTGCGAATATTTGATGGCAAAATAGCGTTAATGGTTCCTATAGGATTCTTTATTGTCTGAGCTTGCCCGTCCCAAAGTATACGCATCACGATAAACTCATCGGCAGAGTTAACCTGAATACTCCCATCGAACATCTTTGTACCATGGCGAGAACGCTTCACTAGATAACGTTCACCATCGTGAGTGAAAGAAAGCTCAACCGACATCTCTACATTTTCTCCAGAACTTGCTAGTTTTATAGCTTCCTTACTGATGAGTTCTCCAACATTACTGACCCCTTCCCCATAAAGACACCAGTTGATAGCTAGAAAAAGAGAGGTTTTACCGGCCCCATTAACTCCATGGATTACTGTTACACGATGTTGCTTATCTTTGGCAAAGTCTAGCCGCTGGCGACCGAAGTATTGACGAAAGTTTTCCAATGTTATTCTTTCAAGTTTCATCCGAAAAGGCTCCTACTTCCATCACTGTTCTTGTCTACTTGATCCAACTCCTTGTTTGCTAGCCGAGAGATGATTTGGTCAATCTGCTCTTTGAGATGGGGCCTTTTCATAGAGATATGAGCTTGCTCTAACATTAGAACTTCAGAGATAAGCGTTTGAATTGTCGGATCGTAAAGGGTAAATAACTGAGTTAATCTTTCTTTCAGCATCTTTCACCTCCTAAAAATCCATTAAACCGTACCGTTTAGCCATATCCCAAATTACGTCCAGTGTTTGATACTTATTCAACGCAAGGTTGGCAAACTCCTTGAAACGTTGTAGCTCTCTGCGCATAATGCTGCGTTCTGATTCAAATGTTGGGGAGTTTCGCTCTGCGGCAGCCATCGTAGGTGGCACTGCTATCAAGTCGTGGATAACAGAAAACTCCTTGCCAGGAGCTTTACGCAAAATACGCCCACGTCGCTGAATAAACTCTCTTGGATTGCTACTGCTAGCTAGGATATAGGCTGTTCGAGTACTAGGCACATCAACACCTTCGTCTAGACATTTCATAGCTACCAGAGCTTGCACTTTGCCATCGGCAAAATCTGCCAATAGCGTTTGACGTTCTTTGGCCTTTTCCTCTGCTGTAAAGCGATGAACTAACAAGCCCTTTTCCCAACCAAGTAGATGCACAACTTCATTGATCTGCTCAGGAGCACAGTAAAATAAGGTGTGATCTATCTGATCTTGCTCGTCCACCAATTCAGCCAGAGCAACCAATTTATTTTCCGCATTGTTCATCAGTCTAGCCCGACGAATAAGCAACATCTCAAGAGCCTGCTGCGCCTTTTCATCTTTGCTATTTGCTAGCCGCGCAATCTTCGTAGATAGTTCCTGGTACTGCTCAAGTTCCTCATCTGTCAAGGGTACTAAATGAGGGTAATAGTAATAAGGTGTTAAGCTAATACCTATGGCTTTCTCCAGAGGAAAAGTAAAAGCGGTTTCACCGAAGTACTCGCGCAGTGCTATAGTGCCAGAATCGTCAAACCAGCGATCAGGTGTGGCCGATAGGGCGAGCCTGAAAGAGATATTATCAGGATAGCTCCACCGACTGCGCTCTGCACCCAGATGATGAGCCTCATCAGCAATCAATAATGAAGAGTTCTTTAAGCGGGCAATACCTTCCTGAAATGTAGGGCTGATGAAGGTTGTATGGGTTGTGATAATCGAAATAAAGCTACGGTACCCTGCGTTATACTCCATAATTTGCTGGTTTAAGTCGTTTAACCAACTCGCTTTGCTCTTATAGGCTAGTATCGATCGATAGCCACATGCCTTTGCTTCCTCATTCCATTGGTCTACTAGATGTAGGTAAGGTACTGTGATAATTACGGCTAGCTGCTCTTCCTTTTCATAAAGGCGAACCGATGCAGCCAGAGCTGTAATCGTTTTTCCTGTACCTGTAGCCATTTCCAAAAGCCCACAGCATTCATCGTTAAACCAGGCTTTAATTGCCTCTTCTTGGTAGTCACGGAGAGAGATGCTTTGAGGAATCGTAGGCTGAGGGAGGTTGTAGGTTGCCACTTCGCGTACACGTCGTAGCTTCACCCATTCAGGTTCAGGATAAGGTCGCCCTTTTGAGCGTAAGCGTAGGATTTGTGCCTTTGCTGCTTCTGGAAGATCAAATACTCTTACATTAGGGTCTTGATTATGCCAGAGTCGTTCAAAACGCTGCGCATCAGCTTCTACTAAACTAGCAAAAGCAGGTTCCCAGGAGCCGAAAATTTTGATAGATTCGTAATTGCGTGTTCCCTGAACACTGTCATTGTAGGAGCCGTTAAAGCTAATCTTATTGCCATAAGTATCGGTAAAGATACCAAACTTATCGTGAAAGTCGCCTTGATCTAGCTTTTCGTAAGGCAAGGCCAACTTGAAAGTAATAATTTCGTCTGCCACCATCCATGCTAAAGCCGATAGAGTATCTTTTTCTAATGCTTCGGCTAAATTAGTGACATTGCTGATAATCACAGCACGTAAGACTGAATCACGACGTGCCTGACTCCCCGTCAACAAAGAGTCCCAGTCGTCCTCATCTAGGATTGGGCTACTCACCCAACGCGCACGACCACTATGGTTTGCAAAAGCCACCATGCCGGAGCAATTGAGGCGCAACCAGCTAGAGCTAAAGAATCCCACACCTCGGTCGTAAAACAGTGAAATAGAAAGCAAAGGCATGAAAAACTCACTAGTAAGATCATGACTGGATGTATCCATCACAGTCGGTAGGTTCAAATCTTGTAGTGATCTCATATTCTGCCTTTTCTAGCTATAGATACTGATGCGGAATTTATTTGAATGCAGATAGACTAAACGATTGTGGCGTTTCCGCTCTACGCGGAAATAGTTTCCTCTTCGCTAACTTTTACTCAAATGTGGATGTTTCCTCCCTATTCGGGACGAAACGCATCAGTAAGGTTATTATACAATAGATTATAGAAAAATCAATAGTAATACTGAGATGTCTATCAATTGCTTAATCGTAATCTCTTCTATTTTCTCCCCTAGAAACTCCCCATCTCCACCCGCACGTGTCTCCTACCAGAGAACCATCACGTTATCTCAACACTGGAAAGGGGATACACTATGACGTTGCGGGAGTATGTAGATCAGCGGTTGAATGAGGGTGAGG
>Ga0209061_1004407_pt1 | contig 13609 bp, 12 predicted proteins | sample Coa_R1_10_FD_187157 | JGI IMG/M metagenome (GOLD analysis project Ga0209061, IMG submission 187157) | Surface soil microbial communities from Centralia Pennsylvania, which are recovering from an underground coalmine fire - Coalmine... | ecosystem: Environmental > Terrestrial > Soil >...
TCTGTTGTAATGGTCTAAACCAATCACCCGGATCATGAAAATCATGCCGGGGAGGGAGACATTCCAATGAGGACACCCACTTATCAGTTTGTTGCGGATTCTATTTCCGACGATCAAAACCCGCGCCCGGCGGAGCCAACGGCGGATTCCGAAAGCGCGCTGCTTGACGCCTATTCGCAGGCCGTCGTCTTTGCCGCCGAGCGTGTAAGCCCCTCGGTGGCGCACATTCACGTGACGCATCAACTCCGCGGGCGGAGAGCGCAGGACCCTCGTTTTCCGCGGGAGGCGCGCGGCAGCGGATCGGGGTTCATCTTCACGTCAGATGGATTTATCCTCACCAACAGCCACGTGGTCGAGGGCGCGGAGAACGTCAAGGTGACGCTGTCGGATGGCAGCGAGTTTCCCGCCGAATTGGTGGGCGACGATCCCCATACCGATCTTGCCGTGATCAGGATTCATGCGCCTAATCTGGTTCCCGTGGCGCTGGGCGACGCGCAGGCGCTTCGCGTGGGCCAGCTTGTGATTGCCATCGGCAACCCTTACGGATTCCAGTGCACGGTGACGGCTGGCGTGGTCAGCGCGCTTGGCCGCTCGCTGCGCGCGCGTTCGGGACGGCTGATCGACAATATTATTCAGACCGACGCCGCGCTCAATCCGGGCAATTCCGGCGGCCCGCTGGTGACCTCGCGCGGCGAAGTGGTGGGCGTGAACACGGCCACCATTCTTCCCGCCCAGGGCATCTGCTTTGCCATCGCCATTAACACCGCAAAATTCGTGGCCGGACGACTCATCAAAGACGGCAAAATCACGCGGAGCTACATCGGCGTCGCGGGGCAGGAAGCGCCCATTCCCCGCCGCCTGATTCGCCACCTCAACTTGCCGGTCGAAAGCGGCGTGCTCGTGGTCTCTATCGAGCCGGGCAGCCCGGCCGAACGCGCCGGCCTGCGCGAAGGCGACGTGATTGTGGGCTACGCGGATAAGCCCGTGAAAGGCATTGACGATTTGCATCGTCTTTTAACGGAGCAGCAGGTGGGCGTCAGCTCGCCTTTGGCCATCATTCGCAACCATGAACGGCGGACCCTTTATGTGGTCCCCGCCGAAGCGCCAGCCTGATCGCCAGGCAGGCCGTAGTGGCTTCCTTCAAATAAACCCTGCAACCGCGCAGGCGCATCGCCTGCGCTGAGATGGAGGAAAACGATGAAGATTGGAGTGATAGGCGCAGGAAACGTAGGCGGCGCCCTTGGAAAGCTATGGGCTGAAAAAGGGCATGAGATCATGTTCGGCGTTCCCGATCCGCGCGGCGCGAAGGTTCAGGAACTGGTGAAGTCCATTGGAAAGCATGCGCGGGCGGGAAGCGTGAAAGAAGCGGCGTCTTTCGGCGAAGTCGTGGTCTTGGCCACCCCCTGGCCAGCGACGCAGGATGCCATCAAGTCATCCGGCGATCTTTCGGGCAAGATTGTGGTGGATTGCACAAACCCGCTGGCGCCTGACCTTTCAGGTCTGGTCATTGGGACGACCCATTCGGCAGGCGAAGAGGTTGCCCGATGGGCCCGGGGCGCGAAGGTGGTGAAGGCTTTTAATACGATCGGCGCGCCAAACTTCGGCAACCCTCGATTCGGGTCAGAGGTTGCCAGCATGTTTATCTGCGGTGATGACGCTTCCGCCAAAACGGTGGTATCGACGCTTGCGTCCGAGCTTGGTTTTGAAGTGGTTGACGCAGGCCCTTTAACCGCTTCGCGACTCCTCGAACCGCTGGCCATGCTTTGGATTCATCTGGCTTACAAACAGGGCTTCGGACCCACAGCCCACGCTTTCAGGTTATTGCGGCGTTGATCGAAGCAGAGCGACCTTCTGGGATGATGGCGCGTTCTGTGAGACAATCCTCCGCTCCGGATGACCGCTCATACCGTTGCAGAAATTGCTCTTGCCGGGTTGATATTGGACGGGCTAGGCGGCCTTTACCTGGCCTACGATCTTCTCGGAGGTGAGCATGGCCCTTTGCGCACGCTTACTCGTGCGGCGACCTACAGCCTGATTTATGGCATCGGGTTCGGGCTTGTCTTCGGTGTTGTGTTTGGCCTCGTCACCGGAGCCGGGCTGGGCACAATACTCGGCTTGGAATTCACTATGGCCGCGCATGCCGGCTCCAAGCTGGCCTTCCGCAAAGAGGCGTTTTTCGGTTTACTTCGCGGCTTGGCATTAGGATTGGGTGTTGGTTTTACCTTTGGACCTCGCCTGGGAACAGCTTTCGGGCTTTTGAGCGCTGCGGGGCTTGTCCTCACCTATCGGCTCACGCACGCCCCAAGCCGTCTGTACCACATCGCAACGCGACCGAAGCTGGACAGGCGCAGGCTTTACGCTTCAGGCGCTCGCGCGCTGGCGGTGAGCACAGCCGGAATTGCAAGCGGCCTGATCCTGCACAAAGGAGCCGCGACGATTCTGATCGGCGTTGAAATCGGGGTGATCACGGGGCTGATCAGTTCATGGGTGGGAATCTTCAGCCCTTTTATCGAGTGGTGGGCGGATCAACTACCAGCCCGGCGCCTGGGGAGTTTCGGGGTGGTTCTACTCTTAATCGGCTTCCTTTTGCAATCCACGCAATATTGGCTGCAAATTCTGGGTGTGCCGCTGCGGTGATGGCGCGCGCGTTGTGACAGAAGCATAGCCTGCGTCATCTAACAGAATTGTTGGAAAAGGGGGTCAGTCTGTCATTGCGAGGAGCCTCCGTGGGCTTGCGGTCCACGCAAGGGAATGAAAATTGCCTTGGACGTCACCCCCCCCCCCCCCGCGCAAGCGAGGGTCTCGAGGGATTCCCAGTTGCGCGGAAATGACAGTGCCATTTTCATGCAACGCAGCGAGCCCGAGGCTCATGGGGTCTCCGCTCAGAATGACAGGAGAAAAATAGAAGAGGAGCTCACCATGCAACTGGGTTGGATTGGATTGGGCCAAATGGGTCTTCCCATGGCCCGCAATGCCATGAAGGCTGGGCATACGCTCACGGTTTATAATCGCACTCGCAGCCGCGCGGAGGAGCTTGCCAAGGAAGGGGCGCGGGTTGCATCACAGCCGGCGGAAGCCGCCCAAAACGATGTCGTCGTGACGATGCTCGCCGACGATGCGGCAACGGAAGAAGTGGTCTTTGGCTCTCACGGAGTGCTCGCGGCGCTTCAGCGCGGCGGAGTGCATGTCTGCATGAGCACGATCAGCGTGGCGCTCGCCCAGCGGATGACTCAGGCTCACCGCGAAGCCAGGCAGATTTATATTTCCGCGCCCGTTTTCGGACGTCCGGATGCTGCTGCGGCTCGAAAGCTCTATGTTGTGCCTGCGGGGCCTCAGGACGTGTGCGCTCGCCTTCAGCCGCTTTTCGACGCCGTCGGCCAGCGCACTTATTACATGGGCGAAGAGCCCGCCGCCGCGAACGTGGTGAAGCTGAGCGGCAATTTTCTGATTGCTTCCATGATTGAAAGCCTTGCGGAAGCCTTCGCTCTGGTTCGCAAGTACGGCGTGAATCCGCAAGCGTACCTGGAAATGATCACCACGTCGCTCTTTAACGCTCCGGTTTATAAGACCTATGGAGGCCTGATCGTCGAAGATAAATATGAACCCGTGGGATTTAAGATGGCGCTGGGCTTGAAAGACGCGCGCCTGGTGCTGGCCGCAGCCGAAGCGCGCGCAGTGCCAATGCCCGTCGCCAGTCTGGTGCGAGACCGCATGCTGACGGGCATCGCGCTGGGCCGTCAGGAGGCCGACTGGGCAAGCGTCGCGCGCATCGCGGCGGAAAATGCAGGACTGTAGTCCCCACCCATGTTCATAAAGTGGCAGGGCTCATCTCACTGAGGATTACAAATTATAGTGACAGGGTTTCTGTAGCGCCGGTGTCCTCACCGGCGGTTCTCGGCGCTGTAATTTGTAATCCTCAGTAAGAATCCAACAGGAGGCATCCATGAAGGCGATTCGAGTTCATCAGTTTGGCGGCCCGGAGGTGATGAAGCTGGAAGAAGTTCCTGACCTTCGTCCAGGTCCGGGCGAAGTGGTGGTGCGTGTAAAGGCTGTCGGGGTGAATCCCGTGGATACTTATATTCGCTCGGGCGCATACGCGCTCAAACCGGACTTGCCTTACACCCCGGGCATGGATGCAGCCGGGGTAGTGGAAGCCGTGGGGCAGGGTGTGGCTCGTTTCGCGCCCGGCGCGCGCGTTTATGTGGCAGGAACTCTCAGCGGCGCCTATGCGGAGCAGGCGCGTTGCAAGGAGTCCCAGGCGCATCCCTTGCCGGACAAGGTGACATTTGCGCAGGGCGCAGCCGTGAATATTCCGTACGCCACGGCCTATCGCGCTTTGTTTCACCGCGCGCGCGTGATGCCCGGAGAGACGGTTCTGGTCCATGGCGCAAGCGGCGGAGTCGGCATTGCATCCGTGCAGTTGGCGCGCGCAGCAGGACTGAAAGTGATTGGCACCGCGGGCACCGAGCGCGGCAGAAAACTGGTGATGGAGCAGGGAGCGCACCATGTTTTGGATCACCGCGCGGCTGATTACCTCAGCCAGCTCCAGCAATTGACAAACGGGCGAGGGGTGGATGTGATTCTTGAGATGCTGGCCAATGTGAACCTGGGCAAGGATCTGACGGTACTGGCGCGCAATGGCCGCGTTGTGGTGATTGGGAGCCGCGGCAGCGTCGAGATCAATCCGCGGGATACCATGAGCCGCGATGCCAGCATCCTGGGAATGACGCTGATGAACGCCACGGAATCGGAGTTGGCCAGCATTCATGCCGCTTTGGTTGTGGGTCTGGAAAACGGCACTCTGCGACCCGTCATCAACCGGGAATTACCGCTCGCTGAGGCCCCTCGCGCTCATCAGGCCGTCCTGGAACCAGGCTCCTACGGAAAGATCGTGCTGATTCCGTAAGCGGCGGCTGTTTGTAAAATTCGCTAAATACAGGGATTCTTCGCTTGCGCTCCGCTCAGAATGACAAGGGGACGCTCAGGATGACAGTGGGGCGGGTTTTTCACCAAGCTGTTGATTGGCGGAAGGGTTTTGAAACAGGTTCCAGTCATCTGGCAGGTTTTTAAACCCCTCGCAACGATTATCGAACAGGTTGCTGAGAACTCAGCCAGCCTGTCATTCCGAGGAGCCGAAGGCGATCCCAAGCTTGCGCGGGAGGAATCTCGCAGGCGCTCTATTTCAAAGCGAGATTCCTCCCCATCGCTCCGCTCTGGATCGGAATGACATGGTTGGGGAGCGGTTTGCAGCATCCTTACGAATGCCATGAGAATTTTAGGCGCGCTGGCAGGATTCGCGCTCCTGCTCACCATACTCTGGGATGCCTTCGAGACCATTATCCTGCCGCGGCGGGTGGTGAGGTATTATTTTCGGCTGACGCGCGCCTTCTATCGCTACACATGGACGCCGTGGGCTGCGATCGCGCGCCGCCTGAAGCCCGGTCGGTGGCGGGAATCCTTCCTCAGTTATTTTGGTCCGCTTTCACTTCTGTTTCTCTTTGCGCTTTGGGCCTGCGGCCTCATCTTCAGCTTTGCGTTGCTTCAATGGTCTGCGGGCTCCGTCGTGAGATTGAAAGGCGTCCATCCCTCCTTCTGGACGGACCTGTACCTGAGCGGAAGCAGCTTCTTCACTCTTGGACTCGGGGATGTAGTTCCGCTCTCCACGGTGGCGCGGGTGATTACTGTGATCGAGTCAGGCACGGGATTCGGGATGTTGGCTGTGGTGGTGACTTATCTTCCGGTGCTTTACGGCGCGTTCTCAAAGCGTGAGGTGAATATCTCGTTGATGGATGCGCGCTCGGGCTCGCCTCCCACTGCGGCGGAATTGTTGCGACGCCACGCGCGGCCGGAACAGGTGCAAACGCTCGTTGAATATCTGCACGATTGGGAATCCTGGTCGGCAGAATTGATGGAAATCCATCTTTCGTATCCCGTTCTCTGCTTCTTTCGTTCTCAGCACAGCAATCAATCGTGGCTGGCGGCGCTTGCCACGGTTTTGGATACGTCGGCTTTTCTCATCACCCAGGCCCGCAACAGGCTCCAATGGCAGGCGCAGCTCACCTTTGCGATCGCGCGGCATGCCGTGGTTGATCTCTCTCAGGTGATTTTCAGCCCGCCGGAACCCCTCCGCGAGGATCGTTTTCGCAAGGAGGATCTGGAGCGCCTCTGGGCGTTGCTGATCGCCGAAGGCATGGAATTGGAGCGCGAAGTGGATTACGAAAGACTGTGGGAACTTCGCCAGATGTACGAGCCTTATTTGAACGGCATGGCCAGGCGCCTGATGTTGCCGCTCCCCCCGTGGAGAGTGCCTCAGCAATCCCTTGACAACTGGCAACGAACGGCCTGGAAATCAGGGCTTCCCTCCAAGTTCGTTATTTAGCCGGACAGACCTCTCGCCGCCGGCCCTCTGGTTTTATTGATTGTCACCCCTCGCAGTGGTATTTTATCTAGACCAGTATGGAATCTGGTTGAACCAGTTAATATGCGGGATAGCGTCATGAGCGAAGCTTGGTCAGCGCCCGAAGACGTGGGTTTGTCATGAATGTGAATCTTTCAGAACGCGTTGCGCTGGTCACTGGCGGCGCGCGCGGGATCGGCAAAGCTATCGCTGAAGCCCTGGCTCAGAACGGCGCTGTGGTCGCGGTGAACGACATCAACCCGGGCGGCGAGGCCGCGGCGGATGGAATTCGTCGAAAGGGAGGCCGAGCCGCGTTTTATCAGGCTGACATCGGCGATGCCCGCGCCGTCAACGAAATGGTTGCAATCGTCGAGAAAGATCTTGGACCCATCGCAATCCTGGTAAACAATGCCGGAATTAACGTGGTAAAGGAACGCCGTCCTGTTCATGATTTCCTCGACGCGGACTGGCGCGCGATTCTGCGCGTGGACCTGGACGGAGTCTTCTATTGCTCGCGCGCCGTTTCGTCGAACATGGTCAGACGGCGGAAAGGGGTGATTATCAACATCGGCTCGATTCTGGGAATAGTGCCCATGCGCCTGCAATCCGCCTTTGACGCGGCAAAAGCCGGGATGTTGAATTTCACGCGTGGTCATGCGCTGGAAGCGGCCCCGCACGGAATACGAGTCAATGCGATTGCTCCCGGCTCGATCCTGACGGATGTCACCCAGGAACTCTTTTACAACCCTGCGTCCCAGCGCCTGGCGGAGAGCCTTCTGGCTCACATTCCGCTTGGGAAACCCGGAGAACCCGAAGATATTGCGAACGCGGTCCTGTTCCTGGTCTCTGACGAGGCCCGCTATATCACAGGCCACGTGCTGGTTGTCGATGGAGGATGGACCGTCGGCTTTGCGCGGGACTGGTGATCTTCTGTGCGCATCGATGCTTCCGCCGCTGCGCGATGAGTCACACGGCCCGCGCTGGAGGGGTTTGCGACAGACAGGGAGGCTTACCAATTATAGTGACCGCTTTTTCTGTAGCGCGGATGCCCCTTCGCTGCGCTCAGGGCAAGGCTCTCACCGGCGATTTTCGGCGCTGGGGGCAGCGCCGCTACAACCCGCGTTATCACTATAATTTGTGAGCTTCACCAGGAGAACAGCGGATGGAGGAAAACTTCGATGAATGTCTCGAAAGAATTGGTTTTGTCGCTATACCGCGCGATGGCGGAGATCCGCGAATTTGAACTCAAGGCGAGAGAAATCTTTCGGTCCGGTCGGATGCCGGGTTTTATTCACTTATATGTCGGAGAGGAAGCCATCGCGGCCGGCGTCATAGCTTGTCTTCAGAAAGAAGACTATGTGACAAGCTCTCATCGAGGCCACGGTCACGCATTGGCAAAAGGGATTCCAGCCCGGGAAGTCATGGCCGAGCTGATGGGAGCGGTGGGCGGTTGCTGCGGCGGGCGCGGCGGAAGCATGCACCTCTACGAGCCGGCGGTGGGGTTTCTCGGAACCAACGGAGTTGTGCCGCCGGGCATTCCTATTGCAGCGGGCGCGGCTCTAAGCGCGAAATTGAGAAAGACCGGACAGGTGGCCGTCTCTTTCTTCGGCGACGGCGCCGTGAACAACGGCGCTTTCCATGAAGCTCTTAACATGGCGGCTGTGTGGGAGCTGCCCGTAATTTTCGTCTGTGAAAATAACCTCTATGCGACGGAAACGCCCTTCAAAGCGGCAACGAAAAATACCAGCGTAGCGAGCCGGGCGGCAGCTTATCAAATGCCGGGGATTGAAGTGGACGGCAATGACGTGCTGGCGATATACGAAAAAACCGGCCAGGCCGTTCAAAGAGCGCGGCGGGGTGAAGGGCCGACGCTGATGGAATGCCTCACCTATCGCTGGTTTGGACATCACGAGGGTGATCCGGGCACGTCGTACCGAAGCAGGGAGGAAGTGGAGATGTGGAAGCAGCGGGATCCCGTCAGGAGACTGCGTGAGCAAGCGCTTGCTTCCGGATGGGCCGAACCCGGCGACTTCGAGCGCATCGACGAGGAAGTAAGGAGCCTGATCGAGGACGCTGCCCAATTCGCTCTTGCCTCTCCACAACCGAAAGCAGCGACGGCGCTGGATCAAGTGTTTTGCGACTGATGGAATCGAAAAAGGGAGATCGAAGTGGCGAAAACGCAATCAAGCGTCCGTCAGGGCTTGGATGAAACCTCCTCAGAGCGGGTTGGCACTTATGTGGAGGCGGGCATTGAAGCGATTCGTGACGAGATGCGGCGGGACCCGGACATTTTCTATATGGGACAGGGCATTGGGCCTCGAGGCGGCAACTTCGCGCAGACTCGCGGTTTATGGAATGAATTTGGCGATGAACGCTTGAGGGACACGCCGATCGCTGAACTGGCGCAGGTGGGGTTAGGCATCGGGGCGGCGCTTGCGGGCAGCAGACCGATTGTTGATATTGTCTTCTTCGACTTTATTCTGGAAGCTTCCGCACTGTTGATCCAACAGGCATCGACGATTCATTACATCTCAAATGGCAAGTTCAGGGTTCCTCTGGTGATCCGCGCTGCCATGGGAGGAGTTCGCAATACAGGCCCGCATCACTCGCATACCTTCTATTCATTTTTCATGCACATTCCGGGTCTGAGAGTGGCCGTGCCCGCAACACCGCATGACGTGAAAGGGCTTTTGAAGACGGCTCTCCGCAGCGACGATCCGGCGCTTTTCATCGAGCACAAGGCGCTTTACAACGCAAAAGGCCCGCTACCGGCGCAAGAATACACCGTGCCATTTGGTCAGGCGGCGATTCGACGCCCCGGAAAAGACGTGACCCTCATTGCTGTAAGCCTGATGGTGTCAAAAGCCCTGGAGGCGGCTGAAATCCTCGAGCGAGAGGGGATTTCGGTGGAGGTCATTGATCCTCGAACCGTTGCGCCGCTGGATAAAGAGACGATTCTTCAGTCGGTCAGCAAAACGGGTCGTTTGGCGATCTTAGACGAGGCTTATGCCGCCTGCGGATTTTCTGCCGAGGTTGCGGCGCTGGTATCAGAGGAAGCTTTGGATGAATTGGACGCTCCGATCAGGCGAATTTGCGCTCTGCCTGCCCCTCACGCCTTCAGCCCGTCTTTGAATGACTATCTAATTCCGTCCGTGGATCGCGTCGTCCGCGAGGTGCGGTCGACCTTAAGAGGATAGGGCTTTTCGATGCGCGCGCCGCGAAGAAGTTTGAATCGGGGAGTACAAACCAGGAATCTGATAAGCGCATCCCTCTTTATTTGGAGAGAATAAGGGATGAATGTCCCCATTGTAATGCCGCAACTTGGCCTGACAATGACGGAAGGTTGCGTTAGCGATTGGCTGAAGAAGCCGGGCGAACCCGTTCATAAGGGGGAGCCGCTTTTTGTGGTCTCCACGGACAAAGCCGACATGGAAATCGAATCGCCGGCAGACGGAACTTTAGGGATTCCCATCATTGCGCCCGGCCAGGTTGTGCCGGTGGGAACGGTGCTGGCGCATGTGGAATCGAGCGCAGAAACGCTTGCCGTCGCCCCCGTCATCGTGGCGCCGCCTCTTGCAGAGCCATCATCAGCGCCTCAGGAGAAAGCTTCTTCTGCCGCGCCGGAAGCTGCTTCGACTCGAAATTCGGCGGAGCTGCGCAAGGGACTTCCACCGGCTTCGCCCCGCGCCCGTCGTCTGGCGCGGCAACTGGGCATCGACATCAGCTCGGTCAAAGGCAGCGGCGCGGGTTCGCGCATTGTGGAGGAAGACGTTCGCAGGGTCGCTTCGGAGTTGCGGGCAAGAGAATATGCTTCCAGCGATCACCGAAAGCTCATTGCGGAAGCGATGGTCAGGAGCGTGCAAACGATCCCCCATTTCTCGCTAAGGGTTGAAGCCTGCGCGGAGCAGTGGTTATCTCGGTATGAAGGTCTCAGGCCTCAAATCGCAGCGAAAACGGGTCGTAAGTTAACCCTGACCGATTTGTTCTTAAAAGCGCTTGGAGTCGCCGTTCTGGAAACTCCAGCGATCAATACAGTCTGGGCCGAGCGAGATGGCTTGCCGCGAAGCGAGGTCAACCTGGGTTTGGCCGTCGCAACGGATCGCGGAGTCGTGGCTCCCGTCATTCGGAATGTTGCGACGCTGGATCTGGCGGAGATCGTTTCACGCCGCGAAGGATTGGTTGACCAAGCCCGCGCGCGCCGCTTATCTCTCGATGATCTCCAGGGCGGCGTGGGAACATTGAGCAATATGGGCATGTATCGTGTTGACGATTTTCAGGCCATTATTGATCCGAAGCAAAGCTTTGTCCTGGCAGTGGGAAAGATCGCGCATCGTCCCTGGGCGGTCGGCGCGACACTGACTGTGCGTCCTACGGTCAGGCTTAATCTTACTGTCGATCATCGCGTGGCTGACGGAGAGATTGCCGCGCGCCTTCTCGAAAAGCTGTGCGGGTTGATTGAGAATCCAGCCCGGATTCTGGGATCATGAAACGCGCGCGGTGACCGGTTGGGGATTGCGCCCCATACAACCGTTTTGCGGGCGGGACAAACCCGGAAATCGCATCCCTGTTGGAGATGATTGCCTGGCCGGTGAACAGCGCATGAAAATGCCGGGAAAGAGGCGAGAGCGAAACCTAACATGCCTGAGATAATCCCTCGCGTGGAAGATGAGCCAGGGTCTCCACTCCGTCCTATCGAAAAGGTGGCTGTCACCGAGCAGATTATTTCCCGCCTGAAGACATACATCGCCCAGCAACATGTTGCCGTGGGCGCCAAGTTTCCGTCAGAACGCCAGTTGGCATCCATGCTCAAGGTGAGCCGGCATTCGATTCGGGAGGCCTTGCGGGTGCTGGAAGTGCTGGGCGTCCTGAAGCCTACCCAAGGCAAGGGAACCTATCTGGTGTCTCGCCTGCCTAAACCCCTCAATCGTCCTGACCAGATTCTGGGGCTTCAGGAAAGCGTGGACATCGTCGAACTTTGGGAGGTGCGGGCGGCTTTTGAGCCTTCGGTTGCCGCGCTCGCTGCATTGCGCGCCACCGACGAAGACTTGCGTCTCACCGCCCGGCAGCTTGAGGGGATGCGGAACAACCTGAAGAACTCTGAAGCCTTCGCCAAATACGATCTGGAATTTCACTTGTGTCTGGCCAGGGCATGCGGAAATGACGTGCTCGAAATGACGACGGCTCCCCTGATCAAAGTATTTTTCGATAAGGCTGCCAAACGCCGACTCCTGGATTATTCCAGGGATGTGCCCCGAAGATATGGAGAATTGCGTAATTTTCTGAAGGGGCACGAACAGATCTTCGATGCTCTTCGCCGCCACAATCCGACGCTTGCGCGCTCGCGAATGATGAAGCACATGCGCGCTGTGGGCGAATACGATGTGCGATTGGTGCGCGCGATGGCGACAAACCCCGAGTTCAAAATGAAAAGGCGCAGCCTCGTTGCTTTGTGACAAGACAACGCTACACGGCGATCAGACCTGCCTCAGCTTGCTCAACAGATTCGCCTGCCCCATGCTGATATAGGGAAGCGCTACGGTGGCCACATAGAGGGGATTGTTGCGCTGCCCTGTATCGGGATTGAACCATTCCCATGCCTGCGTTAAGCCGTCCGGGCGGAGATTATTCCTGATGAACTGGATGTAATCTGTAGCCATATCGATGGCGGCTTGCCGATCCTCCTGGAAAATGGCGGAGATATACCAACCCGTCGGCACTCCCCAATAGCCGCCGTTTTGATACGTTCCGCGTTTTGCTACTGAGCATTGCCAGCCACCGTGGTTCGTCGGGTCTGAGGTTAGGATTTGCCTGACAAGACCCTGCCGAACTGCGGTTTTCTCACGAAACGCGCGGATGAGCGCGCGGGAAACTGCGCGGGCGGGCTCGCCCTCGATAGCACCGCTCCAGATCGCAAATGCGCTTCCCCACACGTCAGGTTGGTTTCCTACTCCGGTAGCTGAATGGAGCCATCCTTCGCGCTTGTCCTTCGCAGGATGGAAGAATGTCGGTGGAATGCTGCGCTTGATGACAGCCGCTTCCTGGCGATAACGGAGCGCTTTTGCAGGTTCGCCGGCAGCCTTAAATAACTCAGCCAATTGATTCGCGGCAATGAATTTAAGGATGGAGGGAAACAACAGCTTTCCACTCTTGAATTCGGCATCGCAAAAACCCCAATCCTTCGCATTCTCTGTTTTCACATTGCCTGCCATGATCAAGACGGTTGATGGGTCAGTCTGAGGCGCTCGATAGACTTTTTCACAAAGATCGGCAAGCTTTATTTCACCGAAAGAAGTCGTTATGGAAGACCGAAAGAAGCGAGCGCTCCGGGTCATCTTCCATTGCTCATAGACGGCAGTTACAAAATAAAAATTGTCGTCCAGCGGAGGATACTTGCCCCACGGCCGTCCGCCTTGCTCTCTTCCCGTATCGTAGTTGCCCGGATAGAAAGTCGGCATGCCATTCAAGTTGATATGGTCTGGCACAGCGCAGGAGGGAACCACTACCCCGGGACGGACAACCCAATTCTTCGGCCCACGAAGCGTTCCAGCGATGAGGCGAATCCAACCCTCAAGTTCGTCGGTCGAAATGAAATCGCCACCGAGCATCATGACGGCATCGCGCACCCAAAAGGCGTGGTAGCCCATATTCCCGCCCGGAACATGGATGTCATACGGGGTTGAATTTCGCCATCCGCCCAAAGATTCGCCCGCGCGCAGTCGCGCTGAGGCGATGAGCCGTCGGGCCTGATTGCGAAGAAACGCTTCGTTAAAAGGATTGAGGATAGCCTCGGCATGCTTTGACGAATTCCGTGTCGAAGCAAAAAGGAATGTAAACATGATGACGGCGCTGGCTTCCTTATGGAAGGTCTTGTGCGAGATGAATCAGGTCGGCTGAAAAGGGTTCGTTCAGCTTGTCGTTGAGACCCGAAAGCGCTCCTTTGCCAGAATGCAAAAAAGACAAGATATCCGAATAGGAAACCAGCAACCAAAGATCTTATTGAGATCGGCGCCTTCCAGCCGCCAGTCTCATGGGTCTTGGGCTGCGCAGGAGGTCTCTCATCATGAGAAGCTTACTGAGATTCGCGCATTAAGATGACGGTTTTCTGGATAGGGGTAGGGAGAGCGGGTTAGCTGCTCCCCCTCCCTCCGAACCGGACGGGCGGATTTCCCGCATCCGGCTCTCCGGTCAGTGGTTTTACCTCCGAGAGGATTG
>Ga0209061_1004409_pt1 | contig 13604 bp, 10 predicted proteins | sample Coa_R1_10_FD_187157 | JGI IMG/M metagenome (GOLD analysis project Ga0209061, IMG submission 187157) | Surface soil microbial communities from Centralia Pennsylvania, which are recovering from an underground coalmine fire - Coalmine... | ecosystem: Environmental > Terrestrial > Soil >...
CAGGCCTCCGCGCGCAGGACGGCGAGCGCGTGGGCCAGGTCGGCCGGGTAGTCGCTGCGGAACTCGACCCGGCGGCCGTCCGCCGGGTGCGCGAACGCGAGGCTGACCGCGTGCAGCCACTGCCGCCTCAAGGCCAGCTTCCTGGCGAGCACCGGGTCGGCGCCATACAGCAGGTCGCCGGCGCACGGATGCCTGGCAGCGGCCATGTGCACCCGGATCTGGTGCGTCCTGCCGGTCTCCAGGTCCACCTCCAGCAGGCTCGCGCCGCGGAACGCCTCGATCGTGTCGTAGTGGGTGACGCTGGGCCTGCCCCCCGCCACCACCGCGAACCTGCCGTCACCGGACGGGTGCCTGCCGATCGGCGCGTCGATGGTGCCGCGCAGCGGGTCCGGGTGCCCCTGGACGAGCGCGTGGTAGCGCTTGTCCACCGCCCGCTCGCGGAACGCGCGCTTGAGGACGCTGTAGGCGGCGTCGTTCTTGGCCACCACCATCAGGCCGGTGGTGTTCGCGTCGAGGCGGTGCACGACGCCCTCGCGTTCGGCCGCGCCTGCCCCGGCCACGGCATGGCCGGCGGCCAGCAGCCCCTGCACGACGGTCGGCCCGCTCCAGCCCGGTGCCGGGTGCGCCGCGACGCCGGCCGGCTTGTCCACGACCACGATGTCGCCGTCCTCGTGCACGATCCGCAGGCCCTCGACGGGCCGCGGCGGCTCGGGCCTGGGCGGCGGCGGCAGGGTCACGTCCAGCGTGTCGCCGGCGGTCACCCTGTCGGCCTTCGCGGCCTGCCGCCCGGCGACGAGCACCCTGCCCTCGGTGACCAGCTCCGCGGCCCGCGATCTGGACAGGCCGAACATCCGCGCCAGCGCGGCATCCAGCCGCTCACCGTCAAGGCCCTCGGGAACGGGCACGTAACGCTGACCTGGTGCCGCCATCCCCGTGCTCCCCGGCCTCCGCGTGCTCCCCTGCGGCCTCGTCTTCACCGGCGACCCTGCCGTCCCTGGTCCCGTCGAGGCGTATACCGCGGCTGGCGAGCAGCACGATCAGCGCCCCGCCGCAGCAGATCGCGGCATCGGCAAGGTTGAACACAGGCCAGTGCGGAAGCTCGATCCAGTCGACGACATGCCCCTCGAACGGGGCAGGCGCGCGGAAGATCCGGTCCGCCAGGTTGCCGGCCGCGCCGCCGAGCAGCAGGCCGAGCGCGACCGCCCAGGGCAGGGACCGCAGCCTGCGTGAGGCCCGCACGATGTACACGATCACCCCGGCAGCGATGAGGGTGAAAATGATCGTCATCGACGTCCCGATGCTGAACGCCGCGCCGCCGTTGCGGATCAGCCGGAGCGTGAGCAGCCCGCCCAGCAGCCGGATCGGCGGGCGGTCCGGCAAGGCGGCCACGACGATCACCTTGGATACCACGTCCAGGATGAACACGGTGACCGCGACCGCGAGCAGCACGCCGATCCGCCGTACGGGACCGCGAGGCGGCCCGGTCCCGGAGGATCCCGGCCCGCCCGTGGCCCGGCCGGCCGGTGCCGTGGCACGCCCGGCCGCGACAGTCCCGTCAGCGGCGCCCGGGGCCTGCGGGGCGCCGGAAGCCCCGAAGGCCCCGGAAGCTCCGTCGCCGGTCCTCTCCACCGCGGTCAGCGGCGTTCCTCGCGCTGCTTGCACGTCACGCACAGGGTAGCGCGGGGGAACGCCATCAGACGCGCCTTCCCGATCGGCTGGCCGCAGGATTCGCATACCCCATATGTTCCCGTATCGATCCTGGCGAGCGCCCGCTCGGTCTGCTCAAGCAGGTCACGCGCGCCCTGCGTCAGGGCGAACTCGTGTTCCCGCTCGAACGTCTTCGCGCCCGCGTCAGCCTGGTCATCCCCGGCGTCCCTCACCGCGTCCCCGAGCCGGTCGGCGATCTCCGATTCGGCCTTCGCGATGTCGGCTCGCAGGCCCGCGGCCTCGGCTTGAAGCACCTCGCGCACCTCCGCGACCTCCGGCTCGGTCCAGGGCTCTTCACCTGGCCGGACGGGAAGGGCAGAGGCGCCGGAACGCGGCGTCGTGGCCATGACCGGTCCCCCTCGGCAAGCAATAGACGATCACGAATTCAGGACGGTCAACGGAGCATAAGCCGCCATCGCTCGCATCTGCAAAACAGGGCACGCCCCGCGGGAATGTGACTCATCTCACCAGAGCCGGCGCACGCGGGAGCGTTGCCCGCAGCGGCGGGAAGCATACGCCGGCGGGCCGCGAGCGCGCGAGCCAGCACCGCGGCATCGGATAAGCTGGGGCAGCACTGCAAGGCGCTGATGGGGACAGCTGCCGCTGACAGCGGCCACGAGCGACCCGGGGACGGTGTGAGCCCGGGGGCAGGCCCAGCGGACCAGATCACCCCGGAGCCGCCGGAAGAACGGCCGGGCATCATCGGGGCAGGTGCCCGCGCCAAGTAGAACCGGCAGCAGGGACCAATCAAGGGGGCCGCGCGGACCGCCCGGCGGCGGGCGCCCGCGGCCAAGGAGGGTGGTACCGCGGGGCAGCCGCAGCGTTCGCCTCGTCCCTCCGGCGCAGTTCACACCGACGTGCGGGAGGCCACCCTACGATGCCGCAGGCACACAGCACCGCGCAGCGCGCTGGCGGCGGCCAGCTTCGCGACGACGCCCGGCCCGGCGATCCCCGTCCGCAGGGCGCGCCGCGTTTCCCCGCGCTGCCCGCACGGCCCGACCTGCCCGCGATCGAGAAGGAGATGCTCGACCGCTGGCGGGACGGGAAGGTCTTCGAGCGTTCGCTCGGGGCAACCGAGGGCGGGCCGCGCTGGACGTTCTACGAGGGACCGCCGTACGCCAACGGCATACCCGGTGTGCACCACGTCGAGGCCCGGGTCTTCAAGGACGTCTTCCTCCGGTTCAAGACCATGCAGGGCTTCTACGTGCCACGCCAGGCCGGCTGGGACTGCCACGGCCTGCCCGTCGAGGTCGCCGTGGAACGGGAGCTGGGCATATCCGGCAAGAAGGACATCGAGACTTACGGCATCGCGGAGTTCAACAGGCGCTGCCGTGAGTCGGTGCTCCGGCACGTGGACGCGTTCGAGGACCTGACCGAGCGGATGGGCTACTGGATCGACCTGTCCCGGGCGTACCGGACGATGGACCCGGACTACATCGAGTCGGTCTGGTGGTCGCTGAAGGTCATCTTCGGCAAGGGGCTGCTGGTGCGGGACTTCCGCATCAGCCCGTACTGCCCGCGCTGCGAGACCCCGCTGTCCGACCACGAGATGGGCCAGCCGGACGTCTACCAGACGGTCACCGACCCGTCGGTGACCGTCCGCTTCCCGCTGCGGAGCCTGCCGGACGGCGCCCCCGGCGAACTGGCCGGCGCCAGCCTGCTCATCTGGACGACGACGCCGTGGACGCTGGTGTCGAACACGGCGGTGGCCGTCCACCCCGACGTGACGTACGTGGTCGCCAGGAAGAAGCCTGATGACACCGAACGGGTCGTGGTGGCTGAGCCGCTGATGGCGTCAGTGCTGGGTGAGGGCTGGGAAACCGTCACCCGGTTCAAGGGTTCCGCCCTGCTCGGTGCGTCTTATACGCGCCCGTTCGGCTTCGTCGACATCCCCGGCGCCCATGTGGTGGTGCCCGGCTCGTTCGTGACGACGGACGACGGCACCGGGCTCGTGCACCTGGCGCCCGCGTTCGGCGCGGACGACATGGAGACGGGCCGCGCCCACGGGCTTCCCGTCGTCAACCCGGTCCGCCCGGACGGCCGGTTCGAGGAGAGCGTGCCGCTGGTGGGCGGGATGTTCTTCAAGGACGCGGACCCGGTCCTGATCCGCGACCTCGCGGACCGGGGGCTGCTGCTGCGCTCGCAGATGCACGAGCACAGCTACCCGCACTGCTGGCGGTGCGGCACGCCGCTGCTGTACTACGCGCTGCCGTCCTGGTACATCCGCACCACCGCGGTCAAGGACCGGCTTCTCGCCGAGAACGAGAAGACCACCTGGTACCCGGTCGGCATCAAGCACGGCCGCTACGGCGAGTGGCTGCGGGGCAACGTGGACTGGGCGCTGTCCCGCACGAGGTACTGGGGCACCCCGCTGCCGCTGTGGGAATGCCCGGAGGCCCACGTGACCTGCGTCGGCTCGCTCGCGGAGCTGTCGGAGCTGGCCGGGCGCGACCTGTCCGGCCTGGACCCGCACCGGCCCTACGTGGACGAGGTCACGCTGCGCTGCCCGCAGTGCGGCGCGCAGGCCCGCAGGGTTCCCGACGTCATCGACGTGTGGTACGACTCCGGCTCCATGCCGTTCGCGCAGCACGGTGCGCCGCTGCGGAACAACGCGGACTTCGAGCGCGCCTTCCCCGCGCAGTTCATCTGCGAGGCGATCGACCAGACCCGCGGCTGGTTCTACTCGCTGATGGCGATCAGCACGATCGTGTTCGGCCAGTCGTCCTACGAGAACGTCGTCTGCCTCGGTCTCGTGGTGGACGAGCAGGGCCGCAAGATGAGCAAGCACCTCGGCAACGTGCTGGAGCCGATGCCGCTGATGGACGCGCACGGCGCGGACTCCCTCCGCTGGTTCTTCGCGGCCTCCGGATCGCCGTGGACCACCCGCAGGGTCGGGCACGCCGCCCTGGAGGAGATCGTCCGCAAGGTCCTGCTGACCTACACCAGCACCGCCTCCTTCCTCGTCCTGTACGCCAACGCGGCGGCCGCCCAGGGCAACGCCTGGGGCCCTGAGCGGATGGGCGAGGCGCCGCCGCCCGCCGCCCGGCCGCTGCTCGACCGGTGGGTGCTGGGGGAACTGCACGCCCTCGTCAGGGATGTCACGGCGGCGCTGGAGAGCTTCGACACCGTCACGGCCGGCCGGCGCATCGCCGCGTTCACCGACGACCTGTCCAACTGGTACGTGCGCAGGTCACGGCGGCGGTTCTGGGAGGGACCGGGGACGCCGGAGGGCAGGTCGGCGTTCGCCACGCTGTATGAGTGCCTGGAGACCGTCACCCGGCTGATGGCGCCGGTCACGCCGTTCCTCACCGACTACGTGTGGGGGGTGATCCGCGCCGATGGCGCCCCGGAGTCGGTGCACCTGTGCACGTGGCCGCACGCCGACTCCTCGCTCATCGACGAGAAGCTGTCCGCGGACATGGCGCTGGCCCGGAGGCTGGTGGAGCTGGGGCGGTCGGCCCGCGCCGCCGCTTCCGTCAAGATCCGCCAGCCGCTCGCCCGCGCGCTCGCCGGCGCCGCCGGCTTCGGGTCGCTGCCGTCCGAGCTGCGCGCGCTGGTCGCCGAGGAACTGAACGTCCATGCGCTCGAACCGCTCGCCGGGATGGGCGACGGCCTCATCGAGTACCAGGTGAAGCCGAACTACCGCGCGCTGGGAAGCCGGTTCCGGGAGCGCACCCCGGCGGTGGCGAGCGCGGTCGAGGCGGCCGACGCGGCCACGCTGGCGGGGCAACTGCGTGCGGGCGGGGCGGCGTCCGTCACGGTGGACGGCGACACGGTGACGCTCGGCCCCGAGGATGTCACCGTGACGCAGACGCCGAAGGCCGGATGGGCGGTGGCCACCGACGCAGGCGAGACGGTCGCGCTCGAAGTGAGCCTCACACCGGAGCTGCGCCGCGAGGGACTGGCACGGGAGGCCATCCGGCTTATCCAGGATGCACGCAAGGTCGACGGCCTCGACGTCACCGACCGGATATCGCTGTGGTGGGAGGCGCACGACGCCGAGCTGGCGGCCGCCCTGCGCGAGCACGGGCGGATGATCGCCGGTGAAGTGCTCGCCACCGGCTACCAGGAGGGCCAGCCGCCGGCCGATGTGGCCGATGAGCTCCCGGCCGGGCACACCGGCCAGGGACTCGGCCTGACGTTCTGGCTCCGGCGCGCCTACTGAGGAGAACGCCGGCAGCCAGCCAGCAGGAACACGTCTCCGCAGCTCACCGGGCTGTACGTGCCGGCTTGCCACCGACCCATGAGGAACGGGCCGAAGATCAATCTCCGGGCTGGCAGGCCCGGCATGGCGTGCATCCGGCTTGCCTGGCCTGTTCCAGGCTCGTCGTCTCCAGGTCCTCATCACCCAGGAAGCGGATGAGGATGCAGTCGGCACGGTGATACCGGGGCACGCCGGGCACCACCTTGACGTCCTGGCCGCCAGAAGAGCCCGCTTCCGGCGCGGCGGCGCCGGAAGCATCCGGTCCGGCGGCATCGGGCTTCGGGGCCCGGGACCCCGGCGCATCCGGCGGCGCGTCCTTCGGTGACGCATCCTTCGGCGGTGCGGCGCCGGCCGCCGCGGCTGGCGTGCCGTCACCGGGACGGCTGGGACCTGGGGCGGCGGAACCTGGCGGGGGCTGCCGTTCCGCAGAACCGGGCGCTCCGGCGCCCGGTGCTGCGGAGCCCGGCGGCCGTTCCGGGGCCCTGCCGCGCCGCGCCGCAGCGGGGTCCGGCCGGGTCCCGGGTGTGCCGGGCGGGCTGGACGTACGGGCAGCCTGCCCGGCGGGCGTGGGGGGCCCTTCCCGGCGCTGCCCTTCCTGGCGCGCACCGGGCGCCTGCCGTGCGCCATGCTCCCCCGGATGCGGCTCCCCCGGATGCGGCTCCCCCGGATGCGTGCCGGGCTCCGGCCGCCGGGCACGGTCTTCCGGGTCCGCCGCCCGGCCGGCCTTGTCGTCCCGCGGGGGACGTGGGCTCTCCGGCCGTTTCCCTTCCCCCCCGTCTCCGCCGCCTGCGCCCCCGGTATCCCGGGACCACACCAGCGTGTCCCCCGGCCGCGCCGCAGGTCCCGCCGCGCGGCCCGCACTCCCGCCGCGCCAGGCTGCGGCATCGGCCTCGTGCCCGGCTGAGGGGCCGGCGTCTCCCCCACCGTAGGGGCGCCCGGCCTGCGGGAAACGTCCTGCCGCCCAGTGCGGCTGCATGTCAGCGGGCCTTACCTCGGTGAAGGACCCGGCCTCCGCACGATCAGGTGCCCATTCGCTGGCGTCATACGGCAGGTCCGTCCCGGGCACACCGCTCCCCGTGCCCGGGGAGGCAGGGCCGAACAGTTCCTCCCGGCGGAGGAAAACCCCGATGGCAAGCGTGACCAGCGCCACGACACTGACGGCGATCGCCAGGTACACGAGCAGCAGCCCGCTCGTTACTACCCCGGCGACGAGCAGCCCGAGCGCTATGACAACCAGGGAAGCGCTGAACCGGATCAAACGACCATTCTCCGAACCAGAAACCGTTCCTGAAGGCTGAGCACGAGCCGCACATACCACGGACCGCACATACTCAGCCGCACGCCCCGAACGGTGCTGGGCGCACCGGTTCCCCGCATCCTCACCGCATCCGGGCCGCGCATCGGAGGCACGGCCCTGCTACGCGGGAACGGGTTCCCTCACCACGCCCCAGGACACACCGGCCGGCCTGGATGGCGCCATACCCCTGCCCACCGCGGTGGGCAGGGGCGGTGCCGGCCACCGCCGGACCGGGCGCCCCGGGGTGCGCCCCGCCGACGAAGATCATACATAACTAGGGTCACTTCATGCAGGCGGGTTCACCGGCGGTCGTGCGCTCCCGTGCTGTCGCCTGCGCGGAAGCCTCCCGTGCGCGGGACGACGTCGGGCACTGGATACTGCCCGGTCCCGGGGGCTCCGTTACGTGCACCCGCCTGGCCCAGGCCAGCGGGGATGGGTGACTGCGGGCCCGTGCCCATCGAGGGGAAGGCGCCGCTGTCGGTCACGCCGGCTTCGAGTTCGCGGAGCTGTCCTTCCAGGTATGCCTTGAGCCTGCTCCGGTACTCACGCTCGAACGCGCGCAGGTCATCCACCCTGCGCTCCAGCTCCTCGCGCTGGTGGACGAGCGAGCCCATGGCCTGGCGGTGGCGTTCCTGGGCATCACGCTCAAGGCTTTCCGCCCGCGCCCGCGCGTCGCCGGTGATCTGCTCGGCCTGGCGCCGGGCCTTGGTCAGCACCTCGTCGGCCTCGCGGCGCGCACGGCCAAGGGTCTCGTCGGCTTCCCTGCGTGCATCCGCGATCGCCTGGTCGGCGGTCTGCTGGGCCAGGGAGAGCACGCGGGCGGCCGTGTCCATGTTGTCCTCGGCCGGCGGCATGCCGCCCAGCATGACGGGCTCCGGCTGCCTGCGCTCCGGTTCCGGGCGCGGCGGCTCAGGCGCCCTCATCTCGGGCTTCGGCTCCGCCAGCGGCGACGTGAGCGCGGGAACGGCCGACTTTCCGCCTCGCAGGCACTCGGCCAGCTTGGCCCGGAGCTCCTCGTTCTCCTGGATCAGCCGGTCAAGCTCGGCCTCGACCTCGTCGAGGAAGGCGTCGACCTCTTCCTCGTCGTAGCCCGGCCTGAGCCTGGTGGTACTGAACTGCTTGTTCCGCACATCCGCGGGCGTCAGCGGCATCTCGTCTCCTTGGCGCGCCTGGACTGTGTACCTCAGCACCGTACCTGATCAGATCAGCGGCACGACGTACTCGATCAAAATCAGCACCACGATGAACAGCACCATGAAGCTGAGGTCCATGGCTACTGTACCGATCCTGAGCATGGGAATGTAGCGACGCAGGAATTTCAGTGGAGGATCGGTCGCCGTGTACACGCTCTCGGCGACGACGAGTACGATCCCCCTCGGGGTCCAGGAGCGCGCGAAGACCTGCACCCACGAGATGATCATCCTCGCGATGAGCACCAGGAGGTAGATCCACAGCAGATAGGTCAAGACGACCTTAAGTAGTCCCACAGTGCCGCCTTCCCACGGTCCGCTCTCCCACGGCCTGCCCGCCCGGGTCACCGGCGGCCGGGTCATGGAGCCCAGTGTGCCCCTGGGCCGGCACCATCCGGGCCGGCAGCGCTCCCCCGGCCGGCGCCGCGTCTTCCCGGGGTGGTGGCGCCCCTCCCGGCGGAACCGGCCGGAGGCGGCGGGCAGCGGCGGGTGGCACCCTGTCCCTCGTCCTCCCGCGCGGCGCCGTGGTCATCGTCACGGTCGCTGGCTGCATGACGTCATCACCGGTTGCGGCTAGCTCTGATTGAAGAAGCCCCTCTCCGCAATGCGGGCCTTGTCCTCCGCCGTCACCTCCACGTTCGCAGGAGACAGCAGGAACACCTTGTTGGTCACCCGCTCTATGCTCCCCCGCAGGCCGAAGATGAGCCCGGCCGCGAAGTCGACAAGCCGCTTCGCATCGCTGTCGACCATCTCGGTCAGGTTCATGATCACGGGGATGCCCTCGCGGAAATGCTCGCCAATCGTACGCGCTTCATTGTAGGTGCGGGGGTGCAGTGTGGTGATCCGCGCGAGATCGGTAGCCTGGCGGGGGCCGTCCTGGCGCCGTTCCGCGGGAGCGTAGCCGGCCTGCGCACCGCCGTGGCCCTGGCGCACATCCAGCTCGGCAGCAGGCTCCAGCCGGTCCGCCTGCTCGTCATAGTCGTCCTCGTACTCCTCGTAGGAGTCGTACCCGTCCTGGTAGCGGTGATCGTCCTCCACGAGGCCGAGGTAGACCGCCATCTTGCGCATCGCGCTGGCCATCCGTCAGTCCTCCGTCGTGCTATGGCGCAGCCTCACGCTCGCCCGGGGGCACCCCGGGCCGCATGGCCCGGATTCCGGTGACCCGGCACCCGTCACAGCACCGGCTGCGAATCTCATCTATCCCCACGCCGCCGCGAACCACACATGGCTCACGCGTGGGACATTACCTGACAGCGGGCCTCCGGTCGCCGAGCAACGCCGTACCAATGCGCAGGTGTGTCGCGCCGGCTGCGATCGCCTCCTCGAAGTCACCGCTCATGCCCGCCGAGATGATGGTGGCGCCGTTCCGGACGGCCCGCACCACGGCAGCGCTGCGGGCCAGCCGCTCGAAGGCCGGCCTGGGCGGGTAGCCGAGCGGCGCGATGGCCATGACACCGCCGAGAACCAGGCCGCTCTCCCCGGCCACCGCCTCCGCGAGAGCGCGGACCTCCTCCTCCCGCGCGCCCGCGCGGGGGGCACGGGGGAGGCGGCCCTCCGCGCCTTCCGCGTCCTGCGCGGCCCGGCCGCTGCCGGGCAGGCCGGTGCCAGCCGGGCCGGCGCCGGGAACGACATCGAGGCTGACCTGGATGAGGCAGGTCAGCGTACGGCCGGCCCGGCGGGCCGCGGCCCCGAGCGGGCCGATCAGCCGCATCCGGTCGACTGAATGCACGACGTCGGCGTACCGAGCGACGCTCGCGCACTTGTTCGTCTGCAACTGGCCGACGAAATGCCAGGTGATGGGGAGGCCGGCGCAGCTCGCAGCCTTCGGCGCCGCCTCCTGGTCCCTGTTCTCGCCGAAGTCGGTGACACCAAGCTCGCTCAGCAGCCGGACGTCAGACGCGGGCCAGGTCTTGGTGACCGCCACCAGCGTGATCTCCCCGGGGCTGCGGCCCGCCGCAGCGCAGGCTGCGGCAATGCGCTCCCTGATCGCGCGCAGGCGCCCGGAAAGCTCGGCACGGCGGGCGCTGCGCGCCACCTCGTCCCGGGCGCCGCAGGCGGGACGGGCATCGGTCACTTGACGGGCATCGGTCACTTGAGGAAATCGGGGACGTCGAGATCGTCGTCCTCTTCGAAGACCACCGGCCGCCGCCGGGTCGCGGTGACATCGAAGACACGTCCCGCCGCGCTGTCCTGCTGCGCGCCGCCCGGCTGGCGGCTGCCCTGCCGGCCGGGAGCCCCGGCACCGGGCTGGCCGCTGCCGCCGGGCTGGCTGCCGCCCGCCTGCGCTGCCGCGTCCCGCGAGCCGCCGGGCGGCAAGCCGTGACCCGCTGGCTGCGCATCCCCGTGCCCGCTCACGCCGCCGGGCCCTTCCCCGCCGTGGCCGCCGGGTGCATCCGGTGCCTCGCCCTCGCTTGCCCGCGGATCCCCGGCGAGGCCATCGGGCCCCGCATCCGCCCGGGCGGCGGGACGGTGGCCGCCGGTCCCGTCGCCGCCGCCCTGGCCCGCCTGGTCAGGGGATGACAGCGCACCGCCTGCTGCCCGGGTGCCGCCGGCCGCGTCATCCTGGCCGGCCGGGCGCGGCGCCGTGGCGCTGCCCCCCGCGCCGCTGCCGCCCGGGCCGCTGGCCGCTGCGCCGTTCGCGGAACTGCCAGGCCAGCCCCCCGGTCCCAGGGAGCGGCGGTCCGCGGCATCCTCGCCGCCGATCGCAGGCGCGCCGCCGGCCGCCGGGACACCGGCACCCCCCGCTCCCAGGCTGGCGCGTCCCGTCCGGTTCTCGTCGAAGCCGGCGGCGATCACGGTGACGCGCACCTCGTCGCCGAGGGCATCGTCGATGACCGCCCCGAAGATGATGTTGGCGTCGACGGCTGCCGAATTCGAGACAAGCTGCGCGGCCTCGTTGATCTCGAACAGGCCGAGGTCGGAACCGCCCTGGATGGACAGCAGCACCCCGTGCGCGCCGTCGATGCTCGCCTCGAGCAGCGGGCTGGAGATCGCCATCTCGGCTGCCGCCACGGCACGGTCGTCGCCGCGCGACGAGCCGATCCCCATCAGCGCGGATCCCGCGCCGGACATGACAGACTTGACGTCAGCGAAGTCGAGGTTGATGAGGCCCGGCGTCGTGATGAGATCGGTGATGCCCTGTACACCGGACAGCAGCACCTGGTCGGCTGCCTTGAACGCATCGAGGACGCTCACGTGCCTGTCGGAGATGGACAGCAGCCGGTCGTTGGGGATGACGATCAGCGTGTCCACCTCTCCCCGGAGCCGCTCGATCCCGGCCTCGGCCTGGACGGCGCGGCGCTTGCCCTCGAAGCCGAACGGCCGGGTGACCACGCCTATTGTGAGCGCGCCGAGCGACCGCGCCACATTGGCCACGACGGGGGCGCCGCCGGTTCCCGTGCCGCCTCCTTCGCCCGCGGTGACGAAGACCATGTCGGCGCCCTTGAGGACCTCCTCGATCTCCTCGCGGTGATCTTCGGCCGCCTTGCAGCCCACATCGGGGTTGGCACCAGCGCCCAGGCCGCGGGTGAGCTCACGGCCCACATCGAGCTTGACGTCCGCGTCGCTCATGAGCAGCGCTTGCGCATCGGTGTTGATCGCTATGAACTCGACGCCCTTGAGCCCCTCTTCGATCATCCGGTTAACGGCATTGACGCCACCGCCGCCGATTCCGACGACCTTGATGACCGCCAGGTAGTTCTGCGGTGCTGCCACGAGGAGGGTACCTTTCCGCTCGTTCTACCTCTTCCGCTGTGCCTTTTCACAGGTCCGCGTCGTCCGGTGACCTGCGGCGGTCACCGCCGCCGGCGCCTGCACCGGCAGGCTGGCGAAAGGCGGCCACCGGCCCTGCCGCGAGTTCCGGCCGGTCATGGTGGGTCAGGAAACGTCTCCCCACTGACCGCAAAGCGGAATTCGCCGCCAATCGCCGTGGCAAGGCACGTTTCATGGTCCTGCGGCTCAGCCCCGCCATCGAGTTTCACCTTCAGGTTGAGATTTAGAGTTATGCCAGCCTGACGATCGGTACGGACAGTAGAATGGGAAGGCACCGGGGTCAACTAACCACGCGAGAACCGCGGGGGCGTGTCGTGCCGCCCCGCCCCGTCCCTTGCCCCCCCGTGGCCGCCCCCCGATACTTCCCCGTGCGCGGCAGGAGCGGGAAAAGACACGTGGCAAGCTGAAAATCGAACGCATCGCCGGGCATCACCTTGTCACCGCGGTTCCTGGCGCGCTCACGTCGTAGAAGCGCGCATGGGTACGCATCAGGATATCAAGCTCGCGCCGCTTCTCCGCGGGCCGTCCCGTGCCGCCCCATACGATCGTCACCCCGCCCGGGAGGTGAAGTGTCACTTCCTGCGGGCTCGGGGCGCTCACCTGCCTGACCGATCGCGCGACCGGCGCGGGCAGCTCACGCAGCACCGCGGCGGCCGCCGCCACATCCGGGCTGCCCCGCAGTGCCCGCGGCCCGGCGGCCGCCTGGTACAGCGGCATCCCGTGCGGCCTGCTGCGGGACCACCGCACGATGACGCCCGATTTGTCGATCAGGCCGAACCCGCCCTCCGCGGCCGCCGTCCCGGCGGCAGAGGCGGAACCGGGGACGGCCACGGCCAGGACCGGCGTCCGCTCGCGGACGGCGATGACCACCCGGTCCGGCCATACCCGCCTGACCTGAGCCGACTCCACCTGCTGTATCCGCTCCACGCGGGCGGCCACGGCTGCCGGGCTGACGCGGATCATCGGCATGCCCAGCGGGATGGCCGCCGTGGCGCGAACCTCGCGGGCCGGGACCAGGCGGGTCCCCGTGACGACCACGGAATGCACCGCGAGCAGCTTGGACTCCAGCAGCGCCCAGCCGAGCGCCGTGACGATGGCGAGCCCGGCGAGCACGAAGAACGCGGACCGCCACGGGCTGGGCGGCTGGGCGGGTCGTTCGGGGCCTCCGGGCGGGCGCTGCGCCGCCTGCCCGCCTGCGGCCTGGCTGCCCGGCACGCCGCCGGCCGCCGGGCGCGTCACCCGTGCGCCCCCGGAACCCGCGGGCCCTGCGTGGCCCCTGCAGCCTGCGGGGCCTGCAGGCCGCCGTCTTCCTCCCGCCTCCTGAGCGCCGCCACGATCGCCGGGCCGAGGCTGGTCACGTCGCCCGCGCCCATCGTGAGCACGATGTCGCCCGGCGTGGCGATGTCCGCCACCACGGCAGGGGCCCGGCGGCTGT
>Ga0209061_1004414_pt1 | contig 13598 bp, 9 predicted proteins | sample Coa_R1_10_FD_187157 | JGI IMG/M metagenome (GOLD analysis project Ga0209061, IMG submission 187157) | Surface soil microbial communities from Centralia Pennsylvania, which are recovering from an underground coalmine fire - Coalmine... | ecosystem: Environmental > Terrestrial > Soil > Unclassified...
AGCGCGGCCAGTTCAGCACCGGGATCTTTGCGAATTATTCGCGGCGTGGCAACACCTTGTATATTCATGTCTACTTCTGGCCCGGAAATACCCCTGCCCAACAGTGGCTCAGCTTCTATCAACCCCCTACCGTAATTGCCATCGGCGGCCTTCAGGCAAAGGTTAAGTCCGCTCGGATCCTCAGCACGGGGCAGCCTGTGAATTTTACGCAGGACCGTTTTTCCGTCCGCTTCACCGGCCTGCCTGCCGACCCTCCCGATACGCCTTCCACGGTAATCGCAGTAGAATGCGATCGCGAACCCGTCATCGATCATCAGGCCATACGCTCGGAGTGGCCTCGCTACGGTGTAGGTGTGAGCTGAGCGCTCCCCAAAGCCATTGTCATTCTGCTAGCACCCGGTACAAGGTACGTAACCCGGTCGGTAAAAAATGCGCTTTGCCTTGAGGCTGCCCCCGATAAGCCATTGAATTTAGAGCGCTAGTTCTTTGGCCTCAAACTTGCTACATGAAGGGACGTTAATGACGAGTTTGGGCTCAGGGAACTATGGTCGCTCCGCAACACAATTCCCCTGCAGCACACCACACCAAAATATTCAGCTTCTTTAAACCCAACTCAATTACCCACCCGACCGGTTCCCTGAGCAATCTCGCCAAGTATAGTGAGAGGTGGTGCAGCTCCGCCTTCTTCCCCTTCTTTCGAGCGCGACGGAAATCGTTCATGCCCTCGGACTCGGAGAATTTCAGGTGGGGCGATCACATGAGTGCGACTATCCGCCAGAAGTTCTGAACTTACCGGTTTGCACCCGCCCCAATATCCCGGTGGACGGATCGAGCGCCGAAATCGACCGCTGGGTAAAAGAGCGTGCGGCGTCGGCTGTCAGTATCTATGATGTTGACTCCTCCCTGATTCGCAAGCTCCAGCCAACACACATCTTCACCCAGACCCAGTGCAAAGTCTGCGCGGTGAGCCTGGAGGATGTCGAGCGCGCCATTGGTGCGGATCTAGGTTGTCCAGTCCGGATTGTGGCGCTCGAACCCTACGCACTTGCGGATGTATGGCGTGATATTGAGCGAGTGGCCGCCTCCTGCGGCTGTGAAGGAAAAGGCCAAGCTCTCACGCAATTGTTACAGCAGCGTATCCATGCAATTACAGAACGGATAACTTACACTCAAGATCGACCTACCGTGGCGGCGCTCGAATGGTTAGATCCACTTATGGCAGCAGGTAACTGGGTGCCGGAGCTCATTACTCTCGCAGGTGGCCAGAACTTATTTGGCGAGCCCGGCATCCACTCGCCCTGGATGAGTTGGGACGATCTGCTTGCTGCCGATCCAGACGTGATTGTGGCGCTGCCGTGCGGCTTCAATTTGGAGCGGAGCGCGCACGAAGTGCGTTTGCTAAGAGATCGGCCCCACTTTGCCGAACTCAAAGCAGTCCGGACCGGAAACCTCTATGCTTGTGATGGCAATCAGTTCTTTAACCGCCCCGGCCCCCGCTTAGTGGAATCGTTAGAAATTCTTGCGGAGATCCTGCATCCGGAAAGCTTTTCGCCTAAGTTCAAAAATACCGGCTGGATGCGCCTCAGGCTTGCCTTTTCTTACTAAGTCTGATACATTCTCCTTCGGGGTGAGGGGAAAATGATCTCCATCGTTCGAGCTCTGACTCGCAATTTATTCGTTTTTCTGTTCGCATCTGCTGTAGCCTTCTCTCAGTTTGAATCGGGAACGGTCCTCGGCACTGTTCGCGACGCCACCGGTGGAGTGGTCGCTAACGCAAACGTCACGCTGGAAAATACTAGAACTGCAGTTACGCTGCAAACGAAAACCGATTCGAGTGGCAACTATGAGTTCGTCAACGTTCGCTTGGGGAATTACCGCGTGCGGGTTATGGCTCCGGGATTTGAAACGTCTGTTACAGATCCGTTTGATTTAACTGTCAATGCTCGCCAGCGCGTCGATCTCACGCTACAGGTCGGCCAAACTTCGCAAAACGTCACCGTGATCGGAGCCGCCGAGCTGCTTGAAACCGAAAACAGCTCTCGCGGCCAGGTGATCAACCGTGCCGAGATCGTCAATCTTCCTCTAAATGGCCGAGCCTATGCGGATCTAACTCTGCTCGTGCCAGGAGTCGCCAAATCGCCGCTCGAAAATCAAAGCGACAGTAGCCGCGATGCGTCGTTCAATGTGAACGGAGAGCGCAGCGAGCTGAATAATTTCCTTCTCGATGGCGTCGACAATAACGCTTACGGGACCAGTAACCAGGGCTTTTCCAACCAGGTAATCCAGCCCAATCCCGATGCACTCGCTGAATTTCGAGTGGAAACTAACAACTATAGTGCCGAATATGGCCGCGCTACCGGGGCCGTGATCAACGCGACCATAAGAAGCGGAACGAATCAGCTTCATGGGGAATTGTGGGAATTCCTGCGTAACACCGATCTCAACGCAACCGGTTTTTTCAAACCTGTGAATGGAACAAAACCAGCCTTTAATCAAAATCAGTTTGGTGCCGCCGCCGGCGGTCCAATTATGAAAAATAAGATGTTTGTTTTTGCCGACTATGAAGGTTTCCGGCGCGTCTTCCATCCGGTGCAGTTTGCAACGCTTCCAACTCCGGCTATGAAGCAGGGAAATTTTGGAATCCCTGTCAGAAATCCCATTACTGGCGTGACGTATCCGAATGGCATTGTCCCGCGATCCGCTATCATTCCCTTTGCCCAGACTGTGCTCTCGGAATTGCCAGACCCTAATCTGCCAGGAATTTCCAATAACTTTGAGTCCGCTCCGGCAGATACGATTTACAGCGACAAGGGAGACATTCGATATGACGAGTACATCGGTCAGAAGATCGCCGGGTTCGTCCGTTACAGCCAGGATGACACCCGCATCTTCAGCCCGCCGAATATTCCTGGCCCAGCCGGTGGAAACTCCAATGGAAATGTCTACATTCGAAACAAGCAGCTCGTGCCAGGACTCACCTGGACCATTAATCCGACATCCGTTCTGGAGGTTCGCGTTGGCTTAGATTACACTGAAGGCGGCAAAACACCTATAGGATTGGGACTTCCTGCGAGTCAATACAACATCCCAAACCTGCCGACAAATCCCGCATTCGCCGGTGGCCTCTATTCACTTAATTTCAGCGGCGGCCTTTCCCAGCTCGGGCGCCAGAGCAGCAATCCGCAATACCAATATCCTCTTGTGCTCGACCCAAAAATCAATTATTCGAAAATCGCCGGCCGGCATAGTCTGAAAATCGGCTTCGAATACCAGCTTATCGATACAGAAGTACAGGATTTTCATCCGAAGTATGGCGTCGATAACTATACCGGATTCTTCAGCAATCCCGCCGGAAATGCTTCCGGTCTGAATCAATTACAACAGCAGGTCTATAGCCTCGCCGACTTCATGTTTGGCGCGAGGAACCACTACGAGCTGAATAACTATGCCGTAGCGCATCTGCGCCAGAGAATGTATTTCAGCTATATACAAGATGATTTTAAAGTTACTGATCGCTTAACGCTGAATTTAGGCTTACGTTATGAGTTCGCCACGCCGCAATGGGAGCGAGACAATCGGCTGTCTAACTTTAGCCCGATTACCAATTCCATGATTTTTGCTCATAACGGCAGTCTTTACGACCGTGCATTGGTCCATCCTGACCCGCACAATTGGGCTCCGCGCGTCGGCTTCGCCTATCAACTCATGCCGAAAACCGTCATTCGCAGTGCATACGGCATCAGCTATGTGCAATTTAACCGCCTCGGCGGCGAGAACCTGCTCCCTTACAACGGACCCTTCATCGTAGATGCTACGGTCGACCAAAATGCCCCTTCTTCCACCTTCCCGGTTTGCACATCTGTAAACGATCCACCAAATACTTGTTTCCGGCCCACTTACTTGGGTTTCCCTCCCAATTTCGCAACACCGGCCGCGTTCAATACAGCGACTACTCAGGTTCGCTACATTCCCGCGGACAACCGGACTGGATATGTGCAGAGCTGGCACTTCACGGTCCAACGCGATTTAGGCCATGATATTTTGCTTGATCTTGCTTATGTGGGCAATCACGGAGTGGGATTAATGATTTTATCCGACTATAACGAGGCGTTTCCAAACAAGCCTGGCCAAACCCTTATCGTAAACGCTCGGCGTCCCATACCAAACTTCACAACCATTGAAATGGCTTATGACGGTGGATTCAGTAGTTACAATGGATTTCAGGCGAAGTTAGAAAAGCGTTACTCGAGCGGTCTCTATTTCATCAATTCGTTCACCTGGTCTAAAGCAATCGATAACGCTCCCGGACATCTAGAAAATTACGATGGCGATAACTCGCGGATTAACCGCTATGACCACCAATCTGAACGAGGCATCTCCAGCTATGACCAGACCTTCAATAACACCACTTCTCTCGTCTATGACTTACCTTTTGGAAGCACCAGGCGCTACCACATATCGAATAAATTCGTCAATTTCCTTGCGGGCGGCTGGTCGCTCAATCTCATCAACACCTTTACCGCCGGGCTTCCGATCAACATTACCTACAGCACGACTCCTGCTTCGTCTCCGAGCCCCCTGCTCTCACCTCGTCCGAATTTGACTGGCGCCCCCCTCTATTTGTCCGGGGCAGATCCTACGCATTACCTCAACGTTGCCGCATTCAGCGTACCCGCTGTCTCCCAGCCCTTTGGCAACGCCGGACGCAACATCGCTAGGGGCCCAAATTTCAAAGAGCTGGACTTTGGAGTGCATAAAGATTTCGGGTTTTGGTCTGAATCTAGCCGTTTAGAATTCCGCGCAGAGGCGTTCAACCTTTTAAATACTACAAATTTCAATGTGAATTCCGGCTTCAACACGACTTTCGCGCCCGGTTCGACTTCATTTGGGGTATTTACCACTACACTCCCAGCGCGCCAGGTTCAGATGGCGCTCAAACTGGTATTCTGAGTTCTGCACGCGCTGGGATGCTTCTAACCTTTAAAAATCTAAAACTTCCGCTCTGGAAAACCTGCCGCGCGGGCATGGGACTCGGCTCTCACAGCAGTCGCCCACTCGTCGGCTTCGCGTTCCGCTTGCTCCCGCGTGATTCCATATTTCTCTTGCAATTTCCCGACTAACTCGTCTTTTTTCCCGCTGAGAGTCGTCAAATCGTCATCCGTCAACTTACCCCAGCGTTGTTTCAACGCTCCCTTGATCTGTTTCCACTGTCCTTCAATCTGATCCCAATTCATGAGAAATACAAACTCCTTTCTCTTAAACCGTGAGCAATCTCACCGCCAACTTAGTTTCGTAATGGAATCAGCAACTTACTGGGTCACGCGACGTAATTTTTTCCGGACCGCCTCTGCTTTTTTTCAAGCGCAAGCTAGATCTCTGTGATCTTACTCGTAAAACGCGCAACAGTAACCCAATATCTGCAGCAGTAAAACTACTTATACTATGTGCGAGATGCTGGTTCTAGCACGTCCGGAAGGCTGAAATAAAAAGTTGCACCTTCCCCCACCCGGCTTTGGGCCCAGATACGTCCTCCATGCCGTTCCACGATGCGTTTGCAAAGCGAGAGCCCGATGCCGGTGCCGGGCACATCCCGGCCATGAAGGCGCTGAAAGATGCCGAAGATTTGCTCAGCGTAGGCAGGATCAAATCCCTGGCCATTGTCGCGCAACGCGAAAATCCATTCGCCCGGAGCGTACCGGACACTAAGCTGGATCACCGGCTTGCGATCCGGGTGCCGGTATTTCAAGGAATTGCTGATTAGATTCTGCAGAAGCTGAGACATCTGCATGGGATTAGCGTTCACCTCCGGAAGCGCATCCGAATGGATTTCCGCCCCCACTTCGCTGATATGTGTCCGCATGCTCTCCAGAACATTTTGTAGAATGCTGTTCAGATTTACGCGCTCCAAAAGAAAATCACGCGTATCGATGCGGGCATAGCGAAGCAGATCATCAATCAGCTTGCTCATGCGCTTCGCCCCTTCCACCGCATAGCGGATATACTCTTGCGCCTGATCGTCTAGTTGACCCTGATAGCGTCGCGCCAGCAGTTGCGTAAACGTGGAGATGTTGCGCAGCGGCTCCTGAAGGTCATGGCTGGCCGCAAAAGCGAACTGCTGTAATTCTTCGTTTGAGCGTCTCAGCGTCTGCTCGGCACGTTTCTGCGCTTCGATATCGAGCGCCGTGCCCAGCCACTCGGAAACATGGTGAACCGCCCCATCCATCAATAAGGGAACAACCCGAGCCAAGTGCCAGCGGTAGCATCCATCATTTGCTCTCAACAAACGGCATTCGAACTCAAAGGGCTCGCTTCTCTGCCGGGCAACAAACTTGAGGCGTTCAAGCTGCGGCAAATCTTCCGGATGTACCGCATTACGCCAAGCGCCGCGCAGAACCTCATCCTGATTGAGCCCTGTATAGAGGCAGAACTGCTGATTGACGTAAGTCGTTTCTCCAGCAGCGTCCTCCGTCCAAACGAAAATGGGCATCGCTTCCGCCAGAAGACGATAGCGAGTCTCACTTTTCCGCAGCGCCGCTTCAGCCTCCTCTCGCAGCCGAATCGCTTCCGCTTCTGCGAGCGCACGCCGAATAGCAGGCGCCAGACGATCCAGACGGTGCTTGAGCACGTAGTCCGTAGCGCCGCACTTGAGCGTCTCAATTGCCACTTCTTCACCAAGAGCGCCCGAAACAAAGATAAACGGAGTGCGAGGGCAGAGCTCGGCCGCGATGGCAAGCGCATGCGAGCCGCTGAAGCGCGGCAAGGCGTAATCGGAAAGAATCACATCAAAACTACGAGAAGCCAGTGCACTGCGGAACTGCTCCTCATTTTCGACACGGACAAATTCAGCGGCGATTTGCTCCCGAGTCAGTTTGGCCTCGATCAGTTCGGCATCAAGGCGATTGTCCTCCAGGATCAGAATCGAGAGCGGCTTCATACATCACTCACCCGTCGCAAACCGGCGGAAACTCGGACGCACAGCTCCCGGAGGCGGTTCGTTGAGAACAGCCCAGAAAACTCCCAAGTCGCGAACTGCTTCCAGAAACTCCTTAAAGTCTACCGGCTTGACCACATAGGCATTGACCCCGGCGTGGTAACTGCGAATCAAGTCGGCTTCTTCGCGCGATGCAGTGAGCATGACAACTGGAATAGCACGCAGCTCAGGGTCGCGCTTCACCCTTTCTAGCACTTCAAGACCGTCAACACGTGGCAGTTTTAAGTCGAGCAACACCACGGCAGGATGACCCTTTTCGCGGTCGCTAAACTCTCCCCGGTAATACAGATAGTCCAAAGCCTCCACTCCGTCGCGCACGGTAATTACTTCATTCGCTAAACGGCTGCGCTCGAGCGCGGCGAGCGTAAGCTCAAGATCGCGCGGGTTATCTTCCACTAGCAGAATAGGTCGTAACTTACTCATGCCCTCGATTCATCACCCCCAGAAGATAGAGATGTAACACTCTGGATTGGTAAAGAAAAGTAAAACGTGGCGCCCTTGTCCACTTCCGCTTCGGCCCAAGTGCGGCCGCCATGACGCTCGATAATCCGCCGCACATTGGCCAGTCCAATTCCGGTTCCTTCGAATTGATCCATCCGGTGCAATCTCTCAAAGACGCCAAACAACTTACTTGCAAATTGCATGTCGAAGCCAACGCCGTTATCGCGAATAAAAAAGACCGCTTCGCGCTGCGTCGCATTCCATCCAATTTCAATCTGCGCCACAGGCCGGTTGCGTGTGAACTTCAAAGCGTTTGAGATCAGATTGCGCCAGACCAGCCCCAGCAGTATGGCGTCGCCCTTCACCTCTGGAAGCGTTTGTATCTTCCACTGAACCCGGCGGTCACCCATCTCCATTTGCAGGCCTTCGCGCACCCCGTGCACGATTTCGTTCAGGTTCACAGGTTCGATCACCAGCCGATTTCGCCCCAGTCGGGAAAAGTGCAGCAGGTTATCCACAAGTTTGCCTGCAAACTCGACCGAATCTCGGATGATCGCGAGATAACGGCGGCCATTGCCAGAAAGTTGCGCACCCGAGTCATCGGAGAGCAGCTCCGCGTAGCCTGCAATGTGTCGCAAAGGTGCACGAAGATCGTGAGAAACCGAGTAAGAGAAAGCTTCGAGTTCGCGGTTACTGCGCTCGAGTTCGGCGTTGAGCTGCGCCAGCTCTTCCGCGCGTCGAAACACGATGCCTACCACCGCATTGCGGAGTTCCGTCGCGGCTGTAATTTCACTCCTCCGCCAGGGATCGGACTGTAGCCGCACCATTTCACTCCAGGCCTCGAAGGATTTGCGTGGACTCAGGCGCCGTGCCCCGTCTGCATACACCGCAATTTTGCTGGGGTCCCCGCCCCAGGCGATCGTCCGGATACGTTCCGGTCGAAACCACATCAAGTAATTGCGATGCAGTTTCGAAAGCGAAATCGCCAGCAGACCAGCCGCCGTTTCCCGGAAGTTTTCTGCTTCGGGCAACAACGAGGCCAATGCGTGAGTAGAGAACACTTCAGGCTGTCCCCGCTGCTGCAGGAAATCCGCAATCAGGAAAATCTGCTCCTCAGCGGGCGTTTCCCCCACACGAAGCAGCTCGCCATCATGGAGAATCGCCGCGCCGGTCGCGTTTGTAAGTCCCAGGAGATCCTCAGCGGCGCCCGCTAGGGCATAGTGAAAACGCGAAGAGGCCGCCATAGCGCGCAACAGCCGGCTCTGAATCGCTTCGAGCGCCAGCAGATGCTGAGCCTCCGAGCTCCTCTCAAGCGCAGCAAGCTCGAGCGAAAGAATTTGTGCAAGGAGATCGCACACCGAGCGTTGCTGAAACCCAGCGCGTTTCGGCTCCCGGTTGTGACAGCAGATCAAGCCCCAGAGTTCGCGGTCGCGCAGCAAGGAAAACGACATCGAAGCCGCCGTCCCCATGTTGCGCATATATTCGAGATGAACGGGTGAGACGCTGCGCAGCACCGAAAACGACAGGTCAAGCGGTCCACCTGTGAGGGGGTTCTCCAAAGGTTCAAGCGGCACCGGCGTGTAATCGACGTCTGAGATGATCCGGATGCGGTTTTTACGATACAGTTCGCGAGCCTGGCTGGGAATATCAGAGGCCGGAAACCGCAAGCCGAGATAGGAGGGCAAGCGTCCGTTGCCATATTCCGCAATGACATTCCCGTTCCACTCACTGTCAAACTGATAGACGAGCACCCGATCGAAGCCTGTGACCTCTGCAATGATCGCTGCGGCCGTTGCAGATAACTGAGCAGGAGACATGTCCGGGGCTCGACTGCTGGCGAGAAACTGCTCGAGTGGCGCATAGAGATTCGCCAGACGAAACTCCGCGCCGCTCTCACACACTTCAAGCTCCAGCACAATCCCTCCCGGCGAGCGGTGCGCCAGCGCATCAAAGCGCTTCCCGCACAGCTCCACCTGATTTAGATATTGTGGGGGGCCGTCTCTGACGCCAGGCAGGGCACTCAGATCGCGCTCGAGCCCGGGCATCAACACGCGCAAAGGTTTGCCGATTGCAGCGCCCGGCTCAATTCCCAGAAGCTCAGCGATATTTTTTGAGACCTGCAGCACTTCGAGCGTCGCCGGATCCAAACACAACAGCACACCGTGCGGCTGAATGCTCCCCGGAATATGGATCGGCTCCCGGTCGCAGCTCGCCAGATCAGCATCCGTAACAGGCAGAGAGTCGCTCATGCAGCCGACAGATCCAATGAGTATGAGCCTGCCACAAACCAATCGAGGAGTCGTGCAAACATGCTGACCGCCGCGTCCACCATGAGCCGCGCCGCTGCATCCGTCTGGCTGTAGATAGCAAGCACCTCCAGGAACTGCCTCCACATGGTGGCCGTCTCTTCACCATAAGCAGTGAAAAACCGCAAACCGCATTCGGCGCTCAACGGGAAACGCGTCCCAAAATGCCGCGCCAGAATTTGCCCACCAAGCGTCGAACCCTCCAGCACGTAGAGCCAGCCGAGCAACTGCTCCGGCCGCTCTGGGACTGCAAACGACAGGCGCGGCAGCAAAGCAAGCCCTTCTGGCGAGACACCCAGATGAATAAGATCGGCGGCCAGCAGTTCCGTCTTTTTGCGCCGCTCAAATTCAATTCCAGGTAAGCGCTTCAACATCGGATCCGCCATCCGTTCAAACGGCTCATACACTCCATAGAAGCGCTCGAGCAGGCCAACATAATCGCGCAATGTGAGATCGTCGCGCAGTAAATCAAGTTGCTGCTCCAGCCGGGCGTGTATCTCCGCCGTAGCCGCTTTCAGCCTGCTATGGATCTCAGAAGTTGTCATGGCAACGCTTGCAGAAACCCCGCCCCGTGGTGCGGCCGCCTGGAGAGCTGGTAGAAAGGTGCCCGGCATAGTGCAAAAATGGCATTCAGGTTCAGAATAGCAGGCTAGCTTACACTTTTAGAACGTTTGGAGAATTACGTTACCCCGCTAGTGTGGGTCACCATCTTCGACCTCGGCAGCGCTTCTCTCTCGATTCACTTCCGCCGTCGATAGAGGCTGAGTTCAACGCTGAATCGGGGTGTGGTGCCACTCGCGCGTCATCGCAGAGCTCGCCCCGGCAGCATGCCTAGCTAGGCGTGAAGCCGCAAAGAGGACGCAACTGCCCATCAAATACACCACAGCCGTGCAGCCCAGCGCCGCTCCCAGCCCAACATGGCTTGCGAGCAGTCCAATCGAGACAGGCGCCATCCCTGCCCCCAGCCACCCCACCATGTTCATTACACCCGCCGCCGAGCCGCGCATGCTGGCTGGAATTACGTCATACATTGCGGCAAAGATATTCGCATCGTAGATGCCTTTGAACAATCCCCAACCGGTAAGCGCCGCCCCCAGGACGACAACAGACCTCGTGCTGCTACAAATGAGGATGAACGGAGCGCCGCAGAACAGCGCTCCTGCTTGCACAAGGATGCGCCCTCCGGGCCGCTTCTGTTGCGCATAATCGGCAAGCCAGCCGCCGGAAGGCGAGCCTGCCATACTGGCGAACTGCACGAAGAGCGTCGCAGACAGCCCCGCTAGCGCAACACTCAATCCAAAACGATCATAGAGAAACTTCGGCATCCAAGACAGCAGAACCATCGCGACAAAGTTGGCGCAACAGAAACCGGCCAGCAGCAACAGCGCAGCAGGAGTCCGAACCACGACTCCTAAAAACGGAAGCAGAGAGGAGCGCCCTTCTTCGCTCATCGCAGCAGTTCTTCCCGGCTCCCGCAGCCAGCGCAGGAGAAACAGGCCCAGCACCATGCCAAGCAGCCCAAAAACCAGAAATGACCAGCGCCAGCCGAAGCGCTCCCCAATCAGACCAGCAAAGAATCCGCCGGCAACCGTGCCCACATACACGCTGGTTTGATGCAGGCCCATCGCTCTCGATCGAGTTTGTGAATCATGATAGTCACTGATCATTGACATCGAGGCGGGATAATAAATACTCTCACCAACCCCCTCAGCGCTCATGAAGGCTAGTAACTGGCCAAAACTACGGGCCAGCGCGGTAGAAGCCGCAATGAAACTCCACAGATACAGCCCCCCTAGTACCGCCTTCTTCCGCTGCACCCGATCTACCAGGCTTCCCGCAAACGGCCCCAGAATGCCATACATCCAGGCGAAGGCGGATCCAAGAAGCCCCAATTGCACGGTGGATAAGTGCATCTCGCGCTGTAGCAGAGGGAAAAGCGTGAACAGCGCAGACCGGTCAGCATAGTTAAAGAACGAAATCATCCAGAGCATACCGACTACGCTCCATTTGTAATCGAATAAGCTCTGGCGAACGAACATAAATGCTTCTAGTACATCGGCCTGGGACCCACTTGAGAACGCAACTTATTCAGCGGCTTCAGATACGCTTCTGCTCCAGCCACCATCAGATTAATCTCAGTCTGCGCCTGGAAAAAAGTGAATCCTTCATCCACAAAGCGCTGATACTGGCTCGGTGAAGGAAGCGGGCGTCCCGCAGCTTTTCCCTCCCGGTGTGCAGCCCGAACAACTTTTTCAAGCGCTTTTTGCATAGAGGGATGGTCTTGATAGCCACGCAGCCCGTAGGAAAAAGATAAGTCGCTGACTCCGACAAACAGCACGTCAATGCCGGGCGTGGCGGCGATGGCGTCGATATTTTCAATAGCAGACGCCTCTTCAATGTTTGTAACTACGACAATGTTTTGATCTGCAAAATCGTAATAGCCGCCCGGGGCGGGCCAGCGAAATGTTGCCAGTCCCGCCCCCGAACCGCGGCGCCCCAGAGGAGGGTACTTACAGGCATCCGCCGCAAGTTTGGCAGACTCTGGCGTGCTCACGAACGGAAAGATCACACCCAGTGCGCCAATATCCATCGCGCGCTTTGCCGTCCATAACTCATTTACTGGAACGCGAATAAAAGGCATCGCCCGAGAGCCGCGCGTGGCCAGAATCATATTCCGCGCGGTTTCAAGCGTAATCGGCGAATGCTCCATCTCAATCCATAAAAAATCAAATCCGGTTTCGGCAATTTGAGCCGCGATCTCCACACTCGCTGTCGTAATCGTCGCCCCTACGACAGGTTTACCCTCGCGGAGCGCAACACGCACCGGATTTTCCCACTTCGGGACCACTTGTTCTTCAGGCATTTCCTCTGTTACTTTCTCATAAGCCAAACTTCTGATACCTGACAGCCGCGACCGTTCCCACCCAAGCCCGGCTCGCGTGTCCAGGCAAGCTCTAGCTGGCCGCCCGCAGTCGCCGCATGCGGAATATCGAATTCCAGTGGCTGTGGCGGCCACGGCCGCTGCAAAAGAGGATGAATTTCATATTGACCATTGGCAACCAGCCGTATTCGAATTCGCCGCGCATCGCCCGAATAGACAACGCGGATGCGATACTGCGCTTCCGGATCAAGTCCGGCATAACGCATACGCAGCGGTGCATCATAGAGAGATTCAGCCCAGCGCTTCCAAGCCAGCGGCGCCTGGCTCCCCAGGCGATCCGGATAACTAAAGCCCGTAAGTGCCGAAAAACGAAATTCCGGATCCTCGATTGCGCCCAATCCCAACACTAAGTGAGGACGATTCGCCGGATTGCCTAACTCATCATAAAAGCCGCCTGGCCCGGGATCGGTTCGGCGCAGCAGCTCCTCAATAGCGGCAATCTGTTCCTGCGCATTTGGCCGTTTGCGAATCGCGGCAATCTGCGCGAGCAGCCAAGGCACATCACTTACTGGATAGGTAAGCGTTTCTAAGTTAGCCCCGCGTACCACCGCTTCTCCCTGATAACGATCCACCGCCAGTTGCATCCGAATGCTTTGAAACAAAGCCTCGCCCAGCTCTCGCACGCGCGTCAACAACGGAGCAGCAGCGGAATCACTTCTGTAGCTCCGCAAAATACGCTCTGCTTCCTCAAGCAGCATTTCCGGACTTTGGCCATTGGGCGGCGCCGCACTCGGCGGCTGGCCGATATCTAGCGGTTCTGGCGTCCAGCCAATTTCTCGAATCCGTCCCAAAACTCCGAGCGCCTGCTGCACACAAGCCGTCTCCTCAACAAGTCGGACTCGCACTGATGCATCATAGTAAGCACGATATAAAAGTTGTTGGAATCTCCAGTTCTCGAGCAGTCGGGGAGAGGCAGATC